>WNGQ01000557.1_pt1 | contig 38246 bp, 32 predicted proteins | sample 5407661 | NCBI WGS metagenome assembly WNGQ01 (sample SAMN13153382, study PRJNA577476) | soil metagenome | isolation source: 60 cm soil or saprolite under Garry oak tree replicate 2 | place: USA:California | collected 2016-06-15 | reverse complement strand
TGATCAGGAAGACCATGGAGGACTACTCGCGGCGGCGGCATACCGAAGCCGGCTACGAGTTCGTGTACAGCCCGCACATCACCAAGTCGGCCCTGTTCGAGACCTCCGGCCAACTGCAGTGGTTCGCCGACGGGATGTTCCCGCCGATGGAGATGGAGGGCGCGAAGTACTACGTCAAGCCGCTGAACTGCCCGTTCCACATCCTCGTCTTCAATGCGCGCGGCAGGTCCTACCGGGAACTGCCGCTGCGGCTGTTCGAGTTCGGCACCGTGTACCGGTACGAGAAGTCCGGCGTGGTGCACGGCCTGACCCGGGTGCGCGGCCTCACCATGGACGACGCGCATATCTTCTGCACCCGCGAGCAGGCCGGGGCGGAGATCAAGAGCCTGCTGTCCTTCGTGCTCGACCTGCTGGGCGACTACGGCCTGAGCGACTTCTACCTGGAGCTGTCCACCAGGGACGATGCCAAGGAGAAGTTCGTCGGCACCGACGCGGACTGGGCGCACGCGACCGAGGCGCTGCGGGAGGCCGCCGAGGAGTCCGGCCTGGACCTGGTCGCCGACCCCGGCGGCGCCGCGTTCTACGGGCCGAAGATCTCCGTGCAGGCCAGGGACGCGATCGGGCGCAGCTGGCAGCTGTCCACCATCCAGCTCGACTACAACATGCCGAAGCGGTTCGGGATGGAGTACCAGGCAGCGGACGGCTCGCGGCAGCAGCCGATCATGATCCACCGCGCGCTGTTCGGGTCGGTAGAGCGGTTCCTCGGCGTCCTGGTCGAGCACTACGCGGGGGCGTTCCCGCCGTGGCTGGCACCGGTCCAGGTGGTCGGCATCCCGATCGCGGACGCGCACGTCCCGTACCTGGAGCAGGTCGCGGCCCTGCTTCGCGCCCGCGGGATCCGGGCCGAGGTCGACGCCGGCGACGACCGGATGCAGAAGAAGATCAGGAACGCGCAGCGGCAGAAGGTCCCGTACATGCTGCTGGCCGGCGACGACGACGTGGCCGCGGGGGCGGTGTCGTTCCGGTACCGCAGCGGCGAGCAGAAGAACGGGGTGCCGGTGGCCGACGCGGTGGCCGAGATCGTGGCCGCTGTGGCGGAGCGGATCCAGGTCTGACCGGCATGCCGAGCGCAGCATCCGGGCCGGGGGAGGCCGGCCGCCAGGGCGGGACGGGCGTGCCGGACATCCCAGACGTCTCGGACGTCCCGGACGTCTCGGACGTCCCGGACGTCCCGGACGGCATGGGCCGGCTGTGGATGCCGCACCGGATGGCCTACATCAAGGGGGAGGACAAGCCGGCCGGCGGCGGCGGCCCCGCGGACTGCCCGTTCTGCCAGATCCCCCGCATGCCGGATTCCGACGGCCTGATCGCCGCGCGCGGCGCTCTGGTGTACGCCGTGCTGAACAAGTACCCGTACAACGCCGGGCACCTGATGGTGTGCCCGTACCGGCACGTCGCCGACTACACCGGCCTGGACGAGCCGGAGACGGCCGAGTTCGCGGACTTCACCAAGCGGGCGATGGCCGCGCTGCGCGCGTCGTCCGGCGCGCAGGGCTTCAACATCGGGATGAACCTGGGCGGCGTGGCAGGCGCCGGGATCGCCGGGCACCTGCACCAGCACGTGGTACCCCGGTGGGGCGGCGACACCAACTTCATGCCGGTGATCGGGCAGACCAAGGTGCTGCCCCAGCTGCTGGCCGACACCCGCAAGCTGATCGCCGACGCGTGGCCGGCCGGCTGACGCGGTGCCGCCTGCCTGACCGGTGCCGGCTGCCTGCCTGACCGCGGGCCGGCCACGCGCCAGCCGGGATCAGCCGGGCTTCGACGCCTCGGCGACCTTGTCGGCGAGATGCGCGGGCAGCGGCTCGTAACGCAGGTACGACCGGGTGAAGGATCCGGTGCCGTGCGACATGGACCGAAGGTCAATCGCGTATCTGGTGATCTCCAGTTCCGGTATCTCCGCCTTGACCAGCGTCCGGCCGCCGGGCACCGGCTCAGTGCCGAGCACCCGCCCGCGCCGGGAGGACAGGTCCGACATGACCGCGCCCACGTAGTCGTCGGCGACGAGTACCGACAGCTCGTCGACCGGCTCAAGCAGCAGGACCTGGGCCTTCTCGGCGGCGTCCCGCAGCGCTGCCCGGCCGGCCTTCTGGAACGCCATGTCGGAGGAGTCCACCGAATGCGCCTTGCCGTCGAACAGGGTGACCCTGATGTCCACCATCGGGTAGCCGGCCAGCACGCCGGCTTCCATCTGGGCGCGGACGCCCTTCTCGACCGACGGGATGAACTGCCGCGGCACGACCCCGCCGACGATCTTGTCGATGAACTCGAACCCCGAGCCGGACGGCCGCGGCTCCACCTCGATGTGGCAGATGGCGAACTCGCCGTGCCCGCCGGTCTGCTTGACGTTCCGGCCCAGGCCGCGGGCCTTGCCTGCGACGGTCTCCCGCAGCGGCACGCGCAGCGGCGCGGTCTCGACCGCCACGCCGTACCTGCTGGAAAGCCGGTCGAGCAGCAGGTCCGCGTGCGCCTCGCCCATGCACCACAGGACAAGCTGGCGGGTCTCCGCGTTCATCTCCAGCCGCAGCGTCGGGTCCTCGGCGACCAGCCGGGCGATCGCCTGCGACATCTTGTCCTCGTCGGCCTTGGACTTCGCCGTGATCGCGACCGGCAGCAGCGGCTCGGGCATCACCCAGGACTCCATCAGCAACGGGCGGTCCTTGTCCGACAGCGAGTCGCCGGTCTCGGCGGTGGTGAGCTTGGCAACGGCGCAGATGTCCCCGGCGGCGCACTGGGCCACGGTGCGCTGCTGCTTGCCGAGCGGCGAGGTAAGCGCGCCGACACGCTCGTCCTGATCGTGGTCGGCGTGGCCGCGATCGGCCCGGCCATGGCCGGAAACGTGCACCACGGCATCCGGCCGCAGGGTGCCGGAGAACACCCGGACCAGGCTGATCCGGCCGACGTAGGAGTCCGAGGTGGTCTTGATCACCTCGGCGAGCAGCGGGCCCTGCGGATCGCTGCTTATGCCGTTCACGCTCTTGCCGTCCAGCGAGGTCACCGCGGGCAGCGGGTGCTCCTGCGGGGCGGGGAATGCCTCGGTCATCACCTCGAGCAGCTCGTCCAGGCCGATGCCGTGCGGGGCGGCGGCCGCAAGCACCGGGTAGAAGCTGCCGCGGGAAACTGCCTTCTCCAGGTCCTCGATCAGCACCTTGACGTCGATCTGCTCCTCGGCCAGGTACCGCTCCATCAGCGACTCGTCTTCGCTCTCCTGGATGATCGACTCGATCAGCTCGCTGCGCGCGTCGGCCATCCGGTCCGCGTCGTCCGGACTCGGGTCGCTGTCCGCGCGGGCGCCGGATGAGTAGTCGTAGAACCGCTCGGACAGCAGGCCGATCAGGCCCTTGACGCTGCCCTGGTCGTCGGTGACCGGCAGGTAAAGCGGCGCGACCGAGTCGCCGAACGCGTCCCGGCAGGCGGCGAGCGCCTCGTCGAATTCGCCGCGATGGTGGTCGATCTTGGTGATCACGACGGCGCGCGGGGTACCCACCGCGGCGCATTCCTCCCAGAGCATCCTGGTCAGGCCGTCGATGCCGTCGGTAGCCGAGACGGTGAACAGCGCCGCGTCGGCGGCCCGCAGCCCGGCCCGCAGGTCGCCGGTGAAGTCGGCGTAACCCGGCGTGTCCAGCAGGTTGACCTTGACGCCACCACGGCGGACCGGCGCCAGGGTGAGGTTCACCGAGCGCTGCTGCCTGACCTCGACCTCGTCGAAATCGCTGACCGTGGTGCCGTCCTCGACCCGCCCGGCCCGCTGGATCGCGCCGGTGTGCACAAGCAGCGCCTCGACCAGCGTCGTCTTCCCTGCCCCCGAGTGGCCGACCAGCACGACATTGCGCACGCTGTCAGCCTGGCCGGCCGCGGGCACTCTGCCCGCGGCTCCCGAGCTGCCTGTCTTATCGGCCATCGCCGCCGCCTCCTATAGTCTTTTCGCCGGTTAACTTCGCCGCACTGCCTGCAGACCAGCCTTTACCTCCCGGCCACCGGATCACAACCCCCCGGGCACAATCGCCGGGCCTACCGGCAAGTAAGATCTGGCCGCCGGATCGCCAGTAGGATCAGACGGCCATGCTGAAGGTGCTGCGACCAGCCATCGACCGCCTGCTGACGCCGGTCGGCCAGGCGCTGGCCCGGACGCCGGTAACCCCGAACGCGCTGACCGTGACTGGCACCCTCGGGGTGTCAGCGGGCGCCCTTGTGCTTTTCCCCACCGGTCACCTGTTCGCCGGCACGATGGTCTGCACGTTCTTCGTGTTCGCCGACATGCTGGACGGGACGCTGGCCCGGATCAAGGGCACGACCGGGGCGTGGGGCGCGTTCCTTGACTCGACCCTGGACCGGGTCGCCGACGCGTCAGTCTTCGCCGGGCTCGCGGCCTGGGCGGTGCTGCGCGGGCACGACGCGCTGCTGGCAGGCCTGGCGGTGTACTGCCTGGTGACCGGCGCTCTCGTGTCGTACGCGAAGGCGCGCGCCGAGGGGCTGGGCGTGCGCTGCGACGTCGGCATCGCGGAGCGGACGGAACGGCTGGCGATCGTGTTCGTGGCGGCCGGCCTGGCCGGGCTCGGAGTGCCGTACGTGCTGGCCGTGGGACTCTGGGTGCTTGCGTTCCTGAGCACTGTCACACTGGCGCAGCGGGTGCTAGCCGTCCGCCAGGCGACGGTCCACGGAGGTAGCGGATGCCCGGATTCAAAGACAGGCTGATCGACGCCGGTTACGGCCTCGGCTGGTCCGTCGTGTGCCGCGCGCCGGAGTCCTGGGCGGACTGGGCATTCAGGTCCGTGGCGGACATCGCCTGGCGGCGGCAGGGCCCGCGGCTGCAGGTGCTTGAGGCCAACCTGCGCCGGGTGCTCGGCCCGGCGGCGACCGGCGGCGAGCTGCGCGCGCTGTCCAGGGAGTCGATGCGCTCATACGCGCGGTACTGGCTGGAGGTCTTCCGGCTGCCGGTGATCCCCACCGCGCGGCTGATCGCCGGCATGCGCGACGAGGGGAACGTGCAGGCCGCGTTCGACCACATCGCGGCCGGGCGCGGGGTGATATTCGCGCTGCCGCACATGGGCAACTGGGACCAGGCGGGCGCCTGGATCATCGCCCGCGGGGCTGGCTCGTTCACCACCGTGGCGGAGCGGATCAAGCCGGAGTCGGTCTACGAGCGGTTCGTCGCGTTCCGGCAGAGCCTCGGCATGGAGGTGCTGCCTGCCAGCGGCGGCAGCCGGCCGTTCGGCGTGCTCGCGCAGCGGCTGCGGGCTGGCCGGATCGTCTGCCTGCCGTGCGACCGGGACGTCACGGGCACCGGCATCGAGGTCGAGTTCTTCGGCGAGAAGGCGCGGATGATGGCCGGGCCGGCCGCGCTCGCGGTGCAGACCGGCGCGGCGCTGATCCCGGTCTCGCTCTGGTTCGAGGCGGACGGCTGGGGGGTCCGCTTCCACGACGAGGTGCGGGTGCCGGCCGGCCTTGACAGGAAGCAGCAGGCCGCGGTGATGACGCAGCAGATCGCGCGCGCCTTCGAGGACGGGATCTCCGCACACCCGGCGGACTGGCACATGCTGCAGCGGGTCTTCGTGGCCGACCTGGACCCGGACCGGCTGGCCGCGTCGGTCGCGTCGGCTGAGGCAGCCGGCGCCGGGCCTGTGGCGGATTCCGGCGCCGGGCCAGCGGCGGGGGCCAGCACATGAGGGTCGGCATCGTCTGCCCGTACACCTGGGACGTGCCCGGCGGCGTGCAGGAGCACGTCCGGGATCTCGCCGAGGCGCTGATCGGCCTCGGCCACCAGGTGTCGGTGATCTCGCCGGCCGACGACGACACCCCGCTGCCCGGCTACGTGGTGCCGGCCGGCCGGGCAGTCCCGGTTCCCTACAACGGGTCGGTCGCCAGGCTCGCGTTCGGCTTCCTGTCGGCCAGCCGGGTGCGCAGGTGGATCAGGGACGGCCGGTTCGACGTGCTGCACGTGCACGAGCCGGTCGCGCCCAGCCTGTCGCTGCTCGCCTGCTGGGTCGCGTCCGGCCCGATCGTGGCGACGGTGCACACGGCCAACCCGCGGTCCCGCGTCATGCACGCCGCGCAGCCAATGCTGCAGTCCGCGCTGGAGAAGATCAGCGCCAGGATCGCTGTCTCCGAGGCGGCCCGCACCACTCTCGTCGAGCACCTGGGCGGCGACGCCGTGCTGATCCCGAACGGGGTCTCGGTCCGCAGGTTCGAGAAGGCGGATCCGCTGCCCGGCTGGCCGGGTTCGGGCGGCGCGCTCGGCTTCCTCGGCCGGATGGACGAGCCGCGCAAGGGCCTGGCCGTGCTGCTCGACGCGTTCGCGCTGCTCGCCGCCGAGCGGCCAGGCCTGCGCCTGCTCATCGCCGGGCCAGGGGATGCCGACGATGCCCTGGACCGGGTGCCCGCCCCGCTGCGCGCCCGGGTAATACTGCTCGGCCAGGTCAGCGAGCCGGACAAGGTGAAGGTCTACCACTCGGTCGATGTCTTCTGCGCGCCGAATACCGGCGGCGAGAGCTTCGGCATCGTGCTGGCCGAGGCGATGGCGGCGGGCGCCCCGATCGTGGCCAGCGACCTGGACGCGTTCCGGATGGTGCTGCGCGGCGGGCTGGCGGGCGATCTGGTCGCCATCGGCGACCCGGCCGAGCTTGCGGCCGCGGCCGGCCGGCTGCTCGATGACCCGGAACGGCGGGCGGCCCTGTCGGCAGCCGCCGCCGCTGCGGTGCGCAGCTACGACTGGCCGGTGATCGCGCGTGACGTGGTGCAGGTCTACGAGACGGTGACGCTCGGCGGCACCGGGGTCGGGGTGGTGGCGTGATGACGGCACCGGCAAGGTCCGGCCGGATCGGCGGCCCGCGGCCCGGGGTGGTGGCGGGATGACCGACGTGATCATCATCGTCGGGCTCGCGCTGCTGCTCGGGGTCTACATCTCCTGGCGGGCGGGCAGGCTCGACCGGCTGCACGCCCGGCTGGAGGCGGCCCGCGCCGCGCTCGACGCCGCGCTCGTCCGGCGCAGCTCGGTCGCGCTTGAGCTGGCCTCCTCCTGCCTGCTCGACCCGGCGACCAGCCTGCTGCTGGCCGGCGCGGCACACGACGCGAGGACCGCGGACGAGACCAGGGAGCTGCGGGAAAGCGACCTCACCCGGGCGCTGCGCGCCGCCTTCGGCCAGCCGGACTTCCTGGCCTCGCTGACTGGCCGGACCGGAGCCGAGGAGCTACTCGCGGAGGTCGAGGCCGCGTCCCACAAGGTGTTCCTGGCCCGCAAGTTCTACAACGACGCGGTCGCGGCGACGCTGTCGGCCCGCCGCCGCTGGCTGGTCCGGCTGTTCAGCCTGGCCGGCGGTGCGGCGCTGCCGGCTTTCTTCGAGATCGACGACTCCCTGGTCGCCGCCGGGGCCGACGGCCAGGGCACGGACATGCCGCACCTGACCGGCTGAACCCAGCGCCTACCATGGAGGCAGGCCACCAGCAGCGATCAAGTGAGGTCTTCGTGTCAGTCCACAATGCCCCCGCCAGTACCACAAGTTCCGCGACCGGCGCGGCTCCGGGTACCGGGCCCGCGGCGGCAGCCGGGTCAGCGACGCCGGCCGCGACCGTGCCGGGGACGGGCCCCGCCGCAGGGACAGGAACGCAGCGGGTCAAGCGAGGCATGGCCGACATGCTCAAGGGCGGCGTCATCATGGACGTGGTCACGCCGGATCAGGCCAAGATCGCCGAGGACGCGGGCGCCGTCGCGGTGATGGCCCTGGAGCGGGTGCCGGCCGACATCCGCGCGGAGGGCGGCGTGGCCAGGATGAGCGACCCCGACATGATCGACGGGATCATCGCTGCGGTCTCCGTCCCGGTCATGGCAAAGTGCCGGATCGGGCACTTCGCCGAGGCCCAGGTGCTGCAGGCGATCGGGGTGGACTACATCGACGAGTCCGAGGTGCTGAGCCCGGCGGACGAGGCGCACCACGTCGACAAGTGGAACTTCACCGTCCCGTTCGTGTGCGGCGCGACTAACCTGGGCGAGGCGCTCCGCCGGATCGCCGAGGGCGCGGCGATGATCAGGTCGAAGGGCGAGGCAGGCACCGGGAACGTGGTCGAGGCAACCCGGCACATGCGCGGCATCAGGGCCGGGATGCGGCGGCTGGCAGCGCTGCCGGCCGAAGAGCTGTACGGCGCGGCGAAGGAGCTGCAGGCGCCGTACGAGCTTGTCGCCGAGGTCGCCAGGGCGGGGAAGCTGCCGGTTGTCCTGTTCACCGCCGGCGGCATTGCCACCCCGGCCGACGCCGCGATGATGATGCAGCTCGGCGCCGAGGGCGTGTTCGTCGGGTCCGGGATATTCAAGTCGGGTGACCCGGCCGCGCGCGCGGCGGCGATCGTGAAGGCGACCACCTTCTACGACGACCCCGACGTCATCGCCAAGGTCTCCCGCGGTCTCGGCGAGGCCATGGTCGGCATCGGCCTGGACGAGCTGGCGCCCGAGCAGCGCTACGCCGGCCGGGGCTGGTAGCGGGCGCCACTGCGGCGCGGCTCCGGACGGCATCCGGCCACTACCGGGCCGGAGCCTCGCTGGTACTTTCACTGCAAGTCAAGTCCTGCGGCAAAGGTTTGCGGCGAGGAGGGGCTGCGTGACGGAATCACCGGCGGCTACCGGCGGCGCACGGTCATTCGAGGTGGGAATAGCCATTTACCCCACGGTCGCGGTCAAGGCCGGGCCGGCCACGGCCCGGCCCGGCGAAGACAGCGGATTAGCAGGTTTCGACGACGTCATCGGCCGCGCCAGGCAGCCGGACGGAGACCGGCGGATCACGCTCATCGAGCGGGGCGAGGAGGCGGTCCGGGCCGGCACCGAGGCCATCGCCGAGCAGATCGGCGTGGCCGCGCAGCGGATCGCAGCGGTACTGGACAAGCAGGCCTGGGCGCCGGCCACCGAAGGCGGCCTGGCGCTCGAATCGGTGCAGGTCGCGTTCGGGATCACGCTGTCTGGCGGGGTGCAGGCGATCTTCACCTCCGCCGTGGAGTCCAGCGCGCAGGTGACGATCACGCTGGCCCGCAGGCCCGGCGGCGGTGATCAGGCCGGCCCTGGCAGTCGGCAGTGACCGGCCTCCGGGGGGCAGCCGTGAGCAGCCTGCTGTCGGCAGTGACCGGCCCGGGGAGTCAGCCTTGACCGGCGCGGAGACCACGGCTGCGGTCCCGCGGGCCGGCCGCATCCTGGTCGGGCCGGAGCGAGCCGCCAGGCAGGAGAGCGAAGGCGCCAGGGACGTTCCCGGCGAGGTCCGGCGCACCGCCTTCGCCATCAGCGGCTCGCACCTGCTGACCGCCTGGCACTGCGTGCGCGACGCGGTCGACGACGGCGCCCCGCTCTGGTTCAGGCTCCGCCGCGAGCCCGCCATCGGCCGCCGCTACGTCTACATCCCGGTGCGGGTGGCGAACTACGACCATGTCTTCGACGTCGCCGCGCTCGCCGTCGATCCGCACCGGCTGGCCGGCAGCGACCTCACGGCGGAGGACGCATCGGCGCTGTTCGCCGCGTCGGCCTTCCCGCTCAGCCTGGCCGTTCAGGTCAAGGACGCGGTCCAGGTGATCGGCTTCCCGAGCAGCGCCTCGGGCGCCGACAGCGACACGAACGGCGGCGACGTGGTCGAGACCGGCCTGCCGCTGGGTGACGTGACCGGGCTGAAGATCTTCAGCGGGGCGCTGGGCGCGGTCGACCCGGTCGACCCGCACGGGCTGTCCGGCGGGCCGGTGCTGCGGCTGCCACCCCACGGCAGCGTGAGCCCCAAATCCGTGGTCGGCATCGTCCGCGCTGCCCCGGCCGGCACGATCGCCACGGCCGCCTCCGGCGGCTGCCTGGTGGCTACCTGCATCGCGGATATCACCGGCAGGCTGCCCGAGGTCGTCGCCGCGCTGGCCGCCGTCCCGCCGGAACCGGCGCTGCCGGTCGATCTCGCTGCCTCCAGCGAGATCAACGCGCGCACCGTCGCGCTGGAGAGTGCCCGGCTGCTGCGCGAGAGCGGGTCGGAATACGCCGACGCCAAGCTCGGCCCGCTGGTCGGGTGGACGCATTTCCTGCACGAGTCGCAGGCCGGCGCGCGCCCGACCGCGGTCGGCACGGCCTACGGCCTGAAGCTGGCACTGCTGCTTGACGAGCGGGACGGCAGGCTCGACCGGGCCGCGCTCGCCGAGACCCTGTGGAAGCTCAGGCTGCCGGACGAAAGCGGCTGGTCGGCTAGAACCGGCAGCGGGATCAGCCGCCCGGAGATCACCGCGCTCGTGCTCGGCGCGCTGTCCCAGGCCGGGTGCGATCAGGTGCGGCTGGCGGCCGCCGCGGATGCGTTCGAGGCCTCGCTCGTCCCGGAGGCTGACCAGGAGGGCATGCAGCACACCTATGTGGTGACCGCGGCGATGCGCGGCCTGATGCGGGTCCGGCCAGGCTCGCCGCGGCTGGCCGAGCTGCGGAAGGCGCTGCTCTCCGGCGCCGTGCAGGACCCGGAGCACGAGAACCTGATCTGCTGGTCGGGCCGGTTCGAAGGCAACCGAAGCCAGTCCCTCGTGCCGTCTGCGGCGCACACCGGGATGGCTGTCGTCGCGCTCGTCCGGGCCGGCCAGGTGCTGGGTGACGAGCAGGGACAAGCGGCCGTCGGGCAGGCGGTCAGGTGGCTGGCCGCGCACCGGGAACTGGCGAACGTCACCGAGCAGATCCGGCGCTTCGTGACCGAATATCACTGGGATTCGCTCACCGTGAAGCATTTCACCGCGGCCTGGGTGGCCCGGGCGCTGCTTGCCGCGTCACCCAGCGGGCAGCCGGAGGCCGACGTCGCGCTCACGGCCGCCGTGCGGAAGGTCTGGCAGGCACACCGGGACGGCGCCTGGGAGTGGGACGACAGGGACAGGCCGCTGTGGATGATGTACCAGGGCGCGGGCGTGATACGCGAGTACGCCTTGCGGGTGTGCCCGCCGCTGTGAGCACGATCACCGGTTCCGCGCCGTCCCGGGATGCTGGCCGGGCGGCCGGATGCTGACCGAGCTGGCCAGCCGGCTGGCCAGCGTGCTCGGCCAGCATGGCCATGCCGACGATGCGCAGCCTGCCGGGCTCGCCGAGATCGCGGCGGCGGAGGTCGCCGTATTAGGGCAGCGCACGCGGATCCTGGAGCTGCTTGGCTGGGTCCGGGCGGACCCGGCGGCGCTCGCCGCCTGCGCGGCACTCTCCTACCGTCATCCGCTCGGCTTCGACAATCTCGGACTGATCGATGCCGCGCCGCGGTTCTCGCTCCGCCTGCACCTATGGCAGCCCGGCGGCAGCCGGAGCGCCGAGCACGTGCACAACCACCGGTTCGGCTTTGCCTCGGTGCTCTTGCGCGGCAGCTACGAGATGCGGATCTTCCGGCCCGGCCAGACGGGCACGCCGGTGACCGAGTACCGGGAAGGGCTCGCGAACCGGGCGGCCGGCTGGCGCCTTGACCGGGTTGGCGAGGCGCACGTGCGCCAGCTTGCCGGGCTCACGCTGCACCAGGGCAGCAGCTACTGGATCGGCCCGCAGACGCTGCACCGGGTCGAGGTGCCGCCGGCCTACTTGTGCTGCACGTTGTTCCTGGAGACGGCAAGCGTTGCGCCGACCACGAGAGTGTTCACCGCGCCGGGACTGGCGGTCCAGGCCAGCACGCCGCGGCGGACGTTCAGCCCGGACGACTATGCGCGCGGGATTGACGTGGTCATCGCCGAGCTGACCCGCTGACCTGCTGAGCTGAGCCGCTGACCTGCCGAGCCTGCGGCAGGCTGGTCAGGCCCTGCCGGATCGCGCGGCGGTTGTGCTCGTCCAGGCCGGCCTTGTCGATCTCGCCGACCGGCACCCACCGGAAGTCCTGCGTTTCCTTGTCCGGCAGCTCGACCTCGGGCCAGGCCTGCGCCCGGGCGGCGGGCCCGCGCAGCTGGACGACATAGTTGCGCTGCAGATTCCGCACTGCGGTGCCACGGAAGTTGCTCTCGAACGGCAGCGAGGTCCCGGCGAACCTGATGACGGTGCCGTCCAGGCCGGTCTCCTCGCGCAGCTCGCGCAGGACCGCGTCCGTCGGATTCTCCCCGGCGCCGACCTTGCCGCATGGCAGGCTCCACACCCCGGGCAGGAACTTCTCCGTCATGCTGCGCCGCACGATAAGCACGTGATCGCGATGCATCACGATGGCCGCGGCAAGGTCGATGTCTGCCGCCGGACTGGCGGGCCTGGCCGACATAGAGACCACCTTCGGGCTGCCTGGTGCCTATAAAGACAGTACGCAATGTTGCTCGGAATTACCCGGCCAAACGGCGTGAATCCGCCCTGGGGCGGCAGACGGCCGACTCGCTGATGCGGCTTGACCTGCCCGCAGGCGCCGCGTCCCGGCGGCCCGCCAAACGGATGCTAGCGGACCCGCCCGCCAGGCCCGGCCGCCACGCGGCAAACACCGGGCAACCACGCGGCTACGCCAGGCGACCGCGGCAAACGGCCGGCCGGCTTCTGCCGGGCAGGCCGATACCCTCAGAAGGAGGCAGCGAAGCAGATGGAGGAGGCGCGTGGCAGCTAGCGAACGGCGGCCGGAAGTCGGTGTCCTCGCCCTGCAGGGCGACGTCGCTGAGCACCTGCGAGCGCTCACCGAGGCGGGCGCCCGCGGCACCGCGGTGCGCAGGCCGGACGAGCTTGACGCGGTCGACGGGCTGATCATCCCTGGCGGCGAGTCCACCACCATGTGGAAGCTCACGGTGATCTTCGACCTGGTGGATCCGCTGCGCAAGCGGCTGGGCTCCGGCATGCCCGTGTTCGGCTCGTGTGCTGGCATGATCATGCTGGCCGACCGGCTGACGGACAGGGCCAGCGGGCAGCAGACGCTCGGCGGCGTCGATATCAGCGTCCGGCGGAACGCGTTCGGCCGCCAGGTGGACTCGTTCGAGCGCGACATCCCGCTGCGCGGCATCGGCGGCCCGGATTTCCGCGCGGTCTTCATCCGGGCGCCCTGGGTCGAGGATGCGGGCGCCGGCGTCGAGGTTCTCGGCACCGAGCCGCGCACGGGTAGGATCGTCGCTGTCCGCCAGGGGCCCGCGCTCGCGACGGCGTTTCATCCCGAGCTCACGCCGGACCGGCGCATCCACGAGTTCTTCGTTGACATGGTGAGGGAACGGTCATGAGCGGCCATTCGAAGTGGGCGACCACGAAGCACAAGAAGGCCGTCGTGGACGCCAGGCGCGGCAAGCTCTTCGCCAAGCTGATCAAGAACGTCGAGGTGGCCGCGCGCACCGGCGGCGCGGACCCGGCAGGCAACCCGACGCTGTACGACGCCGTGCAGAAGGCGAAGAAGAGCTCGGTGCCGAACGACAACATCGACCGGGCGGTGCGCCGCGGGGCTGGCCTGGAGGCCGGCGGCGCGTCGTACGAGACAGTCACCTACGAGGGATACGGCCCGGGCGGGGTCGCGGTCCTGGTGGAATGCCTGACCGACAACAGGAACCGAGCCGCCGCCGACGTGCGGACGGCGTTCACCCGCAACGGCGGCTCGATGGCGGACCCGGGCTCTGTGTCGTACCTGTTCACCCGCAAGGGCGTTGTCATCGTCGGCAAGGCGCCCGCCGTTGCCGAGGACGACGTGCTGGCCGCGGTGCTCGACGCCGGCGCCGAGGAGGTCAACGACCTCGGCGAGTCCTTCGAGGTGGTCAGCGAGGCCACGGACCTGGTCGCGGTCCGCACCGCGCTGCAGCAGGCCGGCCTCGACTATGAGTCGGCCGAGGCGGCGTTCCTGCCGTCGGTCGAGGTGCCGCTGGACGAGGAGCATGCCAGGCGCGTCTTCCGGCTGATCGAGGCGATCGAGGATTCCGACGACGTGCAGGACGTCTATGCGAACTACTCGGTCCCCGACGAGGTCATGGAGCGGCTCGGGTGAGCGGCGACCTGGCGCTGGCCCGGTGACCGGGCCGCAGATCCGCAGGCTCACCCCGGACGACGATCTGGCGGCAGACCTGGACCTTGCCCGCCGGGCGTTCGGCCCGTTCGATGCAACGGAGGGAGCCCGCCGGCTGGTGAGCGCCAGCGGGTCGGTGGCGGCCGGCCGGCATTTCGGCGCGTTCGGCGGCGGACGGCTGCTGGGATCTGCCCGGTTCTTTGACATGGTGCAGTGGTGGCACGGGCGGTCCCTGCCGATGGCCGGCGTGGCTGGCGTCAGCGTGGCCCCGGAAGCCCGCGGCGCGGGGGTGGGCCGCGCCCTGATGACCGCGCTGCTGGCCGAGATCGCGGCCAGCGGCTACCCGCTGTCGGTGCTGTACCCGTCCACCATGACGATCTACCGCACGCTCGGCTATGAGGCCGCGGGCGGCATGTACCAGGTGTCGATGCCGGCCAGGTCGCTGCGCGCCCTCGCGCCGCCGGACCGCGCCGCGGCGGGCATCCCGGCGACTGGCCGCCCCGCGGAAAGCGCGCCCAGCCTGCGCCGGGCAGGCCCGGACGACGCGGCCGAGATCGACGCCGTCGTCGGCCGGGTGCACGAGGCCGCCCGCGACTGCGGGCCCGTCGCCTTCGATCCTGTCGTCTCCCGCTGGCTGCTCGACGACCAGGACCTGTTCTGCTATCTGGCCGATGACGGCTTCCTCGCCTACGGCTGGTCCGGCGGGCACAGCGAGATCGTGGTGTACGGCGCGGTGGCCGGGTCCGCGGCGACCGCGCGCGCCCTGTGGTCCGTCGTCGCGTCGTATGACTCGATGGCCGGCACCGTCCGCGCCTTCTGCGGCCCGGCCGATCCGGTCAGCTGGCTCACCAGGGAGCCGGAGGTAAGCCTGACCCGGCGGTATCAGTGGATGCTGCGGGTGGTCGACGCCGAGGCGGCGATCGCCGGGCGCGGGTTTCCGGCGTCGGCGCGGGCGACGGTGACGCTACGGCTCGACGACGGCCTGTTCCCGGCGAACGCGGGGCTGTGGCGGCTAACGGTCAGTGGCGGCAAGGGCATCCTTTCCGGACCTGAAACGGATGGTTCCACCGGGCTGCCGGCCGCAGCCCCGGTCATCCTCGGCGCCCGCGGCTTCGCCGCGCTGTACGCGGGAACACCGGTTGGCACACTCCGCCTGGCCGGGCTCGCGGCTGGCGGAGACCCGGCCACGGATGCGGCGCTCGACGCCGCGTTCGCCGGGCCGGCCTTCATGCTCGACTACTTCTGAGCCGCCACACCAGCCTCAATTCCACCAAGATCAACTCAGCGGTTAAGTTCTGTCCGGTCGGGACCGGACAGAACTGAACCACTCCGTCGGCTGGCCTGGCTGGCCCGGCTGGCGACACGCCGGGGGGCGTCACCGCGCTGGGTGCCGGCGGCCGGTAGTGTCGGGCGAGGCGAACATGTGTTCGTCAGCGACCGGGATGGTGAGCGGATGCGAGTGCTCGGCGTCGATCCTGGCCTGACCCGGTGTGGTGTCGGCGTCATCGACGGAGAGCCTGGCCGGGTGCTGACGCTGGTCGGCACCGACGTGATCCGCACCCCGCCGGGCGAGGACATCGCACGCCGGCTGCTGGCGCTTGAGGCGGAGATTGACTGCTGGCTGACCGAGCACCGGCCGGACGCTGTCGCCGTCGAGCGGGTTTTCAGCCAGCACAACGTCCGGACGGTGATGGGCACGGCACAGGCGGGCGCCGTCGCCATCGTGTGCGCCGCGCGCCGCGGGCTGCCCGTCGCACTGCACACCCCGAGTGAGGTCAAGGCGGCCGTGACCGGCAATGGCCGGGCCGGAAAGGATCAGGTGACGGAGATGGTGACGCGGCTGCTCCGGATGGCAAGTCCGCCGCGCCCGGCCGACTCGGCCGACGCGCTCGCGCTGGCAATCTGTCACCTGTGGCGCGGCGGCGCGCAGCGCCGCCTCGCGGCAGCCGGCGCCGCCGCCCTGCTCGCCCCGCGGCCGGCCGCAGCCCGGGCGGCCGCAGCCCGGTCTGCGCGGATGCGGTCTGCGGCAGTGCCGGACGGCCTGCGATGATCGCCCACCTGGACGGGGAGGTCAGCTCGGTCGCACCCGACGGCGCGGTCATCGACATCGGCGGCATCGGGCTGCTCGTGCAGTGCACGCCCGGCACGCTGGCCGGGCTGCGCCCAGGCCAGCGCGCCAGGGTGGCGACCTCGCTGGTCGTGCGGGAGGACGCGCTGACCCTGTACGGCTTCGCCGGAGAGGACGAGCGGAACACTTTCGAGCTGCTGCAGACGGCCAGCGGCGTCGGGCCGCGGCTGGCGCTGGCCATGCTCGCGGTGTTCAGCCCGGACGCGCTGCGCCGGGCGGTGGCAGCCGAGGACCTGGCGGCCCTGACGACGGTCCCCGGCATCGGCCGGAAGGGCGCGCAGCGAATCGTCCTGGAACTGGCCGGCCGGCTGGGCTCGCCCGGCGAGCTGCCGGCCGGCCAGCGGGTCGCGCCCGGCCTGCCGGGCGACCGCCGGACGGCGCCGTGGCGGGATCAGGTGCGCGCGGGCCTGGTGAACCTCGGCTGGCAGGCCCGCGACGCCGACCTGGCGATCGCCACGGTCGAGCCCGAGCTGCTCGTTGGCGCGGCGGAAAATGGCGCCGCGGGTGGCGCGGCAGCGGACGGCGGACTGGCGGACGGCGGACTGGCGGACGGCGGGGTCTCGGGAAGCAGCGGGGCGGCAGGCGGCGGCCAGGATGTAAACGTGGCGACCGCGCTGCGCGCGGCGCTCCGGGTGCTGGGGCGGGCATGACCGGCCGCGGCGGCGAGCGTGCCAGCGCAGGCGGGCCGGCTACCGCAGGCGGGCCGGCTACCGCAGGCGCTGCGGCCGGCCCCGGGCCCGCGGCCGGCGTCGAGGCACCCGGCAGCGAGGACCGGGTGGTCTCGCCGCTTGCCGACGCCGATGACCGGCTGATCGAGGGCGCGCTGCGGCCGAAGCGGCTGGCGGATTTCGTCGGCCAGGGGCGGGTGCGCGACCAGCTGTCACTGGTCCTCGAGGGCGCCCTGCGGCGCGGCCGGGCGCCCGATCACGTGCTGCTTTCCGGCCCGCCCGGGCTCGGCAAGACCACCATGGCCATGATCATTGCCGCCGAGCTTGGCGCGCCGCTGCGGATCACCAGCGGCCCGGCGATCGAGCGGGCCGGTGATCTCGCCTCCGTGCTGTCCACGCTGAGCGAGGGCGAGGTGATCTTCATCGACGAGATTCACCGGGTGGCCAGGCCAGCCGAAGAGATGCTCTACCTCGCCATGGAGGATTTCCGGGTGGACGTGATCATCGGCAAGGGCCCGGGGGCGACCGCGATCCCGCTGGACATCGCGCCGTTCACCCTGGTCGGGGCGACCACGCGGGCCGGGCTGCTGCCCGCGCCGCTGCGGGACCGGTTCGGCTTCACCGCCTATCTCGACTTCTACGACCCCGCGGAGCTCGAGGTGATCGTCCGCAGGTCCGCTGGCCTGCTCGGGGTGGCGCTTCGCGACGATGGCGCGGACGAGATCGCCGGCCGGTCCAGGGGCACCCCGCGGATCGCCAACCGGCTGCTGCGCCGGGTCAGGGACTTCGCCGAGGTGCGCGCCGACGGCATCGTGAACAGGCAGGTCGCCCGGGCCGCGCTTGAGCTGTACGAAGTGGACGACAACGGCCTTGACCGGCTCGACCGGGCCGTGCTTTCCGCCCTTGTCCGCAGGTTCGGCGGCGGCCCGGTCGGGCTGTCCACGCTGGCGGTGGCGGTCGGCGAGGAGGCGGAGACCGTCGAGGTGGTCGCCGAGCCCTTCCTGGTCCGGGAGGGCCTGGTCGTCCGGACGCCGCGCGGCCGGGTGGCGACGGCGGCCGCCTGGGAGTACCTGGGCCTCGTCGCGCCGGACCAAGGCGGCCAGGGCCAGCCCGCCGGCACCCTGTTCGGCTAGTCGGCGTAGGGCTACGCCTGGTTGCGGGCATGTCACGATCACTCGGCTGAGCCCGTAGCCTGTTGGTGCGTCGCCAGCGCGCCGCTACACTGCGGCAGTTGGTCAACGACAGCCGCCTGGCGCGGGATGCCGGCCAGGCCGTAACCGGCCACGGCTGCCCGCGGCCGCTGCGGCAATCAACGGAAGGAAGCCCCGGCGATGGGGATCATGTACCTAGCGGCAGCAAGCAAGTCGTCGGCGGGCTCGTTTACGCCAATCCTGATAATCGCCGTGCTGTTCGGCGTCTTCTACTTCCTGATCATCCGGCCGCAGCGCAACAGGCAGCGCCGCGCGCAGCAGACGCAGGGCGCCGTCGTGCCCGGCCAGCGCGTCCGGACGACCGCGGGCATCTACGGCACCGTCACCGCGGTCGATGACCCGGACGTGGAGCTGGAGATCGCGCCTGGCGTCGAGATCCGCATCATGCGCCGCGCCATCATGGACATCCTTCCCGAGGACAGCCCAATGGATGCGGACCCGCCGCAGCCGGAGCCCGGCGTCGGAGATAAGCCAGCCAGCGACTGGGATACGCCAAAGGACGACTGGGGCTCGACGGACCGGAATCCGTAGCTCCCGCGCTGGCCCGACCGATCAAAGGACTTCTGGAGAAGTGGCTCCCCCTAGCAGTACCAAATCCAGGCCGGGGCGCGCCATCGCGGCGCTACTCGCGCTGATCGTCATCATGCTGGTGTCGATCGTCGGCAAGGACGCGTTCCAGCCCAGCCACTGGCACCGCGATTTCCATGTGCAACTCGGCCTCGACCTGTCCAGCGGCACCACGGTAACGCTGAAGGCGGTCACGCCAAGTCACGCTCCGCCCTCCGCTACAGACATGTCCTCGGCGATCTCGATCATGGAGAGCCGGGTCAACGGGGCGGGTTTCACCGGCGCCGTGGTCCAGCAGCAGGGCAGCGACATCATCACGGTGGCAGTGCCGGGCAAGGGATCCCAGCAGGTCGTCAACCTGGTCGGCACCACAGCGAAGCTGTTGTTCCGCCAAGTGCTGCTGATCGCGCCGAACACCGCCACGCCAACGCCGGTGCCGTCGCCGACCCCAAGTGCATCAGCGTCACCGAGCCCGTCGCCCAGCGCATCGGCGAAAGCGAGCCCGTCGCCCAGCGCATCGGCGTCCGCAAGCTCGTCGGGTGCGGCACTCGGTCCGGCGGGAGCAGGCGCCGGCGGCCAGAGCCTGACAGCGCGGTCCCAGCGGCTGGCCGCCAAGCCGAGCCGGTTGGTATCCGCGCAGGGCGGCAGCCCGTCGCCCAGTGCCAGTGCCTCGCCAAGCGCGAGTGCTACGCCGACGCCGCCAAAGCTCTCCACCACCGCTGATGGCCAGGGTGACCCCGCGGCCGTCAGCGCCCCGGTGAAGGCCCTGTTCGACAAGCTGAACTGCGCCAATCCCGACTGGCAGAAGCAGATCTACAACAACGACCCGACGAAGTGGGACAATCCAAAAACCCAGGTCGTCAGCTGTATGTCAGACCTCAAGTACGTGCTGGACAAGTCCACGGTGTTCGGCACCATGGTCCACAACGCCTCCGCGACGCTCAGCACCACCTCGACCGACTGGCAGGTCAACCTCAACTTCAACGGCGACGGAGCGAAGGCTTTTGGCGACCTGACCACGACGATGTTCGACAAATACGGCAACGGCGGTAACCCGACCTCGCCGTTGGCCCAGCTCGCCGTCGTGCTGGACGGCAAGATCATTTCCTCGCCGAACATCATCACCGCCATCACCGGCGGCCAGGCTCAGATCACCGGCAACTTCAACCAGCAGCAGGCCACGCTGCTGGCCAACGAGCTGAGCTACGGCGCGCTGCCGCTGACCTTCGACAAGCAGTCGGTCGAGTCGGTCTCCCCGCAGCTCGGCTCGTCCCAGCTGCACGCGGGCCTGATCGCGGCCGGGATCGGCCTGCTGCTGGTCGTGCTCTACTCGTTCCTCTACTACCGGGGACTCGGCATAGTGTCGGTGTCCAGCCTGATCACCGCAGCACTGCTGTCGTACCTGGCCGTGGTCCTGCTCAGCAAGTACCAGGGCTTCTCGCTGTCGCTGGCAGGCGTGGCCGGCCTGATCGTGGCGATCGGCATCACCGCCGACTCGTTCGTGGTCTTTTTCGAGCGGCTGCGTGACGAGGTCAGGGACGGCCGTTCCCTGCGGGCTGCGGTAGAGCGCGGCTGGCAGCGAGCCAGGCGCACGATCCTGGTCTCGGACACGGTGTCCTTCCTTGCCGCCGCGATGCTGTGGTATTTCTCGATCGGCGACGTCAAGGGCTTCGCCTTCACCCTCGGCCTCACCACCGTGATCGACGTCATCGTGGTTTTCCTGTTCACCAAGCCGATCGTCACCGTGCTCGCCAGGACCAGGTTCTTCGGCAACGGACACCGGCTCTCCGGCCTTGACCCGGCCAGGCTCGGCGCCAGGACGCCGTGGCGGGGCGCCAGGCGCGTCCCCGCCAGGCCCGCGGCAAGCGGCAGCGCGAGCGCCACGGCGCGCCCGCAGGCCCGGACCACCCCTGAGGAGGCGTGATGTCCCGGCTCGGCAACATCGGCGGCCGGCTTTACCGCGGTGAGGTGTCGGTCGAGTTCGTCGCCAGGAAGCGGCTCTGGTATGCGATCTCGGGACTGATCCTGGTCATCTGCATCGGCGCGCTGGTATTCCGCGGGCTTAACTACAGCGTCGAGTTCAAGGGCGGCTCGGTCTTCAAGTTCTCCGCGCCGGCGGCCGCGCCCGCTCAGGTCAGCCAGGCCGTGAGCACAGCAGGCGGCGGCACCGACGCGATCGTGCAGAAGGTCGGCGTCGGCGCAAGCTCCAGCTGGGTGGTGCAGACCGCGAAGCTGACATTCGCCGCGCAGACAAAGGTCCAGCACGCGATCGCCAGCACCTTCCACCTGTCCGCCAATGCCGTCAGCACGAACTTCGTCGGGCCGAGCTGGGGATCCCAGATCTCGCAGAAGGCGCTGGAAGCGCTGATCGCCTTCCTGATCGCGATCGTGATCTACCTGTCGATCGCATTCGAATGGAAGATGGCCAGCGCCGCCCTCATCGCGCTCGCGCACGACATCGTGATCACGATCGGCGTCTACACGCTCACCGGCTTCGAGGTAAGCCCCGCCACGGTGATCGGCCTGCTTACCATCCTCGGCTACTCGCTCTACGACACCGTGGTCGTGTTCGACAAGGTCAGGGAGAATACCGCCGGGCTGCTCGGCACCGGCCGGAGCACCTACAGCCAGGCCGCCAACCTGGCGCTCAACCAGACCCTGGTGCGGTCCATCAACACCTCGCTGATCGCGCTGCTGCCGGTGGCCGCGATTCTCGTCGTCGGCGTCGGGCTGCTCGGGGCCGGCGAGCTCAAGGACCTGGCACTGGTGCTGTTCGTCGGCATGCTGTCCGGCACCTACTCCTCGATCTTCATCGCCACCCCGGTACTGGCCGACCTGAAGGAACGCGAGCCGCAGTACAAGGCGCTGGCGAAGCGGGTGGCGCTGCGCGCGGCGGGCGGCCGCGCCGCCCAGCGGGCCAAGGCCAAGGCCGCCAAGTCCGCGTCTGGCGGCACGGCCTCAGCCGCCCCGGCCGCAGCCGAAGAGGCTGACCAGGGCGCCGCGCCGGAAGACGGAGATGACCAAGCACCGCCGCCGGCCAGCGAGCGGGTGCCGGCCGGCCGGCCGGCCGCCGGCGGCGCTGCCCAGCGCGGTCCCGGTGCAAGGCCAGGGCCGCGCCAGCAGCCGCGCCGCACCAGCGCGGCCAAGCGGCGGCCGGGCGGCAAGAAGAAACGGCGTTAGCTCCATGTCCGCCGCCCACGAGGCGCTCGCGGGCGCCCGGATCGCCGACCTGATCTCCTCGATGATCCGCGACGTCCGTGACTACCCGAAACCGGGCATCGTCTTCAAGGACATCACCCCGCTGCTCGCTGACGGCGCCGCGCTCGCCGCGGTGATCGGCGCACTGGCTGCCGGGCATGGCCCGGTCGACAAGGTTGCCGGGATCGAGGCGCGCGGGTTCATCCTGGCGGCACCGGTCGCGCTGCGGCTCGGGGCCGGCTTCGTGCCGGTGCGCAAGGAAGGCAAGCTGCCGGCCGCCAGCCGTGCGCAGACCTACCAGCTTGAGTACGGCACGGCGACGCTGGAGGTGCACGAGGATGCCTTCGCGCCGGGCGATCACGTCCTCATCGTCGACGACGTGCTCGCCACCGGCGGCACCGCCGCCGCGACCGTCGGCCTGATCAGGCGCAGCGGCGCGGAGGTCACCGGGGTGGCGGTCATGCTGGAGCTCGGCTTCCTGAGCGGCCGGGCCCGGCTGCCCGGCCTGGAGGTGCGATCACTGCTCGTGGCGTGACGCGGTGCGCGGAGCCGGGCACTTTCCGAAGCGTCCGCCGATAGACTGTGTGTCTTGGCGGACGTGAGGAGCACATGTGGCCGGTGACGTGGTAACGGCCGACCAGGCCGGAACCGGGGTCACCCAGGCCGCCGACGGGCAGACCGGGCAGGACGGGGACAAGCCGGTACTGCCTGCGGAGCAAGGCGGGGTGACGCCGCAGGACGCCGCGGACGGCGCTGGCGACGATGCACCGCGCCGGTCAAGCCCGCGCCGCCCGGCAAGATCCGGCCAGGCCGGGCCGCGTGCGGTCGCTGCACCGCCCGCGGCGGCCGGGCAGCCGCCAGGCGGCGCCGCCGGGACCGTCGGCGTCCGCCGCCGACTGGCCAGGCTGGGTGCGCCGCGCGGCGGCATCAACCCGGTGCTAGAGCCGCTGATCAAGACCGTCCGGGCGACGCACCCCAAGGCCGACGTACGGCTTATCGAGCATGCCTACGACATCGCGGCGGGGCAGCATTCCGGCCAGCTGCGCAAGAGCGGCGACCCGTACATCACCCATCCGCTTGCCGTGACCACGATCCTGGCCGAACTCGGCATGAACGACGAGACGCTCTGTGCCGCGCTGCTGCACGACACCATCGAGGACACCCCGTACACCCTGGCCCAGCTGCGCGCCGAGTTCGGCGACGAGATCGCCGAGCTTGTCGACGGCGTGACCAAGCTGGACAAGGTCAAGTACGGCGATGCGGCGCAGGCCGAGACCGTGCGCAAGATGGTGGTCGCGATGTCCCGCGACATCAGGGTCCTGGTCATCAAGCTTGCGGACCGCCTGCACAACATGCGGACTCTCCGCTACCTGCCGAGGGCTAAGCAGGAGCAGAAGTCACGCGAGGTACTTGAGATCTTCGCGCCGCTCGCGCACCGGCTCGGCATGAACACCGTCAAGTGGGAGCTTGAGGATCTGGCCTTCGCCACGATGTTCCCGAAGCGGTACGACGAGATCGCCCGGCTGGTCTCTGAGCGCGCCCCGCGACGCGACGTTTTCCTGCAGGAGGTCATCGAGGACGTTTCGGCGGACCTGCGCGATGCCAAGATCAAGGCACGGGTAACCGGGCGGCCCAAGCACTACTACTCCGTCTACCAGAAGATGATCGCCAGGAATGTCGGCTTCGACGATATCTACGACCTGGTCGGCATCCGCGTCCTGGTCGACTCGCTGCGGGATTGCTACGCGGTACTCGGCACTGTGCACGCCCGGTGGAATCCGGTCCCCGGGCGGTTCAAGGACTACATCGCGATGCCCAAGTTCAACATGTACCAGTCGCTGCACACGACCGTGATCGGTCCGGAGGGCAAGCCGGTCGAGCTGCAGATCAGGACCTGGGGCATGCACCGGCGGGCAGAGTACGGTGTCGCCGCGCACTGGAAGTACAAGGAAGAGACCGTGCTCGGCACCCGCGACTCGGACCTGGCCTGGCTCCGGCAGCTGGTCGACTGGCAGCGGGAGACTGCCGACCCCGCCGAGTTCCTTGAGTCGCTCCGGTTCGACCTCGGTGCCGCCGAGGTGTACGTCTTCACCCCGCGCGGCCAGGTCATCGCGCTGCCGCAGGGTGCCACGCCGGTGGACTTCGCCTACGCGATTCACACCGAGGTGGGCCACCGCACCATCGGGGCCAGGGTCAACGGCCGCCTGGTGGCGCTGGAGAGCGCGCTCAACAACGGCGACACGGTGGAAATCTTCACCTCTAAGGCGATGGATGCCGGGCCGAGCCGCGACTGGCTTGGCTTCGTCAAGAGCGCCAGGGCGCGGAACAAGATCCGGCACTGGTTCTCCAAGGAGCGCAGGGAGGCTGCCGCCGAGACGGGCAAGGCCGCCATCGCCCGGACCATGCGCAAGCAGGGCCTGCCGCTGCAGCGGCTGGCAACCGGCGACGCACTGCTCGCCATCGCCCGCGAGCTGCGCTACACCGACCTGTCGGCGCTCTACGCGGCGGTCGGCGAAGGCCACGTCAGCGCCCAGTCGGTAGTGGGCAAGCTGGTCAGGTCGGCCGGCGGGATCGCGGGCGCCCAGGAGGACCTGGCCGAGACGGCGCTGCCGACCAGGCCGCCCAAGCCACCGCCGGCCGGTGACTCGGGCGTTGTCGTCGAGGGCGCCGCCGACGTGTGGGCCCGCCTCTCCAAGTGCTGCACGCCGGTGCCCGGCGACGATATCACCGGATTCGTCACCCGCGGTCACGGCGTCTCCGTGCACCGGGCCGACTGCGTCAACCTCGAGCACCTGCTCGGCTCCCAGTCCGAGCGGGTCGTCACGGTCCGCTGGTCACCGCGGGAAGGTTCGCTCTTCCTTGTCGCGATCCAGGTCGAGGCGCTGGACCGCACTGGCCTGCTCTCCGACGTGACCAGGGCGATATCCGATCAGCACGTGAACATCCTGTCCGCGTCGGTGACCACCACCAGGGACCGGGTTGCCTTCAGCAAGTTCACGTTCGAGATGGGCGACCCGAAGCACCTGCGCCACGTGCTCCGCGCAGTCCGCGCGATCGACGGCGTCTACGACGTCTACCGCGTCACGAACTAGCCTGCCAGCTCGGCCAGCGTCCGCTCGGCCTCACGGAGCCACTCGCGCCGGGCCGCCAGGGCCTCCTCGGCCTGCTGCCGGGCGCGCTCGTCCCCTTGCGCCTGTGCTCGCTCCAGCTGCCGCTCCAGCTGGCTGATCGCGGCCCGGATCTGCTCGACGGTGCCCTTCGCCCTGGACAGTGCCTCGGGGTTGGAACGCCGCCAGTGCGTGTCCTCGGCCTTCCGCACCGCTTCCTCGATCCGGCGCAGGCCGCCTTCGAGCTTCTCCTGCGAGTCGCGAGGCACGCCGCCGATCCGCTCCCAGCGTTCGGCGATACCGCGCAGCGCCGAGCGGGCGGCCCGGGCATTCGTCACCGGGAGCAGCTTCTCGGCCTCCGCCAGCAGCTGCGCCTTCGCGGTGGCGTGCTCGCGGAACTCGGCGTCCTTAGCGGAGAAGATCTTCGCGCGCTCGGCGAAGAAGCCGTCCTGGGCGGCCTTGAACCGGCTCCATAGCTCTTCCTCGGCGGCCCGGTCGGCCCGGCCCGCCTCCTTCCAGGAGCGCATCAGGTCACGGTAAGCCGAGGCGGTGGGCCCCCAGTCGGTGGAGGTCGCGAGCGCCTCCGCCTCGGTGACCAGCTTCTCCTTGCGGGCCCTGGCGCCCTCCCGCTCGTCTTCCAGCCCGGCGAAATATGCCTTGCGGCGTTTGGTGAACGCATTGCGCGCGGCCGAGAGCCGCTTCCACAGCGCGGTCTCGACGGCGCGGTCTGCCCGCGGGGCCGCCTTCCACTCCTCAAGTAGCTGCCGCATCCGCTCGCCGCTGATCTTCCAGTGGGTCGCCTCCGCCGCGATCCGCTCGGCCTCGGCGACGATCCGCTCCTTACGGTCCTGCGCCTGGCTGCGGGCCTGCTCGCGGGCGGCCTTGTTCTCCTCGCGCCGGTGGTCGACCAGGCCGGTCATCGCCTCCAGCTTGCGCCGCAGCCCGTCGAGGTCTCCCACGCAGTGCGCGTCAGCGACGGCCGTGAGCAGCCTCGTGATGGTCGCCCTGGCCTGGCCAGGGGACAGGTCCGTAGTGGAGATCCGCTGCTCGAGCAGGCTGACCTCGGTTTCGAGCGCCAGGAACTTGCGCTTGAAGAAGGCCAGCGCCTCCGCCGGGGTACCCGCCTGCCATGAGCCCACCACGCGCTCGCCATCGGCGGTACGCACGTAGACGGTGCCGTCGTCCGCTACCCGGCCCCACGGATCGTTGGCGGTGCTCACCGCGAACCTCCTGCTCAGTACCTGGCCGGCCCAGGCGCGTGCCGGTCAGGTCTTCTTTATCGCCACGCTCTCGATGACGACCTTCCGCTTCGGATGGCCGTCACCGGGACCGTTGGCGTTGTCACTGCCCGCCTTCGCCACATTCTGGATGATTTTAAGCCCGCTGACGATGGTGCCGAACGGCGTGTACTTGGCCGGCAACGCTGTGGTGTCCTTGTAGACCAGGAAGAACTGGCTGTCGTTGGTGTTCGGCCCCGAGTTGGCCATCGCCACGGTGCCTGCCGGGTACTTCGCCCCGGCCAGGTTCTCGTCGCCGAACTTGTAGCCGGGTCCGCCGCTGCCCGTCCCGGTCGGATCCCCGCACTGCAGCACGAAGATCCCGGACGACGTCAGGCGATGGCAATGGGTGCCGTCGAAGTATTTCTTGGCGGCCAGGTAGACGAACGAGTTCACCGTGCAGGTCGCCGCGTTGTTGCGCAGGTTGATGACGATGTCGCCGCGGTTGGTGCGGATCGTGGCCCGGTACCTGGCCTTGTCGTCCGGCCGGGCGGGCGGCTGGCCTACCTTGCGGGCGGCCGGCGGGCTGGCCGTGTACGTGCAGTGCCTGGCCGGCTCGGCCTGGGTCGGCGTCGGCGTGCTGGCGGGCGTTGACCCGGCCGATGGCGTTGACCCGGCCGCTGCGCCCGTCTTGCCTGCGGCCTGCGCGTGCTGGCCCTGGCCGCGGAAGAGGAAGTAGCCGCCAACGGCCAGCGCGACGACCAGGCCGCAGGCCGCGCCGATCGCCGTCCACCGGCGCGTCCGCTGGTACCGCTCCGCCTGACGGGCCGCCCTGCGCTGGTAGCGCTCGCGGGCAAGCCTGCGCCGGCGTTCCTTCTTACCCGCCACCCGTCCAGCCCTCCGATTCCGTGTCGTCCTGCCTGATCAGCGAAACTTCGCGAATCGTATCGACACCCGGACCCTAGCGAAACAGCCGTTACCGGTTCGAGCCAAGGACGCCGCCTCGCTGCCACCGGCGAGTGCCCGAATCCGCCGCGACCAGCCCGGATAATCAGCCGGAAGCAGCCGGGCCTGGTGCGCCGCGGCCTGGGCGGCTCCGGCCGTCCGCCCCGCCACGGCCGGCGCGAGGCTCTCCGCCCGGCCGCATCCTCGGTAGCCTGTACCCACATTGCGCGGCCGGCCAGCCGCACCCGGGAAGGAGACGGCCTTGCTCATTGCCGGATTCCCCGCGGGCACGTTCGCCGCCAACTGCTATGTGGTGGCTGCCGGGCCCGGCGAGCAGTGCCTGATCATCGATCCCGGCCAGGACGCGGAGCCCGGCATCGAGGAGATCCTCCGGCAGCACCGGCTGCGGCCCGCCGCCGTCCTGCTCACCCATGGTCACCTTGATCACATCTGGTCGGTGGCCCCGGTTTGCGGCGCGAAAGACATCCCCGCCTACATCCATCCCGCTGACCGGGCCCTGCTCGGCGACCCGGCGCGCGGGCTCTGGCCGCAGGCGGGCGCGGCCATGCTTGGCGGCCTGACCTTCACCGAGCCAGCCGACGTGGCCGAGCTCACCGACGGTGCGACGCTGCAACTGGCCGGCGTCGAGGTCGTGGTTGACCACGCCCCCGGGCATACGCCTGGCTCGGTCACCTTCCGGCTGCCCGATGGCGACCTGGCCGTCCTGTTCACCGGCGACCTGCTGTTCGCCGGGTCGATCGGGCGCACCGACCTGCCCGGCGGTGACTATGCGACGATCCTGGACAGCCTGGCCCGGGTGTGCCTGCCGCTGCCGGATGAGACGGTCGTGCTGGCCGGCCACGGCCCGCAGACGACGATCGGCGCCGAGCGGGCAGCGAACCAGTTCCTGGCGGGCCGCACGCCCGCGTCCGGCCCTGCCAGGGGCCTCTGACCGCCAGCGGACGCCGTGGCACGGCGGGCGGTTAGCCGGAGCGGCAGCAGGCAGCACAGGAACCACACAACGACAGAGGTGAGCGAAACGATGATCCGCACCCATGAGGCGGGCACGCTGCGCGCGTCGCTGGCGGGGCAGCGGGTCACGCTGGCCGGCTGGGTGGCGCGCCGCAGAGACCATGGCGGCGTGGTGTTCATCGACCTGCGGGACGCCAGCGGAGTTGCCCAGATCGTGTTCCGCCAGGAGGACCTGGCGCACGATCTGCGCGCCGAGTTCTGCGTGCGGGTGACAGGCGAAGTGCGGCGCAGGCCCGCGGGCAACGAGAACCCGGAGCTGCCCACCGGGGAGATAGAAGTGGCAGTAGCCGACATCGAGGTGCTTGCCGAGTCCGACCCGCTGCCCTTCCCGGTCGACGGGGACGGCCAGCTGAGCGAGGATGTCCGGCTGCGCTACCGCTACCTGGACATCAGGCGGCCCGAGATGGCCGCCGCGCTGCGCGCCCGGTCGCGGGCGGCCTACCTGGTCAGCGATGTGATGCGGGAGCAAGGTTTCGTGAACGTCGAGACCCCGTACCTGACCAGGTCCACGCCGGAGGGCGCACGGGACTTCCTGGTGCCGGTGCGGCTGCGGCCCGGCAGCTGGTACGCGCTGCCGCAGTCCCCGCAGCTGTTCAAGCAGCTGCTGATGGTCTCCGGCCTGGAGCGCTACTACCAGCTTGCCCGGTGCTTCAGGGACGAGGACTTCCGGGCCGACCGGCAGCCCGAGTTCACCCAGATCGACATCGAGATGTCGTTCGTCACCAGGGCTGACGTCATGGCCGTCGCCGAGGACCTGCTCGATCGGCTGTGGGCCGACCTCGCCGGATACCAGGTCAGCCGGCCGATCCCGCAGCTGACTTACGCCGCCGCGATGGCGCGCTTCGGCTCGGACAAGCCGGACCTGCGCTTCGGCTGCGAGCTCACCGACCTGACCGGTTATTTCACCCGCACCTCGTTCCGGGTATTCCAGGCCGAGCATGTGGGCGCCGTCGTGATGCCGGGCGGCGCGAGCCAGACCCGGCGCGAGCTTGACGGCTGGCAGGACTGGGCGCGTTCGCGCGGCGCCCGCGGGCTGGCCTACGTGAGCATCGGCGCGGACGGCTCGGCCGCCGACGCGGGGCCAGTGGCCCGGCACCTCTCCGCGGACGAGCGGTCCGGCCTGGCCGCCGCGGCCGGCGCGGAGCCGGGGGACTGCGTCTTCTTCGCGGCCGGCCCGGCGGCCGCCGCCCGCGGGCTGCTCGGCGCGGCCAGGCTGGAGATCGGCCAGCGGTGCGGCCTGATCGACCCCGCTGCCTGGGCGTTCACCTGGGTGGTGGACGCGCCCATGTTCGAGGAGGATGGCGAGGGCGGCTGGACCGCCGTGCACCATCCGTTCACGGCGCCGCTGCCCGACTGGGCGGACAAGTTCTCCGCCGAGCCGGCCGGGGCGCTTGCGGACGCCTACGACATCGTCTGCAACGGCACCGAGATCGGCGGCGGCTCCATCCGGATCCACCGCCCGGACATGCAGCAGCAGGTGTTCGACGTGATCGGGCTGACCCGCGAGCAGGCAACGTCGCAGTTCGGCTTCCTGCTCGACGCGCTCAGGTTCGGGCCGCCCCCGCACGGCGGCATCGCGTTCGGCTGGGACCGGATGCTGATGCTGCTGACCCGGCGCGACTCCATCCGCGACGTGATTGCGTTCCCGAAGGCCGCTTCCGGCCTTGACCCGCTGACCGGGGCCCCGACGCCGATCACGCCGGAGCAGCGCAAGGAGGCCGGCATCGACGTCGTGGCGCCGCCGGAGCAGGAGCCGGCGGCCGGGTAGCACGCTCGCGTGCCGTCACGCCGGTCAGCCCGGATGCGGCAGCGGGCTCAGCGGCGTGCCTGCCGCAGCGCGGGACCGGAATCCGGCCGCTCCGGGTACTGTCGGGTGTGGCCAGAACCGAGGCCGGCCAGCGCGACAGCCTTTTCGACGCGGCCGAGCAGGAAGCGGCGCGCGCCGCTGCGCCGCTTGCCGTCCGGATGCGGCCGCGGACGCTCGACGAAGTGATCGGACAGCGGCACCTGACCGGCGAGGGCACGCCGTTCCGCAAGCTGGCCGATCACGACGCGGCCATGTCGCTGCTGCTCTGGGGCCCGCCGGGCACCGGCAAGACCACGCTGGCGCAGGTAGTGAGCAATGTCACCAGGCGCCGCTTCACCGAGCTGTCCGCGGTCACGGCGGGCGTCAAGGATGTCCGCGCCGCTATCGACGCCGCCCGGCGCGAGCTCGGCCTGACCGGTACGCAGACCGTGCTTTTCATCGACGAGGTGCACCGGTTCAACAAGGCACAGCAGGACGCGCTGCTGCCCGCGGTGGAGAACCGGTGGGTGTCCTTCATCGGCGCGACCACGGAGAACCCGTTCTTTTCCGTCGTCGGACCGCTGCTGTCCCGGTCGCTGCTGCTCACCCTGGAGCCGATCAGCGACGACGACATGCGCACGGTGATCGAGCGGGCGGTGGCCGACGAGCGCGGCCTCGGCGGCGGCGTCACCCTGGCCGACGGGGTTACCGACCTGCTCGTCCGGCTGGCCGGCGGTGACGCGAGGCGGGCGCTCAGCTACCTGGAGGCGGCCGCGCTCGGGGTCGCGGCCGGCGCCGTGGTGGACATCGCTGGCGTCGAGCGGGCGGTGGACCGCGCGGCCGTGCGCTATGACCGCGGCGGCGACCAGCACTACGACGTGATCAGCGCCTTCATCAAGAGCATGCGCGGCAGTGACGCCGACGCCGCGCTGCACTACCTGGCCAGGATGATCGAGGCCGGCGAGGACCCCAGGTTCATCGCCCGCCGGCTGATCGTGCATGCCAGCGAGGACGTCGGAATGGCCGACCCGTCGGCACTGCAGATAGCGGTGGCCGCCGCGCACGCGGTCGAGTTCGTCGGGCTGCCGGAGGCCAGGATCAACCTGGCGCAGGCGGTCATCCACGTGGCCCTGGCGCCGAAGTCAAACGCGGTGGTGAAGGCGGTCAACGCGGCCGCCCGCGACGTCAGGGCTGGCCTGGTCGGCCCGGTGCCCGCCCATCTGCGGGATGCCAGCTACCGCGGCGCGCAGCGGCTCGGGCACGGCAGCGGGTACCGCTACCCGCACGACTACGCCGAGGGAGTCATTGCCCAGCAGTACGCGCCGGATATGGTCGCCGGCCGGCGTTACTACGAACCGTCAAGCCACGGCGCCGAGGCGAGGTACGCCGAGCGGGCCGAGCGGATCAGGGCCATCCTGGACGCCGGTGACGCCAGCCCAGCACCGGCGGTGCAGCCGCCGCGCACGCGGTAGGGTCGGCAGGTAATGCGGGCGGGGTACCCGGCCTGGTCGGGTAACAGGCCGGGCGAGCTGGCGAAGGAGTAGCCGGACGTGAATAGCGGACAGCTAGCGGAGCTGATCGCGGCGGGATTCTTCGCTGCGGCGATGTGTGCCGCCGGTTACGTGCTGATCCGGCTGGCCAGGCTCATCGCCGCGGCCACCAGCATGATGTCGGACTATCGCGATCGTGCCGACCAGCTGGTAGACCGGGCCCAGGCGGCTGTCGACCGGGCCGGCGAGCAGCTCGCCAGGACCGACACCATCACCGCCAGCATGGACCAGGTCACCGCCAACATGGCTGAGCTGTCCGGGCATGTCTCGGCCATGGCAGGCATGGCCAGGATCATTTCCGGCGGAATCGGCACCCCGCTGCTCCGGATTTTCGCATTGGCCTACGGCGTGCGCCGGGCTGCCGGGCTGCGGCTCGCCGCCCTGGCCGGCCCTCCCGCCAGCGCCCGGGCCGCAGAGCGGCCAGGCAGTCCTGCCATCGAAGGGCGCAGGCTCCCGGGCCGGCCAGGACCCCTTGACAAGCCCGGGCCGCTGGACTCCCGCAGCGGAGCACGCCGGTGATCAGCAGGCTCAGCTGGCTGGCAGCCGGTGCCGTGCTCGGCGTGACCGGCTACCGTCGGGCCAGCCGGCTCGTGCGCTCGCTCCGCCCCGCGGCAGGCCCGGCCCGCCGGCCCTGGCACGCCATCAGCCCGGGTGCCACGGCAGCCCGGTTCACCCGGCCTGCCGCGGGGCGCCGCGGCACCGGGCCGCTGCGCGGGATCGGCCCGTTCGTGCATGATGTGCGGAATGGCATGGACCTTTACCTGGATCGTCATTCCGGGCAGCAAGGCCGTAGCCGCTCAGCTCAGCAGGTGGCGCCACAGCTCCCCGGTCAGGCGGGCATGAACGGCGGTTACCCCGATACCGACAATGCGAAGGATGGCCGATGATGGAGTCGGCAGAGATTGCCCGCCGTTTCCTCAGCTTCTTCGAGCGGCGCGGGCACACCGTGGTGCCCTCGGCCAGCCTGGTCGCCGATGACCCGACGCTGCTCCTGGTCAATGCCGGGATGAATCCGTTCAAGCCCTATTTTCTCGGCCAGCAGGCACCGCCTTTCCCGCGGGCGGCCAGCGCGCAGAAATGCGTGCGCACCCCAGACATCGAGGAAGTGGGCAAGACCACCCGGCACGGGACGTTCTTCCAGATGCTGGGGAATTTCTCGTTCGGCGATTACTTCAAGGACCAGGCCATCCCCTACGCCTGGGAGCTGCTGACCGGCGCAGAGTCCGCGGGCGGGTTCGGGTTCCCTGCGGACCGGCTGTGGGTCACCGTCTACCACGACGACGACGAGGCCGCGAAGATCTGGCGGGACATCGTGGGCGTGCCGGAGCAGCGCATCCAGCGGCGCGGCATGGCCGACAACTTCTGGTCGATGGGCGTGCCAGGGCCGTGCGGGCCGTGCTCGGAGATCTACTACGACCGCGGGCCCGAGTACGGGCGCGACGGCGGCCCTGTGGTGGACGAGGACCGCTACCTGGAGATCTGGAATCTCGTCTTCATGCAGTACGCGCGCGGCGAGGGGCCTGGTAAGGAGGGCTACCCGATCATCGGCGAACTGCCGTCGAAGAACATCGACACCGGGATGGGCCTGGAGCGGATGGCCGCCCTGCTGCAGGGCGTCGACAACATCTACGAGATCGACACGATGTGGAAGGTGCTCGACCGCGCGGCCGAGCTGACCGAGCAGAAATACGGCCGGGACCACCGGACCGACGTCGCGCTGCGGGTCGTCGCCGACCACGTGCGCACCGCCGTGATGCTCGTCGCCGACGGCGTGCTGCCGTCCAACGAGGGCCGCGGCTACGTGCTGCGCCGGATCCTGCGCCGCAGCATCCGCAACCTCCGGCTGCTGGCCGGCTCGCAGCGCGGCGGATCCGGCGGCTCACACCACGCGGACCGCGGCGGCCATGGCGAGCGTTACCTGCACGAGCTTGCCGCGGCCGCGATCGACGCCCTCGGCGACCAGTACCCGGAGCTGCACCGGGATGCGCCGAACATCCACACCGTGATCGACGCGGAGGAGTCGGCATTCCTCGGCACGCTGCGAACTGGCACCGCGATCTTTGACGCCGCGGTCGAGGAAACCAGGCGCCGCGGCGCCGAGACCATCCGAGGTGACCAGGCATTCCAGCTGCACGACACCTACGGGTTCCCGATCGAGGAGACCCTGGAGATGGCCGCGGAGCAGGGGCTGGCCGTGGACGAGCCGGAGTTCCGCGCTCTGATGGCGGAGCAGCGGCGGCGAGCCAAGGAAGACGCCGCGGGGAAGAAGACCGGCAACGCCGACATTTCCGTGTTCGCGGCCATCCTGGAGCGATCCGGCCCGGTCACGTTCACCGGGTACGACCAGGTGGCGGGTGAGGCAACCGTCACCGGCCTGCTGGTCGGCGGCGCCGGAGTCACGTCCGCGGGCGCTGGCACCGAGGTCGACGTGGTACTCGACCGCACGCCGTTTTATGCGGAAGGCGGCGGCCAGCTTGCCGACGCCGGCCAGATCACCGCGCAGGCCAGCGGGGGCGGCTCCGGCGAGGGAGCCCGCGTCGAGGTGCTCGACGTGCAGTCCCCGGTGCCCGGCCTCGTCGTGCACCGGGGACGGGTGACCAGCGGTGAGATCACGGTCGGCGCGCCCGTGTACCTGGAGATCGACATTGACCGCCGCCGCGCGATTTCCCGCTCGCATACCGCGACCCACCTCGTGCACCGGGCATTCCGCGGTGCGCTAGGCGAGTCCGCCGCGCAGGCGGGCTCGGAGAACGCCCCGGGCAGGTTCCGGTTCGACTTCACCGCGGCTGGCGCCGTGCCCCCGTCCGTGCTGCGGGATGCGGAGGACGAGGTCAATCAGGTTCTGATCACCGACCTGGACGTCCGCGCTTTCCACACCTCCATCGACGAAGCGCGGGCAATGGGCGCGCTAGCGCTGTTCGGCGAGAAGTACGGCGAGCGCGTCCGCGTCGTCGAGGTCGGCGACTACTCCCGCGAGCTGTGCGGCGGCACCCATGTCGCGCGGTCCGGCCAGCTAGGCCTGGTCAAGATACTCGGCGAGGCGTCGATCGGCTCGGGGGTACGCCGGGTCGAGGCGCTGGTCGGCATGGACGCCTTCCGCTTTCTCGCCCGGGAGAACGTGCTGGTCAGCCAGCTCACCGAGCAGCTGAAGGCGCCAAGGGAGGAGCTCCCTGAGCGGATCGCCGGGCTGGTGACCCGGCTAAGGGACGCCGAGCGCGACCTGCAGCGGCTGCAGTCCAGTCAGCTGCTCGGCGCTGGCGCCGAGCTGGCCAGCCGTGCCGAGGATGTCAGCGGGGCCGCTTTCGTCGGGTATCAGGTACCTGACGGCACCGCCGCCGACGGGATCAGGAAGCTCGCGCTCGACCTGCGCGGGCGGCTGCCCGCGCAGCGCCCCGGGGTAGTGGTGGTCGCGGGGGTACCTGCGGATCGGCCGGTCGTGGTCGTCGCCGTCAACGATGCGGCGCGCAAGGCCGGACTGGCGGCCGGGACGCTCGTGCTGCCTGCGGCCGAGGTGCTCGGCGGCCGCGGCGGCGGCAAGGACGACATCGCCCAGGGCGGCGGCGCGCCACTGCGAACCGAGGCTCCGGCAGTCATCGGGAACGCATTTGCCGCGGTTCGCGCAGTTGTTGGGAACACGATGGGGCCGGGTGGCGTAGCGTGAGACCGTGCTGCAGCCACATTGTTGCCGAGGTGATATCGGCGCCCCGGGGAGCCTGTCCTTGAGGCCAGGCGTCCGGCTAGCGGTCGACGTCGGATCGGTGCGGATCGGCGTGGCGCACAGCGACCCGGACGGGTTGCTTGCCAGCCCGCTGGCTACCGTTACCCGCGGTCGCGGCGATCTTGACAGCCTGGCCGGCCTCGTGACCGGTCACGAGGCGATCGAGGTCATCGTAGGGCTGCCGACCGGCCTGTCCGGGCGGGAGAGCGCGTCCGCTGCCGATGCGCGGACATTCGCCGCTGCGCTGGCCGGGCGGCTGGCGCCGCGCCCGGTGCGGCTAGTAGATGAGCGATTTACCACCGTGCTGGCGCACGACGCGCTGCGCCAGGGCGGCCGCGGTACCCGGCAGCGGCGCGGCGTGGTGGACAAGGCAGCGGCGGCGCTGCTGCTGCAAGGGGCGCTCGACACCGAGCGCTCGACCGGCCGTCCAGCGGGGGAACTGGTGGCCGCGGCTGCCGGAGCGCCCGGGTGACCCGCAACCGGCGGCGCGGGGATAGCCTGCGGGACGACACCCGCGGTCCGGCTGCCGGGGACGCAGCGATACCGAATGGCTTCGGCAAGTCGCCGGAGCCTGCCGCGCCGCCAGCGGACGAGCACGGTCCGGGGGAACCCGGCGCCCAGCCTGGCTACGGCGGCGAGTGGACCGAGCCGGGCAGCGGCCCGGCAGATCCTTATGGCTCGCAGCAGCCATACGCTTCCCAGCAGGGCTATCCCCCGCAGGATCCGTACGCTCCGCAGGATCCCTACCCGGCTCATGATCCCTATGGATCACGCGATCCCTATGCGCCGCCGGAACCCTACCCGCCACCCGCGCCGGGGCTTGTGCAAGAGCCATACGCCGAGCCGGATCCGTACGGTTCGCGCGCACCTCACACTGGTCCCGATGGCTATGCTCAGCCCGCTGCCTTCGGCGCGCCGGGGACGGCCGGCCCGCCGGAACAGCGAGGCCGGCCTGGTGCCTACGACCGGCACGATCCCTTTGGCGGCCGCGATCCGCTTGACCCGTCGGTGCCGTACGTGCCGATGGATTCCTATGATCAGCTGCAGTCACAGCGCCAGAACATCCCCCATGACCAGCGGAGTCCCCACGGTGAGGCCGACCCGTACGGCCAGCCGGACCCGCTAGGCGGCCGGGACGCTTACGGCCAGCCTGATCCGCCCGGCGGCCGGGACGCCTACGGCCAGCCCGATCCGCCCGGCGGCCAGGACGCCTACGGCCAGCCCGATCCGCCCGGCGGAGGTGATCCGTACGGCCAGACCGACCCCCATGGCGGCCCGGATCCGTACCGCCGCGACAGCATGCCCGGACGCGGACATGATCCCTACGGACAACCCGGCCGCTACGGTTCGGCTGACCCGTACGGCTCCACCGCGCAGTACCTGCCATCCCCGGATCCCGGCAGCTATCCGTCCGGCATGCCAGGAACAGATCCGGCCGCCGATCCGGCGGCCGCCCAATCCGGTGGCCCGTTCCGCTGGCTACCTCCGGCCGGGCTGCCCGGGCCGGAGCAGCAGGCGGCCGCCGGCCATGCTGACGACAGGGCTGATTACCTGCGCGGGGAAAGGCGATCTGGCGCAGCACAACCAGGCCAGGGTGATCCGCTCGGGCCCGGGCCGGCCGGTCACGGCGCGGGCGAGTACCGCCCAGGCGAACACGACCAGGCCGGCTACGGCCCGCCAGGTTACGGCCCGCCAGGTTACGGTCAGCCCGGTGGTCTTGACCCGCTGGTGCAGGATCAGGGCGGAGCCGGGCCAGCCGGATACGGCGGCGAAAGCTATCCGGCTGCCTGGACACCGGGCAGCGACGGCAGCAACGGGGCCGGCTACGGCACCGGGCCCGGCCCGCGCTACCCGGGCCACAGTGACCCGCGCTACCCGGCGGGCGGCGATCCGCGCTATCTGGCGGCCGGGGACGCCCGCTTCGCCGTCGGCGACCCGCGCTTTCCGCCCGGGCAGCCTGGCTACCCCGATCGCGGTGGCCGGCGCCAGCCGGCCGATGAGCCGCCCGGCCGGCCAGCACGAGGACCTGGCCGGCCGGGCGGCAGCGGACCAGACAACAAGAGCGGGCCGGGCAGGAAGGCGGCCCGCGGTCCTGGCCGGGACGCCAGGCCGGGCGCCGGCCGGCTGCCGAAGAAGCGCCGCAGCGGCACGATCGCCGGCCTTGTCGCCACCATCGTCATCGTCATCGTGCTCGCCGCTGGCGGGCTGTTCGGGTACCGCTATGTCGAGGCCAGGCTGCACCCGGCGAATTTCTCCGGCGACGGCCACGGCACGGTCACCGTGCAGGTCCAGCCCGGGGACTCGGCCATCACGCTGGCGCCGCGCTTGCTGCGGCTCGGCGTGATCGCCAGCACCGCCGCTTTCATCTCGGCAGTCAAGGCCAGCAGCAACCCGGACGGTCTCCAGCCGGGGACCTTCCGGCTGCACAAGGCCATGAACGCGGCGCTCGCCTACCAGCTGCTGCTCAACCCGAAGGCACGGATACAGAGCACGGTCACCATCCCGGAGGGATTGCGGCAAACCCAGATCGTCGCCACGCTCGGCAGGAACACCAGGTTCAAGCCGGTCGCCTACAACGAGGTGCTCAGGGATCCGAAGGCCCTCGGCCTGCCTTCGTTCGCGCACGGGAACCCGGAGGGCTATCTCTTCCCCGCGACCTACCAGATCCAGCCGGGCATGACCGCGTTCCAGGTGCTGCAGGGCATGGTCCAGCAGTTCAATAAGGAAGCGCAGATCATCAACCTGGCCGGCGCGGCGGTGAAGGGCCATGTCAGCGAGAGTCACGCCATCATCGTGGCCAGCCTGATTCAGGCCGAGGCCGGCAAGACCTCGGACTTCCCCAAGATCGCCGAGGTGATCTACAACCGGCTGAACTCCGGTATGAAGCTGCAGCTCGACAGCACGGTCTTCTACGCGCTGGGCACGTTCGGGATCCAGGCCACCAGCCAGGACCTGAAGACGAACTCGCCGTACAACACCTACCGGCAGGCCGGCCTGCCGCCGACTCCGATCGACAGCCCGGGCGCTGCCGCGATCAAAGCGGCGCTGCACCCGGAGCACGGCAACTGGCTGTACTTCGTCACCGTGGACCCGAAGAAGCACATCACGAAGTTCACCGCGAGCGTGACCCAGTTCGAGCAGTTCAGGGCCGAGCTGGCGCGGAACCTCGCGAA
>WNGQ01000554.1_pt1 | contig 38311 bp, 39 predicted proteins | sample 5407661 | NCBI WGS metagenome assembly WNGQ01 (sample SAMN13153382, study PRJNA577476) | soil metagenome | isolation source: 60 cm soil or saprolite under Garry oak tree replicate 2 | place: USA:California | collected 2016-06-15 | reverse complement strand
CGGAACCGACGGGATTCGAACCCGCGATCTTCTGCGTGACAGGCAGACATGTTAGGCCACTACACCACGGCTCCTGGCGCACCTTCATTTCAGTGGATCAATCCGGTGCGTATATGATCATACCAGAGGAGAGATCGTCCTGTCAAGCCTTCGTATTCACTCAGGTAAAATGGATTCACCAAAAGCGGTGGTGAACCCATTTTTATGTGACTTGACACGGCCTTCCGGCTACCAATTTCTCGCTATCCCTCGTTTCTCTCCTTAGAGTGCCCTATCTTACGGACCTCAGGCTTTTCATCACAAACATCTGAATACAGTAACCAAAAGATCATGCTCACACCTGCAAACATATTCGTACCTATCAAACCTTCTTTTCTTCTCTCATAGGAGACATCCATGATCGAAACCACCTCTTCACAAACTCAAGGGCAACCTGCCCAGTTGCTGCCAGCCGCCACTGATAACACAATTACCTGCACCATTTGCAGTGCTGCCTACATCCCTTCACCGCGTAACCAAGATCTCCTGCAGGCAACGTCGCTTACCCTGGAATCTGCATTCATGAGCATGTGTCACTTCTGTTTCCGTTGCAGGCGCCCTGCCTGTCCCATGTGCTGGGATGTCGTACATCGCGTATGCGCAGCCTGTGTACAAGAAGCCGGGCTGCCTTTCCGCGTCCAGGTAGCACCCCTGGAAGGCACCCTATTCCCACCAGTAACACCTGCTCGTTCAGCCCAAAGCGTTCACAATGACCAGCAGGCAACACCGTTTATCTGTACCCGTCCCGGCCTCTTTCATATAGCAGTACCGCCTCCCCATAGCATCTCAGCCGCTGAAACAATCGAAATGCCTGCACTGGACTCCTCGAAGCAAGTTACCCAGGAAAAGCAGCAGGAACAGGAACTGCCAGCATCCCAACCTGTACCGCAAGCCAATACACCTGCAAGAGTCAGAACATGGCCGAAAATCTTGAAAACGATTGACCATGTCATAACCGTATTGGCAGTCATCACCTTGCTCGCCATTGCCGTAATAGTTCCCTGGGCGGAGTATTCACCAACAGTAAATAGCCTGCTGAAACAACTGCTGCAGGTTGACATACGCAGCGAAATCGCGTATCTTTTGCACATGATACGCCAGATCCATTATTAAGACATGCGAGCAATAAGGGATGCCACAAGAGGGCGTGATATCCAGGTCGATGGCTATAACGTAATTAAAAATACCCCTTCACTCCGGGCAGTCGAAACTATTTCTTTGCAGCCGAAGGGAGTTGCTCCTCCTGTACCTCCACGCTGCTTACAATAAGAGTCTCATCATGCTGTGATGAAGCAGGTTGACGCCTGGCATACTGCTTACTGAGGCGCGTCCGCAGCACCCAGAGGAAACCCTCGATGAAGATCTTGCGCGACATCTTAGACTTTCCGACCCGTCGATCCAGAAAACTGATGGGAATTTCAACGATCTTGAAACCTCGCTGTGAAACTCTATAAGCCATCTCGATTTGAAAGGCGTAGCCTTGTGACTGGATCGTGTCGAGATCGATGCTGCGCAGCACACTGCTACTGTAGCAGCGAAATCCGGCTGTAGCATCATGTACTGGCATACCAAGCATAAAGCGAGCATAGATATTGCCGCCGCCACTGATGAAGCGGCGCAGCAGCGACCAGTTGGGAGTACTGCCCCCACGAATATACCGCGAGCCGATTACCAGGTCTGCCTTCTCGATAGTTTTCAGGAAATCAGGTAGATACTTGGGATCGTGCGAGAAATCAGCATCCATCTCGAAGGCCGCATCATAATCGTGCTCAATAGCATGCTTGAAGCCAGCAATATAGGCAGTGCCGAGACCAAGCTTGCCGGAGCGGTGGATGACCTGCACCTTTGGATTCTCATTATGTATCTCATCTGCCAGCTTACCTGTCCCGTCCGGCGAATTATCATCCACAATCAGCACATCGGCTTCAGGTGCGTACTCAAAGATTTCTTTCAGCAGGGGTGGCAGATTTTCCACCTCGTTGTATGTAGGTATAATAATTAACGTCTTCATTAAACTCTGCCTCCATCGTTCGCTGGTACGGGTACTGTTTGTACAGTCGCTTGCTGGATTTCCAATTCCGGTGGCATTCCACTATTGATACTCTGCTGGTACTTGTGATTGCTGACTAAGGGAGTGCGCCATGTCGACGAAAAGACGAGCAGAGCGATAACCCCAAGCCCCAGGCCAAACCACAGCGTGCAAAAACGAATGAGCAGCGTGGCCGCCGCTCCCAGCGCCGCCGAGGTTGATACCAGCAAGAGCGTAAGGCCCAGAACACTACCTTCTGCTGCCCCCAGACCGCCCGGTAGACCAGAAGCGGATCCCACCAGCGATGCAAATGCAAGAATGAAGGTAGCTTTAATAAATAAATCTACGCCAGGTGCTATTCCCAATCCGGTGAAAACAAAATACAGTGCTCCGCATTCCCCTGACCATGAAACCAGACCAATGAAGATTGCCAGCAAGAGAGGCCGCCACCGTAATAGCGCGTAGGTACTTTCGTAGAAAGCACAAATCAAGTGGACAAATCGTGCCAAAACCGGCAACCGTTCGCCCAGGTTCAGCAGCGCCAACACCAACCGCCTATTCTGAACAAACAGAATCCCTGCCAGACCTACTACCAGCAGCGCCAGCAATATCTCCCAGCCAGAACGGTAGAGTACCAGGCCTGCCGATGCCAGCACAAGCATCGCAATACCATCGGTGAGTCGTTCAGCTACTATAATCGGTGACGTGTGGCTGATTGCTGCTCCCGTCTCTCGTTTCAACAGGTAAGACTTCAGTAGTTCACCCACCTTCCCAGGCGTAATAGCCATGGAAAGGCCGGATATGAAGATCAGCAGGCTTTTAGACCAGTGAACGCTCACCTCAAGCCGTTTGAGATAGTACTGCCACTTAACGAAACGCCAGGAGTAGTTGAAGAGAGTCAACCCCAGTATCAATGGCAGGTATGTCCAGCGGAAATGGACGAGCGCTGCAACCAGGCGTGGAGCATCCGCGTAGAGCGTCACCACCACGATAACAGCAAACGACAGTATCAATGAAAATACCAGGCCGGTGCGTAGTTTACGAGTAAGCAAGCAAACTGTCTCCTACTGTGGCAGTACATAGAGCACTATAATGATTATGACTGTACACAACAAAACGGTTCCGAGCATGTGTCGGTCACGTAACAGTACTTCCTCTGGACTACCGCCTTCCTTGCGCATATAGATCAGGTACAGGTAGCGAAACATCCCATAAAGCACCAGGGGAATAGTAAGCATGAGACGATGATTACCCGTCAGCCCCTGGAATGTATACAGGCTGTAAGCCATCAACGTAGCAGCCGTGACAATAGTAATCATCTGGTCCAGCATGGGCAAACTGTACTCTTTGAGATTCTGCCGGTGACTGCTGGCCTGTTCCTGGAGCATGATCAGTTCGTGGCGTCGCTTACTCAGGGCTAAGAAGAGCGAGAGGAGGATGGCTACCAGATAGAGCCAGGGTGAAATCGAGACGGATATCGCCACTGCCCCTGCCAGGATGCGCAGAAAAAAACCGCCGGCTATGATAAAAACATCGAGCAGGACCACGTGTTTTAGCCTCACACTGTACAACGCCATCAGAAGCAGGTAAGAGGCAATCGTCAGTGCAAAGAGCAAATTGCCGCCGCCATAATGAGCATAGGTATCGCTGCTCTGCCCTATAGGTGTACGAAAGATCAGTAGCGTTAATCCGCCGCTGGCCAGCACCAGCATGCCCATGGCGGCAATAGCCCATGGAACTGGTAATCTTCCAGAGGCCAGTGGTCTTTTACACTTCACAGGATGCTGTTTATCGTTCTCCAGGTCGAGCAGGTCATTGAGCAGGTAGATGCTGCTTGAGGCGAGGCAGAAAGCGGCAAAAGCGAGCGCCGTACGCTCAAATGATGGAGGGACAAATAGGCGCTGCGAGAAGAGAATGCCAACAAAGAGTGCCAGGTTTTTAACCCATTGCTGGGGACGTAGAGCGGCTAGTAAAGCGAATACGCGCTCTGCCAGTCTCTGTCTGGGAGGCGTTGTAGTAACTCCAGTAGCTGTCAGGGAAGCGGGTTCCCTGTCCGGTATTTGTTGATCATCTTGCGTTGTGATCGTCCTTTTCAAAAATGCTCGGTCCCTTCAGTGCGATCGGGCACAGCACGTTGCTTCCCCTCCGAGTCACCTCATCAGAACACTACCTCGCAGCAGTACCCTGTTACCCGGCAGGTCATGCGACCTAGTAGATTCGCTGCCTCAATTCATCCATGCGATGCAATGTAACCTTATGTTTATCGGTACTGATGTAGCGCTTATCTGTAAAATAACCCATGACTTTGTTAACACTTTCACGTGACGCTCCAACCATAGAAGCAAGGTCTTGTTGAGTCAGGCGCATATCGATGCGAGTCCCGTTCTCCACCTGAATACCATGTTCAGTTGCCAGTTCCAACAACTTTTTAGCCACTCGTGCATATACATCCAACACCACCAGGTCTTCCACCTTATCATCCGTCTTACGCAGGCGTCTGGAGAGGACCTCTAACACCTGAATGGCAATTTTGGGACTTTTCATAATGGCATTGTGGAAGTCGCTGCGCTGCAAGGTGTAGCACTCTACTCGATCAATCGCAATGGCATCAGCCGAGCGCGGCAATCTATCGAGAATCGCTAACTCTCCGAAACAATCGCCTTTCCCTAAGACCACAAGCGAAATCTCCTGGCCCTCGGGACTGATCAGGCAGATATTGACTTTGCCCTCTTTGATCACATAAAGCACCTGACCAACATCGTCACGGTGGAAAATTACCTCACCAGGACGAAACGTGCGTTTCTTTGCCACTGCCATCAGTTGACGAATGTCTTCATCGGCCAGGTCGGCAAAAAGTGAAACCTGCTTAAAGTATAAGGTTGGGTCGTCTCTATCCATGGTCCTATTCCTTCACAAAACTCTGCGCTTCAGTACTGGTAAGGTAAGCCACCTCGCTTTAGTGAAGTCATAATAGCACAGTAGTGAGTGCCGTGCAATCGATAGTATAGTCCTTTGGTCACATTTCGTGAGGAGATATTAGCCTTCTTGCGCCAGGAAATATATAATGAACTCATATGACACCCTTTGGCACACAAAGAAAATCGCACAGGCAAAGAAGTAAAGCCTGGTCACGAAAGACTTCCTTGAAGGAGTGCAGTTCTTGAGGAAAAAAGCCGTAGCATTTTATATAGGCATGCTGCTCGGTCTGATAATCATCTTCACGAATTTTACCCCCCTGCGCCTGTTGGACCGCGCTGCAATAGGAATTCTATCACTGGCCCCTCAAACAGCACCTAACCCTGCACCAGAGGTCATTCCCAGTCTGCACGAGTGGCGGGGGAGCACCGGAATCTTTACGTTGAGTTCAGCTTCTCGCATTGCTGTCGACCCTTCATACACAGCGCAACTGGGGAAAACGGCGAAGGTTTTTCAAAACGATCTCTTCGCTGTGACCAGGCATACCCTGCCTGTGGTCACGACAATTTCCCCGGCGACAGGCGATTTTTTCCTCACATTACATAACCTCGACCCCAGTATCGGCAGTGAAGGCTATCTCTTCCAGGTGGATGAAAAGGTCGTGATTAGTGCACATACATCCACAGGTATCTTCTATGGCACGCGCACTGCCCTGCAAATTTTACTAGAGGACCCCGCGAAAACGCATATTTCCAGGGGTATAGCAAAAGATTATCCACAATATGCAGAACGCGGCTTCATGCTCGACGTCGGGCGCAAGTTTTTCTCCATCCGCTTCCTGGAAGACTACGTGAAGTTCATGGCGTGGTATAAAATGAATGATTTTCACCTGCATTTCAACGACAATGAAATCGGTGGCGGAGATAGCCCGGATTGGATGCATAAGTATGCTACCTTCCGTCTCGACAGCCCGCGCTTCCCTGGCCTGGCGGCTCGCGATGGCTCCTATAGCAGGCAGGATATCCGCGCGTTGCAAGATGTTGCCAGAGCATATGCTGTCACCATCACGCCAGAGATTGATGCACCAGCCCACGACCTGGCTTTCACCCAATATCGCCCAGACCTTGCCAGTCAGGACTCCTCAAAAGAGTTTCTTGACCTGAATAATCCCGCCACTTATACCTTCCTGAATACCATCTGGGACGAGTTTCTTCCGTGGTTTGATAGCAAACAGGTGGATATAGGCGCGGATGAATATCCTCCAAATGATGCCGACAAATACAGGCAGTTTGTTAATATCTATAATGCTTACTTGAGAAGCAAAGGGAAGACCATCAGAATGTGGGGTTCGCTGACGAAGATGCAGAGTAATGTCAGGGTAAATACCAACATTGTCATTGACGATTGGAATAATGGTTGGGCCAATCCCATGGACATGGTACATCAAGGATATCCTATCATCAACGCGAATGACAATCTCCTCTACATCGTCCCTAAAGCAGGCTACTACCATGACTATTTAGATACGCAAATGCTCTACCAACACTGGGAGCCGTATATGTTCAGCCTCTCCGATCCAGGTCTCAATATACAGCCAGGCGACCCGCACCTCTTAGGTGGCATGTTCTCGGAGTGGAACGACAAACTCGGCAGTATCATTAGTGACGCCGATGTCCATGCCAGGGTAAAACCAGCCATGCAAACGTTGAGCCAGAAACTATGGAGTGGCACAACCGTGGGCATGTCCTATAACCAGTTCCTCCAGCTTGCCCAGACCATTAGCGAGGCACCCAATACCCATCTACCGCGAACGTAACCCCTCTAACCATACAACCCGTACATCTCCTCATCCGTAGTTACACTACAAAAGCTGTATAAAGAGAACAGGAGCCAGTTATCATGTCGCAGCAGATGAACTTCAGCCAGATCAATCGTGAAGAGCCATCCCCTTATGCCGCCGGGTACGAAGAAATTCCTCATGACAGCGCCTATTCCTCCACATCTTTTGGACAGAAACTCTCGGGCCAGGAAGCAGGCAGAACCCCAACTGCAGGGCAACGTTTAGCCCTGGCGATCGTCTCCATCCTGGCGTTCCTGCTCATGTTCTTTGTCGTCATAGTCTTGGCCTTTGCCAACCTTTCTCCGGTCGTCATCGGTAACCTTGCCCCTGTCCTGGGTGTCATGTCCCTGTTGTTCTTTGTCGCAATTGTATGGCTCAATGTCGTTTTCAACCGCAGGCGCTAAATATAATTGATTGCTAAATAGCTACAAGTATACCCTAGGCCACAATCCATCTCGACAAGAGCCACCCCATTGTAATAGAACAATTCACCCTGTATAATCATATGAAAGCAATACCTTCATGGAATAAGAAAAGATGGCAAAGGCAACCACCACCATCCGGCAAGTCTTGAACCACCGGCCAGAGCACGGCGCGTGGTTTGCTGCCAACCAGGCTCTTTTCAATCGCGTGGCTGCTTTCTACTTCGAGGTCATCCAGGCGCATGAAAGGGTACTTGAACTCGGCAACCAGGAGGCCATGAGAGCCCTGGAAACGCTCACCCACACCACCGAGAAGAACCCGCATCCTGTTATGCCTCTTGCCGAGGTGGCAGAGGAGATCCCGGCCCTGTTTCGGCGAGCTGCTATCCATGCTGCACTTGGCTCGGCTCGATCTTTCCAGGCACATCTGGAGAAATGGCGCAAACGCAAAGAGAAAACACTGGCAAAGGGCAAGACATTCACCGAGCGCCCACCAGTGCCGCCCAGATCTTGGAACAAGTCCGCTACGCTCTATGCCGGGCAATGGAAAGAACGCACACAGAGCAGCATGGTGCTCAAGGTCTGGACCGGCACGTGTTGGAGCTGGCTGCAAGTGCGCATCACCGGCAGAGAGCTGCCACCCTATGCAGAAACGGGCAGCCCGCAGCTCGTGCGGCATGGCAAAGCGTGGCAGCTGCATACGCCCGTCGGGAAGCAGTTTTCCAGTCCACCAAAGGTGGAGCAACAACTCACGGCCAACGCGCACACAAAGATCTGTGCCGTTGATCTGAACATGGGGGAACATCTTGCCTGCTGCACCATCCAGACCGTTGAAGGTTCGATCCTTGCCACCCGCTTCATCAGCGGGGGCACTGCGATATCCGGCTTTAGGAAGCAACGGCTTGGACGGGTGGCAAGGAACCGAAACAAGACTGGCCTGATCGCCAAGGGTGAACAGGATAACGTTGCCTTGTGGCGCACGATCAGGGACCGCGATGAGCAGTTGGCCCATCAAGTGAGTAGACGCATCGTCCAGTTTGCCAGAGAGCACGAGGCGAGCATCCTCGTCTTTGAACATCTGGGCAACCTCAAACCTGAGAAGGGCAGGTATAGCCGCCGAGGCAATAGCAAACGGGCCTTCTGGATGAAGGGCCGCATCTTCCGCTACGCCACGTACAAGGCGTGGAACGAGCGGATCATCACCTGCCGGGTGAACCCCAAGAACACCAGCCGGGAATGTGCTTGCTGCGGTGCGCAGGTCGTTCGCTATGCCCAGGGCCAATCAGAGGAAGGCTACACGCCGGGCACACCATTGGTATTGTGTCCAGCGTGCCACATGCGAGGGCACGCCGATAGAAATGCCAGCATCAAGATCGGGCAACGGCTCACTACTCGGTATAGCAAACCATCACAGGAAAAGCCTCACGCTCCTCTGCCAGGTGCAGAGAGGTCCGTGAAAGCGGAAGGTGTTGCTGCTTCCCAGGACGCCAAAGGCGAAGAGCCCCCATCCATGGCTCAAGCCAGGAGGCATGGAAGCAGCAACGGGCATGGCACCGCCCAAAGGGGGAAGAGACGGCGGATGGGTACGCCTTCCCCATCTATCCCTACTCAACTACGGCTTCCAAGAGAGTAGAAGCTACGCTTCAGGTACTCTGCAAGCCGACTACAGAGGGGTGGAAGATGCTGCAGGGCTTTAGCCCTCGCGGAGTGTCACATACTACCCACATATTTTTTATACTTCTGCTTGTCTTGGATATCATTGGATAGGAGCAAGGCATGACTGGTGATGCAACGGTATCCCTCTTCGGTGACATCGTAGTGCTGGATCTGACCAGCACCATTCGTGGTATGCACTGTACCAAAATGTTCGGTGACTATGGCGCCGAGGTAATCCTGGTCGAACCGCCTGGCGGCAGCCTGGCGCGACAGGTTGGCCCCTTTGCCTATGGCAAAGAAGATCCAGAGGCCAGCCTGCATTTCGCCCATCATAACCGCAACAAGAAGAGTATCACCCTGAACCTCCAGACGCCGCGAGGCCAGGAACTGCTTCGTGAGCTGGCCCGTGGCGCCGATCTGCTGGTCGAAGATCGACCCGTTGGCGCGCTGGCTGCCCTCGGGTTGGGCTATGAACAACTTCGTGTCATCAATCCCCGGCTGGTCTACTGCTCTATCACTGGCTTTGGGCAGACAGGTCCCTACGCGAGCTACAAGACCAGCAACATCGTTGCAGATGCCTTGGGCGGCCTGATGGGCATTACTGGACCAGCAGATCACCCTCCCACCATGACCGGGGGACAGCAGGCAGAACATGCTACCGCCATGCATGCCGCCTACGCCTCCGCGGCCGCGCTGCTCTACCGTGATTTGCATGGCATTGGCCAGCGCATAGACGTTGCAGCTCAGGAGTGCGTCGCCAATGTACTGGAAAACGCTCTTGAGCAGTATACCTATACGGGGGTAGTGCGCAAACGCTCCGGCAGCCGCCATGGTACCGCCTGGCCCTGCACTGTCTTCCCGTGCAAAGATGGCTTCATCGGTATTTGCTGCACCCAGGTAAAGGAAGTCCGTGCGGCCGTGCTGCTCGCTGAAGACATGGAACTGGCGGATGACCCTGTTTTGCAGAGCCAGTCTGAGCGCAGGGCGCGCGCCGACGAGCTGGAGCCCCGCCTGGTAGCAGGATATATGAAGCATGGTAAAAAAGACCTGTTTCACAAAGGACAGTCACTTGGCTGCCCTATCGGCATGACCAGCGATGCCTACGACCTGGCAACGGACGAGCACCTCAACGAGGTAGGCTTCTTTGCCGAGTTCGAGCATCCTGTAATTGGAAAGTACAAAGACATTGCAGCGCCCGTGTACTTCACCGGGACACCAGGTGTAATGCGCAGCTCCGCCCCGCTGCTGGGACAGCATACTGCCGAAGTGTTGGGCAGGCTTGGCATCGATGATGCCGGGTTCTCGCACCTCCATGCAGATGACGTGATTTAGAACCGAGAAGGGTAGCCCGTGTGGGAACCCGCTGGAGAGGAGACCACTATGATGAAGGATGCGCTCGCCGGATTTCGCTGTACCGATTTCTCCTGGGTATTTGCCGGACCATACTGTGGACAGTTGCTGGGCGATTTGGGCATGGAGATGATCAAGATTGAGAGCCGCAAACGCATTGATGTCGTGCGCAACTATCCCCCCTTTGCCCACGAAGACCGCCGCCTCAATTCCAGCGGCTACTGGAATACACACAACCGCAGCAAGTATAGCGTGAACCTGGATATGAAGACCGAGCAGGCGCGTGAGATCATTACCAGGCTGATTGCCATCAGTGACGTGGTGCTGGAAAACTTCAGCGCTCGCGGCATGAAAGCCCTTGGCTTCGACTATGATCGCCTGCGTGAAATCAACCCCCGCATCGTGTACTGTTCGATGGCCGGCTTTGGGCATCGTGGCCCCTACAAGAACTACGTCGCTTACGGACCAATGCAGGAGTCACAGGCCGGTATCGTTAACCTGACTGGCTGGCCCGATGGTCAACCCTCGCGCGTCGGCACAAGCTATCCCGATGCAGCGGGTGGCGTAAGTGCTGCCTTCTCCATCGTTGCAGCCCTGCGCCATGCCAGGCGTACCGGGAAGGGACAGTGGATCGACCTTGGCCAGACGCTCACCGCCGTTGCGCTTACCGACACCGCAGTCATCGAATACACCGTCAATGGCGAAGTCCAGCAGCGTAATGGAGACCTGCATCGCTTCTTTGCTCCCCATAACGTCTATCCGTGTAGCGGAGAAGACCAGTGGTGTGCCATTTCCGTGGAGAATGACGCAGACTTTGCGGTTCTAGCAAACGCTATCGAACAACCAGATATGGCTCACGACGCGCGTTTCGCCACCAATGCAGCGCGCATACAGCATCGCAAGGAACTCGATGATATTATCAGCGCCTGGACAGAGCAGTATGATCACTACGAGGCCATGCGGCGCTTGCAGGCCGCGGGCATTGCGGCAGGAGCAGTGCTCAGCACAGGTGATTTCGTTGAAGATGAACACATCAAAGCGCGTGGCTTTATGGAAAGCTTTGATCACCCAGTAGCAGGCGAAAAACTCTATCCAGGCGTACCCTTCAAAATGTCCGAAACGCCCGGCTACATCCATCGACCAGCGCCATCCCTGGGAGCCGATACACAACATGTCCTCAAAAGCATCCTTGGCATGAGCGACCAGGAGATCAAGCAACTGGACGAAGCCGGCGTTCTGGTCTAATTTCTCTCAACCGTCCTGTGGTCATACATCTCGAGATGTGCTATAATACCTTAGTAGAAAGGTCGGAATTAAATTCCTTATCTTGAACTTATCTTACTTAAACCAGAGAAGTATGGCATAGCAGGCTGTTTCAATAAGCTGTTGAGAGGGTAACACATGGCGGAAACTATCACTGCCGATATGATCATTCACGATATAGTCACCAGGCATCCCGAAACGGTAAAAGTGTTTCATGGGCATGGGCTGCCTTGCACAGCCTGCGCTGTAGGCTCGCGCGAGAGCGTCGCAGGCGGAGCGCGTACGCACCGTTTCAACCCCGAGAAACTCGATCAATTGATGAAGGATCTCAATGCCTCTATCAACGGCCAGCCCGTTTCAGTCGCTCCCAAGAAAGCGCCCGTTGGGCGTGGCGTTCCGTTGACGATGCTGAGCGGCGACCCGAACCGCAAGATCAAACAGGTGATCGCTATTATGAGCGGAAAGGGCGGCGTCGGGAAATCGCTGGTTACCGGTCTGCTGGCCGTCTCACTCAGGCGCCAGGGATTGCGCGTAGGCGTCCTGGACGGCGATATCACCGGCCCGAGCATCGCCCGTATGTTTGGTACCAAAGGTCAACCCGCCAGGTCCGCTGATGGTGGTATGGAGCCCCTGGTGAGTAGGGGTGGCATCAAAGTCATGTCGATGAACATGTTCCTCGAAAACGAGAGCGATCCGGTCATCTGGCGTGGACCAATGATCTCCAGCGCCATCAAGCAATTCTATAGTGAAGTTGACTGGGGTCAGCTCGACTACCTGCTCGTAGATTTACCCCCTGGCACATCCGATGCCCCGATGACCGTGCTACAATCACTACCTGTGGATGGCGTCATCATCGTTTCGTCACCACAGTTGCTTGCGACGATGGTGGTCAAAAAGTGTATTGGCATGGTGCGGCAGCTCAAAGGTATCATTGTGGGAGTCGTAGAGAATATGGCCTACTTCCAGACCCCCGACGGTGAGCGTTATGAGATCTTCGGCCCAAGCAACGGCCCCGACTTGATCAATATGACCGGCGCACCACTGCTGGCCCAGTTGCCAATAGACCCCATCCTGACCTCGTTGTGCGATGCCGGTAAGGTCGAAGAGTACCGCTCTGGGGCATATGATACCCTGGCAACAAACTTTATCAATACTCTGAAGATCAAACGCTAATTCGGATTACTCCAAGGGCCGCAGGTTCGTCTCAATATAATTTGTCACATGCTCCGCGGCCCGGCGCATATGTACCGGGTCTTGATAGAGCTTGCTGAGCATCACCGACCCTTCCAACGTGGCAATAAAGAGCGTTGCACATACATCTGAGTCAACGCCCGGCCTGATCTCTTGCCGTTCAATACCCTTTGAGATGATACGTTGGATGGTTGAACGCAAGCTGTCCATCTCCCTGCGGGCCCGAACACGCAGCGCCGGCTGGGCATCGTCCGCCTCAATAGCTGTATTGAGGATTGGGCAGCCGCCAGCTACAGGCGGATCATCTATGATGCTCTGAAAGTAGGAGACAACGGCCAGCAAGCGATCAATAGCATTGATCTTGCCCGCCAGTGCAAGACGCATTCGCTGCTGGAGCAGTCCAATGGCGTAATCAAATGCCTCAAGCGCGAGTTGCTCCTTACTGGCAAAATGATTATAGATACCGCCCTTCTCCAAACCCGTTTCGTGCATGATATCGGAGAGTGACGAGCCAAAGTATCCCTGCTGGTTGAAAAGCTGCGCGGCCCGTTCAAGGATTCTCTCTTTCGTTTGTTCGCCTTTGCTCATAGACAATCCCCTTCGTATGCTATAGGTTGACAGACCAAACAGTCCGTTTTTTGAAGCAAAAAAGAAAGCTCGATTGAGACCGAACAGTCTTAAATTAAGTATAGTCGTTTTTATCGTTCTGTCAACTGCTAATCTTTTAGCAGGCGCATCGCGCTCTCATATGCTAGCTTGTGCTCGCGAATGAGCCTAGTACCTTGCAGAATGTCGTATGGCCTGCCAGGTCTGCCAATGCACGGCGTACCGGCGGATCATCGCGATGTCCTGCAAAGTCAAGGTAGAAGACATATTCCCAGATGCGCTGGCGCGATGGACGCGATTCGAGCTTGAGCAGGTTGATATTGTTAGCAGCAAGAACGCCCAGGCACTTATGAAGCGAGCCAGGTTGATGGGCAGTGGCCATGACCAGCATCGTCTTTGCCTCGCCTTCGCGACGTGGCATGCGCTCTCTGCCTAACGCAATGAAGCGAGTATAGTTATCCTTGATAGTCTGAATGCCATGTGCCAGAATGTCCAGTTGATACAATTCTGCTGCTCCAGCTCCCGCGACCGCGGCTACCCCTTGCAGGTTCTCCTCGCGCACCATTTTAGCGCTGCCCGCTGTGTCATAGCTCGCAACAATTTCTAGACCGAGTTCGCGCAGGTAGGCATCACATTGTGCCAGCGCCTGTGGATGTGAAATAACGCGTTTGATGTCGCCCGGCTGCTGTCCAGGTAAGCAGAGTAGGCAGTGGTTGACAGGGTGGCTGATCTCTCCTGTAACAAACAGGTCATGCTGGCGCAGCAAATCGTAGACTTCGTTGATACTGCCTGCCTGCGAATTTTCAACGGGTACCAGCCCGTAGTCGGTCTCGCCTGCGGCAACTGCATGGAAGACATCAGCAAAACTGCGGTAGGCAACCGGCTCTGCTTTGACCTGATGATCGCCAGCATTGCCTATGCGGCCAAAATAGACCCGTGCCGCCTCATCACCAAAAGCTCCCCGTTCGCCCTGAAAGGCAATACTGACCCTGGTAGGGAGATCCTCGGGCACTATGTATTCCGTTTCTTGATCTATCGACATACTACAACTTCTCCAGTATAAGTGATTGTGCCGATTGTGCCAGCTTACCTTAAGCTTGTCAAGTGAGAATGAAATAAGCCCCCGAAATCATTCGGAGGCTTGTAGCATCGGGCCAGTTGTATCCCTGAGGTTACTGCATATTATAGTGGGATTTATGGTAGAAAACCATCCCTTTTCCAACCACCTTTACCGGTTGCAGTTCCTTCAGCATAATCGGCTCACCACACTTCGCGCAGATACGGCCCGTGAGGTGGTTGACCTCTTCACGGTTCGCGAGCGAGGCGCGTGCCGTCTTTGAAAGCTCACCCTTTTTAGGCATTCGTTTATGACCCCTTTCGCCTATCTTCTGTCTATCTATATTGCTATAGCCCGGTTGAACCGGTAATGCGAACTATATATGCCCGCATCAATTCAAGATACAGTATACCACAACAGCGTAGGCACCGTCCAATCAACTTCGCTCTATGGCTTCCCTGGAGTTTTGTGAGGATTTATGATAAACGTACAAAAATGGGAGAGACAGGATACTTCCTGCTCCCCCGAAATAATCAACTCACTACGAAACCTGCACTACAGATTTCATCCTACATTGCTTCTAATCCTCACCCTGCACACGGGCGGGACGCAATTCGGTAGTGAAGGGCTTGCTTGCCCTCATCCATTATAACGAGGTGAAATATCCTGGGTAACGTACAAATGCTCATTGACAAAAAAAACTCTCCATGCTATCCTAGGCTCACTATCCAGGAAAACTGCATAGGCCGCGTTCACATGCGGCGCTGCTTAAAATACACATGCCCCCCGTTAAGTGGGGAAGAGGTGAGAAAGAAGACGCATGACTGTCAAAATTCGCTTAAAACGTAGGGGGATGAAGAATGCCCCCAGCTATCGTGTGGTGGTTGCCGACTCACGTGCGCCCCGCGATGGACGCATCATTGAGAATCTCGGCTGGTACAACCCTCTGGTAGATCCATCCATGATCAAAATTGATGAAGAGAAAGCCCTCGCCTGGCTCAAAAATGGTGCACAACCGACGGAATCGGCAGCTCTGCTGCTTAAGCGCCTTGGAGTACTGGATCGCCTCGAGCAAAGCAAAGCAGCGGCTGCCACAACTGCTGACAAAGCCGAAGAATAGCCCTTGAAGGTTAACAGATGCGTAAGCTGATCGAATATGTTGCCCAGTCGCTGGTAGATGAACCTTCCGCTGTGCAAGTGCGCGAAATTCGCAATGACCGCAATGTACTGGCGCTTGAATTACATGTAGCCTCAGAAGACTTTGGCAAAGTAATTGGCCGCCAGGGACGAGTGGCTAAAGCAATGCGCACCCTGCTGCGGGCCGGAGGCGTGCGCGAAGGTCGTCATACCTCGTTGGAGATTAATTAGAGGGCGTTGTGCCAGAGCAGGTTGAAACAGAGTGGGCCACCATTGGTAAAGTGGTAGCCCTTTTTGGTGTACATGGCGAACTGAAAGTGCGCTTGCTCTCCGATATACCCAACCGCTTTGCAGAACTAGGTGTCGTCTATCTAGGCCCCGGCCACGTGCGCCATGTCATCGAGAGCGTGCGCCCGTACAAAGGCGAAATGGTTTTGCTTGGGCTGGAGCACGTTAACGATGCAAATACTGCTGTAGCGTTGCGCAACCTCGATATTTGTATTCCGCTTGCCGAACTGGCAAAACTGCCACCCGGCTCCTACTATCAGCATGACATTATTGGTCTACAAGTGTACACGGTAGATGGATATGACGTGGGGAAAATCATCGATATCATGATCACAGGCAGCAATGATGTCTACATCGTCAAGACAGCAGGGGGAAAGCAAGTTCTCATTCCAGCTATCCGCGATGTCATTAAAGAGATTGACCTGGCACGTCATATTATGCATATTGACCCCATGCCCGGTCTGTTAGATAATGATAGTATCGATGAAAAAGAGGAGGAACAACCATCAACAGATAGCACTTATGGGGAATAATAAAAGTTGTTTGCCTGCTACTTGTAGCAGAGCATAGATGAACCCAGGAGCACAAACATGCGCAGGAGAGTCACAATATTTTGTAGGGAGGTGTCTCATGTCTGACTATATCCCGACACTTGCTGACGTCTGTAGTGCGATTGCTGAAGGGAGTATTGTTGCCACCCTTGATGGTACAATGTACCGCATAAATGCACTTGAACTGCGCCGCTATTTAAATAGATCCCGCCCCTTGCCCACTATTACCACTGCTACTCTCCAGGTTTCCTCCCAGCATGCTGACCCTGGCAATTGGTCTGACACTTCACGTACTTCCATTGCTTAGGCCTTCGAGGCCGTTTTTTTGTGCCATTTGCTCGGCAACGCAGAAGAGTAGCGGTTGCATCAAAGGGAAATAATGGCTATAATATGGCCTGTAGAACCGTGTACTCTACGGTAGTAGTGCTCTGTCAATCTTGATGTGATGCGTAGAGATGTAGGGGCCACACAATCCCCAGATTGCGTCCCTTGCGGATACCCATCCCTCGGATGGGGTGCCCTGCTGGCTAAAACATGATAATAGAAAGGTGCCCGTGCTCTATGGAGCCACTTGATACACATCTGTCATACACAACAAACGAGCCGCAACCGGCCCCTGCTGGCTCACGCTTTAACGTGATGCTCTTCTTTCCCATTATAGGATTTATCCTCGTGCTGGTATTCATTGGTGCTGCAGTCTTCCAGTGGGACCTCTCTGACCTGGTGGATACAATAGTGGGAGTAATGTTACTCCTCTTCGCGGCAGCAATAGCGTTGCTCTTCTGGGCAATGGCGCCACGCACACACGCCTGATACTTGCTAGCTGATCGCGTACGGCTTTGTAGTTGTATTGCTACAAAGCCTCAATTCAACCTGCATCCACTTTCCACACAATCGCCGTATCATCTGCTGCTGCGCTGGCAATATAGCGCCCATCAGGCGACCATGCCACGTCGATGACCGTTTTTGTGTGCCTTGCTGCTCCTGATCCCGCAAAGAAAAGTTTCGGCACGTGCACGCTCCCAAGGGACGCGCTTGCTCCTGTCATCTGGACATCCCAGACATAGACCCTGGTACTTCCTGCATAGCTTCCCGCCACGTATTTCCCATTGGGCGCCCAGGTGAGCCCGGTCACGTACGGAACCGGGTCATTTGTCTTAAGCTTGAGCAGTAGTTTGTTCTGCTGGACATCCCACAACGTAGTCAGGTCCCAGTCAGAGATAACGAGGTGGTGTAGATCAACAGGTGACCACGCCAGGCTTTGCCTGAGCACAACCTTCGAAGGATGTGGGCGATCAGGCAGGTGAAGCACCTGCTTCACCGCTCCCGTCGCCGCCTCCCAGATGACGACCGGGTTGGAGTTAGTTATGCCAGCCACCAGTGACCCATCAGTCGACCATCTAATCTCATCCACCGTAACGCGTGAGTCGTTGAATCCTTTAGATAGCAAAGTATGTACTGGTCCTGTAACGTGATCTGCCCGCCAGAGTTCAATTCGCGTTTGCGAACTCAAAGAGGTGGCAAAAACATTTGCCTTTGGTGACCAGGCTATGTGACTATAGGCGGGCGCGCTGAAATTATTGCCCTGGCTTGCATCCTGGTAAACGTGAGGTGTGCTGCCATTCTTAAAAGCGTCAAGCAGATAGATCTTGTTACTTTCCGTTGGCACAACTACGGCCAGAGTTCGCCCATCGGCCGACCAGCACAGGCAATTGTCGTAAATGGTGTCAGAAAACTTCCAGCTGCGCACAGGTGTCTTGATAGATTGTTTGCTGGTCGCCCCCTTTTTAAGGTAGCTGGCGATATCCCACAACATTACATGGGTGTCCTCGCCCGCCGTCACCAGGTAACGGCCGCTGGGGTGCCAGACCGCATCCCATAGTACGCCGCTGTGCCCGGTTAGCACGAGCAATGGTACGCCCTTGATAAGATTGTGTGGTCCCGGTTTAGCTGCTGGTGCATAGTGATTGTTTGCGGTGGAATGCAAAAGATTGTAGAGCGCAATTCCGCCGCCAGCGACCAGCACAGTGGCAGCGACTCCGGCTCCTCCTATGAGCAAGCTTCGCCTGCTAATCTGGTTGTCTTGAATCCCTGGTGAAGGCATCTCCTGTATTGACGGCGTTGGCAATGGGAATGGCGGCATGCCAGACTGATAGGTGGGCGTGTTGTAGGCATAATAGCTGGTAGGCTACGACCCCCAGGCTGTAGCGGTCGCTGGCAAACTCCGCCTTGCCCTGCGCTAGCTCCGGAGCCATGTATTCAGGAGTTCCTGCCCCGGCGTGAGTGCCACTCTGAATCTTTGAGCTTGTAAGCAACTTTGCAATACCAAAGTCAGCCAGGAACAGCCAGTCTCGCTGTAGCAGCATATTGGCTGGCTTGATATCGCGGTGCAGTACATCCTGGCTGTGTGCGTAGTCGATGGCCTGGGCTGCCTGGCGTAGATAGTACAGCGCTTGGTCAGTTGGTAAAAGGCCATTGATCCCACGCAGGCGTTCGCGTAATGAACCACCTGTAATGTATGGCATAACGATGTAGGTGATAACAGTGCCCTCTTCCTGTTGCTCCCCAAAATCATGGACAGGTAGGATATGTGGGTGTTCCAATGCCGCAGCTGCGCGGGCCTCGCGCTCAAAGTCTCGCAGATAACTGTGATCGCTCGCTGCGACATATGGCAATAGCTTCACCGCTACCTGGCGGCGCAGTTGGGTATCATCTGCCAGCCAGACCTCGCCTATACCACCCTGGCCGATCCGTTGCAGTAGATGATAACGCCCCAGGGTCATTCCGGGTACGCCTTGTGCGATGTTGCTATTATTCATCCCAGGACTTCCTCGCGTCAAATTATGGAATGACGCCCATCATCCGTAGGGGCCGGTTCACCGCGCCCATTTCCGATTATGAATTTTAACGACCAAGATCGGCAATATGCTGTCATCCTGAGCGCAGCGAAGGATGACAGGGCCGGTTTTGATAGTGAAAACTCATTATCGGCTCTCGGTGGCTGTCCCGTATACATCATTTTCCCCATTGTGTAGAACGAATAAGCACGCGCGGGCATAATCAAAGGAATAGACTGCATAGTACTTTTCTTCTAGCAGAGTAGCAGGTGTAGTAGGTGTAGTGGGTGTAGCGTCGAAGCAATAGACTGCATAGTACTTTTCTTCTATGCTACAGTCTGAGGTGAAGGAAAGGACCTCTGTATCATTTCAGGCATCCACTTTCCATATAAGCACAGTATTATCACCGGAGGCAGTTGCGAGATACCGTCCATCAGGCGACCAGGCGATGTCAAACGCTGTAGCGCTGTGCCCTGGTTCATTATTCCCTGGAAAAGAGAGTATAGATGTGCGTACTGCACCCTGTGCTGCACTAGGCCCTGTCATCTGTATGTCCCAGATGTCTATCTGCCGGCTGCGTGCGTACGTTCCTGCCACGTATTTTCCATTAGATGCCCACGTCAGCCCGGTGAGAGAGGGGTATGGACCGTTTACTTTCAGTGTGAGCAATATCTTGTTCTGCTCAATGTCCCAGAGCCTGGCAACATCAATATCAGAAACAACCAGCAAATGTGGATCGACAGGTGACCAGGCCAGTGCATCTTTCGCAATAAGTGTTGCTGACGAGCCCTGGCGCATGCGCAGAACTTGCTTTACTGTGCCCGTCGTGGCGTTCCAGATGATAACAAAGTTAAAATTAGTGTGGCCCGCGATAAGCGTGCCGTCGGCTGACCAACTCAAGGCGTCTACAAATCCGACCGTAACAAATGGAGGAGTAGTATAGATATGCAACTCACTGAGCGGCAGGGGAACCACGTGATCGGTCACCGCGTAACTTAACGTCTTCGTAGGTGCGGTGGCATTGCTCTTCTGCCACAGATCTACCTGTACAGCTATCTTCCCTAAGGGAGTATTTGCTGCCGCAAATGTATTTGCCCTGGGCGACCAGGAGAGAAAAGCGTAAAGCGGAGCGTTAGCGTTGTTCGCGGTCTGGTACACGTGAGGCGTGTCGGCATTACTGAAGGCATCGAAGAGACGAATCTCGCTGTCGCCTATTGCAACGCCGATAGTCTGCCCATCGGGCGACCAGCAGAGTGCATTTGCCAGGATCTTATTAGATAGTGCCCACTTGTGTAAGGGTTTGGAGATCGACTGCACGCCTGTAGTACTGTGCTGCAAGTAGCTGCCGATATCCCACAGCATCATATTTGAATCATAGCCTCCTGTCGCTAAATAGCGGCCGCTGGGATCCCACGCGACATTTTCTACCGAATCGCTGTGCCCGGTCAGCGAGAGAATAGGTGTACCCTTAACCAGCTTTTGTGGTCCGGGGGTAGGGTGAGGTGGTGAGACCGTGTGACCAGGAATCGTAGTTGAAGTATGGCTTGATGTAGGAGTGCGGTGCGAAAGCGCGTAGAGAGCGACCCCACCTCCTACCACGGCCACCAGCGCTGCGCCGGCTCCTCCGACCAGGAACGTACGCCGTGAAACCTTGCTATGCTCATCTCCTGTCGCAGGTATTGTAGCTCCACCAGGGACCAGTGTGGAAGCAGGAACCTGGGATTGCGACGCTGGATTTCCATAGTAAGTGTGTACAGGCGGGATACCTTGCTCTGCAAATGATTGCCCGTTGCCATAATATGACACCGGCGCGTCCGGGGGCTGCGATGCTTGAGGCTGCTGTAGGACAGAAGTCATTATAGGCGAATTATCCGTTGAAGCTGGAGGCAAGTTGTCTTCTCGCAGTATCCGCCAGGGAGCCAGCATGGTTGCGTCCGGGTCAACCTGCTCTATAGGTGCCACCTGCCAGCCATGCTCTAAAGCCGTCACCAGCGCCATACACGAAGTAGGTCGATCCCCTGGCTGTTTCGCCAGCCCCTGCAGGAGTGCCTGTTCTACTGCCTGGGGCAGCGATGGATTGAATCTTCGCGGCGCGGGTGGCTCTTCCGTGAGATGTTTGATGAGGATGCTATAATATGTATCTCCGCTAAAGGGCACGTGCCCTGTAAATAACAGGTAGGCTATCACGGCAAAACTGTAGCGGTCGCTGGCAAATTCAGCCTTGCCTCGTGCCTGCTCGGGCGCCATATATTCTGGTGTGCCGGACCCGGCAAGCGTCCGGCTGCGCAGCGTAGTGCTCGTGATCAATTTGGCCAGGCCAAAGTCAGCCAGCAACAGCCAGTTCTGTTGTAAGAGCATATTGGCTGGCTTGATGTCGCGATGAATCACATTGCGGCTGTGCGCGTAATCGATTGCCTGCGCGGCCTGCCGCAGATAGTGCAGCGCCTCATTGCTGGAGAGTCGTCTATGCGTGCTTCCTGTGACATCCTGTATGCGCTCGCGCAGCGAACCCCCGGTGATATGTGGCATGATGAGATAGGTAACCACCTCGTCCTCGGCAATCCGCTGATCGCCAAAGTCGTGTATGGGCAAAATATGAGGATGTTCCAACGCGGCCGCTGCACGGGCCTCGCGTTCAAAGTTTTGTAGGTAGCTGCGGTCACTTGCAAGCACTGTTGGTAGTAGTTTTGCAGCCACTTGCCGCCTCAGTTGGCTATCCTCTGCCAGCCAGACCTCGCCCATGCCACCGCGTCCCAGCAGTTGGATCAACCGGTAGCGTCCCACCATCTTGCCTTGCCAGTTGTCGCCAGCGCTCATCTGCATCGTAGCAACCTCATAGTTTCCAGATCAAGATACTATGATGTACATCGTTATAACCTGCTGCCAGCCAGTGTCCATCTACCGACCATGCCAGCGCCTCAATTTCAGCGTTCACACCTGTGAGAGTACGGGTTGGCAGCGAATTCCCCGCGTTTAACTGTGGATCAACATTCCATATGTACACTTTCCCATCTCTACTACCTGCCGCCAGTCGCGTGCTGGTAGGGGCAGGCGACCATGCCAGCGTGGTGAGAATGATCTGCTGGTTGGGTACTGCGGGTATGGCCTGTGCTTCTTGACCACTTTTCGCGTCCCAGATGCCAACCTGGCTTGCCGGATTGATATTTTGTTTGAGCAATACATCGGCGTAAGTAATCGCCGCTACATAGTGCCCATCGGGCGACCAGGTGACAGCGATGACCGGATAATGAACCTGGCCGAACTTCAGATGAGTAAAGGGAATATTCCAGTGAACTGTTTTGCCTGATACTTGTGGCTGCATGATTGTAACCCCCAGGCCCTCTGCCGCCGCGAGCGTAGAGCCATCAGGCGAGTAAGCCAGCCCGTAGATAAAACCAAATTGTGTAAGAGACGCTAATCTTTGTTCTGGCCGGGTCGGGTCCCATACTTCTAGCAAGTAATGCTCGTTAAGATCACCAGGATGGTGACCGGTAACCAGGTACTTGCCGGGCGCCCAGGTAAGTGCGCTGATCTTAACTGTTTTGGGGAACGTCAATTTATCATCGTATCCCGGCGCGAAATCTCGCAAATCACCTGTATATACGTACATCGTCGTGGATACCGTATTGGGGTCCGGATTATTGAGGTTCGGGATTAAAAACGTTGGATTTCCTATAGCTATATCTTTACCATCAGGAGACCAGGCCAGCAGGACGATACCGGTAGCAGTGAACTGTTTTTTAGCTTTAGGCTGGTCCTGGCTGGCCTGCCCTTGCTGAATGGCCTGGATATCCCACAACAAAACCTGGTCATCGTTTCCCGCCGAGGCCAGGATATTCGGTGTGGTTGGTGACCAGGCCAGGGAAGAGATGGGCTGGTTGTGTCCCAGTAATGTCATTACGGGGGCGTCGGGATTAGGCATCGCTTTTACAGTCGGTACCCGCGTGGGGACCTGGTTTTGTCTTGCCTGGAATGGATGGGCGGTAAGCACCCATGTTCCTAATCCTCCTGCGGCCAGCAGTGCAACACCTCCTCCGATGAGAACCTGTCGACGCGTAATACCCGTTGTTCCTGGACGCTCTGTTATCTTGCCTCCTGTTGGAGTCAGTGCCGGAGTGATTTGTGTCGCAGATCGCCCATCGGTGGATACGAATGGTGCCCTGCCAGTTGGAGGAATAGTTTGATTGAAATATGTAGCCTCGAAAGGAGTGCCAGTTAACGCGCTGTGGAGCTCGGCCACAAAGGCGCGTGCTGAAGGAGGTCGCTGCGCCGGTTCTTTCGCGAGACCCCGCAAGAGCACCTGCTCGACCGCTGGAGAAATGCTCGGATTGATCTGTCGCGGCGGTGGTGGCGGTGTCATGATATGTTGGATGGTCGTGGCATAGGATGTGTCGCTGCTGAAAGGTAATCGTCGTGTGAAAAGTTGGTAGGCGATGACGGCCAGGCTGTAATTATCGCTTGCAGCCTCGGCTTTACCCTGTGCCTGTTCTGGTGCCATATATTCGGGGGTTCCAAAGCCCAGGCCCGTCTGCGTATTCTGACTTGGCTCAGAGAGTATGCGCGCAATCCCAAAATCGGCCAGCAGGAGCCAGTTATCGCTGCGCAATAGCATGTTGCTGGGTTTAATATCGCGGTGGAGTACGCCCAGTGAATGTGCATAGTCGATGGCTTCGCCCGCTTGCGAAAGATAGCTCATAGCCTCATTCGGCGGCATAACCCGGTTGTCATGTTCTAACATCGCAATGCGTTCCGCAAGCGACCCGCCTTGCACATAGGCCATCACGATATACGTCACGACTTGCCCATTAGCGAGTACCTGTTCGCCATAATCATGCACAGGCAGGATGTGTGGATGATTGAGGGCAGCAGCTGCTCTGGCTTCTTGCTCAAAGCGGCGTGAAAATTCCGCGTTGCTTTGTCCCAGCAGTGGCAGTGTCTTTATAGCAACCTGGCGCCGTAAACGTGGGTCCTCACCCAGCCAGACCTCGCCCATACCGCCTTTGCCAATCCGTCGCAGCAGGCGGTAGCGTCCCAGCATCATATTGCCTGTTTGTGGTGTTGTATTGCCGGAAAGAGGAACAGTATCGCCGTCCTGCATCTCGCCTTCTTCCTCACACCTGTGTGTCTGGCGCTCACAATGGATGTATTCTGATGTGCTATCGCACAGTTCTCTAAAACAATGACAAGCATTGCTCAGTATGTGGGAGTTCCCACCGGACGGACTGCCACGCCCTCTATCCCCTGCCTTCCTGAGAAGGAGTCGGGGATTGCTTTTCTGATGATGTTGTAGGAGCCGTTCACATCCGCATTGATGCGCCTGCCTGTACTGGTCCTGAACAACCCTCGTTTCACCCGCTTTCCCACATAGCATTCCTGATGGCAGATCGACTCCAAGTCCAGGAAGCTGCACTTGCTGGTGTGGCTTTCCTCAACCAGAATAACCTTGATCCCCACCAGTTGCGCTTTGTACGTCAGCATCTCCACGAAGCGTGCATGGGGTATCTGGACAAACTGCTGATTGTTCCGCTTGCCCATGTTTGCCTCTTGCTTCCAATTGACATTTTTGCCAATGACCAGCGTGCCGATGCCTTCCTCAACCAAATGCTCAATAATGCGGTGACTGTGGGTATGCAGGTAGTGATTGATCTTGCGAGTGCGCTTGTTGGTGAGCCGTTCCATACGGTTGGTGGTGCCAGTAGTTCCCAACTTAGCTTGTAGATCAGCTTTCCGCTTATTATAATACTGGTTGATCGACTTGAGCGGATGCCCGTTAACCAGCAGAGGCGTAAAGCCTGGCTTGTTTGAAGTTAGCGTGGCTAAGTTGTTCAAACCAATATCAATGCCTGCAATCAGGCTTGGATTAACAGAGGCAGGTGTGGGAGCTTGCTCATAGATGACTTCTACCACGTAGTGTCCATGCCGTGGCACAATCCGCACCTGCTTGACATGCTTCTGCTTTGTCTGGACTTCAATGCCAAGTTGGGAGGGAATGACCAAGCCACGTTTCAATCCAGGCTTGGAAAGAGCCTGGATATCATAGATGAGGAGATTGCGTCCCGCGGTTTTGTCCTTGTACTTGGGGAGCTTGGGACGCCCCAGGAACTTGGACGGGTCTGCATACCAGGCTTCTAACCCCTTGCGAAACGCTTTCCAGTTCTTATCCAGGAGCCGAAGCATAGCATTGCTGACTTTGCGAGGCAATGCCTTGTAGGCATCAGTCTGTTTCAGCAGATGATAGACTTTTGCATATCCAAGGTACTTGCCTGTATGGATGAAAGATTGCCGCATGTGGTAGTTTGACAGATTGTAGAGGTTCTTGGACGCAAAGGCCGCTTGATCTATGGCAAGATAGCGGCTATCGCCTTTGTGGATGATATGCTGCTCAACGAGTTGCATCCTCTGCCTCCAATTCCTGGACAATGCGTTCGGTTTTCCGTCTGGCATGGCGTTGCCCATAAAGCCGTGCCGTGAACGAGTAGACAATGGCTACCAGGTCAGCAACCAAGTCCTCTTTGTCGTTCTCTGCCACATTGACGACTTCGATCTTGCGTCCTTGGGCCTCTAAGAGCGTTTCCAAGTAGTGAAACCCGAAACGGGTTAAACGATCACGATGCTCCACCACGATCAAAGTGATGCTGGCATCTTGCAGCAGCCCCAAGAGTTTCGGGCGGCTATCGTTCACGCCTGATGCAATCTCCTTCACCACTTGTGCCACCTGATAGCCACGGGCCTCACAATACTGCAAAAGCCGCTCCGCTTGCCTCTCTAAGTTCGCCTTCTGCGAAGCCGTGGAGACACGGGCATAGATAGTCACTTTCTCAAGATGAACAGACGGCTTTTCCCCCTCTGTCACAATGATGGTGCCAGTGGGAGCCTGATAGCCTTTGATTGTACCAGCCCGAAACCAGCGTAAGGCGGTGCGATAGCTGATGCCTTGTTGTTTGGCGTACTGACTTAATTTCATAAAGAAATTGTAGTATATTTGTACGCACTTGTCAACGGATGACATCATTTCTTAGAAACGTTTCTCACACAGCGCCGTCATTTACAAGCACATGACCAGGCTTTGTTTTTGAGCATCATTGCCTGCGTCTAACCGGATGTCCATCCAGGTTTTCTGCCCTTAGCGTATCATGCTCATGTCCTGGAATCGTTACGGGAGACGTTACGAGATCTCAGACTGCAATACAAGCGCTTGAGTTATCTTTAACACCCGCTTCGTGTTTCTGCTGAGATCAGCTACACATCAATATGATATTATGATTGCCAGCAGCCACATTCTCAACGAAAGACATAAGGATGTTCACCATCTGGTTTATCAGGCACGGCGAGAGCGAGGGAAACGTGGGCCTTGCCACGTCAGAGTCCGCCATGATAAAGCTCACGTCCGGAGGCATTGAGCAAGCAGAGCGCATTGCTCTCGCCTTCGTCGAAGCACCCACCCTGATCGTTACATCCCCGTACCTGCGTGCGAAACAAACCGCGCAGCCAACACTACACTGCTTTTCGGATGCCCGCCACGAGGAATGGCCGGTTCATGAATTTACTTTCCTCTCATCTCTCAGATACCGCAATACAACAGTAGAGGACAGGCGATCGTGGGCGGCCGCTTTCTGGGAGCGCTGCGATCCCTTTTATGTCGATGGTGAAGGGGCGGAGTCCTTCGCCAATCTGATGAGTCGTATTCAACAATTTCTGGACCAACTCCAACATAGCAAAGAGCAGTTCGTAGCTGTATTTAGCCATGAGGAATTTATTCGAGCAGTCGCGTGGTCTTTGCTCACAAGTTCAGTCAATAACTGCTTTGAGAGCATGAAGCAGCTCAGAAACTTCCGCAAATTATTCTCCATACCCAATGGGGCCATGTGGAAAGTACAATTTCAGTCCACTGGAGAAACCCGCTTCAGCAACATTCAAACTTCTCATCTGAGCATTTGATGGTCACACTACAGCCCTCCAGGCATTTCCATCAACCTCGATACCCAATCGCTCTCCCCACAGCACATGCCCCAATAACTCGGCAGATTCCACCAGGCGCGGACCGGAGCGATTGAGGTACTGATTGCCATCAATCGCGTAGACCCTCCCGTTCTGTACAGCGCGTAATGACTGCCAGGCCGGGTGTTGTTGCAGCAGCGCTACATCGACCATAGTGCGTTCGAGAGTGAAACCACAGGGCGAGAGCACCAGCACATCCGGGTCTGCTGCCTGTAGCTCTTCCCAGCTCAACCAGGGTGAGTGTAGTCCGACCTCGCCGAAAACGTTTTCCCCGCCAGCATAGGCGACCAGTTCAGGCGTCCAGTTGCCTGCAGCCATCAATGGGTCCAGCCACTCCAACACAGTGATACGAGGTTTGACACCCAATTGAGCTGCAGCGCTTCTCAAGCGTTCAAGCCGCTGCTGGTAACCCTTCACCAATGCCTGGGCCTGTTCATAACGCTCCACTGCCCGCCCTACACGCAGAACGTCTTCCCACACATCGCTCAACCGGTGCGGAGCCAGTGACACTACGCGTGGCCGCAGGCCAGTGAGATGCTGGAGAGCCTGCACTACGTCGCGTTCACTCACAGCGCAGACCTCGCATTGTGTTTGCGTGAAGATCACATCCGGCTTCAATGTTTCAAGCTGTTCAATATCGATGGCATAGATACTCAGCGCCTTAAGCGCGGTCTCTTGCGGTGCGAGCTTACTCTGCGCGAGTTGTTTGATCTGGGCATCGATCTGCGCGCTATCAGTATCAATATCAATCTGCACGGTGCTGACTACCGGCAATGCTTGCACCTCCGGCGGGTAATCGCACTCGTGAGAGCGCCCCACCAGTTGATCCAGGCATCCTAGCGTAGCAATCATCTCGGTTGCGCTGGCGAGTAAAGAAACTAGCCGCATGCAGGCTCCTTTCATGTGGCGGTGTGTTTGTGTTATTTCTTGCAAGCATGGCTCCTGGCCCTGACATTGTATCATACTCTCGATCTCTGCCAGGTGACGATCATTCGATGCTGATACATCTCACCCGGCAGAGAAATGAGCCTCTTTTAGAAGGCAGGCCAACGATCAGTCCAGGGACAAGCAGCTTCAAAGCAAGCCGAGGCGCGCAGGACGGTCTTCTCGGCGAAGCGACGCCCCACGATCTGCAAGCCGATCGGCAGGCCGCTATCCGTGAAGCCAGCCGGGATGCTAGCAGCTGGCTGGCCGCTCAGGTTGAAGGGGTAGGTGAAGAATGGCTCCAGCGGGCTGGAAACTGGCGAACCTGCGACTTCCGACGGGCCAAAGATGCCAGCAGGATAGGGGGGCGTGGCAAGGGTTGGCGTCAGGAACAGCTCGTACTGCTGGAAGAAGGCCACCAGCAGATCATGCACCGCATAGTCTCCATAGATGGCTGCGAAGACATCGCGAGTGGTCATCTGCTCTCCGAGCGGGAAGAACGATTGAAGGGCCGGGTCCAGCTTCTCGGCAAAGCCCGGAGGAAACTCCTGCTCGAGTTGAACCAGCAGGCGGGGAACAATCATCCCGAGAAAAATCCGGTCCGGGTTGGGGATCTGTGGGCTGGCCTCCTCGACAATGCACCCCAGTTCCTCAAAGGTGCGCACGGCAGCTTGACAGCGTTCCAATACTGCCGGGTCAACGCGCCCATAGCCCGGCGTAGGACTCCAGGCGACACGCATCCCTTTGATCTCACCGTCGCAAGCCTCCAAATAGCTGCCGCCCTCGGCGGGTAGAGAGAACCAGTCACGCTCATCGGGACCGGCCATGATGTCCAGCAGTGCTGCCGCGTCACGCACCGTGCGGGCGATCGGTCCTTCATGGTTGAGGATATACCAGCCATTGTGGCGCGGCCAGGAGGGAATGCGCCCAAACTGTGGTTTCAGGCCATAGACCCCGCACATAGAGGCTGGCACACGAATCGAGCCACCTCCATCATTGCCAACCGCCAGAGGCCCCATCCCAGACGCGACCTGGGCTGCTGCACCCCCAGACGAGCCACCCGGTGAACGGCTCAGGTCCCAGGGATTGTTGGTAGCCCCGAACACGAAATTATCCGTCGCGAACTTGCCACCATGATCAGGGGTATTGGTTTTTGCGAAAATAGGGCATCCGGCTGCTCGCAGTCGTTCGACCAGGACCGCGTCCTGCTCCGGCACGAAGTCCTGCCGCAGCAACGACCCAAAGGTTGTGCGGACCCCTCTGGTTTCAATCAAATCTTTAATACTGACGGGCACACCGCGTAGTGGCCCTCCTGTCTCACCCGCAGCAACGCGTGCGTCAACAGCACGCGCCTCCTCCCGTGCGCGCTCTGCTATCAGTGTGACGACAGCATTCACCTGTGGATTGACAGCTTCCACACGTGCGATAATCGCATCCAGGACTTCGACGGTACTGACCTCTCGGCGGGCAATGGCCCTTCCCAAAGCCAGCCCGGACATTTGCCATAGTTCTGTCATGCAGAACTCCTTTCCTCGCTGTTCTATAGGAGGTGGCAGAGATCTTGGACGACCTGTTGCTATCTGCTCTCCTCTTGAATTGACGCTAGAGGTAATCTACACCAGAGTAGCAAGCTGCTGCAAGAGCAACTCGTCTCAGCGGCATGGTGCATCAACTGACGTTCAGAACGGATGCCCTCGAAGAACATGACCAGTTGCAGCTTGAAAAAGACAACAGGATCAAAGGAAGTTTTTCAATACCCAGAAACAATTTACGATGCTGAGCGGGGTTTTGAGGCTAATAAGGAGAATACCAGGGCTAAATCAAATTTGAAATCATCCCCTTGTACTTTACCTATCCTATCCTTATACTTATAGCGGTAGGGATATTTTCCTGCTTCACCTCTTTCTGACCGTTTGCTCATATTTAGTCCTCATGGGAAACAAGGTTGTATACAGAAAGGAGGTTTTCTTGCTCCCTAACGAAGAAATTCGTGTCACACCTGAGCAAGTGCTCGAAGTATTGCAGACCTGCTATGACCCTTGCTGCAAAGAACGTTCGGTGAGCATCGTTGAGCTGGGTCTCATTCAGGGCGTGAAAGTAGCTGAGAACGGGCACGACGTGCGCGTTGAACTGCTACTTACCTCCGGCTGGTGCCCTTTCTCAACCCATCTCTTGCAGATGATCGACCACAACGTACGTGCGCTTGAAGGAGTTGGCGAGGTAGATACTGAAATTGTCTGGAACACCGTATGGACTCCCGAACGCATGACTGCCAGCGCCAGGGAGAAACTCGCCCTACCAATGGCACAACTGCTGCCCTTGCGACAGCGTCGTCTTGAGCGCGAGGCGCGGGCCTCCCAGTCACCTATTTCATGAGAGGAGCACATCATGCTGGACAACGAAGCCTTTGTTTTTGATTGTGTCTGTCATGTTTTCAACTTTGACATGAAGAACGCCTTCGGCAAGCCTGGTCAGATGTTCATCAATCACCTGTATGCCTTCCACCAGGTATTGACCCCGCCCGGTGAGCGGCTACTCGGCCCCGAGGAGTTTTTGCGCGAGTGGAACATCGACGAAATTGCCCACATGGTCTTCGAGGAATCAGGAACCGACATGATCGTGGCGCAGCCCTTGCCCCTCACCGACCTGTTCTACGATGGACTATCGCAATGGGAAAAGTGTGCAGCGATGGCACAGAAGTATCCCGACCGCGCAGTATTCTGGGGTAGCATCAACCCGTTAGAAGGTAAGAAGGCGCTTGACCTCATGGAACGCCAGGTCAAAGAGCACGGAGCAAAGGCCTTCAAGCTTTACAACGTCCGCTACGATTATGGCGAACCATTCCCCTGGCGCATGGACGATCGACGAGTCGCCTACCCGGTATTTGAAAAGGCACTTGAATTAGGTGTGAAGACCATCGGCGTGCATAAAGGCGTTCCGCTAGGCCCGCAGCCCATTGAGCACACCCAGGCCTGGGATATGGATGGAGCCGCTGCCAACTTCCCGGACATTAACTTCGTCATCTTCCATGTTGGCCTCCCCTTCATCGACGAGATCTGCTGGCAGTTGGTGCGCTACCCCAACCTGTACGCGTCGATTGCCGCCACGCTGAACTTCATCGTGCGCGCTCCGCGTGCCTTCGCCGAGAATATGGGCAAGCTGATGTTCTGGTGCGGCGAGGACAAAATCCTCTATGGTGGCGAAACCCCCATCTGGCACCCGCGCTGGGCTCTGGATGCCTTCTGGAAGTTTGAACTACCGGAAGACCTCGTGACCGGCTATGGCTATCCCCAACTGACCACGCAAGCCAAGAAGAAGATCCTCGGCGGCAACCTCGCCCGCCTGATGGGCATCGACGTAGAGCAAAAAGTCGCTCAACTACGAAAGTAAAGAAAAAGGATACAAGAGACACGAAAAAAGCTCATCCAGACGCCTGAAGATAGGCGTCAAGTAGAATAGATGAGCTTACATTCTCTCATCTGCCTCTGGAGGCTACATGCTCATCGAATACTTCAGAACCCTCTATGATTATAACTACTGGGCGAATGCAAAGATTTTAGATGCTGCCGGGCAAGTGAGCGACGTTCAATTCATTGAAGAGACGCCCGATAGTCACGGGAGCCTGCGCGGGACGCTTGTACATACACTGAGCGCTGAGTGGTTGTGGCGCTCGCGCTGGCAGGGGACATCGCCAACCACCCAGCTGCGTGAAGCGGATCTGCCCACACTTGAGGCAATCCGCGCTCGCTGGCATGAAGAAGAGCAGCAGATGCGAGCCCTTCTCGCCGAACTCCAGGACGAAGATGTGCAGCGCGTCGTACAATACACGAACACGGAAGGCAAGATATATGCAGCCCCGTTGTGGCAGATGATGGCCCACCTGGTCAACCATGGCACCCAGCATCGTAGCGAAGCCGCGACCACCCTGAGCCGGCTGGGACATTCGCCGGGAGAAATCGATCTGCTCATATTTATACTGGGGTGAACAAGAAACAGGATAACTTGAACAGGCTGGTCACCAGGTGTCAAACACATCCGAATCTGACAATGCTCCGTAGGTTGCAGTAGTGACGAGGCCATAGATGAGATGGGGGATGAGATCAGCCATCCATCCTGACATCCCCCATGTTTTGGGATTGCTCACCCGCAGTATCACCAGTGGAACATCGCTGGCTGCCATGGCAGTCAGCCCAACTGCAACTGCAGCAAGTGGTAGAGGCAGATCATCGATTTGTGACCGTAGTAATCCGTAGCCGACCCCACTGCCGAGACCGTTGATATAGCCTAGCAAAGCGCCAAGCCCGCTCTCACGCTGCTGAGCCACCTGTTTATCAGCATGCCCACTTGCTGAGGAAAGTGGAAGATGCAATGTGCTTGCTATCCTGCTCACCATCTTTGATGGAGCGCTGCTCGAAGGGCGGCCGCGAATGGCCATATCGGCATAGGTAGCAATATCGAGCGCGACCGTTCCAGTTGCTCCCGCGATGAGACCTCGCAGGGTATATGCTAACAACGTTTTTCTCCTGCGCTTCTTGAATATATCTCGTACCATCATCTTGTCCCTCGCTCTCGATAGGTATGTCTAAAGTGCTGCATCTTTATATCATGAGATGATCATGCTGCTAGTTTCTCAAAGCTTCTTGCTAATAGCTCCTTTTCGTGTATTGAACGGCTGCTTTGCAACACTGCTGCCTCTAAACCCGGCGCCCCGGTCAGAGCATCTCGAGTAGCCGTGGCCCGGTCGTTGGCTGAAATGCGCGATCAAGCACGGCGAGATCCTGCTCCGTCAGGCGCAGATCGAGCGCGGCGCGGATTTCCCGGACGTGCACCGGCTCCCCTGCCTTTGGAATGACGTTGAGCCCATCCTGCCGTAGCACCCAGGCGAGAGCCACCTGGGCCGGTGTCGCGCCGTGCCTGGCCGCCATGTCCCGGAGCACGGGATGGCCGAGCAGCCGGCCCTGCTCGATCGGCGAGTAGGCCATAATAGAGATGCCGCGTTGCCTGCACCAGGGCAGCAGATCGTACTCGATGCCGCGCCTCGTGAGGTTGTAGAGCACTTGGTCGGTCGTAACGGCCGTACCGCCCGGGAGCTCCACGAGCTCCTCCAGGTCTGGGACGTTGAAATTGCTGACGCCCCAGTACCGGATCTTCCCGACTCGGGCCAACGCGGCGAAAGCGGCAAGTGTCTCCTCCAGCGGTACAGAGCCCCGCCAGTGCAGGAGGTAGAGATCGAGCCGGTCTGTCCCCAGCCGCCGCAGGCTGCCCTCGCAGGCAGCGAGTGTCCCGCGCCGTGTCGCGTGGTCTGGCAGCACCTTGCTCACCAGGAAGACGTCGTCGCGGCGTCCGGCGATCGCTTCGCCAACGAGTTCCTCGGCGGCGCCATTGGCGTACATCTCGGCGGTGTCGATCAATGTCATGCCGAGGTCGAGACCGAGGCGCAATGCCGCGATCTCGTCCTCTCGCCGCCGCGCGTCTTCGGCCATGCCCCACGTGCCCTGACCGAGCACCGGGATCGCCTCCCCAGATGAGAGCTTGATTGTACGAATGGCAGCGGCGGACATGTTCCACCTCCTTGACGGGACGCCTCCCTGGGCATTTCAGCTAGTCTGACCTGGCTTGAGCACGACCTTGGTCCAGCCGAAGTCGCGTGCGTCGAAATGCTTGTATGCCTCCGGTGCCTCGCCTAGAGGCAGTTTATGCGAAACTATGAACGATGGCCTGGCCTTGCCCACGTGGATGAGGTCGCGCAGATGGCGGTTGTATACCTTGACGTTGGCCTGACCCGTTCCAATGCGCTGGCCTTTGAACCACGAGAGACCCCAATCGAATATGATCTCTCCCTGCTTGCTCAACTGGTCCGGGCCACCGGGGTCGTGGGGCAAGAAGACGCCGACCACGCCGATCCCGCCGGTGAAGCGCACCGATCGCACGAGATTGTTCATTGTCATGTTTGGGTGCTCGTGGCCTTGCGGGTCGTGTGCCTGGTAGCCTACGCACTCGCAGCCCTTATCGGCCCCCTTACCATCGGTCTGCGCCAGCACCTGGTCGACCGGCGAGGCCTTCGAGTCGTCAATCGGAATCACGCCGATCGTTTCTGCGAGCCGCAGCCGGTCTGGGTGGCGATCGACGATCATGACCTTGCTGGCATCCTTTAGGATCGCGGAGTACGCGGCCATGAGCCCGACCGGTCCCGAGCCGTAGACGACGACGGAGTCGCCAGCCTTCACTCCGGCAAGCTCCGTGGCGTGCCAGCCGGTCGGGAAGATGTCGGCGACCATCACATAGTCGTGCTCCTTCTCCCGCGCGTCCTCCGGCAGCCGCAAGCAGTTGAAGTCACCGTAGGGAACGCGGAGGTACTCGGCCTGACCGCCGGGGTAGGGCCCCATGTCTGCGAAGCCGTAGGCGGCGCCGGCCATCTTCGGGTCCGGGTTGGTGGTGAGGCAAAAGGCGGTCAGGCCGGCCTCACAGTTCCTGCAGAAGCCGCAGCCGATGTTGAACGGCACGCAGACCATGTCGCCAACCTTTATCCGGTCGACGGCGCTGCCGATCTCGACCACCTCGCCGAGGTTCTCGTGTCCAAATATCCTGCCCTTCTCGAAATCGGTCCTGCCCTCGTACATGTGCAGGTCGGAGCCGCAGATGTTGGTGCTCGTAATCTTCACCAGCACGTCGGTCGGTCGCTCGATTTTCGCGTCCGGCATGTCCTTCACGATCACATCGCGGGGTCCGTTATACACTACTGCTTTCATAATATCTCCTTTTATACTAGATCAGGATCTCACGCCAGTAAACAACGCGAGTGCCTGGAATGAGATAAACGCCCAGCTTAAACTAGCTCACGGGAGGTGAGCCTTTTTTTCATGGAAAACGCGGGGAACATGAGACAGGTGAGCGTGCTACGAACAGCGTTTTCATCTGTTCACTATTCAAAGTATACGCCTGAACCACAAATTCACCTCGAGTGGCAGAAGCGTGCGGGCTCTCCTTGCGGTCAAAACAGTTCAAATACGCGTAATCGAAAGTCCAATTCCGTAGGGGCGGGAGCGGTGCGGAGTGGAGTGGAGTGGGGGCCTTTATGGCCGCCCGTGCTGGGGGACAGCGACCCTGCCTGGAGACAGGTAATGCGCGCCGCTCCTACCAATCTTTCCCCTTAAGTTCATCCATATGTCAGCATCCTCGCGCCTCCAGTTTGCACCAACTTCTTGAGTAGCCAGTTGTTTAGTATTTGGCACAGCCTTGCAGCCATTGTGTGATGTTGGGTAGGTTGGAACCAACTAAAACTCCTCCATATCAAGTACTATTTTTCTCTTCTGCACTGTTACTGAATGTGCAACATATCGTTCATATCTTCGAACTTAAATGCATAAGAGGTATACAGTGGCTGGGATAGCATATGCCGGTACAACAAGCACTTTAGCGGAAAAGGATTCTAGCTCCTCCAAATTCGAATCTACACAACTGAAAGCCGAAAAGCGCCTTTTGAAGTGGCAGCTTCAACGTGAAGCGCGTGCTCTTCTTCCCAATGAGCGGGTAGTCTTTTGCATGCGCCGTGTAAAGGGGGCTACCGTAGATGTGTTCTATTCTCCAGATCATCAATCAGCGCATTACGGTGGATTAATGGTTTGCGGTTCGGTCTGGGTCTGTCCGGTTTGTGCTATAAAAATTTCTGAGAAGCGTCGTGTTGAGCTGGAGAAGGCCATAACACGCTGCATAGCCAGGGGTGGCGTAGTCTACAACCTATACTATAGCCCACAAGCGTTTTGACAGCCTCTCAGAATTACTCAAGTCGTTTCTGGCTGCCAGGAAAAGGGCGAAGCAGGGAAGGAATGCTCAAGAGCTTCGGAAGCAGTTTGGCGTGCTGGGCACGGTCAGCGTACGAGAGGTCACATGGTCAAAAGTGAATGGCTGGCACCCGCATTGTCATGAGTTAGTATTTTTCTCAAGTGGTATCGATGCTGACGAATATGCTCGAATTGCTCGTGAGCAGTGGCAACGAGCCGCAGAGCACGAAGGCCTGAGCATGAATGAACATGGCTTTAAGCTTAATCGAGCTTATGAAACTGTAGCTAATTATGTCGCAAAATTTGGTCGTGAACCCATAAGCATACCTTGGGGGCCTTCGGCAGAGATGACCAAAGGACACCTGAAACAAGGTCATGATGAAGAGCATCTGTCACCATTTGCTATGCTTTGGTTGATCTCGCAAGGACACAATGAGTTGAAGCCCGTATTTAGAGAATACGCACAATGGTTCAAAGGAAAACATCAACTGGTATGGTCTGCGGGTCTGCGCTCTCGGCTCCTTGATAGCGGAGAAGAGCCATCAGACCTTGGTGGGTATACGAGATTGGTGTCCAGAGACCCTATGAGCGACCCACTGCAGGACCAATTGTCCAAGCTGAGGCAATAGGGGCTGAATGGTTATCCAAAAGTGATGAAGCAAGCTGACAACAACTGGCATTTTAGTCTCCTTTCTGAAAGGGCCAGTGTAGAAACGTCACCTACCAGCTTCCATGACCATTCTCGGGTATCTTGGAGCGGGCGTCTGACCTGGGCCATGGAGACCGTATCATGAAGGAGAGGGAACCGATGAGCGCCGAGCAATCAACAAGTGAACACGCTTGGACCGCATTGCACGTCCTGCTAGGCCAGTGGGTAGGGGAAGAAGAATCCGGCAAAGGAACGGGATGGTTTTCGTTTACACCAGACGTGCAGGAGCAGGTTCTGGTTAGAAAGAATCACGCGGACTACCCCGCGACAGTAGACCGTCCGGCCTTTTCCCATGATGATCTCATGATCGTCTATAGGGATTCTTCCGCGAAAGAGCTTCGAGCCATCTATTTCGACAACGAGGGGCATATCATCCACTACACGGTAGCGGTGCTCGAAGGTGGAAAGACCATCCAGTTTCTCAGCGAGATTTCGCCTTCGCGTCCTGGCTACCGCTTGACCTATACCCTGATGAGCAGGGATACGCTGACCCTGACGTTCGAGATCGCACCGCCAGGCATGCCCCCTGCGTTTACCGCCTATATCGAGGCACACGCGCAGCGCGTGCAGAGCAACTAGCAGATGCTATACAGTAGCAGACCTTCCGCCTCATTGCGTTAGCGTGTCATGCTGATGCATTATTTTCAATTTCAGGCTGGTGCCCTGTCAACCTTGATTTAATGGCCAAAAATGTAGAGGCGACCCTTGCGATCGCCCTATTGGCATCAACCGAAGGTATGGAGAGCCACAGAGATAGGCAGAAGGCCGAGTGATCTGCAAAGGCGAGCGGGGAGTGGATGGGTGGAGTGGGCCTTTATGGTCGCCCGCTGTCCCTGTCTATGCTTCCCGACTGTGTCATTAGTCCAGGCGATGTGGCCGACGCGGGCGACCATAAAGGCCCTCCCTGCGCCGCTCCACCGCCCTCGCCCCTACGGACGGTGATGGGCTTTTTCTTCGGTTGATGCCTATTGGGCGCCCCTTGCGGTCGCCCGGCTGGCTTCCTTCATAGCGCCGCCAGCCCCGCTTGCGCCACCTCCATATCATGGGTATAATGCCCACCACTGACGCCTATGCCGCCAATGATCCCGGCCTCCGTCGTGATTGGATAGCCACCGCCAAATACAATCAAGCGATCCGTCTTGATGATGCCGTGCAGCAGCGGCGCGTCATCCTTCACAAAGTCAAACCACTCGTGCGTCGCCATGCTAAAGCTAATCGCTGTATATGCCTTGTCCTGGGCAATTTGTACGCTCAAAAGGGGCGCACCATCCATACGGCTGAAAGCCTTGAGCGTGCCATCGCCATCGACGACAGCAATAGACATGGGCCGACCCATTTCGTGGGCCTTAGCCTCGGCGGCTGCAATGAGACGCTGTGCTGCCTCAACAGTGATACTGGATTTCAGGAAAGTGTTCTCTGCCATAGAAATGAAGCTCCTTTACTTTTACTACTTCACGCCATAACGGCTCTCCAAAGCCTGGATCTCGGGCAGGCCGACCTGGTCCGTGAACTGTGAAAAAGTCATCATGCGTTTGGCAAACGGCGCCGAGGTCTGTCCTTGCTTGAACACCTCCAACAGGTCAAGCATAGCCCGCGTGGCTGTAAAGAGCATGCTGACCGGAAAGAGAACGAGCTTATAGCCAAGCGTGCGAATTTCATCCAGGGATAACGCCGGGGTCTTGCCGCTTTCCGCCCAGTTGAAAAGGAGCGGCATACC
>WNGQ01001071.1_pt1 | contig 38342 bp, 34 predicted proteins | sample 5407661 | NCBI WGS metagenome assembly WNGQ01 (sample SAMN13153382, study PRJNA577476) | soil metagenome | isolation source: 60 cm soil or saprolite under Garry oak tree replicate 2 | place: USA:California | collected 2016-06-15 | reverse complement strand
ATCCGGGTCTGCTCGAACGGGTTCTGGCCAACCTGTTCGCCAACGCCCTGGCGTACTCGCCGCCGGACAGGCCGCCGGCGATGCGCGCTCACCAGGTGCGCGACACGGTTGTGCTTGAGGTCACCGACCACGGCCGGGGTGTGCCGGACGAATGGAAGCAGCGAATCTTCGAGCCGTTCCAGCGCGTGGGCCCGTCGCACGGGACGGGAGTCGGGCTGGGGCTGGCGGTGGCCAAGGGGCTCGTCGAGGCCATGGGCGCGTCAATTGAGGCGGCCGACACGCCCGGCGGCGGGCTGACGATGCGCGTCACTCTTCCGGTGGCGGGCAAGGCCGCCAGATCTCCGCTGCTGGCCGGCTGATGACCCGGGTGCTGGTCATCGACGACGAGGGGTCGATCTTGCGTGCGCTGCGGATCAACCTCACCGCGCGCAAGTACGAGGTCGTCACCGCCGCCGACGGTACGTCCGGGCTGGCCGCCATGGCGCGGGTCCGTCCCGACGTGCTGATACTCGACCTCGGCCTGCCGGACATGGACGGCGCGGATGTGATCAAGGGCATCCGCGGATGGACATCGACCCCGATCATCGTGCTGTCGGCCGCGGGCCAGGAGAGCACGAAGGTGGCTGCGCTGGACGCGGGCGCGGACGACTACATCACCAAGCCGTTCGGGATGGACGAGCTGCTCGCCAGGCTGCGCGCGGCCGTGCGGCGGGCATCTCCCGCGCCGGACGAGCCCGTCGTGGGCACCGCAGACTTCACGGTCGACCTGGCCGCCAAGCGGGTGGCGCGTGACGGGGCCGACGTGCAGCTCACTCCCACCGAGTGGGGGCTGCTCGAAGTCCTCGTCCGCAACCGCGGCCGGCTCGTGACCCAGCGGCAGCTGCTGCAGGAAGTCTGGGGCGAGCAGTACCAGACCGAAGGCAACTACCTGCGGGTATACATGGCTCACCTGCGCAGGAAGCTGGAGCCCGACCCGTCACGGCCGCGCTACCTGCTCACCGAGCCGGGAATGGGATACCGGTTCAGCTGCGAGAGCTGACGGCGGCAGGGCGCCCGCACTGCCGAGCCGGCCGCTGCTCAAGGCGGCCAGCAGTTGCTCCCTGCCGGCCAGGGAGATTCTGAAGAAAGGCCCGAGGAAGCAACTTATTGTGCCCGCGCAGGCACATTCAGTGGTTGTATCTGGTCATGCTGCGTGTCGATAACTTTACGTACGGTGTTCTCACCCCCGCTCTGGCTTACCTGATGTCCTGGCAGGGAGCGTTTGTCGGCCTGCGGTGCGCGACCCGGGCCCGCGCCTACGACGGGCCCGCGCGGGCACACTGGCTGCTACTGGCCGCCGCCTCGATCGGCACGACCGGCATCTGGGTGATGCACTTCATCGCGATGCTCGGATTCAGCATCCCTGGCACGAGGATCCGCTACAGCGTGCCGGTCACCGTCTTATCGATGCTGACGGCGGTCACCGTCGTGGCCGCGGGCCTGTTCATCGCCGGATACCGCCGCCCGAGCTTCCCGAACCTGCTGCTGGCCGGGGCGATTACCGGCGCCGGGGTCGCGGCGATGCACTACACGGGAATGGCCGCCATGCGGATGGACGCGAAGATGAGCTACGATCCGCTGCTGTTCGCGGCGTCGGTCCTCATCGCGATCGTGGCGGCGACGGCGGCGTTCTGGTTCGCGCTGCGGCTGCGCGGCATCCCGTCCAGCCTCGGGGCGGCCCTGATCATGGCGGCGGCCGTGAGCGGCATGCACTACACCGGAATGGCGGCCATGCGCGTCTGGCCCGCCTCCGGAGGCGGCATGGCCGCCGGCGGCGCCACCGGCGTGAGCTTCCTGCTGCCGCTCATCGTCGGGATCACCATCTCGTCGTTCCTCCTGATCGGCCACGTCGCGCTCGCCCCGACCGAGGACGAGATCCGCGCGGAGGAGGCCCTGATGGCCCGGCTCCGCGCTAACGGAATGGAAGTCTGATGCCCTCAGTATTGCTCGAAACAGGGCATGTCGCCAAGTAATGACCGCAGAAAATATACTTATCGATCGCTTTGCGCGCAAAGCTTTTTCGATAGCGGAAAACCCTCCGAAGCCGTGCCGGGACTAGATACCCTCTCACGAAGCGTGAAGTGCGGCATGCATCGTGCAAACAAGAAAGCCGGCCTGTTCGCGGCCCGGTCACATTGGCCTGCCTCCGCCGCTGATGGGAGGAGATGCTAGTCATGGACCGGCGCCCCGGCTCGACCGCAACGGGCACGATCGCGTTGCCGGACGGCGGCGACGGGTCGACGCCGCAACGCGGCCGACTCGCCTGGTGGCGGCTGCGATCCTGGCGCAAGGACGTCGAAGTGCTCGCCAGGGTCCGGGACGGGCTGGCGAACCTGCCGGATGACACCGACGATGCTGATGCGCCTGCGAATGGAGCTGCTGCGCCTCCGAACACATTAGCGAAGCCCACTGAGTCAGGGTCGCAGGGCGCATCGGATGAAGAGCCGCAGAACGCATCCGCCGAGAAGCCGCAGGACGAATCCGATGGGGAGCCGAGCCAGTCGCCAGACCCAGCCATCGCCGCGATCCGGCAGACCTTTGCCAGTGTCGCGGCTGCCGGAGATGACGCCGCTGCCTATTTCTACGCCAGCCTGTTCGTGCGCAGGCCTGAACTCAGGGAACTCTTCCCGCCGGCCATGGACGAACAGCGTGATCGCCTGTTCCGCGCGCTCGCTCAGATCGTCGAGAGCCTGAGCAGTCCCGAAGAACTGGCAGGCTATCTCACGCAGCTCGGACGTGATCACCGAAAGTACTCGGTCGAACCCTCGATGTACGAGGCGGTCGGGGCGGCCCTCGTCGCGACGCTGCGCAGGTTCGCCGGCGATGACTTCACTCCTGCCGCGGAGGAAGCGTGGGTGCAGACCTATACCGCGGCATCCGCTCTGATGATCAGGGCTGCCGAGGACGACAGCGCCGCCGCGCCGCCGTACTGGTCCGCCGAAGTGGTGGGGCACGAGAAGCATGATCATGGCATAGCCGTGCTCACCGTTGCACCCGATCAGCCCCTTCGGTATGAGCCTGGCCAGCACCTGACCGTACAGACACCGCGCTGGCCGCACGTCTGGCGGCCGTACTCGATCGCCTGCCGTCCCCGCGAGGACGGACTCATCCGCTTGCACGTCAAGGCGGTGGCCGGCGGATGGGTGAGCAACGCCCTCGTACACCACACCTCGCCGGGAGATGAGATCATCCTGGGCCCGGCCATGGGCACGATGACGCTGCGCGCGGCCGAGAACCGTGACCTGCTCTGCATCGCCGGCGGCACCGGCCTGTCGCCCCTCAAGGCGATCGCGGAGCAGGCGGTCAGGGAGTCGGCCGCGGTGCCCCAACGCCAGATCTTCGTGTTCTACGGCGCGCGGAACCGCGAGGAGCTCTATGACCTGCGCGATCTGTGGCGCCTGTCAGATTCCTGTGCCGGATTCCAGCTGACGCCGGTGACATCCGAGGACCCCGCGTTCGATGGCATGCAAGGCAATGTCGGCAGGGTCGCCGCGCGCTACATGCCGCACAAGGACTGCGAAGCCTATGTCGCTGGCCCGGCTTCCATGGTGCGCGAGACCATCCGCGTGCTCACGAAGGCGGGGATTGGCGGCGATCACATCCACTTCGATGGCGCACTGCTGGCCAACCGCAAGCGGGTTGGAAGCGGCACCTGAGGACCGAGGCGACGGACTCCTATAGTGACATTTCGCTTCGCCGGTCAGCGTGTTCCCGGCGTGCCCGAAACCATCCGCGCTACCCTGCCGCCATGACTACGCCGCCTTTGTCTCCACAGGATCTCCGCGCGGCGGCCGAAGCCCATCGGGAACTCGGATCTGAGTACAGCGATGCGGTCGTCGACTCATTCTTGGAGAAGATCGACGCCCGGCTTGACGCGCGTGTGAACGCACGCCTGGCGGAGCTGAGCCGGGCGCGCAAGCGACCGCTGGCAAAGCTGAGTACGGACCAACGGCGTACCTTGCTGACCGGAATGGCGATCGGGGTCGGAGGCGTCGGCGTCCCGCTCAGTCTCATGGCTTACAACGCCGCAGTGTATATCTCTGACCCCGGCCCCGCCGGGGGCATCTGGGCCGCGGTCCTGGTCGCCTCGGCCGGCGCTTGCGGCGCGGGGCTCGCCCGCCTGTTCCGTCGCCAGCGATGAGACCTCCCGATGCAGTCGAGACACCGCCGAGCTGGTCACTCAGATAGCCCGCCAGACTGAGGACCTGATGTGGGCGTCCCCGCATCCGCGCTGATCGCCGATGGCCGACTTGGGGGAGCAGACCATTACAGACCGCCGGACCGGCGCTGTCCGGCTCCGGTCGGCGCGGACGGTTGCGCTCGTCGGCTTTCTGGCCGCCCCACGCCGGGTCTCCGCAGACCCGGCGCACGCGGACTCGGCAGGGGGCCGTGATGCCGGCCGCGGATGCTCCCGCGGGTCGGCCAGGTGCTGGATCCGCACAGCTCGTCGGCCGGTCGCGAGAGCTCAGCCTGCTCCGGGGCGAGTGGCGGGCCGCTGCCGCGGGGCGGCCCAGCATGGTGCTTGTCCGTGTGGCGCCGGCGTCGGGAAGAGCCGCCTCGTGGCCGAGGTTGCCGAGATGGCTGCAGGGCGCCATCGTGGCGAGTACCCAGTGCTTCGCCACGTCGGGGCGGCTGGCGCTCGCCCCGGTGGCGGACTGGCTGCGTAACCCGGCCGTGCGGTCGGCGGCATCCGCAGGTGGCTTCCCGCTGTACGTCATCGAGGCCGTGCGAAGCAGCGACGATCTCAGTGCGGGCATGCCGGTTGGCGATCTGACGACGGTTCTGCGCAACCGCCTCGGGCAGGTGAGCGCTGCTGCCCGCGAGGTGGTCGGCCTCGCAGCGGCGGTGGGGACCGACTTCACGCTGGATCTGCTCACCGAGGCGAGCGACCTGGATGCCGACACCGTTGTCGGAGCGATCGACGAGCTCTGGCGGCGCCGGATCATGCGGGAGTTCAGGGACGGCTACGACTTCTCGCACGACTTGCTGAGGGAGACGGCGTATACGCAGGTCAGCCCGCCGAAGCGATGGCTGCTGCACCGACGTGTCGCCCAGCGACTTGAACTGCTCCACGCCGATCACACGGACCTGGTCGCCAACTGGCGGAGCAATACGCCCGTGGGAGGCCGGCCAGGGCGGGCTGTCGCCTGGTACCGGCGCGCTGCCGATGTCGCGGCGGGCTTGTTCGCACATTCCGAGGCAATCCGGCTGCATAGGAAAGCGCTGTCGGTGGTGCGAAGCCTGCATGAGGGCCGCGACAGGGACAGTCAGGAACTCGCGATACTCGAAGGCGTGGCGGCGCCGCTCAACGCCAGGTCCGGCTACTCCTCACCCGAGCTGCAGCAGACCCTTGAGCGCACGACCGAGCTGGCGGAATCACTGGGCCGCAAGGACTCGACGCTCACCGGCCTGGTCGCGCTCTGGACATCGCAGTTCGTGCAAGGGCGAACCGCCGACAGCTACCAGACCGCGACCAGGGCGATGACGCTTGTCGTGCCCGGCTCGGAGCTGAGCGGAGCCGCGCATTTCGCCGTCGGAGGGTCGGCGGTGAGCCTGGGCATGCCCGAACAAGCCGTGCGGAACCTCGAGCTCGCCGCCACGCTCGCCAAGGGCGCTCCGTCGCTGAGCATCGGCTCGCGGCCCGACGTGCACAGCAGGGCATGGGCCGCGCATGCCCGCTGGCTGCTTGGGCACGCCGATGATGCCCTGTCCAGCTGCGCGGACGCCATCAGGCTGGGCCGGGAGATCGAGCACCCCTACAGCCTCGCGGTGGCCCTCGCGTACGGCGCGATCACCCACCAGATGCGCCGCGACATGGCCGAGCTGGGAGATACCGTCGGCGAGCTTCGCGAGCTGTGCGACCGGTATGAGTTCGCCTACTACCGCGAGTGGGGCCTGGTACTCGACGGCTGGTCGCGCGCCGACGAGTCAGGCATTGCCCTGGCCAGGCTCGGCATCGGGAATCTCCCGGCTACGACGGCGCGAGCCGTCTACAACGCCATGATCGACAAGCGTCCTGCTGCCATCGCCCGCTGCCGTGACGTCGCGGACGTCATCGCGTGCGTGCGTTTCGGGGGCCAGCACGGCGTCGAGGTCTCGATCCGGGGCGGCGGCCACAGCGCAGCCGGGCTCGGTGTCTGGGACGGCGCCCTCGTCATCGACCTCTCGCTGCTGCGCAGCACCACGGTCGACCCGGAGAATCACACCGTCCGCGTGGACGCCGGATGCACCTGGGGGGACGTCGATCACGCGACCGTCGCGTTCGGCATGGCCACTCCCTCCGGCTTTCTCGCGTCCACTGGCGTGGCCGGCCTGACGCTCGGAGGCGGCACCGGGTACCTCACGCGGCGCTTCGGGCTCACCGTCGACAACCTGATCGCCGCTGACGTGGTGCTCGCTGACGGCAGCTTCGTCAAGGCCACCGAGCAGGCCCACGGTGACCTGCTCTGGGCGCTGCGCGGCGGCGGCGGGAACTTCGGCGTCGTCACCTCGTTCACGTTCCGGTGCCACGACCTCGGCGAGAACGGCACCGTCATCGGCGGCCCTGTGCTGTACGACCTTGCCGACGCGCCCGAGGTGATGCGCTGGTACCGGGAGCTGCTGCCATCGCTGCCCGAGGAGCTGAGCGGCTGGATCGGGGTCCTGACCATCCCGCCCGCGCCGCCGTTCAAGCCGGTCAAGACGTTCGGCTCGCCGCTGGTAGTCGGCCTGCGGCCGATGCCGTTCAACGTGCTGCAGAGCGCGTTCGACGCCCTCTACCCGGCCGGGCTGCAGTGGTACTGGAAGGCGGACTTCTTCAAACGAGATCTCCGACGCGGCGATCGACGTGCACACCAAGTACGGCGCCCAACTGCCGACCGGCCGCTCGATTATGCACATGTACCCGATCGACGGCGCCGCCAGCCGGTGCTCGCGGGCTCGACAGCCTTCGCCTACCGGGACGGCGGCTGGGCAGGGGTGATCGTTGGCGTCGACCCGGACCCGGCGAACGCAGGCGTTATCTCGCAGTGGGCCAGGGACTACTGGCAGGAGCTGCACCCGACCTCCGCGGGCGGAGCCCACGTCAACTTCATGATGGAAGAGGGCCAGGACCGGGTCAGAGCGTCCTACCGCGGCAACTACGACGGGCTCGCCCAGGTCAAGGAGCGGTGCGACCCGGAGAACTTCTTCCACGTCAACCAGAACATCCCGCCAGCCAGCGGTGACAGCGCGTAAGCCGGCGGGAGTGCACGACATGAGTAGCGAGGACGCAGTCAGCCGGGCGGCGGGGGCGCAGGCCCCAGACGGCTGCCCGGCGGCCAGCGCCTGGTCGGCATGTTCGCCCCGTTCGACCTGCTCGAGCGTGGACCGGACCCGGGCCAGAGTATTCCTGGCCCGGGTGGGCGAGGCCGGCGTCGACCATGTCTGCTGCGGGGACCACGTCAGCTCGCGGGCGCGGGGTTCGAGGACTCGTCCGGTCGGCCGCGCGCGATGCTCCGCCCCGCACTGCCGATCTACAGCGGCGTGTACCTGCTGCCGCTGCGCCATCCCGTGCTCGTGGCCCGCCAGCTCGCCGAATTGACCGGATCGCTCCGCGGCGGCTCTTCTTCGGGTGGGGGTGGGCGGTGAGGATCGCCGCGAGGTCTCGAACTGCGGCGTGGACCCGGCAACCCGCGGTCAGCGCACGAACGAGTGCCTCGCGATCCTGCGCCAGCTGCTGACCGGTGCGCCGGGCACCTTCCACGGCGCCTTGTTCGACATTGATGAGGCCGTCATCGCCCCCGCGCCCGGCGCGCCGATTCCCGTCGTCGTCGGCGGCCGATCGGACGCGGCGATCAAGCGCGCGGGCCGTCTCGGCGATGGCTGGCTTGGCATCTGGAACTCGCCGAGGCGCTTTGCCGACGCCGTCGAGATGGCAGCGAAAGAGGCTGCCAGCGCCTGACGGCCCGACCCGCCGACCCGGCACGGGATGCAGGTCTGGTGCGGGCTGGCAGAGGCGAGGGAACAGGCACGTGCCTGCCTCGGCGGCGACGGAGACCTTCTACCGACTGCCGTTCGAGCGCTACTGCGGGCGGGCACCGCGGCCGCGCCGGCCACTGCCGCCGCGGCCGCGGTGGCGGTGATGGCGGCGACAGGGGGCGGCGGGCCGGCGCCGGCATCGTCCACCGTGCTCACCGCCGCAATGGTCCAGCGTGTGGCCAGCGCGTCCGCGCTGGCGCAGTCCGGCCGGGCCGAGATCACATACCGGGAGACGGACAATGGTGCCCTGCAGGTCTCCGGCACCGACAGCATCGCGACCAGGACGGTGCCGCCCATCTCAAGAAACTCTCGGATGGAACGCTAGAGGTCCTGGCGCCCAGCAAGGCTTACCTGAAGGAGGCCAGGGCCAGCTACCGGAAGCTGCGTCGGCACCAGCACGTGATATTCCGCGTTGACCGCGACCTGCCAGGCACCGGCCGTCACGACGTTCAGGTCACGTCGGTGTCGGTGACCTTCACCAGCATCGGCGTGCCACAGGTCATAACCGTGCCGCGGCACGCCCTCCCCGCCCACGGCCGGGGCTGACCCGGCACGACCCCACGCCGATGGGACCTGCCTCTGGTGGCATCTTTCGCGACCGTGGCCCGGGCTGTCTCGGCGCTCGGCGAGGGCTGGCGGGCGCGGCGACGGCGACCGGGCGGGCGGTCGGGTGTCAGCTGGAGGCGTCGACTATCGGCCAGATCACCTGGGCGTGCCGGATATCGCTGTGGGCGCCGCTGAAGGGTGACTGATTGGCGCAGATCACTGCGTTGGAGTCGAGCAGGTAGAACTTGCCCGGCTGGAAGTTGTATTCGGTGCCCTGAGCCGCGAGCTTGACCGTTGTTCCTTCCGGTGACTGCTGGTAACCGTCGTGGCCCATGCCGCCCCATTGATATGCGAGGTCAGCGGCGGATTGGGCATCCTGGTGCGCCAGCATGCTGGCGGCCGGATACCACCACCCGACGGCCCGATCTGCGGCGGTGAACGTGGACAGCAGCGGGCCGTTGACATTGCGGGCGACGGCCGACAGCGCGCCCGGGCCGCTGACCTGGACGTCGGGAACCGGGTTCGCGAACGCGAAGTGGGAGAACGCGCCCTGGATCAGGAACAGGGTCTTGACCGGGCTGTTCGCGCCGGTCGCTGCCTGTGGCAGGCCGGAGAGCGAGTAGGCGACGAGCCGGGCGCCGAAGCTGTGTCCCATGAGGTGGACGCGGATCCCGGCGTCGGCGGCGGCGAGCTTCCCGAGCAGGGGCCCGAGGCCGTTGCGGCCGATGACACCGGCGCGGTTCTTCATCTCGTAGTAGGACATGCTGCGCAGGACTTCCCGGGCACCGCTCCAGAGGGTGGTGAACGGGTTCGGGATGCTCTCAGCGTTGTCCGTCGGCGTCTTGGACATGGCGGCGGAGTGGCCGAACACGGCCGCGGTGTCGCCGGTGATGCTTGCCTGCTGGCCGGCGTCCTCGGGCGCGAGCGAGGGAGAGGTGACCAGGCTGGACGCCAGCGAGTGGAACTGCTGCAGCTTGGTTCCGTCTTGTGGCTGCTGGTCCAGCAGCTGGCCGAGCGTCGCGATGTTCTGCTGCTGCTGCGGGAAGGCCGGCCCCAGCGCGGCAGCCAGCTGATGGCCTGTCGACGGAACGGGCTTGGCCGTCGCCGGGTCGTCATCGGGGAACAGCAGCGATGGCCAGATGATGCCGACCGCGATGCTGGTGCTGAGCCTGCCCGGGATCATTCCAGCCAGCAGCCTGAACATCTCCCGATGCAGGGAGCGAGCCGAGTCGACACCTGCGTTCCAGCCGTGCGACAGCACGAACACGTCCCGGATGCCGCCTGCCTGGACGGCCTCGGGGAGCCCGCCATCGGAGCTCAGCGTGCCGTCGGCGTTGAAGTCAAGTTCGTAGTAGTTCAGCCCAGCGATCTGAGTGACCATCTCACTTCTCCAAAAGCGTGCGGTCAGACGTTGGATAGGACGCGCATCAGGTCGAGCAAGCCGGCGCCCTGGAAGAACTCGTGCCGTCCTAGCGACGTCGCGTTGCTCATGAACAGCTGTTTGACCTCATCGGGCTTGCCGATGTATTCGTCTCTCACCGACAGGAATGCCGCGATCGCACCGGACACATGCGGCGCGGCCATGGAGGTACCGGTGTCTTCCACGTACCGGGCGATGCCCTTGACGTCGCTCATCAGCGGCCCGATGCCGTTGATGAGCGCCCCGGTGGCCGCAGACGTGATCCGCTCGCCGGGCGCGATCAGATCAGGCTTCAGCCTTCCGTCGAGCGTCGGGCCCTTCGAGGAGGTGTAGGTCACGCCGTAGGTGTGCGGCTGGGAGCGGTGCGTCGAGCCGACGGTAATCGCGTGGATGGCGTTGCCGGGGTCGGTAATCGTAGAGAGCCTGCCGAATACGTCGCCGCTCCCACCGGTGAGAGTCCCGCCGGCGCCGCTGTTGCCGGCCGAGACAACCGCCACCACCCCGGTTCCCACGAGCTGGTCCAGCTCGCGGCACAGCGGGCTCTGCCCGGCGGCGAACTCGTCGGGATACCAGTCGCAGCCGATGGAAAGGTTCACCCCATGGATGAGCAGTTGGCGGCCGTCCGCGTTGAACGCCCGGACCTGGGCGAGCGCGGCGATGACCACGCTGGATGCCGTGTCGCCGTTGGCGTCTAGCACCTTGAGGCTGACCAGGCGGGCCTTCGGCGCCATCCCGCTCAGGGTTCGCCCGGGCTCAAGGGTCCGGGTGACCCACGATGGCATGTCGCCGCTGGAAGGATCGTTCGCTGCAATGAGAATCTTGCCCGGATCGGCGGGCGCGGTGCCCGCGATAATGCCGGCGACGTGCGTGCCGTGCCCGAAGGGGTCGGCCAGTGCGGGCGCCGGGTCGTCGGTCATCTTGCCGTCCGCCGCGAGCAGACCGGTGAAGTCGCGGTGCAGGCGTGAGACTGCCGGATCGGTGAGGGTGCCCCCGGCGAAGTGCGGATGATCTTTATCAATGCCGGAGTCCATGACCACCCAGACGACGCCATCTCCCGACGTGCCGTAGGTGCGGGTCGCGGCGTCGGATTTGATCGTGGTCAAAGAGCGGTCTATGTGGGCATGCACGCGGTAGTCGGGCCAGATCCGGTAGATGGTGCGGCCAGTCGGCGCAGACCCTCCAGGAGCAGGCACATCGTGCCTGGCCAGCTTGGTGATCTCTTCTTGCGTGAGCAGGCACCGCATGTAGTGCGCGGAAATCTGCAGAGGTTCAGGAGGCTGCTCGGGTTCACGCTCGAAGGCGGCGTGGAAAACGCTTTTAAATTGCTCGCGCACGTCGTCCGCGATCACGCCGGCCGACAGGTTGAGCTCGACGAGAACCGCCTGCCGGCCCTCGACGCTGTAAACGAGTTTTTTCTGGGTCGCTTCGTCTGCTCCCGGCATCAGCAGGCGGCTCACCACGCGCCGCTGAACGCGCGGATTGGCCGGGCCAGGAGCTGCCGCAGCGGATCCGGCCGGTGGGTCTTGGTCCGCGGCCATCATGACAACCCAGGCCCTGGCAGCTCAGTGGCCAAATGGCGTGTGATCATCGCTCCTCCGTATAGGTAAAGGGCAGTTCCGTCGAGAATGAGCCCACCAGCGATGACCGTGTATTTGCCTGGCGACCGACGAAGCTGCCCGAGCGTGGCCACGCCCGGGAACCCCCTTCAGCAGGAACTCATTATCCCCGCCGACTGCGCCGAAGGCTATAGCCAATCCGGCATGTGCCATGCCATCTCATAAGTGTCAAGTTCTGGGCCCCATGGGCAACCTGAGCAGCGCTGTGGCGCGTGAGCCGGGCACGCAACCCGTAACCGCCGTACCATCTTCTGCCATGCCGGCCAAGCGGATGAACCGGGATGAGTTCTTCACCAAGCTCGCGCCACTAGGCGAGGACGGGTTGGCGAAGGTGTTGTGGAACCTGTACTGGCGGGCGCCGGCGCCGGTGCGGGACCGCATCGAGGCAGAGCTGGACCCGGCCGAGCGGGACCGCCGCAGGCGCGAGGCCGCGGCACCACGGACCCGGAACTAGTTCTCGACGAGGTTCAAGAGTTCGCCGAGCTGGCCCGCGCGGGCGCGTATATCGCCGGTGACCGGCGGGTGTCTCCCAGCGAGCGGACCAAGTGGCGGGCCACGTTCAGGCGGCTGGCCGCCAACGCCGAGTCGGCGCTGCGCGCCGAGGACTCCGGCCCGGCCGAGGAGGCGCTCGCGTTGCTGATCGACCTGGCGTGCGAGACGCGGGCTGTGGACTATTTCCGCTCCGAGGGACCCGATGGCTGCAGCGCGGTTCGTGGTGTCCGACGAAGTCGCGCTGCTCTGGGAAACGGTACGAAACCGGCACGGCTTCGCGGTGTTCGCAGAGCGGGCCGCGCCGCAGCTGATCAGGTGGGAGTCCCGGTGGGGCTGGACTCGCCACGGCGACGGCAAAGCGCGTGAGAAAGAGACGTCGCTGGCCAGCGTTCTGGCCCGGATGCTGGTTGCACCCGATGCCTGGACCGCAATCGCCGACCGCTACCTGGCTGCGCTTGACGAGATCGCCCGTACCGACGCGGCCAGGCCGACCCTGCAGTCCTGGGATTTCGGCGGCCATGACTGGGACCGCAAGGAGCGCGGGCGCCACCTCGCCGAATGGCATAACCTGCTGTTTGACCGGCTGGACGGCTCCGAAGCCGCAGACCGGCTCGACCGGCTGGCGAGTCATCCGGCGCTGGGCGGCCGGAGCTGACTCTCGTTCAGGCGAAGAAGGTGCCGGCACGTGCTCGTTGACCCGGAAGGCGACGAGTTCTGCGTTCAGGCTCGCTTGCTACCTGGGCCCGGTGCTGGGAGCGGGGACATAATGACCGTTTAGAACGTCGGTGTCGCCAAAGGGAGCGAGGAGCGAGCCTTGAAACGGTGGATGCTCGGAAGACAGCTCACGGACCTCGATGTCTGGCCGCCAACCGGTGCGCAATCAGCGGATACGTCCGTGACGGTAGGGCGGCTGAACTGGTCGATCCAATGGCATACACTCGCCAGTCGTCAGGCAGCACGCTGGTATAACAGTCTCAAGGCCGTCCAGATCTCGGCCGCCGCGGCAATCCCGGTGTTAACCGCGACGGGCGGTAACTCAGCGGCGATCAAAGGATCGATAGCTGGCCTTGGCGCGCTAATCGTGGTCCTTGAGGGCATCCAGCAGCTGAAGAAGTATGGGCAGAATGCGCTGTTGTGGGCGCAAGGTAAAGAGGCACTGAAACGTGAATACTATTTGTACCGCGCCAAGGTCAAGCCATATGACAAGCTCGACCGCCAGCAAACGCTAGCTATTCGCATCGAGCAGATCATCGGCAAGGAAATCGCGAAGTGGGCTGACCTAGATCAGGATCACCAAGAAAACTCCGCGGACGGGTCTCGTAACTCGGGCGGGGAGCACAGCAACCGACTCACTAAGCGTCGGCGTGGCCTGGTCAGGCGCCGGTCAGGTACTCAGCCCAGGCCCGGATAGAAGGACTGCGACTCGAAGAATGGGTTCGGCTCGATCTGGTGGACGATCGCAGTCCTGTCCTCGCTCGCGTGAGCGGACCATAGGTGCTCGTCCCACCAGTCCTCAACGGCGGCGCGCTGGTCGTCCCAGTCACGGTCCGGAATGCGGGTACTGCCGCCGCAAGAGCCGCAGGCTATCGTCCTGGCTGCCATGGCCGCTACTGTAGTGCGCGCGGCGCGGCGACCTGCTCCGTGCCCGTTGGACGCGACCGCGCTTGGCGTGGGATGCGCGTGCTGATGATCTTCTGCGCGGGACCGCTACGAACCGTGCGGTTCTTCGGGTGGCCCCTTGCGGGTGAGCCGGTACAGCGAGGGTCGCGCCCGGCGGACCGGTGGCGGTGACTTCGCGTCGCTCGCGGGCTCGGCCTGCTCGAGTTGGAAGGAGTCACCGAAGAGGCCGATGAGGTCCTGCTCGTCCATCCCGCGCGGAAGGAGCACCCGGCGGCCGGGCGCGAAGGCAACCACGAGGAGCGTGGCGCCCGGCGCGGCGAGGTGAGCTATCCCGGCAGCCGCGCCTTTGCGGGCTGAGTCGTCCAGACCCTGGATGCAGCCGTAGTCGTAGACGAGGGTGTACCCCGGCTCAAGGCCGAGCCCGGCTAGCGAACTCACGTCCCCGGTGACCCACTGCACCTGGACGCCCTCGTCCGCCGCCCGCTGCTTGGCCTTGGCGATCGCGGCGTCGGCGAAGTCCACCGCGGTCACCTGCCATCCGTGCTTGGCAAGGTAGACCGCGTCCCGCCCGGTCCCGCAGCCGACATCGAGGGCTCTGCCCGGCGACAGCGCGCCGGGGCCTTCGGTCAGACGCTGCCAGGTCGAAGCCACCGGCCGCCGCTCCCAGGGCGCGAAACCCAGCCGGTACATCAGCGCGTAAGGGGTCAGCATCAACGTCTCCCTAGCCGGTTGGCGGTGGACGCACATTCTGCTCCCGGGCCTCTGGCGTGTCCAGGCAGTCAACCCGCGCCCATCTCTCTCCTGGCCTGGCAGGTCCGGGGGTTGGCTGACTCGGAGCCTGGCGCCTGGCCCGCTGGTCGAGACCACCCATTCACGACGCCTGGCTACTACCGCTAACGCCGGGCGCACGTCATACTGTCTCCGTTGGGTCTGCAGTGGGGTGGGGCTCCGATCGAGGAGTGCTGGTGGCCAATACAAGTCGATCTTCGTCGCGCGCGCGGCGTGTATGGGCGAACCGGCTGTGACGCGCGTCGAGGGGATCACGGCAGTGTGCAGGACAGTCTTCAAGCAAATCCATGGCGCACATTTTATCTTTACAACCGCATTACTGACAGCGCTGGTGTCGGCTCTGGTCTATGGCAATGGCCTGATGCCGCAGGCGCGTGCCGCCCTTCCGGACCTCGCCGACACGGCCAGCTCACCGATAACCATAGCCGTAATCGGGGATTATGGCTGCGATACCGCTGCCTCGACCTGCGCGGCCGCCAGGTCCAGTTCCGCCGCCGTAGCGAACCTGGTACATTCCTGGAACCCAGCTGCGATCTGGACAGTCGGCGACAACTCTTATCAATGGGGTTGCGTAGGTCCGGCGGGATTTGCCCAGGCGACAAATCACAACTGCGCCTATCCCGATCCGACTCTATCGGCCAAAACAACCGGCACGGTAGGCACGGGCAGCACCAATACGGCGGTAGTGGCGAGCACCACAAGCCCCACCCCGGCTGATCGCTGGGCTAACGACTGGTACAACAATGAGACGATCACAGTTGATCATGGTGGCACCGACTATACCGGCACTATCGGTAACACGAACGAGCCGACACCATATCATTTGTATCTGAAAACAGGATTCAGTGGCGGCTATGTGCCGCAGGCTGGTGACACGTTTACGATTGCTCCGCTCGACGATGTCGATGCAGACCAGTCTCCTTATGCTGCCGATATCGCCGCCGGCAAGTTCTACTCGGTGCCAGGTAATCATGATGCCAGCAACATGAACAACCTGATATTCGGTGGCAGTGCCGCCAACCAGGGTGGCTACTGCCCGCACCAGAACGATGGGTCGCAGTACTACAGCGGCAGCCAGAACTGCGGTTATCTCTTCAACCGGCCGACACACTACACCGTCGGCCTTGCGTCGGACGGCAATGGCCATGACCTGGTTGACTTCTTTGCGCTCGACACGCGAGGGGAAGATCCGGATGGCTTCGGCCCAGGTTCTAGGCAGTACGCCGACTATGAGAATGACCTAGCCAGTTCAACCGCCATCTGGAAGATCGAGGCCCAGCATGAACCAAACTGGTCCTCCGGCGAGTTCGGTCCCTATGCCAATACCAATACCGTCCGCGGCGGCCAGAACACCAACTGGACCATCGATAACCGCATCGACCTCTTCCTATCGGGCCATGACCATGATATGGAGCAGATCTACGGCAACAACGCCACCAATACAGTAACCGGCAAGACTTTCATGGTCATGGGTACCGGCGGCAAGAGCGTTGACCCGTTTACGAAGCCGCCATGTCCATTCCAGGGCATCGCCGGCGTCAACGACTGTTACTCCGCGAGCGGCTACCCGTACACCCTATGGCGGGGCGACGATTCCTCGACCTTCGGTTCGAATTCTGAGCAGATAGGAGCGCTCAAGCTCACTGTTTCGCCGAGCCAGCTCAAGGCGCAGTACATTTCCGTGGACGGTCGCGTGTTGCATAGCTATTCGCTCTACAAAGGCGGGGCAGCCGAGGTAAAAGGGACTGTCACCGACGCGAGCACTGGCAACCCGATCGCCGGCGCGAGGGTTAGCTATAGCGACGGTGACGTGTACACCGGCAGCGCCGGCAGCGCGAACAGCGCTGGCGTCTATGACTTCCGGGACGGCATTCCGGCTGGCACCACGCTCAACGTGACCGCTCCTGGCTACCAGACTGCCACCATCACGGTCCCGTCCGTGCCCAGCACATCGGCCGATCTGGCACTGCACCCGCTTGGCGGACTCTTCGCCGACAGCTTTGAGTCCGGCGACCTGAGCGAGTGGGACGGCCACAGTGCCGTCCCCCCAGCCGCCTGCGGCGCCGCCACGACGCCAAGCTGTACACCCAATATTGGGAGCTACGCCGCCGACTTCAAGACAGTAAGCCCTCAAACGGGTGGCGTTCAGGTGACCAAGGCCTTCAGTAGTGCCAATTCTGCCGTCGATGCGCGGGCTTACTTCGACGTCCGCTCGGCCAACTCGAACGCTACGCTGTTCTATTTCCGTACTGGTGCCGATGGTGCGATGTGGCATGCCTATCTTGACTACATTACCGGCAGGATCGGCATTCGCACTGATGTCGGCACTCCCGCCACCTATCCCGGCTGCAATCTCGCATTGCCGAGCGCGTACCCGTGGTCCCGTTATCATTCGGTGGAAGCGAAAACGGTGGTGTCCCCGTCCGGCAGCAGCACGATCCAGGTCTCGGTTGACGGGCAGCCCGAAACCCTGGCCGGGCCAGATGGCGTGTGCAACAGCGCGGACGACACCGCCACCCAGCCGGCCTTCGTGGGCAACATCAACGCGGGCAAGATAATTCTCGGAGATACTGCCGCCAACCGCACTTTTGACTTCTGGGCCGATGACGCCGCCATTAACAATAGTTATATCGGCTCAGCGTGGGGTAGTCTGCACGGCCATGTCACCGACGCTGCCACGGGGGCTCCCATAGCCGGTGCTTCGGTCGCGGTAGCCTACACGGCGAACAATTGGGCGGCCCCGCCGTCCGCCACGACAGATGCGAACGGCACCTACGCCATTCCGAATATCATTGCCAACCAGGACCTGAACGTTGCAATCAGCGCCGCCACCTATGTAACGCAGACCCCGACCGTGAGCATGCCGTTTGACGGCAATGTGACGTACGATTGCAAGATGGCGCTGATGCAAGGTGCCGTAAGCGGCACCGTCACCGACGCTGCCACGGGCGCACCGTTGGGCGGTGTCACCATCACCGGACCGGAGAATGTATCAACCGTTACCGACAGCGCGGGCCACTACTCATTTGCCAGTGATCCGGGGCAAGTAACGTTCACCGCTAGTCTGCCCGGCTACTCAGATTCAACTGCCACGGTAGACCTGCAGCCCGCTGGCTCGAGCACGGCCAATTTCTCGCTCACGCCAAGTCCTGGGACCATTTCCGGCACGGTTAGCCGCCTCGACGGGACCACGCCGGTTGGCGGCGTGACGGTCGGCATCGCTGGCGGCCCGAGTGCCACGACCGACTCTAACGGAAGCTACACTCTGACCGGCGTGCCTGCCGAGACTAGTGAAACCGTTACCGCCGCTTCGCCTGGTTATATCAGCAGCGGTGCCATGGTCAATCTGCCGCCAGGGGGCACGGTCACCCGGAACTATCAACTCACGAAGGTAATGTTCGGCGACGACTTCGAGACGGGCGGCTTCTCCAGCTGGGGTTCTAATGTCAATCTCGTCATCTGCACTAGCTCCGTCGGTGGCTGCCCGCACCTGGGCACTTACGGGGCCAGGGGAACTGCTGCCGGAACCACCGCCGCGTATGCCACAAGGACGCTGTCTACGGCGGTCAGCGAGGTATTCCTCCGGGCATACATTTATATCCGCTCGCAAGGCTCGAATAATGCGACGGTGCTGCAAGTAGTGAATGGCTCGGGCGTGCCCATTGCGCACGTCTTCATGAACTCTGCACACCAGGTCGGCATCCGCGATGACTACGCGCTGACAACTGCGCAGTCCACGACGGCGGTGTCCCCGGGTACCTGGCATGTGCTTGAGTTCCACGTGAAGATCAATGGCACGGTGAGCACGACCGGTGTCTACCTTGACGGCTCCGCGATACCAGCGCTTTCGAGCACTTCGGCGAACCTTGGCACCAGCAATGTGGCCGCCGTGTGGATCGGGGAAAACCAGGCGAACCGCACCTACGACCTGCTGTACGACGATGTCAAGGCCGCGGACGGCTACATCGGGCCATAGCCTTCCGGCATCACCCGGCTGCCTGGGTCAGGTGAGCCCGTGCTGGTAGGCGTATGCGACCGCCTGGGCTCGGTCACGGACGCCCGTCTTGGCGAAGAGATGGTTGATATGGCTCTTGACGGTCGTCTCGCTGACGACCAGTTGCGCCGCGATCTCGGCGTTGGACAAACCGCGGGCGATCAGCGCGAGCACCTCGGCTTCGCGCACCGTCAGGCCGCCAGGGGGCTGCGGCGCAGCGCCGCCGTTCGCGCCGTCCTGGCCGGCCGCGATGGCGTCCAGGAGGTGCTGCTGGACCGCCGGGTCGATGACGGCCTGGCCGCTGGTGACGCGCGTGAGGGCATCGCGGATTCCTACGGCGCCGATGTCTTTGGTGAGGTAACCCCGGGCGCCTGCGCGCAGCGCGTCGATGACCGAGCGGTCGTCGGCGTAGGTGGTGAGCACGAGCACCTTGATGCCCGGGTCATGGTCGCGAAGGCGGCGTGTTGCCTCGACGCCGCCGCAGTGCGGCATCCGCAGGTCCATGAGCACGACGTCCGGCCGGGTCTGTACCGCCAGAGCCAGGGCCTCGTTGCCGTCGGCCGCGGTGCCCACGACCTCGATACCATCGAGCAAGCCGAGCAGCGTCCCGAGGCCTTCGCGGACCACGCGCTGGTCATCGGCGACGACGACGCGGATGACCGGGCTCAAAGCGGCACCCGCAAGTCGACCCTGTAGCCGCTGTCGGTGGGTCCTGCGGTCAGCGTTCCACCGAGCAGTTCGGCTCGTTCCCGCATCCCGGTGAGCCCGTAACCGGTGCCATCAGCAGTGCCAGCCCCGGGAACCGGGCGCCGCACCCGTCGAAGTCCTCGATGGTCAGCCTGGTTCCTGACGGGGCATAGTCGAGCCGGATCTCTACCCGGGCGGCGCTGGCATGCTTGCGGACGTTGGTCAGTGCTTCCTGCGCGACCCGGTAGACGGTGAGCCTGCCGTTGCTACCCAGGTTGCGCTCGGCGCCGGTCACCGCGACCGTGCACGCCACCGCGGTATCCGCCGCGAACTCGGCGGCCAGGTCGTCCAGCCGCTCGGGGCCGGGCAGCGCGTCGCCGCGGAGCATGCCGATGGCGCGCCTGGCCTCTTCCAGCCCGGTCTTGGCCAGCCGGTGAGCGCGGTCGATCGCATCGCCGACCTGTGGCTCGGCACCGCCCTGGCGGGCCAGCAGCCGGGCTCCTTCCAGGTTCAGCATGAGGCCGGACAGTGAGTGCGCCAGGACGTCGTGCATCTCGCGAGCGAGCCGCTGGCGCTCGGCCAGCGCAGCGGCCTTGGCCTGGGCGGCCCTGGTCTGCTCCAGCTCGGCGAGCAGCACCTGCGCCCGCTCGTTGCTCTCCTGGAGCCGCCTGGCGAACATCGACAGCACGAAGAACGCGACTATCGCGAAGTCATTCAGCACGATGCCCGAGACGGGTGCGGTTCCGTTGATCAGCCAGGCCGCGGACACCGCGCAGATCGCGGCACCGGGAACGATGGTGCTGAGGACGACAGGCAGCGAGAGGGCGGCGACGCTGACGGCCGGGAACACCCCGACGAATGCGGCGCCGTTGGCCTGCAGGCCGACCAGCGCGGCCGCGCTGACCACGGCCACGAGCAAGACAGCGAGCTGCGCCGCGGGCCGGGCCCGGCTGAGCCGCATGACACCGACGGTCGCTGCGCAGAACGCGATGAGGATGACCGTCACGCCGAGCGCCGCGCCATGGCGGCCCGGGGCATGCCCGGCCTGAAACGAGGTGATCACCACGAAAGCCATCGCCGCCACTGCGAGCGCCCGGAGCGTCAGGGAAATCGCCCTTTCTCCGCTCCGCGCTCGGTGCAGCTCAGCTACGTCGGCCGTGACGGCGGCGGTCGAGTTCACCTCTCAACGGTACGGCGAGATCGGCTGGTCGTCTTGGGCCCGTAGGTGGAACGCAGGCATGCCGGGATTCCACCCACGGGTGGGTCTCGGCCACCTGCGGTTCTGCGCGGTCGAGCCCTGAAGTTCCACCGCTGCGCTGAGGACGGCGAGCCGCGCGGGCGACAGGCTGGACGGCAAGACTCATCCGGCCTGAGGAGTGAGATGGACGGCATCACTGAACGACGCGGCGAGCGGGCGGCCGGCACCGCCCGAGCCGAGCGGGCGGCCGGCGGCGACCGCGCCGGCCTGGAGTCCGTGGTGCGCGCGCGCGGCCTGGTCAAGCGCTACGGCAGCCGCACGGCCGTGGAAGGCATCGATCTCGACGTGCACCGAGGCGAGATCTTCGCGTTCCTCGGCCCGAACGGCGCGGGTAAGACCACGACGGTCGAGATCCTCGAGGGCTTCAGGCAGCGGACAGAAGGCGAGGTCTCGGTCCTTGGCCGCGATCCGGCTACCGCGCCCGGGGCCTGGCGTGACCGCGTGGGCGTGGTGCTGCAGGAGTCAGAGCCCGAGCCCGGACTGTCGGTTCGGGAGTGCCTGGCCCTGTACGCCGGCTTCTACCATGCGCCGCGGGACATCGAGGAGACGATCGCCCTGGTCGGTCTCGGCCAGCAGGCAGGCACGCTCGGCACGCGGCTGTCCGGCGGCCAGCGGCGGCGGCTCGACTTCGCGCTCGCGCTCATCGGTGATCCTGAGCTCATCTTCCTCGACGAGCCGACGACCGGGTTCGATCCGTCCGCCCGCCGCGCTGCCTGGGAGGTCGTCGCCGGTCTGCGTCGGCTCGGCAAGACGATCTTCCTCACAACGCACTACATGGAGGAGGCCGAGAATCTCGCCGACCGCATCGCGGTGCTGTCGGCCGGCCGCGTCGTGGCCGAAGGCACGCCGCAAACGCTAGCCGGGCGCGACCGCATGTACAGCACCATCAGCTTCACGCTACCGGCCGGCGCGGCGGCCCGTGACCTGCCCGGCGCATTGCGCCCGCTGGCCGAGCCGGGTGCCGGGGGATCGACAGAGCTGCACAGCCAGAGCCCGCTCGTGCACGTGCAGATGCTCGCCAACTGGGCGCTGGGCAGCGGATTCGACCTGCCGGATCTCGACGTGCACCGGCCGAGGTTGGAAGAGGTCTACCTCTCCCTCACCGGCTCTTCCGTCACCGACTCCGCCGACGCCGAGGAGCAATGATGATCAGGATGGCACTGCACGTATTCGCCTACGACCTGCGCGCCTTCCTGCGCAACGGCCAGGCGCGGTTCTTTACCCTCGCCCTGCCGGTGCTGTTCCTGGTGATCTTCGCCGCGCTGTTCGGCGGCAGCGGCCGTACCACCGCGGTCGCGGGCGGCCAGATCAGCACCTCGGTGTACTACGTGCCCGGCATCATCGCGCTGGGCGTGATCGCGGCGTGCTTCGGGAACCTCGTGTCCTCGGTGACCGCTCAGCGAGAGAGCGGCGTGCTGAAGCGGCGGCGGGCGACACCGGTTCCGGCCTTCGCCATCATCGCCGGCCGCGCGCTCATGTCCGTGGTGGTCGCGATCGTCATGTCCGCCGTCCTGCTTGGCATCGGCTGGGCCGCTTACGGCGCCCACGTGCCGGGGCGGACAGCTGCCGCCCTCGCGGCCACTGTTGTGGTCGGAGCGGCCTGTTTCTGCTGCCTCGGCTTCGCGCTCGCGTCGCTGGTCCGCAACGAGGACGCCGCGGTTCCCACCACCCAGGTGGTGCTGCTGCCGCTGTACTTCATATCCGGTGTGTTCGTCGCCGTGTCGGTCCTGCCGCACTGGCTCGTCGACGTGGCCGATGTGTTCCCCGTACGCCACCTGGCGAACGCGCTGCTCACCGCGTACAACCCGCACACCGCCGGGCTGGGTTTCGCCGGCCGGGACCTGCTGATCGTGGCGGCTTGGGGAGCCGCTGGCCTGGTAGTCGCGCTGCGCAGGTTCAGCTGGCTGCCGCTCGACCGCTGACCGCGAAGCCGTACCATCAGCCGCGCAAGCAGCCGCACCAGCAGCCAAACCAAAGACCGAGGGAGAAGAAATGGCCAGCGAGATCCAGACCCAGCCGGACGCTGCCCGACCCACGGCACGGTTCACGCCAGCAGGGAAATGCCGGCTATGGGATTCCCCTTCGTCGTAACCGCGATCATGCGGGCGATGGCCGGGCGCAGCCCGTTCGTCTGCCCCGGGTGCGGAGCAGCCGTCGAGCCCGGCTGAGCCTCCCCGGGCGGTCATGGCATCCACGCCTGGATAGCCCGGCCTGAAGAGATTGGTCGGCTGGAAGTGCAAGCACCGGGCGCATTTGGCGAACGCACTGCTCACCGCCTATAACCCGCATATCCGCCCCACGGCCCGCTTTAGGCAAGATCATAGGGATTGACCTTTTGAATCCGCCGCCTGGATCGACCACGATCATGAAGAACCCAGTCGCACGGAAGCGATCGGGCTACGAAGCCACGCCGTGCCGCATGGATGGCAAAGATCTTGAAGGATTTTCCCGCGCCGGCGCGGGAAAATCCTTCAAGATCTTTGGGTCGGGATGCCGAGGCGGCCCCAGTGCCCGACATACACCAACAGAACAGCCGTTCCGCAGATGTCGGAAACGGCCGTTCAGATCGCTCATGGGCACAGCGCGGGCCTAGAACCGCCCGGGTCAGGACGGCCCGCGGGCCTCGCACCGCCAGGGTCAGGACGGCCTGCGGGCCTTGGGCAGCGAGGCGACGACCAGGTCGTAGGAGTCGCTGACCAGGTCGGTCACCATCTGGTCCGGCAGCGAGCCGTCGATCGTGACCGTGTTCCAGTGCCGTTTGTTCAAGTGGTAGCCGGGCGCGATGGCCGGGTAGCCGGCCCGCAGCTGGACAGCGAGTTCCGGGTCGCACTTGAGGCTCACCTGCAGCGGCTCGGCATCGAGTTGGCTACCCGCGAACATCTTGCCGCTGACCTTGAATACCGAGAACTCATCGCCGAAGGGGAACTCTTCCTGGGCACCCGGCAGTGCCAGGCACAGCGCCCGCAGCTCGTCCCGATCCATGACATGCCTCCCGAACGTGCGGAGCTGAGGAGTCCGGAAAGAACTAAACCAGATCGGCCGCCGCGGGAGGTCCTGGCCGGCCCCGTGCACGAGCGCGCCAAGGCGTTCCTGTCGAAGGTGCTCTGAGCCCGCCGGGCCGCAGTCCGCTCACCAGGCCGGCGCTGCACGGCGTCGTCGGCGGGAGTCAGACGTGCGGTGCGGTAGGCTTGCGGTGCACGGCACGCAATGAGGCGCAGCCATCAGGGCGCGCCGGTCGTACGTCGCTCGATGAGCGAACTGGTTTCCACGGATGTGGCGGCCCTCGACAATGCGGCCACCCGAGTCCGAAAGACGAATCTTTGTCAGTTCTGCCCATCGAACATGCCCATCTGCCTATCGAACGCTCCGACGCTGCCAGGACCGGGCGCCGGGCCAGGCACACCTCGCCGATCAGGGAGACGCGCCCGGTCAGCTTCGCGTCGCTGCGTGTTCCCGCACCGCTGGTCGCGGTCCTCGCCGATGCTGGAATCACCACCACCTTCCCGATCCAGGCGGCCACGCTGCCGGACGCGCTGGCCGGCCGAGACGTACTCGGACGCGGCCGGACCGGCTCCGGCAAGACGATCGCGTTCAGCATCCCGCTGGTCACGGCCCTGGCCGGGGGGCACACCATGGCGTGTCGGCCGCGTGGCCTGGTGCTGGTTCCCACCCGCGAGCTCGCCAGCCAGGTCCAGGCCGTTCTCGCGCCTTTGGCCAGGGCCATGGGACTGTCCGTGGTCACGATCTTCGGCGGGACCCCGCAGAGCCGGCAGGTCGCTGCCTTGCGGGCCCGCGCCGATGTCGTCGTCGCCTGCCCGGGACGGCTGGCCGATCTCATCGAGCAGGGTCACTGCCAGCTTGGCGACGTCGAGGTCAGCGTGGTCGACGAGGCGGACCACATGGCTGACCTCGGATTCCTGCCGGTGGTGAGCCGGCTGCTGAAGTCCACCCCGCCGGACGGCCAGCGGATGCTCTTCTCGGCGACCCTGGACAAGGACGTCGATGTCCTGGTGCGGCGCTTCCTGAGCCAGCCGGCCCGGCATGCCGTCGACTCCGCCGCCGCCCCGCCAACCGCCATCGTGCACCATGTGCTTTCCGTCACGCCGGCCGACCGGGTCGGCGTCGTCGTTTCCCTGGCCGGTGGCCAGAACCGGTCGTTGATCTTCACCAGGACCAAGCGGTCCGCGCACCGGCTCGCCCGCCAGCTGACCGCCGCGTACATCCCCGCGGCGGAGTTGCACGGCGACCTCGCGCAAGGCGCCCGTGAGCGGAATCTCGCGGAGTTCGCCTCCGGTGCGGTACGGGTGATGGTCGCGACCGACATCGCGGCCAGAGGCATCCACGTCGACGGCATTGACCTGGTCATCCACGCCGATCCGCCCGCCGAGCACAAGGCCTACGTGCACAGGTCGGGCCGGACGGCGCGAGCCGGCGCCGCCGGCGTGGTGATTACCTTGCAGACACCGACGCAAGCGAACGACGTGCGCGCGCTGTTGCGGAAGGCGAACGTCGTCCCGCTGGCCGCCAAGGTCCGCCCTGACTCGGAGCTGCTGCGCTCGATCGCGGGCGAGCCTGCCGACCCGATCAGTCCCGCGGCCAGGCGCACCGCGCCACAGGCGCCGAGGGCCTCCTCCCGGGCCACCGGTCCTGGCGCGGTCGCCCTATCCGCCCGCTACCGGGGCCGTGGCAGGCGGTGAACGCGGACCACGGGCCGGAATCGCTGCGGTCAGCGGCCAAGATGGGCGCATACTTGTCATGATGAGTCGTTACCGCGCCGCGCCCCGGCGCCACCTGCCAACCAGTCCGTTCAGGATGCCCGATCCCGAGCCGCCCGCCGAGCACTATTCGGTCGATGACAAGGTCACCCACGACAAGTACGGCCTCGGCACGGTCACCCGTGTTGAGGAGGGCATAGCCCTGCTCATCGACTTCGGCTCCCACGTACAGCGCATCACGACGCCGTCCGCCAAGCTGACCAAGCTCTGACACCGCCGGCGGAACTCTAAGCTCGGGATGTGACCCGCACAGGGAAGCCGACGACCCGGATGTTCGTGCTGACGATGCCGGGCCTGGCGCCGCTGGCCGCGCGGGAAATGGCCGCGATCGGCAGCGTCACGGTGCGCGCCAGCGGGTCGGATGGGCGGTCCGACGTGCTGCTGGCGGATGCCGACCGGGCGGGCCGCGGCGAGCTGCTCGGGCTGCGGCTGGCCGAGGACGTCTTCGCCGAGGTAGGCCAGACGTTCCGCGCGGACGGCGACAAGGCGCGACGGGTTGCCGAGCGGATCTGGCGGCCGGAGCACAGCGCCAGAGCGTTGTCGGTGTGGGCGGACCACCGTGGACCGCTGCGAGCCGCAATGAGCTTCCGTGTCATCGCTCGGGTGCTGGAGGAGACCTCCTTTCTCCGCACCGACCTGCGACGGGAGCTGGCCAGGGTGGTCACCAGCGATCGGCCCAGGTGGCGGCCGGCCGATCCGGCGGACCTGGAGGTCTGGGTCGCGGAGTACGCACCGGCCCGGTTCGTGTGCGGGCTGCGGCTCTCCGATCAGCGGATGCGCCAGCACGGTGGCCGGCCGCAGGAGCGCCGGGGCGCGCTGCGGCCGACGGTCGCGGCCGCGGCGGTGTGCCTGGCCGGTCCGCCGACCGGGCTGCTGGTGGATCCGTGCTGCGGCGCCGGCACGGTACTGGCCGAGGCCGTGGCCGCGGGCTGGCAGGCACGGGGCCTGGACATCGACCCCGCGGCCGCCGCGACCGCGCGGGCTAACGTGCCCGCCGCGGCCACCGGCGCCGGCGACGTGCGGGCCATGGACCTAGCCGACGCCGCCGCGGCCGCGTGCGTGTCGAACCTGCCGTTCGGCTGGCAGTTCGATGTGCCGGGTGACATGCGGGACTGGCTGCGGCAGGCGTTGCGCGACATGGCCAGGGTCACCCGCCAGGGCGGGCGCGTGGTGCTGCTCGCTCCCGAGATCCCCGCCGAGGTCGTGCCCGCCGAACTGCGCCAGACCGACCGCGTCAGGCTCAGGCTGCTGGGCCGGGCAACAAGCTTGTGGGCGTACGACCGTTGCTGAACATCCCGAACGGGGCGGCGCGTCGTTCCGCCGTGCCGGCCGGCCTTCCGTTGCCGAGACCGCCGACCGGCACGTTCCGGGCGAGCAAGTTCGTCGTGTTCACCGGCTGCCGGATGGAGCAGGCCGACTTCGGCAACGCCGACCTGCGCGGCGCGCGCTTCGAGGGCTGCGACCTGACCGGCGCGCAGTTCTCCGGCGCGAGGATGACGGGAACCGGGTTCGTCCGCTGCGACCTGACCGGGATCACCGGCGTGACCAGCATGCGCGGCGCCGTCATCTCCAGCACCGACGCCGTGGCGCTCGCCCGCACCCTAGCCATCACGATCGAGGACGACTAGGGCAGCGGGCGCAAGATCGACGTCCCAATCGGTGGCTGGCGAACATCTATGTCACAGCGATGCTGGTGATCGCGGGTGCCACGGAACATCGATGTGGCACCGGTGTTCCGGGGCGGGGATCCGGCGGGGGATCTGGCAGGGGAGCGCGGGCGGGAGGCTGGGGAACTCAGATGCGTTCGATGGTGGCGGTGGCCAACCGCCGACCCGAGGCAAGCCGCACCGCCTGGCAGGCACGGCGCTCGGGCGGGTCAGAGCCGCTAGGCGATCGATGTCACCACGTATTGCATACTTTCAACGGGCTGCATGCGGGGTCAAGGAGATACCGGCGGCTCGCGCGCGGAGCGGCCCGCCATCGGCGCTGACGTCGCCCGACCCGCACAACGCCCGATGCGACTGGAGAAACCGTGCGCGTGCTGCTGACCAACGACGACGGAGTCGACGCCGAGGGCGTCCTCGCCATCCGCGCCGCGCTCGCCGCCTTCTGCGAGAGCGTCATCACCGTCGCCCCCGAGGGGGACTGCAGCGGGTTCGCGCGCAAGTGCACGTTCTCCAGGCCCGTCGGCGTGACGCGCGTCGCGGGCGGCCAGCACCCGATCTACCGATGTGACGGCACGCCGACCGACTGCGTGCGGGCCGGGCTGCTAGGCGGCCTGGCCGCCGGGGCTGACCTGGTGGTCAGCGGCATCAACCACGGCGCGAACCTGGCCGACGACATCACCTACTCCGGCACGGTCGGCGCGGGCCTGGAGGCGGCGATCCTCGGGACGCCGGCGATCTGCCTGTCGCAGCAGACGCCGACCGGGACGTTCTCGGTCAACTACGCCGAGGACCTGGACAGCGTCGGCCTGGCCTATGACTTCAGCTTCCCCGCCGCGCACGGCGCCGGCCTGGCGCGGTCCGTGATCGGTGCCCGCCCGGCCGAGCCCGTGGTGCTCAGCGTCAACTACCCGGCCGACCGCGCCGCCGACACGAGCGTGCTGACCAGGGCCGGGCGGCGCGACTACCCGCGGGCGGCCGTGCCCGAGTGGGCCGGCGACGGCGACGTGCAGTGGCTTTACCTGTTCGGGGAGCCGGACGAGATCATCCCGGAGTCCGACGCGTCCCTCGGCACCGACATCGGCGCCCTGCGGGCCGGTCACGTCTCTGTGACCCCGCTGTCGTTCGCCGTCGAACTCAGCGACCTGTCCGCCGGCTTCCAATCGTTCCTCGGCCGTCTGACCGAGACCTTCCCGCTCGCCAACGCCATGGGCCGGACGAGCCCCGCAGCGGACAGCCGGTGCCGACGAGCCGGTGCCGACCAATGATCTTCAAGATCATTGATTGAGGCCCGCCAGGACCGCGGCGATGCGCTCGACCATCTCGGTGAGCACGGGCTGCGGAGTGGCGAAGTTGAGCCGGAACGATCCATCCCCGCCCGGACCGAACTCGGGTCCGTCCACGACGGTGACCTGCGCGCGGTCGGTGATCAGCGCGCCGGGGGACTCGGCCAGGCCCATCGCGGAGCAGTCAAGCCAGGCCAGGTAGGTGCCCTCGGGCGCGCGGTAGCGCACCCGTGGCAGGTGACGGCCAAGCAGGTCGGCCAGCAGCTGACGCCTCTCGTGCTGACGGCTCTCGTCGAGGTAGCCGACCACCTCGTCGAGCCATGGCTCGCCGTGCCGGAACGCGGCGGTGTTGGCGACGACGCCGGGTGTGCTCGCGCCGCGCGTAGCGAAATGCCCGAGCTTGTCCCAGCGCTGCCGGTCGGGCTCGCTGGTGAGGATTATCTCGGCGCACTTGAGGCCGGGCAGGTTCCACGCCTTCGACGCCGACGTCGCGGTCAGGGCGTGTGATGCCGCCGTGTCCGAGGTCGACGCGTACGGAATGTGCCGCGTCCCGGGATAGACGAGCGGAGAGTGGACCTCGTCAGCGAAGACCCGGCCGCCGTGCCGGTCGACGACGTCGGTGAGCTGCTTCATCTCGTCCGCGCTGAAGACCCGGCCGAGCGGGTTGAAGGGGCTGCAGAAGATCAGCAGATGCCCGCCGGCGCGGAACGCCGCGTCGATCGCCTCCAGGTCAAGGGTGAAGAACTCGCCGTCGCACATCGGCACGTGGATGATTTCGCGGCCGAGGAAGCGGGGCACGAGCAGGAAGGGCATGTAGGCGGGTGTCGGCAGGATGACGGGCGAGCCCGGGCGGGAGAAGTGGGCGATCGCGATCTCCAGCGCCCTGATCACGTCAGGGACCGGATGGATGAGCGCCGGGTCGACATCCCACCCGAAGCGGCGCTGCTCGAACCCCGCGCAGGCCGCGGCCAGGTCATCGGCCAGATACGGCGGCAGGTAGCCGAATGCCGCGTCGGCGGACAGCCTGGCGAGCGCCTCGATAATCGGCGGCGCGGCGCCGAAGTCCATTTCCGCCACCGCGGCGCCGAACCCGCCAGGACCCGGCGCTGTCCATTTGGCGCTGCGGCGGGCACGGAGCATCGCCGCGGTCGTGGTGTCGATCGCATGTATGAGGCTTCCCGGCACACCGACATCCTGCACCAGATGAGCGTCCGCCGGTAAATGGCGCGGGTTCCGATTCGCGGGCCTTGACGGCATTTCTGGCGTTCCCCTAGCGTAGGTTCCCGTCGCCAACTCCGCCGGTCGCGTTCCGCTCAGGCCTGCCGAGGCGAGGTGTGACATGTCAGAGGTGCTCGCCGCGCCGCGGGTCATGACCGGCGACGAGACCGTGATCGACGGCGCGGTCGTGGTCGGCGACACCACCGTGGACTGGGCCGGCCCGGCCGAGGCACTGCCGGCCGAGCACGCCGGGCTGCCGCGGACGGACTACCCAGGCTCGACGATCATGCCTGGGCTGATCGACTGCCACGTTCATCTCGGGTTCGACGGCGGGCGCAATCCAGCCGCCCGGATGCGCAGCGAAACCGACCAGCAACAGCTCGTCCTGATGTTGCGTAGTGCCAGGGAACTGCTCGGCGTGGGCGTGACCACGGCCCGCAACCTCGGCGGGCGGGCCTACCTGGCCGTGGTCGTGCGGGAGGCGATCGGGGCCGGCCTGGCCCGCGGCCCGCGGCTCCTCGTCGCGGCCAGCCCGATCACGGTCACGGGCGGCCACTGCTGGTTCATGGGCGGCGAAGCCGACAGCGCGGACGACCTGCGCCGGATGGTCCGCACTCATCACAAGCACGGCGCCGACCTGATCAAGGTCATGTCGACCGGCGGATTCATGACTGCAGGCTCGGCGCCCTGGTACGCCCAGTTCCCCAGCGAACAGCTGGCGGTGGTCGTCGAGGAGACCAGGCGCGTCGACAAGCCATTCGCCGCACAAGCCCACGGCATCGAGGGCATGCGCCGCGCGGTCGAGGCCGGAGTCAGCACGCTCGAGCACTGCTCGTTCGTCACCGAGACCAACGAGCGGCTGTTCAGCGAGGACCTCGCCGCCAGGATCGCGGAACGGCGCATCTACGTCTGCCCGACCATCAGCGTGCATTGACTACACCCCCACCACCAGTACGTGGGTGGGCTGGAGTACCTGGTGACGGTGGGCTTCCGGCCCGAGGAGGTGCTCGCGTTCGCCACGATGCGAGCCGTCGCGGCGCTCGGCCTCGACGCGGTCACCGGTCGGCTCGCGCCCGGCTACGACGCGGACATCATCGTCGTGGACGGCGACCCGCGCGCACATCTCGGCGCTCGGCAGGGCTCCGCCGCGTCGTCGCCCGAGGACGCGACTGCGTGCCCGACAGCGGCCGGTTCGACGTCAGCGCGCCGGGCACGCCGTTCGCCGCACCGGACCACAACCTCGACCTCAGGCTGCTCACCGCGGCGAGAACGCGACGCAAGGCGTAACCGGACTCCGCGACGTGGCGCGGCCGGATGCTGACCGCTCGCCCCGGCGGAATGCCACGCCGTACCTAGCGCGGGCGGCACCCGCCGTAGATCACGTACTCGAGGCGCTTCCAGTAGACGTCGATGCCGTCGAATCCGGCCGACCGCAGATACCCCAGTTGCCGGTCGAGCGGGATCATGTGCCGGACGTGGTTCTCGTACCTGGCCCGCTCCTGCGGCGTGGGATGCAGCCGCTTGCGCGCCGCATCGGGATTGCCGAGGTCGGCCACCCGCTCCCAGGCGGCCGCGACGACGGGATCGGCCGCGCGCACCGGATCGTAGTTCAGATACCACCCGCCGGGGACCAGGCGGGTGAGGATCTCGGCGAACAGCCCCCGCTTGCGTTCGTCGGGCAGGTGGTGGACGCACAGTGAGGTCACGACCGCGTCGACGGCCTCGGGGATCGCCGCAGGCCAGCTGCCGGTCGACATGTCGAACTCGACGTACCGGTAGCGCCCCGCGTACGGCCCCATCTCACGCTCGCCCGCGCCCATCATCTCGCCGGAGAAGTCGGCAAGTATCGCGGTGCTGCGCGGGTGCCGGTGCAGGAGCGCGCGCGACGAGTTGCCCGTGCCCGCCCCGAGGTCAAGGAAGGTGAAGGCCTCATGCTCGCCGAAGGGCAGAAGGTCGGCCATGAACCGCCATTGCGCCGCGTGGTTTCGCTCGCGCGCGGCTGCCTCCGCGGCCCAGGCCGCAACGATCTCGTCAGACTGCCAGATGGCCGCGTTCGTGTCGCCCGGATGGTTCATGCGCAGCAGACTACCGAGCAGCAGAGTCCCTGATGGCCGAGGGAGGTCGTGAACATGGGCAAGGTGATCGCCACCGCTGCTTCCATGTCAGCGCGGCCACCGCCCACTACCTGCGCGCGATGTGGCCGAACATCGGCGCGGTGGTCATCGGCCGGCACCTGTTCGGACCTGACGAACGGCTGGAACGGCCGCCCGGCCATCGGCGACGCGGTATTCGCCGTGACCCACCAGGTGCCGGCCGGCTGGGGCTTTCCTGACGCGCCGTTCACGTTCGTCACCGACGGGCTGCCCAGCGCCATTGCACAGGCCAAGGCCTTTGCCGGCGACCGGGACGTTTCCCTGACCGCCGGCAACCTCGCCGGGCAGGCGATCGCGGCCGGCCTCGTCGACGAGGTCGCCGTCGCGCTGGTTCCCGTCGTGTTCGGTTCTGGCGTCCGGTTCTTCGGCGAGTACGCCGACGCGCCGGTGCTGCTCGACGACCCCCTGGTCGTCCAGGGCGACCGGGTGACCCAACTGCACTACCGCGTGCGCACGCCCTGACCTGCGGCCAGAGCCGTATGCTCGTGCGTTATGCCCTTTGCCGACGAGCCGAGCCTGGTCGTCGTCGTGGACTATCGGCCGGGCTGGCCGGAGGAGTTCGAGCGGCTCGCCGCGACGCGTTCGACGGCCCAAGTCGGACCTGACCGTTAGGTCGCATGTGCTGTCAGGCTGGTCAGGAGGCGCCTTGCGGGGACAAAATGTGGCACACGACATGCCGGGCCAGCGCACACTACATGCCCGGCCCAGTGCGCAGGATATGCCGCGCCATCGTGCAGGAGGTGAAGGCAGGATGACGGAACAGACCGATTCTGCGCACCAACGGGACAGGCAGACGGCCGTGGCGTACGTGCGTGTCCGGGGAACCGCCTCGCTCGGCCAGGTGCTGGCGGTTGACCGCGAACTCGTTCTAGGACGCGCCTCGTTCCGGGAATTCGGGATCGCTGACAGGGGCGTGTCTCGCCGGCATGCCCGGATATTCGTCACGGCGGACGGTCGTGTATGGGTCGAGGACCTCGGCTCGACCAACGGCACTTTCGTGAACGGCGGCCGCATCGACCGGGTCGAGATCAAGCTGGGCGACCAGATCCGGCTCGGCGGGACGACACTCGAACTGACAGCGACGGCAGCGTCCGCGCCTGTCGCTGAGCGCTTCAGGTCCACGCGGGTCATGCAGCGGGCACACGGCGCCGGTAGCCAGGCGCGCTCGCCTGTGCCGTCCAGCGATCAGCCGGCAGCTCGGGAGGCGGCCGAATCGCCACCGCAGGCACCAGTGGCGGCGCAGGTGCCGGCGCCGCAGCCGCCATCCAAGCCCGCTGCGCAGGCGCCCAAGCGGCAACGCCGGCCGGCCCGGCCGCCGTTCCCCAACTACACGCAGATTCCCGCGCTGCTGTCAGTGGCGGGCTGGTGGGTCGTGCGCGCAATGGTCTTCGCCGCGACCCTCGGAGTTGTCGCGCTGCTGTTCTTCGTTCCGCAGACCGGACTGCGGATCTTCTGGGGCATAGTGATCCCGCTGCTGCCGATCCTGTTCTTCCTCGCACCTGGGGTGTGGCGGAATACCTGCCCGCTCGCATCGTCGAACCAGCTTCCGCGCGCGCTCGGATTCACCCGGGCGATGACGCCACCGCCATGGTTCAAGCGTTACAGCTACGCCATATCGATCTCGTTCTTCTTCATCTTCGTATCCCTTCGCAAGATTGGTCTGCAGACGAGCGGTCTGGGGAGCGGGCTGCTGCTGCTGGCCGCGGTTGCCGGAGCCTTCACCGGCGGGGTGCTCTTCAAGGGCAAGAGCGGGTGGTGCAGTTCGATCTGCCCCTTGCTGCCGGTGCAGCGGGTCTACGGGCAGACCCCCTTCCTGCTGGTCGCGAACACCCACTGCCAGCCGTGTGTCGGGTGCACGAAGAATTGCTACGACTTCAATCCCCGGGCGGCGTACCTGGCCGACCTGCATGAAGACCCGTCATGGAGCGCGGGCCGCAAGTACTTCGTGGCCGCCTTCCCCGGGCTGATCCTCGGATTCTTCCGGGTCCCGAGCGTACCCACCGCGTCGATCGGGCTGATCTACGCCGAGCTAGCCCTCTACGTGGCAGCGGGAATCGCTGTCTTCTTCCTGCTCGACTCGTTCGCCGGGGTCAGCACCCACAAGCTGACCACGCTCTACGCCGCGATCGCGCTGAACCTCTTCTACTGGTTCGGCTTCCCCGTGGTCGTCACGTCCATATCTGGCGCGCTGTCCCCGCCGCCGCTCACCTGGTCAGCGCGGGCCGTCGTGCTAGCTCTCACCGGCTTCTGGCTGATCCGTACCTACCGGAAGGAGCAGGTGTTCCTGGCCCAGGCCAACTCGCCGGCCCCGGCTCGGCCCGCTGCCGGGGCCGGCCGCACGGACTCGATCGCCAGCCACGCCGCGGCTGGCCGCGGGAAGCCAGAGATCACCTTCCTGCCAGCTGAGCGGCGGATCGTGGCTGATGCCGGCCAGACCCTGCTTGAGGTCGCCGAGGCGAATGACCTGCAGATCGAGGCGGGCTGCCGGATGGGCATCTGCGGCGCCGATCCGGTCGCCATCGTGGCCGGGATGCCGAACCTGTCGGGAATCACCGATGACGAGCGCGCGACTCTCGAGCGGCTCGGCCTCGCCGAGAACACCAGGATGGCGTGCTGCTGCCGGGTCGACGGGCCTGTCTCGGTGTCGCTGACGCCGGAGCAGCCCAAGAAGCTCAGGCCAAGCCAGGTGCTGCGGCTCGACTTCGACCCGTCGGTCGAGCGGGTGGTGGTGGTGGGCAACGGCATCGCCGGCATCACCGCCGCGGACTATGTCCGCCGCAATCACCCGGAATCCAGCATCGACGTCATCGCCGACGAGGCCTATCACCTCTATAACAGAATGGCCATTACCCGCCTGATCTACGGGCGCTCCGCGATGCAGGGCCTGTACCTGAATCCGGATGCCTGGTATGAGTCCCGCTCGATCACGCCCTGGCTCAATACCAGGGTCCAGGCGATCGACCGGACTGCCCGGGAGGTAGTAACCGGCACCGGTGAGCGAATCCCCTACGACCGGCTGATCCTGGCCACCGGAAGCTCGAGCACGGTTCCCCCGATCGGCGGCTGGGGAGGTCCGGGAACCTTCGTGCTGCGCTCGGCTGACGACGCGCTCAGAGTCCGGGCGTTCGCGCAGCTTCAGGGTGCGCGGCGGGCGGTCATCGCCGGCGGCGGGCTACTGGGGCTTGAGGCCGCATACGCGCTGCACAAGCTCGGCCTCGCCACCACCGTGCTTGAGCGCTCCGAGCGACTGCTGCGCAGGCAACTGGATCCGCGGGCGGCGTTCCTGCTGCAGCGTTACATGGAAGGGATCGGGATAGCCGTCTGGACAGAGGCGGAGACAGACTCGGTTTCCGGCAACGGCCGGGTGGCCGAGGTCGTTCTCACTGATTCCCGCAGGGCCGCGGCGGACGTGCTGATCGTGGCGGCGGGCATCACCCCCAACATCGAGCTGGCGCGCGCGGCCGGCCTTGCGACGAAAAGGGGGATGGTCGTCGACGCGCACATGCGCACAAGCGATGAGTGCATCTTCGCCGCCGGCGACGCCGCGGAGTTCCCCGGGCAGGCCCCCGGGCTGTGGCCTACCGCCGTGGACCAGGGGCGGGTCGCTGGTGAGGGCGCGGTGAAGCGGACCTTGAGCGAGTACACGGGGACGGTGCCAGTCACGGTCCTCAAGGTCGTCGGTGTCGAGCTGACGTCGATCGGCCAGTTCGAGCCGGGCTCCGGTCAGGACGAGGCCGTCGTATTCGAAGACGACGACGCGCTGCGCTACGGCAAGCTCGTGATCGCGGGCGACCGTGTTGTCGGCGCGATCCTGCTCGGATACTCACGTGAGGTGGCGCCGGTAACGAGCGCGGTCAAGCAGGGCTGGGATATCGGCCCGGTGCTCGGCGACCTGCGGGCAGGGCGGTGGGAGGTCCTCGAGCGGTTCGGCTCCGGCCGGCGGCTCTCGTCAATCAGCGTGGTCGGAGGTCGAGCGCAGTAGGAGCGCAGCATGGACGTCAGCAGTTTCTTCGATTACCCGACACCGCAGGCGGAGGACGCAGCCGTCTCCGGGTTCCTCGACCAGGCGGACGAGCGCGAGTGGGACACCTTGCTGGCTGCCATGCAGACCGTGATGCTGCGGGCGGGGGAGACCGTGTTCACGGAAGGGCAGACAGACCGCGCGCTTTATCTGCTGACCGAGGGGCGGCTGGAAGTCAGTGCGCCCGGGGTGGTGCCGATGACCGTCGCGGCGCCGCCTGCCCAGGTCCTGAACGAGATCGCGTTCCTCGACGGGGGCAGCTGTGCGGTGACCGCGCGAGCGAGCGCGGATGCTCGGGTGCTGCGGTTGAGCTTCGACGTGTTCGAGGCGCTCGGGGCCAGGGAACCGCAGCTGGCCGGGAGGATCAGTTTCGATCTCGCCCGGATGCTGGCCCAGCGGCTGCGGCGCGGCTCAGGCACGCGCGCTTAGCGAGGTCCTGGGCAGGTCGCAGGTCGCCGGGAGCCGGAGCGGCCGGCCGGCGAGGGCCCGATCAGGACGGCCCGCTGCCGGTACCGGCAGCACCGCGGTGCCGGCGCCTGCCGAACCAGCGCCTGCGTGCCCTGGGCTGCGCCTCCTCCGGCGGCCGGGCCTGTTCGCTGACCGGCCTTCCCGGCGCGGCCCTGGGAGTCACGTGCTGTTCTGTCTGCTGCGTGTAAATCGACGACGATTCCTTGGCGGAAGCTGCGGGGTCCTTGGCGGAAGCGGCCGAGGCCTGTCCGGCAGCGGCGTGGGGCTGGCGGATGGCGGCGGGGCCCCGGCGGACGATGGTGGGCGCCGTCGACGGATAGGGTGCCGTCACGGGCGGCGTTATAAGTCGCGGGCTGGCGGCCTGGGACGCGGCGCCCGGTCTCTGTTCGGCCCGCGGCGCGGGAACCTGCCTGTGTGGCACGGAAGCATCGAAGCTGAAGACCGCTCGCAGCGCGGCGGCGAAGTCGCCGCAACTCCGGAAGCGATCACGGGGCACCTTGGCCAGTGCCCTGGCGAATACCGCGTCCGCTCCGGCCGGGATGTCATGCCGCCGGCTGGTGACCGGCGGCGGCGGAGCGGACCGGTGCGCGCGGATCAGTGCCGCATCGGGGCACTCTCCGAACGGGGGAGTGCCGCACAGGAGTTCGTATGCACTGCACGCCAGCCCGTACTGATCCGCCCGGCCGTCGATTGACCGGCCGTCGATCTGCTCTGGAGCCATGTAATCAAGCGTGCCGATGACCTGGCCGGCCACGGTGAGCACGGTGCCCGTGTCGGCCGCGAGCGAGTTCTTGCTGAGCCCGAAGTCCGCCAGGTACAGGTGATCAAGCATGCCCGTATCGTTGCCGACATCAAGCAAGAGGTTGCCTGGCTTCACGTCCCGATGCACGAGCCCGTGCTTATGCGCAGCGTCGAGGGCCGACGCGGCCTGCGACGCGATGGTCACGACCGCCTCGGGCGCGAGCGGGCCGAACTTGCTGAGCTGCGACCGCAGATCACCGCCGGGCACGAAGCGCATCGCGATGAACAGGACGCCCCGAGCTTCTCCCGCCTCGAATACGGGAATGACATGCGGATGATCGGTGATCGCCGTGGCACGCGATTCCCGCATGAAGCGCGCCCTGAACTTGTGGTCGATAGCCAGCTCCGGCGCCAAGATCTTCAGCGCGACGGTCCGGCCAAGCCGCCCGTCGTGCGCCCGGAAGACGGTCGCCATTCCGCCATGGCTGACCAGGGCCTCGATCCGGTATCCGGCGATAACCGAACCTGGGCCCAATCCACTTCCTGCAGGGCTGCCAGATCTCACCGCGCCTCCACGGGCCGGTCGGTGGCAGATTATCTCAGGAAGGGTGACGTGGCTAGGCTAGGCGGCCCGTGCACTGCGCGTGATCGAGGTCCCGAAGCGGGTACAAGGGGCGTAGCCCGAACAGGCCCAAAAGAACATGTTCGGCAGAAGCCGACCGTATTTCCGGGAGGGGTTCGCCATGGCCACCGCCTTGCTGGTGCTCGACATGCTGACCGACTTCACGAGCGGCAAGCTCGCCAACCCGGCCGCCGGGCGGATCACCGGAGCGATCGCCGACCTGGTCCGCGCGGCACGCGAGCGCGACGACTGGCTCGTCGTCTACGGCAACGACGCGCACCGTCCCGGCGACTTCGAGCTTGCCGTCTTCGGGGAGCACGCCATGGCCGGCAGCCCGGGCGCCGCCGTCGTTGACGAGCTGGCCCCGCAGCCAGGCGACATCGTCGTCCCGAAGCGTTACTACTCGGCCTTCACGGAGACTGACCTCGATGCCACCTGCCGGGTGAACCGCATCGACCGGCTGGTGGTGACCGGGCAGCACACGGACTGCTGCTGTCGGCATACCAGCTACGACGCGTTCGCCCGCGGCATCAGCGTCGTCGCCGTCAGCGATGCCACCGCCGTGTACGAGCCGTTCGCCGCGGGCCGCTACCATCAGGCCCAGGACGACGCGCTGCAGTACCTGCGTACCTACTACGGTGCGCAGATCACCACGACCGCCGAGTTGGCGTAGCCGCGCTCGAGGGCGGCTTAGCTGTCTCCCCAGGTCGAAGTGTGCAGCGCGATGTGGTCGAAGCAACCCGGCTGCGGCGTCGGCCGGAGCGTCGTCACCGGGCACGGCTTCAGCAGCACCCGACGATGCGGGGTCCTGGTGAAGTTGAAGTCATTGATCAGGTTGCCCAGCCTGGCCGAGGCCTCGCGGACATCGGGCCGCGGATCGAAGCGGCCGTCGGTATGCGGGTTCAGCCGCGCGCCGCCGAGGAAGTCGTCCTCGA
>WNGQ01001707.1_pt1 | contig 38350 bp, 31 predicted proteins | sample 5407661 | NCBI WGS metagenome assembly WNGQ01 (sample SAMN13153382, study PRJNA577476) | soil metagenome | isolation source: 60 cm soil or saprolite under Garry oak tree replicate 2 | place: USA:California | collected 2016-06-15 | reverse complement strand
TCGCGGCCGGTGTTCTCGGTGTAGCGGCCGTCGAGCAGCCCGGTGGCCTCGTAGCGCAGGTAGTGGATCAGTGACCGCCGCGAGTGAACCCCGCCGAACCGGTTGTCGAATTGCGCGAACAGCTGTGCTGTGGACCGCACCCGGTCCACGTCGGCGCGGCCGACCGCCCGGCCTTGTTCATGCTCGGGCAGGGCGCTGTCCGGCGGGCCGACCAGCCAGGCGAGGGCGGCGGCGTTCCACGCGGCAGGGTCAAGCGGCGCGGTAACGAGGCTCTGCGCTTGGCTGTCATCGGCGGTCCACAAGCTGGCCACTGTGGTGACTGCCTGCCCGGCCGTCGCGGGGTACTGTGCCTCGGCTGCCAAGGGCACCGGGTGCTGCCCGGCCGCGGAGGCGGTAGCTGGCAGGTGCTGGCCGGGGATTCCGGCCGACCGGACCGGCGCGAGGCCGAGGGCCATCCTCGCGTCATCGGGCATGGCCAGCCCGTCGGCGATCCTGATGAAGCTGTCCACGGTCTTGACCTGGTACTTGCCGTGGATGATGTCGCTGATGCGGCCCTGGGCGTTGCCGGTCGCGGTACCGATCCGCATCTGGCTGATCCCGGCCCGGTTCAGCAGCCGGAACAGCTCGCCCATGTCGCGGCTGGCTAACGCCTGGCCGACATCGGGCCGGGACCAGAAGTCCGGCGATACCGCCACGGGGCCGAACGCGCTATCGCGCATCTGCGTTCCTCGCGTGCCAGGGGCCTGCGCCCGGTGGGTCCGGAAAGCCAAGGCTACTCCGGTATATCAAGGCGGTAACTCTGCGTGGGATGGGTTAGCAAGCTGCCAGGGCCGAATGCTGGACGTCATGGACCAAGATGACCCTGCCCCGCCAGCGTGCGATGCCTGCCGCGGCCGGGGCTGGAAACTCGTCCGCTCCCGCCGGGCGCTGGTAGTCGGCACCCTGGCCCGCGGCTGCGTGCAGGCATCACGGCGAGACTGCCCGGACTGCGAGGGGTCCGGCCTTGCCCGGTAATCCCCTGATAGAGACCGCCCGCGGCACGTTCGCCGGGAACGCGGCCCATGTCGGCCAGGCACGGCGGTTCATCGCGGGCGTGCTGGGCGAGCGATGGCCCCGGCTCGATGACATCCTGCTGTTAGCCAGCGAGATCACTTCTAACGCCGTCCGGCACACCGCCTCGGGTGACGGCGGCCGGTTCGATGTCACCGTGGCCTTCTTCGCGGCCGGGGACTGCGTGCGGGTGGAGGTCGCCGACCAGGGCAGCGCCTCAGAGCCGAGGATGACCGGCGAGGACGACCTGGGCGGCCGGGGTCTGCGCATCGTGGAGGTGCTCGCCGACCGGTGGGGGCATGCCGGTGACGAGCTGGGCCGGGTCGTCTGGTTCGAGGTCACGGCGAAGCCGGACGAGCAACAAGGACCCGGCGGGCATCACGGACCGGGCCGGAGCTGGCGGCAGGGGACGTGACAACCTGACAGCCTGAGCAGTAGTGTGCTTGAGTATCCATCCAGTTAATCTGGAACACAGCCAGGATGAGGCACGTCATGCCGTATGAGTACACGCCGCCGAAGTACGCCCGGGTCATCGGCGAGATACAGCGGCGGATCGAGAGCGGCGAATACCCCCCTGGGTCGCTGCTGCCCAGCGAGCATCAGCTCTCAGCCGAGTTCGGGATCGCCCGGCCCACCGTGGTCCGCGCCCTGCGGGTGCTGCGGCAGGAAGGCTGGATCGACACCCAGCAGGGCAAGGGCAGCTTCGTGCGCGGACGCCCGGCACTGGCCCAGGTCGCCTCGGAACGGCGCGGCCTGGCCGAGCTGGACCGGGACGAGTCCCGCGAATCAGGTGAGCTGATCAAGGCCGGGACAGCGGCGGCACCGGCCCGGATCGCCGCCCTGCTGGCCGTGGCCGAGGGCGCGGAACTGGTCTGCCGACAGCGGCTGGTCCGCCGGGACGGCGATCCATCGGAGATCGTCACCTGGTGGCTCCCCCCAGAGCTGGCCGAGAGCACCGGCATCGAGGGCACCGGCCCGGTACCCGGCGGCATCCGGACCCTGCTGGCCAAGGCGAAGGGCGTCCGCATCGACCACGTCATCGAGCAGGTCACGGCCCGCCGGGCAGCCCCGGACGAGGCACGCCTGCTCGGCATCTCCCGGTCCGACCCGCTGCTCGCGCTATACGTCAGCGCACGCGACGCCTCCGGGCAGCCGGTGCTCGCGGTAGACGTCGCTATGCCCGGCGACCTGCACGAACTGGAAGACGCCTACCCCGTCGGCTAGCCCGGGGCAGATTCCTCACCCTGATTACTTGACCAACCAAGTGTTAGGCCTTACTCTGGATCGACTTGGTTACTCAAGTGGCCAAGCATCCACTCTCTCTCCTGGAGGCTCCATGGCAGTACAGGGTCCGATCCCGGTCGACTTCGCGCAGGTGTTCCCCCGCGGCGCGTACGCGGCCGGTGGGTTCGAGCCGGTGCGGGACTTCGAGGCGTCGAAGGGCGACCGGTTCGTGCAGTCCAAGGACAAGGCGTCCGGGCTGCCGCTGTGGGTCATCGATGTCATCGACGCCGACCCGCAGGCACGCAACAAGACAGCGCGGGTGAAGATCGCGGCGGCGGACCAGCCGGTGCTCCCGGCCGGTACCGCGGGGATGCCGTTCGTCCCGGTGGAGTTCACCGGCCTGACGATCACCCCGTACGTGAACCAGGCCGGGCGGCTGGCCTACTCACTCAAGGCCACCGGCGTCCGGAGCCCCGGCCGTGGCGGGCGGAATGCGGCGCCTGGCGCGGCCTGATGCCCGGCGGGACGGCCGGGAGCTTGCACCTTCCGGCCGTCCCTGGTCTCTCCCCTCGCGGCAAGGCAGGAAGAAGAGGTGCTCATCGTATGCGCGACAGGATCGACGGCTGGCAGTACGCGCAGATAGACAACGCGGACCCGTTCGCGCCTCCGGTGTGGCGGTCCCCGGTGTACCGCACCCCGGAGGGCGTGATCTACCTCGTCCAGGCCCTGCGCGGCCTGTGGCGGCTGGCCTGGTTCCTGATCCGCCACCCGCTGCTAGACATCACGGCCGGGCTGGTGTTCCTGCTGTGGCACGCGGACGGCTGGCCCGGCCTGGCGGCCCTGGCCGGTGGCCTGGCCGTAGCTCTGACCGGTCTGCGGGTCTGGCGGCCCGCGTGGTTGTCCCGCCTGGTGACGGTCCCGGCGCGGTCCCGGTGGCGATGGTGGTTCTACCGCAGGCACTGGCATGCGGTGATGTCCATCACCGGGCTGGCTCCCCGGCCAGGGCCGGGTCGTCGTGCCGGTGCTGCGCCGGGTCGAGGTCACCGGCTGCACTGACCGGGTGATTGTCAGGCTGGTGTCCGGGCAGTCTCCCACGGATTTCGCCGCGCAGGCCGAGGGCATCGCGCACGGCTTCGGCGCGCACCTGTGCCGGGTCCGTACCAGCAGGCCAGGCGCAGTGATCCTGGAGCTGGTCCGCCGGGACGCGCTGGCCGAGCCGATACCCGCGCAGCCCATCCCCGAAGTCACCGACCTGCGGGCGCTGCCGGTCGGCCGCCGCGAGGATGGCCGCCTTCTTGAGCTGCGGCTGCATGGCACGCACCTGCTGATCGCCGGGGCCACTGGCGCTGGAAAGGGCTCCTGGCTGTGGGGCCTGGTCCGGGCCATGCTCCCGGCGATGGCCGCCGGGCTGGTCCGGGTCCTGGCGTGTGACCCGAAGCTGATGGAGCTGGCGTTCGGGCGGGCGCTGTTCGAGCGGTACGGCCGGTACGCCGCCGATCCGGCCGACATCGCCGTCCTGCTCGAAGATGCCGTTGCCGATATGCAGGCGCGTGCGCGTCGGTTTGCGGGGAGACAGCGCGACCACACGCCGACTCCCGAGCATCCGTTCGTGGTTGTCCTGGTCGATGAGATCGCGTTCCTGACCGCCTACCAGGCCGACCGCAAGCTGCGCGAGCGAATCCTCGCTGCACTGGCCACCCTGACAACCCAGGGCCGCGCGGTCGGCTACTGCATCGTCGCCGCGCTCCAGGACCCGCGCAAGGAAGTCCTCAACATCCGCAACCTGTTCCCCGACAAGATCGCGCTGCGCCTGGATGAGCCCGCGCAGGTCGACATGGTGCTCGGCGACGGCGCGCGAGACCGGGGCGCGGCCTGCGACCAGATCTCCAGTGACCCCCGGACCGGCGCGGGCGTCGCGTTCGTCCGCCTCGAAACCGCTCCCGACCCGGTACGGGTCCGCGCTGCTTTCGTCTCCGACGACGACATCCGCGCCATGACCGCCTCCCACACATCTGGCAATTCGGCCGGGATGCCCGCGCTGCCCGCTGGCGAGGTCGCATGATCACCGGCTGGCTCGCTCCCGAGGACTGCCCGGACTGCGGCGGGCCGCTCCTGGACACCAGCACCGGTCCCGAACTCCTGACCCTGGCCTGTCCTGGCTGCGGCTACGCGATCACCTGGCACGTCACCGACCCCGACCAGATGGAGGCTGAATGACCCCACCCCTGACCAGAGCACAGCGGCTGGCCATGCCCCTAGCCCGCGACGTCGTGCGCGAGCTGGCAATCTCGCACGGCGGCTGCATCCGGCCGGTGCAGCTACGGCGCACCGACTTGCACACCGGCCAGGCCGAGCAGGTGCTCGTGCCGTGCGGGCACACCCTCGCCGCCGTCTGCCCTGGGTGCGCGGAACGGGCCAAGATCCTACGGGCGGCGCAGTGCCGGGAGGGCTGGCACCTGGAGACAGAGCCCGTCATCACGCCCGATGACCCCGACGATGAGCAGCTCATGTGGGTCGAGCGCCGCGCCGAAGCCGAGCAGCACCGCGACCGGGGCGACGAGACCGGGCAGGACACTGCGGAGGACGACGAAGTAATCGGCGACCTGGACGAGCAGATCACCCGGTCCGGGATACGCGGCAACGTGCTCCCCAGGCGAGCGGAGCGGCGGCACCGCTCGACCCGGCGCCGCCAGGATGCCCCGGACCTGCCTCGCCGTCCGATCGCGCCGAGAACGATCGGCAAGACCTACACCAGCGCGGGCGGCAAGATGTTCCGCCCGTCGATGTTCCTCACGCTGACGTGTGATAGCTATGGCAAGGTCGGCGCTGACGGCACACCGGCCGACCCGGCCGCCTATGACTACCAGCGTGCGGCGCGGGATGCGCTGCATTTCGCGGCCCTGTTCGACCGGCTGATCCAGAACCTGCGCCGATTCCTCGGCTACGACGTGCAGTACTTCGCCGCCGTCGAACCGCAACGCCGCCTGGCTCCCCATGTTCACGTCGCGATCCGCGGCACCCTGTCCCGCAATGAACTGCGGCAGGTGCTGGCCGCGACCTATCACCAAGTGTGGTGGCCGCCAGCCGATGAGATCAGGTTCGGCGACGGCGGGCTGCCCGTCTGGCATGAGGCCAGCGGCAACTACCTCGACCCCGCCACCGGGGAAGTCCTGCCGACCTGGAACCAGGCACTCGACGCCATCGGCCCCGACGACAAGCCGCTGCACGTCGCCCGGTTCGGCCCGAAGTTCGACGCCCAGGGCGTGCTCGCCGGATCGCCCGACGCCAGCCGGTGCATCGGCTACCTCACCAAGTACCTGACCAAGCACGGCGCCGACTGCCACCAGGCGCAGACCGATGCCCAGCACGCGCACGCCGGGCGACTGGCCGAGGCGCTGCGGTACGAGCCGTGCTCGCCGACGTGCGCGAACTGGCTGCGCTACGGCATCCAGCCCAAGAACCCCCATCCGGGCCTGCGGCCGGGAAGGTGCCGGGGCAAGGCACACCGCAGTGAGCATCTCGGCTACGCCGGGCGCCGGGTCCTGGTGTCCCGAAAGTGGTCCGGCAAGACCCTGGCCGACCACCGGGCCGACCGCAAAGCGTGGCTCCTGGCCACCCTCGGTATTTCGGCAACCGACCCATCCCGTTACACCTGGGAGCCGGTCACCCCGGGCGACCCGGACCACATGCCACCCGCCCAGCGGCTTCTGCGCGTCGTCGCCGACCGCATCAGCTGGAGCCAAGCGCTCGACGAAGCCAGACGAAGAGCCGCGGGGGAATCGGGCCAGATCGGAATGGTCACGTCGCGGGAGGCTGCATGACGGGTGTTCCGTACGGGCAAGGCACACGCATGCTGGCCCTGGCCGAGCTTTGCGAATGGCTGAATATCACCGAACGGCATGCCCGGAAGCTGGTCGAGCGGGACGCCATCCCCTACCGGAAGATCGGTCACTTACTTCGCTTTCCGGAAGCGGAGATTGAAGAGTGGTCGCGGCCTAAGCGCAGGCCAGGACCACTACACCCGGAACGCGGGCACGCGCGAGTTCCGCCAGCTCCGAGACGGCCGCTGGCCCGGTCAATCCTCCCGAAATCACTTATCGAATAACCGCATTTACCAGCCGCTTTCGTACCTTAAAGCGCTACCTAAAATGCGTTCCCGATGATAATATAGGACTAATGGCTCACCATTGGGCGGTGAGCCGGAAAAGAATAGGAGAATGGGCATGTCACGAGGCGGCCCGCGTGATCTCCCCAAGGGGATTACTCCGAAGGTGCGCAAGCAGGGCACCAAGAGCGTGCAGGTCACTACCCCGGACGGAACGCCGGTCTACCGCGTCCGCCTGTGGGATTCAGTACTCAAGCGGCAGATCGAGCGCACGGCCGAGGGCCTGGAGGCCGCGAGGAAACTACTGGATGAGTTCAATGAGGCCAAGCGGCGGCCGGGGCGGTTGCTGGCCGAGCATGTGCGGTTCACCGATGTCGCGGCCCGCTACCTGGTCGCCTACAAGGTCAAGCGGGACGGTTCGCCACGGCCGAAGTCGTCGCTGGCCAAGGAGCGGACCTGCCTGAACGTCTACATCATTCCCGCTCTCGGCAACGCCTGGATGGGCGATCTGGACTTGCCGGATCTCAACGCGACGATCAGGAGCCTGACCCTGCAAGACGGCAACCCGGCTTCGGGGAGCACCAAGAGCACGGTTGCGTCCGTCCTGCGGCGGCTCTTCGCCTGGGCACGTGAGGAACGCATCATCCCCGCCAATCCGGCGCTGGAACTGCGCACCGGCTGGGGCGGGTCTGTGCGCCGCCGCGTCATCATCCCCAGCATTCCCCAGGTGCTGCGGCTGGCCGAGGCGCTTGACCGGTTCAAGAAGGGCCTCGGCGACGTGGCGATGGTCCTGGCGTTCACCGGTCTGCGGTGGGAAGAGGCCGTTGCCGTGCTGATCGGCAGCGTCAGCCTGGAGGGCCAGTGCATGACCATCGAGCGGACCGCGAGCGAGTCCGGCGGGCGCCGAGACGTGCGCGACGACATGAAAACACGGGCCGCGGTCCGGACGGTCATGATCCCGGACATCGCCATGCCTGCTGTTCGGCGCCTCGTAGACCGTGGCGCGGCAGGTCGTGAGCAGAGCGACGGCAGGCTCTACGCCCGGCTGATCAACGGCGACCGAGGCGGCTATCTCGGTTACGCGACCTGGCGCAAGTACCTCAGCCTCGCGCACGGCTATACCGCAGCGCACCAGGACGGGCCTGTCAGGTACACGGCCCACGAGCTGCGCCATGTGTGCGCGTCCCTGCTCATTGCCTCTGGTGCGACGGACATGCAGGTAGCCCACCAGATGGGGCATAGCAAAGTGGAGACCACCAAGAACATCTACGGGCACCTGTTCGCCCAGGACCGGGCGTCCGTCCTGGATGCCATGAATGAGGCGGTCAGCCGCCTGTACGCCTACGAGACGGCAGAGCCCGGGAGCGGGGGAACGGACGAACAGGCCGCCTGAAAGCGGCCCGCTGAGAGACGGACAGACCCCCCTGGAGATTGGGCCTCCTGGGGGGTCTGCTGTGGGCGGCACCGGGATCGAACCAGGGATTCGCTCTCCCGCTGAGCTACTCGCCCCCAGGCTCTGGCCCTACAAACTGCAGGGCCAGCTCTAGGGCCAGATGATGGCCACTAGGGCTGTGACCTGGGTGGGCCTGGGAGGACTTGAACCTCCGACCTCTTCCTTATCAGGGAAGCGCTCTAACCGGCTGAGCTACAGGCCCTCGGGGTGACGGCAGGAACCGGAATACCGTGCGCCGCCGGGACAGATTACCGCAAGCGCCGACCGAGGCGTCAGTCGGTCTCCTTGAGCGTGACCTCGATGCCGCCTGCCACATGCGTGACCAGGTTGTAGATCACCGAGCCGACCGTGGCAAGCGCGGTGATAAGGATTACGTTCACGGCACCCACCAGCATCGTGTAGCCGAGAACCCGGGAGGCGGAGAACCAGTTGCTGGCCTTTACGCCGGCAGAGGTCTTGCCGGAGGTCACGCTGGACACAGACGTCTCGATCGAGTGGAATACCCCGAGCTTGGACAGCACGAAATAAAGTCCGGCGACTGCGACGAAGAGCACGACCCAGCCGACGAGCGAGATCATGAAGCTGAACTTCATTACTGACCAGGGCTCGAGCCTGATCACCGCCAGCTGGGCGCGGCGGGCCGACAGCGTGCCGTTCTGCGCTTGCCTGGCTGCCTGAGCCTTGACGGCCTTCGGCGGCCTCGGAGCCTTAGGCGGCTTCTTGGGCTTACCCGGACTGGTCAGGATTCCGAACTGCGAAGTCATCGTGCCCGCCGTGGGCTGCGGCGAAGTGACGGCCGCCGGGTAGGGCGGCGGGATCGGGTTCCTGTTCGCCGCTGTCCCAGTCTCGCCGGCCAGCGGCGGAATGCTCCTGCCGCCGGGCGGGTCCGCCAGCGCGGACTGCTGCCCGCTCTGATGCAGCGGGTCCTCGCCGGGGACCTGATCTCGGGTAGCCCTCTCGGGCAGCCACGACTGTGGGTCCACGCGGTGATCCACGTCGTCCTCCTCCGGAAAGTCGCCTGTCATGAGGTTATCCCCAGATGACAGGTCCTGCCGCGAGAGCCCGGCCATCATCCGCGTCCTCACTATTAGGCCTCACCTATTAGACGCGGCTGACACCCGCTTCGTTGCGTCCTTCGACCTGCGGCCATCTCCGCACCCCCCGCGGCTCGTCGTCGGCTGCCCGGCCGTCGCGGCAGAAATGCCCCGCACACCCTAGGTCCGCACACCCTAGTGGTCACAGTTCTGTAGAGGGCGCGGATTCGGTGTCTGCTTCCCCGGCCTCCTGGGCGCCAGCATCATCGTCCGCGCCGTCCTCGGCTTCCGTCTCGCCGACGGCCGCCGCGGACTCGGCGTTCCTTGCGATGGCGACCAGGCTCTGGCCGGCCGCCAGGTTCACCAGCCGCACGCCCATGGTCTGGCGGCCCGACATCTTGATCTCAGCGGCCGCAGTCCTTATCACGCCGCCAGCGGAGGTGATCGCGAACACCTCATCCTCAGGCCGGACCATCAGCGCGCCGACGAGCTCGCCCCTGGTCTCCACGATCCTGGCGGTCAGCACGCCGCGGCCGCCCCTGCCCTGGACCGGGTACTGGTCAGCGGGGGTTCGCTTGGCGTAGCCACCGCCCGTGGCCACAAGGACATCTGCGCCCGCCCGGACGACGTGCATGCCGAGCAGATCGTCTCCGTCGATGAACCGCATCCCGATCACCCCGGACGTGGCGCGGCCCATCGGCCGCAGCGCGTCGTCGCTGGCCCGGAACCTGATCGCCTGGGCATGCCGGCTAACCAGCAGCAGATCCTGGTCCGGCGACACCAGCCGGGCTGCGATCACCTCGTCGTCCTCGCGCAGGTTGATCGCGATGATGCCGCCGGCCCGCGGCGAGTCGAAATCGGTCAGCCTGGATTTCTTCACCAGCCCGGACGACGTGGCCAGCACCAGGTAAGGGGAGACCGCATAGTCCCGCAGCGCCAGCACCTCGGCGATACGCTCATCGGGCTGGAACGCGAGCAGGTTGGCGACGTGCTGGCCGCGGGCATCCCTGGCCGTGTCGGGCAGCTCATAGGCCTTGGCGCGGTAGACCCGGCCCTTGTTAGTGAAGAACAGGATCCAGTGGTGCGTGGTGGTCACGAAGAAATGCTCGACAATGTCGTCGGTCCGCAGCTGCGCCCCGCGCACGCCCTTGCCACCCCGGCGCTGCGCCCGGTACAGGTCCGTCTTGGTGCGCTTGGCGTAGCCGCCGCGGGTGATCGTGACGACCACGTCTTCCTCGGCGATGAGATCCTCGACGGACACGTCACCGTCATAGGCAATGACCTGGGTGCGCCGGTCGTCGCCGTATTTGGCGACGATCTCGGCAAGCTCGGTGCCGACGATCTGCCGCTGCCGCTCCGGCGAGGCCAGGATGCCCTCGTAGTCGGCGATCTGCGCCATCAGCTCCTGGTACTCGTCGATGAGCTGCTGTCGCTCCAGCGCGGCGAGCTTGCGCAGCTGCATATCGAGGATGGCCCTGGCCTGGATCTCATCGATGTCGAGCAGGTCCATCAGGCCCTGCTGCGCCGCGGCCGCCGACGCGCTGGCCCTGATGAGTGCTATTACGGCATCTATCCGGTCGATCGCCTTGAGCAGGGCGCTCAGGATGTGGGCGCGGTCCTGGGCCTTGCGCAGCAGGTAGCGAGTACGCCGGACGATCACTTCGAGCTGATGCGTGACCCAGTACCTGATCATCTGGTCAAGCCGCAGGGTCCGCGGGACCCCGTCAACGAGAGCCAGCATGTTGGCGCCGAACGTGTCCTGCAGCTGGGTGTGCTTATACAGGTTGTTCAGCACGACCTTGGCGACCGCATCCCGCTTCAGCACGATCACCAGGCGCTGACCGGTGCGGCCGCTTGATTCCTCCCGCACCTCGGCGATGCCGGCGACCCGGCCATCCTTGACCAGCTCCGCGATCTTCACTGCCAGGTTGTCCGGGTTCACCTGATAGGGCAGCTCGGTGACGATCAGGCAGGCCCGGCCTCGCTGGTCTTCCTCCACCTCGACGACGGCGCGCATGGTGATCGAGCCGCGGCCGGTGCGGTAGGCCTCCTGGATGCCCCGGCGGCCGACGATCAGCCCGTGAGTGGGGAAATCCGGTCCCTTGACCCGCTCGATCAGGGCCTCGAGCAGTTCGTCGTCGGTCGCGCCGAAATTGTCGAGGAACCATTGCACGCCGGCCGCGAGCTCGCGCAGATTGTGCGGCGGGATCTTGGTCGCCATGCCGACCGCGATCCCTTCCGACCCGTTCACCAGCAGGTTGGGGAACCGGCTCGGCAGCACGACCGGCTCAGCGGACCGCCCGTCGTAGTTCGGCCGGAAGTCGACGGTTTCCTTGTCGATGTCCCGCAGCATCTCCATGGCCAGCGGGGCGAGCCGGCATTCGGTGTAGCGGTGGGCGGCCGCCGGGTCATTGCCTGGCGAGCCGAAGTTGCCCTGGCCGTCGACCAGCGGCATCCGCATCGCCCAGGGCTGCGCGAGCCGGACGAGCGCGTCATAGATGGCGCTGTCGCCGTGCGGGTGGTACTGGCCCATCACCTCGCCGATGACCCTGGCGCACTTGGAGTAGCCGCGCTCGGGCCGGTACCCGCCGTCGTACATCGCGTACAGGATGCGGGTGTGCACCGGCTTCAGGCCGTCCCGCACGTCGGGCAGCGCGCGGCCGACGATGACGGACATCGCGTAGTCGATGTAGCTGCGCTGCATCTCGACCTGGATGTCGACAGGCTCGGTGCGGTCGTGCCCGTCCGCTGGGGCGTCGGGCGTGTTCACGTCGGTCACTTCGCGTCTCTTCTCAGCCAGTACCAGTCCCAGTCGCATGATCCCGGCGGATGCGGCGCTCCGTCCGGCGCCGGTCCTTCGTGATCATGCGAGAGCCCGCGGGCGGGTGCCCGCTCGCTCAGATGTCCAGGAACCTGACGTCCTTGGCGTTGCGCTGGATAAACGCCCGCCGCGCCTCCACGTCCTCGCCCATCAGCACGCTGAAGAGCTCATCCGACTGCGCGGCGTCGTCCAGCGTGATCTGCCGGAGCACCCGCCTGGCGGGGTCCATCGTCGTCTCCCACAACTCGTTCGCGTTCATCTCGCCAAGGCCCTTGAACCGCTGCACGCCGTCGCGCGGCCTGGGATCTTTGCGGCCTGCTACGATGCCCGCCTCGATCACCGCGTCCCGCTCCGGATCGGAATATGCGTAGCCGGGCGGCACGCCCCGGCCCTCCCACTTGATCTTGTAGAGCGGCGGCTGGGCGAGGTAGACATGCCCGGCCTCGATCAGCGGCTTCATGAACCGGAACAGCAGGGTGAGCAGCAGCGTCGTGATGTGCTGGCCGTCCACGTCGGCGTCCGCCATCAAGATGATCTTGTAGTACCTGAGCTTGGCGATGTCGAACTCTTCGTGGATGCCGGTGCCCAGGGCGGTGATCATGGCCTGGACCTCGTTGTTCTTCAGCACCCGGTCGATCCTGGCCTTCTCGACGTTCAGGATCTTGCCGCGGATCGGCAGGATCGCCTGGAACTTCGGATCCCGGCCGTTCTTGGCGGATCCGCCTGCCGAGTCGCCCTCCACCACGTAGATCTCGCACTGCTCCGGATCGCCGGACTGGCAGTCGGCGAGCTTCCCCGGCAGCCCGGAGCCGCCCATCAGGTTCTTCCTGGTCAGGTCGCGGGCCTGCCGGGCGGCGATCCTGGCCCGCGCAGCCTGAGTCGCCTTGATGATGATGGCCTTGGCCTCGCCGGGATTGCGCTCGAACCAGTCCCGCAGATGGTCGTTGCATACCCGCTGCACGAACGACTTGGCCTCGGTGTTGCCAAGCTTGGTCTTGGTCTGGCCCTCGAACTGCGGCTCGGCGAGCTTCACGTGGACGATCGCGGTCAGGCCCTCGCGCACATCGTCGCCGGTGAGGTTGTCGTCCTTCTCCCGCAGCAGGTTCTGGTCACGGGCATACCGCCGCTCCACTGCATGGCGATCTCGGCCGAGATCCCGTCGCCTTCGCCGCCGAAGTCGATCACCGACGCGTGCACGGCTTCCTTGGAGGCATTCAGGTAGCGGACGAAGTCCGCGATACCGCCGTCATAGCAGTAGCTGGCGACGTGCGGCTCGCCGTTCATGTGATCGGGCCGCTCGTCGGTAAGGACGATCGCGAGGCCGCGGTTCAGGAACGCCATCTCCTGCAGCCGGCGGGACAGCGTCTCGAATGACCAGGCAGTCGTCTCGAAGATCGCATTGTCCGGCCAGAACGAGATCGTGGTGCCGGTCTGCTCCGTCGGCTCGCCCCGGACCAGCGCGCTGACCGGCTGGCTGAACTCATAGGACTGCCGCCAGGTATAGCCATCCCGGCGGATCTCAGCTTCGAGCCGCGCGGAGAGCGCGTTCACCACCGATACCCCGACGCCGTGCAGCCCGCCGGACACCGCGTAGGACTTCCCGTCGAATTTCCCGCCCGCGTGCAGCGTGGTCAGCACGACCTCGACCGCGGGACGGTTCTCCGCCGGGTGGTTGTCGACCGGGATACCGCGTCCGTTATCCCAGACCCGGACGCCGCCGTCGGCGAGCAGGGTCACCTCGATCCGGTCGCAGTATCCGGCCAGTGCCTCGTCTACGGAGTTGTCGACTACCTCTTGGACCAGATGGTGCAGTCCGCGCTCACCGGTAGAGCCGATGTACATGCCGGGGCGCTTGCGTACCGCCTCCAGGCCCTCAAGGACCGTGATCGACCGTGCGTCATACGACAAAGTGGAAACTCCTCCTGGAACGGACACCCGCGGGCAGCGCGAGCCCCCCGCCGCCGTCCGCCCTGGTGCGCTTACCATTTTACCTGGGAGTACCGTCAGGCTCAGCCGTACGTGTCACGCGGCCCGCGGCTATCGCGTGCCCGCCACTGCCCGGGCCGCCGCGGCCCGGCCGGGCCGCGCACTTTCACCCGCTTTACCGCGCCATCGCCGAGTTCGGCGTTGACCCGGCGCACGAGCGCGGCAGCGAGCAGACGGACCTGTGTCGCCCAGGCCGTCGAGTCGGCGGTCACGGTCAGCTCACCGCCGGTGAAGCCGTCCGGTCTGGTGTGCGCCGCAAGCTCGGGGCCGACGATCTGCTCCCACCGGCCGAACACCGAGCCCGCGGCGGCGGCGAGCTGCCAGCCGCGGGCGTCGATCAGCCCGCTGATGGCGGCATTCAGCGGCTCCGGATCCTCCCGGCGCTGCCGCCGCCGGCCGGGCCCGGCCGGGGTTCCCGCCGCCAGGCTCCCGGGCCGGGCGGGCCGGTTCCCCCTGGCCGCGGCATCAGCCTTCGCGGCGAGCAGGGCTTCCCTGGCGAGCTGCGCGCGGCTGGCCTGGTCCGGCTGCCGGGCCCGGCCGGTTCCGCCGGACACGGCATCGCCACCACCGGGCACGGCATCGCCACCGCGCGCGGGCGCGGTTCCGTCGCCGGGCACCGCGCTCTCCGGGTTTCCGGCATCGCCCTCACGCACGGGCAATCGCCCCGTCTGCCACATCGAACCGCGGGCCGGCCAGCGCCGACGGCACGTCGGCGGGCACCGCCGCGGTCACCAGCACCTGCTCAGCATCGCCGACCAGGTTGGCAAGGCGCTCCCGGCGGCCCGCGTCAAGCTCGGCGAAGACATCATCGAGGATCAGCACGGGATCCTCGCCGTCAGCCCGCAGCAGCTCATAGGCGGCCAGCCGGAGCGCCAGCGCCATGGACCATGACTCACCGTGACTGGCGTAGCCGCGGGCAGGCAGGTCGCCGATGCTGAGCTCAAGCTCGTCCCGGTGCGGGCCGACCAGGCAGACGCCGCGCTCAAGCTCGGCCGTCCTGGCCGCCGCCAGCGCCTTGCGCAGCATGTCCTGCAACTGCTCCAGGCCGGCCGGCGGCTCGCCCTTTCCGCCGGACGGCTGACGGTAGATCATCCCGGCCGCGCCGTCATCCCCGGACACCGCCGCGTACGCCTTCGCTACCAGCGGCCGGATCGCGGCGACCAGGGCCAGCCGGCCGGCCGTCAGCTCCGCGCCCAGCCTGACCAGCTGCTCATCCCAGGCGTCGAGCGCGCCCGGCACGCCGCCGCGCGCCCTGGCCGACTTGAGCAGGGCGTTGCGCTGGCGCAGCACTCGCTCGTATTCGGCCCTGCTGCCCGCGTACCGCGGCGCGGTCGCGACCAGCAGGTCGTCAAGGTAGCGGCGGCGCTGGTCTGGATCGCCCTTAACCACCGCCAGGTCCTCGGGTGCGAAGAGCACGCAGCGCAGTGTCCCGAGCACTTCGCGCGGGCGGGACAGCGGGACGCGGTTCAGCCGGACCCGGTTCGCCCGGCCCGGGTTGATCTCGATCTCCACCAGGCTGTCCCTGGCATCCGCCGTCACCATCGCGCGCAAGATCGCGCGCTCGGCGCCGCGGCGGACCAGCGGCGCGTCGCTGCCGACCCGGTGACTGCCCAGCGTCGCGACGTAAGCCGCGGCCTCCACCAGGTTAGTCTTGCCCTGGCCGTTGGCTCCCGTGAACGTGCTCACGCCGGGCGCGAGGCTGAGGTCGGCCGATGCGAAAGACCGGAAATCGGTCAGCGCGAGCCGGGTGATGTGCACGACAGTGCAGACTACTGGCCGACCGTGTCAGCGGACCTGACGGCGGTGCGCCCGGCCATGCCTGTCCGCGCCTATCCGCCAAGCCGGATGGGCATCAGCAGGTACCGGTAATCGGGCTTGCCGTCGGGCGCGGGCTTGCCGGTAATCAGGGCCGGCTTGCCCGGCTCGGTGAACGAGATCCTGGCCGTGTCCGAGTCGATCGCGGCCAGGCCGTCCAGCAGATACTGCGGGTTGAAGGCGATCGACAGGTCGTCGCCCTCGTAGCTCGCCTCCAGGATCTCCACCGCCTGCGCCTCGTCCCCGGTCCCCGCCTCGAGGACGAGCTGGCCGGGGGTGAAGGCGAGCCGCACCGCGGTGTTCCGCTCGGCGACGAGCGCCACCCGCTTGACCGCCTCGGAGATCTCGGCGACCGAGTTGACGTGCGTCGGGAGCAATGCCTGGTACCGCGGGAACTCGCCGCCGAGCAGCCTGGTCGTGGTGCGCCGCCCGGCTCCCTCGAAGCCGATCATGCCGTCGCCGCCGGATCCGGCCTCGCCGGGCAGCGCGAGCGCGATTGATACCTCCGCGCCCGAGGTCAGCGCCCGGGCGGTCTCGGCCAGCGCCCTGGCTGGCACGAGCACGGCCGCGGAGAGGTCAGGCCGCGCCGGAGACCAGCGCAGCTCGCGTACGGCCAGCCGGTACCGGTCGGTCGAGACCAGCGTGATGGCGTCACCCTCGATCTCGATCCTGACCCCGGTAAGGGCAGGCAGCGTGTCGTCCCGGCCTGCCGCCGTCGCCGACTGGCTCACCGCGGAGGCGAACGCATCGCTGCCCACCGAGCCGGCCGCAGGCGGCATCTCCGGCAGGGCCGGGTACTCGTCGGCAGGCATGGTCAGCAGCGTGAAGGTGGAGCTTCCGCAGGTAAGGACCGCCCGGGTGCCGTCCGCGGCGATCTGGACCGGCCGGCTTGGCAGGCTACGGCTGATCTCGGCGAGCAGCCGCCCGGAGACCAGCGCGCTGCCTTCCTCCTCCGTCGTCACCGGCACCCGCGCCTGCGCCGACACGTCGTAGTCGAAGCTGGACAGCGTGAGCTCGGATCCGGCCTGCAGCTGCATGCCAGCCAGCACCGGGACAGTCGGGCGGGCCGGGAGCGCGCGCGCGGTCCATGCCACCGCCTCGGCCAGGACATCGCGTTCTACACCGATCTTCACAGGAAGCTGCCTCCCGTTCTCGGGACGTTCCAGCGGGCCGCCGGGCTCAGCTCCCGGCTTGCCTGCTTGGTACTTGGTATCTCAGCGAAATAGCGAAACGTAGTAGTCATAGGGTCGGTGGACACTGGGGACATCAGCCGCCGCCGCAGGTCAGGGCGGGTGCGGGCATCCACAGTGACTGTGCCAGGCGGCTCGCCCGGCGGGCGGCCGCTGTGGATACCGGCGCGCCCCCCGCCATTTACCGCGCGGTTACCCCCCGGCCGGATGGGGTTGTCCTCCGCTTTTCCCAAGCGCGTCCACAGCTTTGTCCACAGCCTGTGCGCACTGATTGTCGCGTGCGGCGCTGTTATGTAACCGTTCACCCGGACCGGGCCTGCTGCTTGATGCGGTTGGTCAATTCGGTGACCTGGTTGTAGATGGACCGCCGCTCAGCCATCAGGGAGCGGATCTTCCTGTCGGCGTGCATCACGGTGGTGTGATCGCGGCCGCCGAATTGCTGCCCGATCTTCGGCAGGGACAGATCGGTCAGCTCACGGCACAGGTACATGGCGATCTGCCGGGCGGTGACCAGGACCCGTGACCGGGAAGTCCCGCACAGGTCGTCGATGGAAAGCCCGAAGTAGGACGCGGTCTGGCCCATGATGGTGGCGGCCGTGATCTCCGGTCCCTGCGCCTCGGGAATCAGGTCCTTCAGCACGATCTCAGCCAGCTGCAGGTCGACGGACTGACGGTTGAGGCTGGCGAATGCGGTGACCCTGATCAGCGCACCCTCAAGCTCGCGGATGTTCGTGGAGATGCGGCTCGCGATGTACTCCAGTGCTTCGGGCGGCGCGTTGAGGCCCTCCTGCACCGCTTTTTTGCGCAGGATAGCGATGCGGGTCTCCAGCTCGGGCGGCTGGACATCGGTGAGCAGTCCCCATTCGAACCTGCTCCGCAGCCGGTCCTCCAGGGTGACCAGCCGCTTGGGCGCGCGATCACTCGAAATCACGATCTGCTTACTCGCGTTGTGCAGGGTATTGAAGGTATGGAAGAACTCTTCCTGAGTTCCTTCCTTGTTCTCCAGGAACTGGATGTCGTCCACGAGCAGCACGTCCACGTCGCGGTAACGACGCCGGAACCCGTCCTGCTTGCCGTCCCTGATCATGTTGATGAAATCGTTGGTGAACTCTTCCGAGCTGACGTACCGCACCCGGACGCCCTGGTAAAGGCTCTGCGCGTAGTGGCCGATGGCGTGCAGCAGATGCGTCTTGCCCAGCCCGGAGTCGCCGTACACGAAGAGGGGGTTGTATGCCTTCGCCGGCGCCTCGGCGACAGCGACAGCCGCGGCGTGCGCAAACCGGTTGCTCGACCCGATAACGAACGTCTCGAAGGTGTACTTCGGGTTCAGCCTTGCCTGCCCGGGTCGCGGCGCCCCCTGGCCAGCCGCGGTCTGGCCGGGTATGGCCGATGACCGGGGCCTGCCGGTGACGGGATCCATCCCGCCGCCGGCCAGTTCGTGCTCCTGGGCCCGCCTGCCGTCAATGCCGATCCTGCGCGGCGGCCCCAGGGAGCCCGCCGCCTGGTCGCCGATCGCCTGCCCGTGGCGGGCCATGCCGCGGCCGCCGTCGAGATCGGGCATCCGGTGGTCCATCGGCATGGCCGGCTCCGGGCTGCCAGCCGCGCCGGGCGCCGGGTGCTCGTGCCCGGCCGTGGTCATGGGCATCGCCGAGATGACGGCCGGATCGACGGTAACGGCCAGCTGGATGCTGCGGCCGAGTTCCCTGGACAGTGCGTTCGTGATCAGCGACCGGAGCCTGGTCTCAAGCTGTTCCTTCACGAATTCATTCGGGGTCGCGATCAGTGCCGTATTCTCCACCAGCCCGAGCGGCCTCGTTAGCTGCAGCCAGGCCCGCTGAGCAGGCTCGATGTGCATTTCCGCGAGTTCGTCGAGGGACCGGGCCCACACCTCCGCGAGGTCTGCTTCGCTCATCGACCGTTCATCTCGCGCCAGCCCCCACATGTGATCAACAGCTTTTTCCACAGGTTGTGCACGTCGCATTCCGCCCTGTGGCCGCTCCTTTGCCGTCGGCCGGCCCGCTAACCCGCTGCTGGCCGGGGCCCCGGGACCCGCCTCCCTGGACCGTTGTCCACAGCCTAGGGCCCGGCCCAGGCGCGCGCGGCGCAAATAGCCTTGTTGCACCGCGGCGGGGCGGGCGGCAGCCGCCCTGGGGCCGGTCCCTGCCGGGCGGCGCGGACTGGCGGGACGTGCGGCAGCCGGGCCGGCCCGGTCCCTGCCGGCGGCGCGGACCGGCCCGTTTGACCGGGACTGGCCGGTGCGCGTAACGTTCATTGGTCCGGTCACCCGGCGCTGATTTCGGCTGTGCTGAAGCGGGCCGGGGCTTGGCGGGCCGGACGATCACCGTCCGCAAACCTGCACCGTATCTATACCTGCACCGTATCTGGAGCCTCAGTGAGCAAGCGCACGTTCCAGCCGAACAACCGACGCCGTGCCAAGACGCATGGGTTCCGGCTACGCATGCGCACCAGGGCCGGGCGCGCCGTCCTCGCCGCACGGCGCCGCAAGGGCCGCGCGCGGGTCAGTGTCTGACCCGCGCCGCTACCCCCGGCCGCGGTGATCGGCAATGCTTCCGGCGGCGGCCAGGATGCGGCGGCGTGCGGAGTTCACCGAGGCCGTCCGCGGCGGCCGCCGCGCGGGCCGGGCGCTGCTTGCCGGTCACCTGCTGATGCGCCCCGGGCGTGATGATCCGCCCAGGGTGGGCTTCGTGGTAGGCCGTGGCGTCGGCACGGCGGTAGTGCGCAATCGGGTCCGCCGCAGGCTCCGCCACCTGGCCCGTGGGTACCTAGGGTCGCTTCCTGGAGGTAGCCTGCTTGTGGTACGCGCCAATCCCCGGGCGTCGACCGCACGCCAGGCGGATCTCGCCGCCGAGTTCGACCTGGTACTCGGCATACTGCTGCGGCGGCAGGGTGAGGCATCGCGTCGGTGACGATAAGACGGCGGGAGACCAGGGACCGGCCATCGGCCGCGGCCAGGATGCTGGCCGCGCTGATCGGCGGGTACCGGCGCTTCATCAGCCCGCTGCTTGCCCCGCGGTGCCGGTTCTTTCCGTCCTGCAGCGCCTACGCCCTGGAGGCGGTCCAGACGCACGGCGCGCTGCGTGGCGGCTGGCTCGCGCTACGGCGGCTGAGCCGGTGCCACCCGTTTCACTCCGGTGGCCTTGACCCGGTGCCGGCCCGCAAGCCGGAGCTGACGCGGCAGGGCAGCGAGCCGGCAGTCTCGATGAGATCACAAGGGAGCTAGCTGGTGAACCCGCTTAACCCGCTCTACGACGCGGTCGCGTGGGTGCTCTCGCGCATCTACGGCGCGGCGAGCCCGGTCTTCGGCGATAGCAGCGGATGGACCTGGACGCTGACGATCGTGCTGCTTGTGGTCTTCATGCGGCTGCTCATGGTGCCGCTGTTCATCAAGCAGATGCACACCACCCGGCGGATGACCGCGCTCGCGCCGCAGATGACCGTGCTGCGCAAGAAGTACAAGAACGACAAGCAGACGCTCAACCAGGAGATGATGAAGCTCTACCAGGAGGCGGGCGTCAACCCGCTGATGGGCTGTCTCCCGGTTGCCGCCCAGCTGCCCATGTTCTTCGCGCTGTTCAGCGTGCTCAGGGCGATCGCCGAGTGGAGTCCGGGCGACCCGACCAAGTACGGCATGACGCACGCGATGGTGGCCAGCGCTCAGAACGCGAAGATCCTGGGCGTGACGATCGCGGACAAGTTCCTGTCCGCCGGCACCCCGCTGCACGTGCGGATCGTCATCCTGCTGACCGTGGTGGTGAGCATGGTGACCACCTACCTCACGGTGCGGCAGAGCATGAAGCGGGGCATGATGCCCGCGGCCACCCCGGACAACCCGATGGGGCAGTCGCAGAAGTACATGGCGTACATCATGCCGTTCTTCGCGCTGTCCGGCCTGTACTGGCCTTTCGGTCTCGTCCTGTACTGGGTGACGACGAACCTCTGGACGCTCGGGCAGCAGTACGTGCTGTTCATGAGATACCCGCAGCCGGTTGCGGCAGGCGCTGGCGCCGGGACCATTGCCGGGACGGCATCCCCTGCGCTGCGGCCAGCGGCAGAGCCGAACGGGTCGGCGGGATCCCGCGCCACCGGGCCTGGCCGCGCGCCGGGTGGGGCAGGCAAGGCCGCCCGCCCGCCCGCCCGCGGCGGCAAGCAGCCGGGCCAGGCCGCGGGGAAGCCCTCCGGCCAGGGCGCGGGAAGACAGCCGGGCCGGACGTCTCAGTCATCGTCGCGGGGCAAGCCCGCTGGTCCGGCGCGGCCGTCCGCTAACGGCAAAAGCGCTGATGGCGGGAGTAACGCAGGCGGTGCCGGCGGAATGATCCGCCGGCTGGGCAGAGCCCGGGCGGAGCCGGAGCCGCAGGCCGAGGCACCCGAGGTTAAGCTCGTCAGGCAGCAGCGGCAGCGGCAGTCGCGCAGCAAGCGCTCGGGCAAGCGGTAGGCCAGCAGCCGGGATCGCCGCGCTGCCAGGAGAGATCGACCCGACAGTAGGAGGGCCCGGTAGTGAGTCAAGGCGAGAACGCGGTCGCCGAGCCGTACGGAGATGCCGCCGGTCAGCATCCGGCGCAGGCGGTCGCCGGTGACACGGCCGCGTCGCCGGCGGGCGAGGCGACCGGGGCCCAGGGCGCGGCAGCGCATCCGCCGGCCGCGGCCGAGGCCGCCGGACTGGGCCTGGCGGATCTCGAGCTGGAAGGTGAGATCGCGGCGGACTACGTAGAGGGCTTGCTCGATGTTGCCGACCTCGATGGCGACATCGACATGGACGTGGAAGGCGACCGGGCGCTGGTCTCCGTGGTCGGGGCGACGCTTGACGAGCTGGTCGGCCCCCGCGGCGAGGTGCTTGAGGCGCTGCAGGAGCTGACCAGGCTCGCCGTGCACCGGCAGACCGGCGCACGGACCAGGATCATGCTGGATGTCGGCGGGTACCGGCAGCGGCGCCGGGCCGAGCTGACCGAGGCGGGCCGGGCGGCGGCGGACGAGGTACGGCGCACCGGCGTCGCGAAGAAGCTTGCCGCGATGAACCCGTTCGAGCGGAAGGTCGTGCACGACGCAGTCGCGGCAGCCGGGCTGCGCAGTGAGTCCGAGGGCGAGGAGCCGGATCGACGCGTGGTGGTGCTGCCGTAACGCTGGCGCCTGGGCGACGCCTTCCCGGCCGGTGGCTGGCCTGGTGGCCAGGGCGCTCGCAGGAGTACGCAAAGATTCGGCCGGCCGGCTGGCGGCCGGGAAATCAGGTGCGCTGCCGATGCCCAGGCCCGACGACGCGGGGACCACGTCGGCGATGCCGGGCGTGCCGTTGGCGGCTGCGGTGCCGGCCGCGCCGCGAGTGGCGGCCGAGATCTTCGGGCCCGCACTTGGCCTGGCCGAGCGTTACGCCGCGCTGCTCGTCGGGCCCGCGGTGCAGCGCGGGCTGCTCGGCCCGGCAGAGGCCTCGCGGGTATGGCACCGGCATCTGCTCAACTGCGCCGTGGTCGCCGGGCTGGTGCCGTCTGGCTGCACCCTCATCGACCTCGGTTCTGGCGCCGGGCTGCCCGGCATCGTCTTCTCGATGCTGCTCCCGGACGTGACGGTCACGCTGCTTGAGCCGCTCGCCAGGAGAGCGGCCTTCCTTGCGGAATGCGTCCAGATCCTGGGCCTGCGCAAGGCCGAAGTCCGGCGGGGCAGGGCCGAGGAACTGGCCGGCCAGCTGTCTGCCGACGTGGTAGCCGCCCGCGCGGTGGCGCCCCTGTACAAGCTGGCGGGTCTCGCGATCCCGCTGACGAATCCGGGCGGCGTGGTTCTCGCGATCAAGGGCGCCGGAGCGGAGGCGGAACTGAGCCGCGCACGGCCGGTACTTGCCCGCCTGGGCGCGCGGGACGTACGGGTTCTGCATGCCGGAGAAGGTAAGGTCGATCCGGCTGCGACAGTGGTCAGGTTCACCGTCGGGCAGGTGCGGAGCAGGGGCCGGCGGCCTGCCGCCGCCGCTGATGACCGAACCGCCGGGGCCGACGGCCCGGCTGGCCATGCTGCCGGGCGGCCGCGCGGCGCGGTACCTGGCCGCAATCGCGGCCGCCGGGGCGGCGGCTGACCGGCAGCCGGCGCCCGGCCGGCCATGGCCGCGGCAGCCGGGAGTGCGGCAGTGGCACGGACGGATGCGGGAGCGCGGACAGGATAGCGGGGCTGCTAATCGCGGTGTGAGAGGAGCATGATGATGGCGTCCGTGCCGGGCCTTGGATGGCCGGTGCAGCCTGCCGGGCGCGACCCGGCGGCGAGGAATCATGCGGGCAGCGGCGCGGCTGCCCCAGGCCAGGCCGGGCTGGCGGGGCCGGTCCCGGCGCACGGCACGGACCTGGCCGGGCTCGGCTGGCCTGGCGACGTGCCCGGCCAGCCCCGCCCGGCGCCCGCGCGGCGCCGGCCGGGGCACGATCCGGATCTCTCCCGGCCCGAGGTGCAGGATCAGCCAGTCCCCGCGCGGCCGGTCATGGATGTTCAGTCTGCAGAGGTTTCACGTGAAACCAGCGTCGCCGGTGATCCAGACGGCACCGCGCGAACGCGAGAGGGCGAGACCGACATGACAGACGACCCGGCGCGAGCGCGGGCAAACGCAGGTAGCGAAGGACTGCCTGGCAACGGCGCCCGGCCCGGCACCGGACCGGGGCCCGGCGGTGATTCCGGGCCGATCGGCGCACATCGCGGCAGGGACGGCGATGCCGATATGGCGATCCCGGCGGCCAGGCAGGCAGCCGCCGACACGCCGATCGCGCGCGCCGCCCGGGCTGCGCTCGTGGCGAGGTCTGGCGGTCCCGCCTGGCCACGGCCTGCTGCCTGCCGGATCATCACGATCGCGAACCAGAAAGGCGGGGTGGGTAAGACCACCTCGGCGGTGAACCTGGCGGTCTGCCTCGCGCTGCACGGTTGCCGGGTGCTTGTCGTGGACCTTGACCCGCAGGGGAATGCGTCAACCGCGCTGGATGTCGATCATCACACCGGAATCCCGTCCGTCTACAACGTGCTGGTCGATGACCGGCCATTGACGGCGATCGTCCGGCCGGTCGAGGGAATACCGCAGCTGTACTGCGCGCCTGCGACCATTGACCTGGCTGGCGCGGAAATCGAACTCGTCCCGCTAGTGGCGCGCGAATCCCGGCTCAGCCGCGCGCTGAGCGGCTACAACACCTCGGATCTGGACTACATCTTCATTGACTGCCCGCCGTCGCTCGGCCTGCTGACGGTGAACGCACTGGTTGCCGCCCCTGAAGTACTCATCCCGATCCAGTGCGAGTACTACGCGCTCGAAGGGCTCGAGCAGCTACTGCGAACCGTGAACCTGGTCAAGAGCCACCTCAATCCGGTGCTTGCCGTGACCACCATCCTGCTGACGATGTACGACGCCAGGACGCGGCTGGCGTCGCAGGTGGCCGACGAGGTGCGGGAGCACTTCGGCGGCATCGTCCTGGGGTCCGTGATACCGCGGAGCGTGCGGGTGTCCGAGGCGCCAAGCTACGGGCAGTCGGTGATGACCTACGATCCGGGCTCCAGCGGGGCGTTGGCCTACCTGGAGGCCGCGCGCGAGATGGCGTACCGGGGTGTCCCAGCCGCTCGGTGAGGCGCTGCCCTCGCTGGCCGCGCCGCTACCGCGGATAGCGCATGCGGCCGGGCGGCGGCTGACAGGATGGATGCCGCCGCTAACCGCAGGCAGGCCCGATCCGGAGAATGAGGAGAGGCGAGGCAATGCCGCAGCAGAAGCGGGGACTGGGCAGGGGACTCGGTGCCCTGATCCCGACAGCGCCGCCCGCGGACCCGGTGGCCGGCCAGATGGCGGCCGGCCAGCACATGCCCGCCACCCTGCCGGGCGCGGAAGCGGCCGACCGGGCCGGTGCCTACTATGACGAGGTGCCGGCCGGGGCGATCACGCCGAACCCCCGCCAGCCGCGCCAGGTATTCGATGAGGACACGCTCGAAGAACTGGCTGACTCGATACGCGCCGTGGGCCTGCTGCAGCCCGTCGTCGTCCGTGCCATCATGCCGGGGCACTACGAGATCGTCATGGGCGAGCGGCGCTGGCGGGCCTGTCAGCGTGCCGGGCTGGCGCACGTCCCGGCGATCGTCCGGCATACCACGGACGATGACCTGCTCCGGGATGCGCTGATCGAGAATCTGCACCGGGAGCAGCTAAACCCGCTCGAGGAGGCAGCTGCCTACCAGCAGCTGCTCGATGACTTCGGCGCGACGCATGAGGAGCTTGCCCGGCGGGTGGGACGGTCACGGCCGCACATCTCGAATACCTTGCGGCTGCTCCAGCTGCCGCCTGACGTCCAGCGCCGGGTCGCCGCCGCGGTGCTGAGCGCTGGTCACGCCAGGGCTCTGCTGGCCGTGCAGGACGCCGCTGCCCAAGAACAGCTGGCCCGCCGGATTGTGGCCGAGGGCCTGTCGGTCCGCGCGGTAGAGGAGATCGTAGCGGTCGGCGCGCAACCCGCGCGGCCGCCCCGGCAGGCGCCCGCCAGGCCGCCGGCCGAGCCAGTCCTGCGGGAATTCGCCGACCGCCTGTCCGATGCGTTCGAGACCCGGGTCAAGGTGGAACTCGGCCAGCGCAAGGGGAAGATCGTGGTCGAGTTCGCCTCGCTTGACGACCTGGCCAGAATCGTGGCCGCGATGTCGCCGGACGCCGCCCAGTCCCGCGGCGCGCAGTCCGGCAGCGCCCAGTCCCGCGGCGCGCAGTCCCGCGCCGCGCAGTCCCGCAGCGCCTGACCGGGCACGCGGGAAATCAGGTTTCACGTGAAACGGTGCCGCCTGCCGGACCGCGGCGGCCACCTGGCCGTCACGCGGCGGCCACCCTGCGCACCGCGGCGACGAAGGCATCTACGTCAGCCTCTGTCGTGTCGAACGCCGTCATCCAGCGGACCACGTTCTCGGCGGAATCCCAGACATGAAAATCCCAGTCGCGCTGCAGGGCCCCGATGTAGCCGGCGGGCAGGGCCGTGAACACGGCATTGGCATCGACCGGATAGCGCAGCGCCACCCCGCGCAGCCCGCTGACCCCCTCGGCCAGCCGCGCGGCCATCGCGTTGGCCCGGCTGGCGCTGCGGCGCCACAGCTCGTCCTCGAGCAGCGCGGCGAACTGGGCAGCCAGGTAGCGCATCTTTGACGCCAGCTGCATCTGCTGCTTGCGCTGGAAGCGCGTCTCGGCGCCGAGTTCGGGGTTCATCACGATGACGGCCTCCGCGCCGAGCGCGCCGTTCTTGGTGCCGCCGAAGCTGAGCACGTCAACCTGAGCCGCGAGATCACCGAGCTGACAGCCGAGATGGGCTGCGGCATTGGCCAGCCGCGCGCCGTCCAGGTACAGCCGCAAGTCGCTAGCCCGGCAGAATTCGGCGAGATCCCGCAACTCCCGCATCGTGTAGCAGGTGCCAAGCTCAGTCACCTGGGCGATGGCGACCGCGCGCGGCTGGGCGTGGTGCTCATCCCCGCGCCCGGCAAGCCGGCTTGCCACCAGGTCCGGTGTCAGCTTTCCGTCTGGTGCCCGGACCTGCAGCAGCTTGCTGCCGAGCACCCGCTCGGCGGCGCCGCACTCGTCGACGTTGAGATGAGAGCTCTCCGCGCAGATGACCGCCTCGAACGGCCGGATCAGGAGACTCAGCCCGAGCACGTTGGCGGCGGTGCCGTTGAAAACGAAGTACACCCCGCCGCGGGCGCCGAACAGGCCGCGCAACTGCTCGGTTACCCGCGCGGTCCACGGATCGCCGCCATACGCGGGGAAACGGCCCTCGTTCGCGGCACCGATCATGCGCAGGACCGAATCGTGCACGCCCGCGTGATTGTCGCTCCCGAAGCTCTTGCGGTAGGCAGCCATCAGCCGAGCTTAGCGATCACCGTCGGCGGGCCGGGCCCGGCATGGGTACGATATGCGATGACGGGCCGGGCCGGGCCACGCCGGTAAGCCAGCGGGCTGCCAGAACTGGCATCGAAGTCGGCACGACCGCTGTCACGACTACAGGAGTGTCAGGTGTCGCGTCGTCTTGCCAGTATCACCCTGGACAATCTCGATGACGTGCCGCCTAAGTGCCGCCGCTGCGTGTTCTGGGAGCTTGATCCGGTGAGCCATGCCAGGGCGGAGGAGACCGGGGATTCCGCCCTGGAGAAAGAGTCATGGGTCTCCTCGGTTCTGCTGGAGTGGGGAAGCTGCGGGAAGATCATCTACGTCGATGGCATCCCAGCGGGATACATGCTCTATGCGCCGCCGCAATATGTCCCGCGGTCAGTGGCCTTTCCCACCAGCCCGGTCAGCGCGGACGCCGTCCTGCTGATGACAGCGCATGTGCTCGGCGACTTCGCCGGCGGCGGGCTTGGCCGGATGCTCATCCAGGGAATGGCCAAGGACCTCACCAGGCGGGGCGTGAAGGCCATCGAGGCATTCGGTGACCTGCGCTGGCAGGGCCTGTCATGCGTGGTTCCCGCGGACTACCTGCTGGCCGTCGGGTTCAAGACGGTGCGGCCGCACGCCCACTACCCGCGGCTAAGACTCGAGTTGAAGACCGCCCTGTCGTGGCGGGAAGACGTGGAGGTCGCGTTGGAGCGGCTGCTCGGCTCGATGAGCCCGGAGCGAGCGTTCCGGCTGGCCTAGGCACTTCTGCCCGGCGCAGCACGTCACGCCCGCCCGGACTCCGCCGGAGCTGACGGCAAGCTCAGATGAACTCGGCCAGCTCGCGCAGCAGCGCGGACTTCGGCCTCGCGCCGACGATCTCCTTGACGACCTCGCCGCCGGAGAACACGCTGAGCGTCGGGATATTCATGATCCCGTATCGCTGCGAGACCACCGGGTTCTCGTCGACGTTCAGCTTGACGACGTCAATCTTGTCGGCGTGCTCCCTGGCGATTTCCTCCAGAACCGGCCCGACCTGCCGACAGGGACCGCACCACTCGGCCCAGTAGTCCACGATGACTGGCTTCTCGCTCTTCAGTACGTCGAGCTCGAAGCTCTCGTCGGTCACCTTCTTGGTTGCGCCCACGATGCGGACTTCCTTTCATGCTGCTAGCTGTTGCGGATTATCGGGACTCGCGGCTTCAGGACTCGGCGTCGGCAAGCCAGCGCTCGGCGTCCAGCGCCGCGGCGCAGCCGGTCCCCGCGGCGGTCACCGCTTGGCGGTAGGTGTGGTCGACCACGTCCCCGGCCGCGAAGACGCCTTCGATGGCAGTGCGCGTAGACGGCTGGTCCACCAGCAGGTATCCCTCGGCGTTCGTCTCGAGCACACTGGTGAAGAGCTCGCTGCGCGGGTCGTGGCCGATGGCGATGAATATGCCGCTGACCTCGAGCGTGCTCTCCGCTCCGGTGTTGACGTCGCGGAGCCGCAGGCCGGTTACCCGGTCCGCACCGATCACCTCGGTAACCTCGCTGTCCCAGGCGAACCGGATCTTCGGGTTCGCCAGCGCGCGGTCCTGCATGATCTTCGAAGCCCGCAGCGCGTCGCGACGGTGGATGACCGTGACCGAGCGCGCGAATCGGGTCAAGAACGTGGCCTCCTCCATCGCCGAGTCACCGCCGCCGACCACGGCGATATCCTGGTCGCGGAAGAAGAAGCCGTCGCAGGTGGCGCACCAGGACACGCCATGCCCGGAAAGCCGCTTCTCCCCGGGGATGCCGAGCTCGCGGTAGCTTGAGCCGGTCGCGATGATCACTGTCTTCGCCAGGAACGTGTCGCCGCTTGCCCGGATCACCTTCGGGTTCGCCGTCAGGTCGACCTCGGTCACGTCGTCAGCGACGAGTTCCGCGCCGAAATGCTCGGCCTGCTTGCGAAACGCGTCCATCAGGTCCGGCCCGAGCACGCCATCGGGGAAGCCGGGGTAATTCTCGACGTCCGTGGTGCCCATCAGGGCGCCACCCGACGTAACCGAGCCCTCGAACACCAGCGGGCGCAGCCTCGCCCGGGCCGCATACAAGGCCGCCGTGTAACCGGCCGGCCCCGACCCGATGATGACGACATCCCGAACCTCGGTCACCGTCTGACCGCCCTTCTCTCGTTGCACAGGCGTCAACCGATCCTAGGGCCCGGAGATTCCCTCTGACCGTGAACTCAGCCGCCGCCGGGCAGGCTGGCCCGGGTGATCAGATCGCTGTCCGAGGCCGAGCAGCCAGGCCCGACGACGAAGATCTGCGCGCCGCTCGTGCCGCCGCCGGGTCCCGCGAGCACGATGACCGTGGCCGGCCTGCTCTGATAGCGGTCCACATCGACGAGCAGCACCTTCCTGCCTGCGGAGACCCGCACAACGCACCCCTGCAGCGCCTTGACAGCGATGCCGGCAAACGATTGCTCCCCGCCGCTTGCGTGCCTGGACGGCGGACTAGCGCGGTTGGCGGGGTTAGGCACCGCGGTTGTGGGCAGGTTGCTGCCTGCTGAGCGCAGTAGCACGCTCTTGACCTGGGACGCGAGCTGCCGCCGCCGGAAATTGGTGTTGGTCGAGACCGGCGTGAAACTGGCCGGCTGCCCGGCCCGGCCATACTGCACCGAGGGCCCGCTGAGCCGAGCCGGCCCGTTCTGCGCCGCTCCGGCCGAGCCGGCCCCCGTCGCACCGGAGCTGAGCGCCGGCTGACCGGCAGACGCGAGCTGGGCGAGCCCGTATACGCTGCCGGCAATTACGACGGCAGCCGCCGCGGCGCCGAGGGCACGCCTCCCGACCTGCGGTCGCAGGTCGGGCAGGCGCCAGCGCCGCCAGCGGGCGGATTTGCCTGCGGCATGCCGGGACCGGCGGTGCTGCGCTGCCTCAGCGGACCGCGGGGTCGTTCCTGGCCGGGCCGGGGCACCGGCCGGCGCGCTGGTTGCCTCGGCCCTGAGCGCTGCCTGGATCCGGGTAGTGACCTGGTCCGGCATCGCTGGGGCAGGCGCCCTGGCCAGCAGCGCGGTCACCCCGGCAAGATCGGTGTCCAGGGCCGCGCAGCGAGGGCAGGCCGCCAGATGTGCCCGGATTCGCGCGGATTTCCTGCTGCCGAAGTCCCCCTCGTGGTACCTGGCGAGCGCCGTTGCGCCGACATGCCGGGTCATGGCTGGCCATCACCCCCTCCCTGCGCTGGTGAGACGTTCCCGGCGGCTGATCGGTTCCCGGCTCTCGGCCCGGCGGCCCTGCGCAGGTGCGCGAGCCGCGGCAGCAGCCGGGCCCTGCCCCTGGCGCAACGGCTCTTGACGGTGCCCGGCGAAATCCCGAGAATCTCCGCGGCGTCGGCCACCGGGTAGCCGAGCATGTCCACGAGCACGAGCACTGCCTGCTGGTCGGCAGGCAGCGTGCGTAGCGCCGCATGGACATCGATCGTGGTATCGCTGGCGGATGACGGATCAGGGATGGCTCGTCCCAGCGCAAGGTTGTCCAGGGCCCGCTCGTCAGCGCCGCCGGCCGCGGGCCGCGCCGCCTTGCGCCGCAGCCGGTCGAGGCAGGCGTTGATCACGATCCGGTGCAGCCAGGTGGTGACTGCCGAATCGCCGCGGAAGCCGCCGGCCCGCCGGAAGGCTGAGATCATCGCGTCTTGCAGGGCGTCGGCGGCCTCCTCTGGATCCGCGAGGGTTCGGACCGCGACAGCCCACAGCCGGTCACGGTGGCGCAGGAACAACTGGCTGAACGCGTCGGGATCACCCTCGACGTGCCGCCTGAGAAGCTCGGCATCGGGCGGCTGAGCGTCCAGTGCGACACGCTGCCCTGGCAGCGAGCGCTGCTTCCGGGTGCCCGCCGCCTCGTGCGGTTCCGTCGCCGCCCTCCCCTCGGCCCACGGGGCGGTCATTGCCGCTCGGTCCTAGGCCGCTCGCATCCCGCCGGCCGCGATCGGCCCGCGGCCGTGCGCATCTATCAGCCCGAGCCCGTCACGATGATGTTGAAAATCTCCGCCTCGTAGTGGGTCTTCGGCCCGTTCGCCTGCGGTGGCAGGCGGGTAAACCAGATGAGCACGTACCGTCCTTTCGCCGCGGACCGCGACTGGAAGACATGCGTCCCGCTGAGGCCGCTGGCCTGCGCGACCGTCGTGAACGTAGCCAGCGAGGCCTGGGTACGGCTGCCGTCGTTACCCACCTCGATCGCCACGTCGGCCCCGGACGTCGGCCCGAACTCGACGGTGACCGAGCTCAGCCCGACCTCCTTGCCCATGTCAAGGATCAGCCCGGAGCCCGTCTTGAGGCCACCGAACACCGGATTGTTGAGGTAGAACTGGGTCTGCCAGGCGGTATTGGGCTTGCCGTCGATGGCCAGGCCCGCGCCGGCGCTCGTCTCGGCGAACCCCCGCGCGCGTTGCGGGATGAGTGCTGCCGAGGTGGCACTCGCTGACGGGCTGGCCGTCGGGCTATTGCCACCGTGCCGAGCGCCCTGCGACGTCGGCCGGAGCGCGAGCGCTGCCGCGGTTACCGCGGCCACCACGGCAAGCACCAGCATGGTCAGCACGCCGACCTTGATCCTTGACACCGGCGCACGGCTGCCGGGATCAGGCCGGGTGGGCCGGTCACGCTGCCCGGCCGCGACCCCGTCGTAGGGCCAGTACTCGCCATCCCTGGCGGCCATCGGGCCGGTCTCGCTGAACTCGGGAGCCCGCGAGTGCGGCCTCTGCGGTGCGGCCTTGGGCGGCGGAGCAGGCGGAATGGCCGCCGCCAGCGCCCCGGCCAGCTGCCCGGGTGTGGTCAATGCGGTGCCGCCCCGGCGTTCGGCCTGGAAAAGCGCCCGGCAAGTGATGTCATCGAGCGCCGTCGGGACCCCGGCCCGGACTTGCCTCGGGCTTCGCGGCAGCCCGTCGGCCACTGGAGCGGTGGGCAGCACCGCACTGTCCGGCCCGGGCCAGTGGCCGGTCAGCGCGGCGTAGAGCAGCCTGGCCAGCCCTCGGGTGTCGGCGAGCGCAGGGTCGTCGGCGGTCGTGCCGGTCAGCGCGGCGTCAATGCCCAGGCCGACGATCTTGACTCCGCCGCCGGGTGTCCATCGGACCGATCCGGGGACCAGGCAGAGATGCGCCAGTCCGGCAGCGTGCGCCACGGACAGCGCTGCCGCGGCCTCGGCGATGATCTGAGCACCGCTTGAGGGTTCCAGCGGGCCTGCCGCAAGCAGGTCGTCGAGCGGGTCGCCCGCCGCCCACTCCATCACGATATAGGCACGGTCCCAGTCATCCTCGACGTCGAACACCTGGGTGAGACGCGCATCCGTGAGCCTGCTGGCAGCCCGGGCCGCCGTGACTACCTCCCGGATCCGCGGGAAGCCGGGCGCGAAGGTGACGACAGTCACCGCCCTGGCGAGTATCTCGTCAATGGCTTTCCACGCAGCCCAGCCACCGGCTGCGGCGATCCGGTCCTCGAGCCGGTAGCGGCCGCCGAGCCGCGTGCCGGGCTCAGAGATGAACGTGCTCATTTCGTCGCATCAAGAGCGGGCCAGGCCCTCGACCTCCTTCCGAGCCTCGTGCGGTCAGCCGGGCTGGAGTACATCATGGCGCTGCACAACATGCTAAGGGGCTGATGGCGCTCGCTGCGGCCTGCGCACCCTACCATCGCAAACCGTTACCTCCGAGAGACGTCAGGGGGAACCGTCAGCCGCGCAGCCTGGAGGTAACCGTTGCGCTCAGATCGGTCAGCTCGGTGACGCCGAGGGCCTTCGCGAAGAGCACGTAGAGCAGCAGCGCGCCGCTGCCGCTCAGCGCGACGATGATCAGCGCGGCCAGCGTTCCGGCGGGCACTACCGCGCCGACCATGACGGTCACGGCAGCCGCGAAGAGCACCGGGGGGATGGCGGAGACGTGCATCTTGACCAGGCTGATGCCGATCCGGCGGCCGTCGAGTCCGCCGATCCGCCTGCTCAGCACCAGCCAGCCGGCTACCGCGCCCACCAGGTTGGCCGCCCCGAACCCGGCGCCGAGCCCGGCCACCACGTCCGCGGGCGGCAGCACCGCCAGCGCGGTGAGGTTGGCCGCGATATTCACGGCCATCGTCAGGACCCCGATGAGGGCCGGGGTACGGCTGTCATGCAGCGCGTAGAACACCCGGAGCAATAGCTGGAACATCATGTAGGGGGCCAGGCCGAGGGAGAAGACCGCGAACACCTCGCCCAGGTACCTCGCGTCGGCGAAGGACATGCTGCCGTAGCCGAGCAAGACCTCGGCAAGCGGCGGCCCGAGTACCGCCAGCACGACGGCGGCTGGCACCACGATCACGGATGAGAGCCTGACCCCCGCCGAGAAATCGTCGCTGACCAGCCCGTACCGGTGATCGGCCGCGTGCGCGCTCATTCTCGGCAACAGCGCAGTGATCACCGAGATGCCCACTATCGCGTATGGCAGCTGGAACAGCAGCCAGGCGTAGCTGTAGTCGGTATATCCGGACCCGTGCAGGTGATGCGCGCGCACCGCAGCCTCGTTGGCCACCCGCGTGGTGATCAGGAAGGCCACCTGGGTGGTGGCGATGTAGCCGAACATCCAGCCGGCCATCCGCCGTATCTCGGTTACCTCGGCCTTCCGGAAGTCGAACCGGGGACGCCAGCGGAAACCGACCTTGCGCAGCGCGGGAATCAGCGCGGCGGTCTGCGCGACGATCCCGAGGGTGGTGCCGATCCCCAGCAGCTGGACCTGGCCAGGCGAGATCGTCGCCGTGCTGAGGTTAAGGCCGGCCGTGACCATGAACAGCAGGCCGACCGCGATCACCACCACGTTGTTGACCACGGGCGTCCACATCGGCGCCGCGAAATGCCCGCGGGCGTTGAGTATCGCCCCGGCGAGCGAGCTCACTCCGTAGAAGAAGATCTGCGGGATGAAGAAGTACGCGAACACGACCATGACGGATCGCTCTGAGCCGTGTACGGAGGCTGCGTACAGCTCGACCAGTGGCCCGGCGGCCAGGGTCGCCACCAGCGTGATGCCTCCGAGCGCCAGCGCGCCTAGCGTGAACATCCGCTGGTCGTATGCTTCGCCGCGGTCGGCGTCCCGCTTGGCCGCGCTGACAAGCAGGGGCACGACGACGCTGGTCAGGATGCCGCCGAGGGCCAGGTTGTAGACGACGTTCGGCAGCGTGTTGGCGTTGTTGTACGCGTCGGCCAGGGTAGCGGCGCCGAGCGCGTACCCGAACACGGCCGTCCGCAGGAATCCGGTGACACGCGACGCCAGCGTGCCGAGTGCCATGACGCCGCTGGACCTGACCAGGCTGGCGTCATCCGCGGTCGCCGGGCGTTCCCACGCAGCCGCTGCGGCGTCCAGGCCTGCGGTCTCCGGGCCGCTGCCGCTGTCAGCGGCGGTCGGTCCTGCCGGGGGCGCTGGCGTACTCATCCGGATCCTCCGGTGGATGCTTGGCATCGGTACGGTCAGGCACGACGTTATCGGCTCTTTCGGCCAGGCCGGGCGGATCCCGGGTGTCTGCGCCTGCGGCGGGCCCGCCTGCGTCCGCGGCCGGCCCGCCTGCGCCGGGCGCTGGCTGCTCGCCCCGGCCGCGGGTGAATGCGCGCCGGACCGAGGTCAGCACGAACACGCCGAGCGCGGCGCTGATGATCACTAGGGCGAGCGTGCCGAAGTGCGTCGCCTGCACCGTCATGGCCACCGGCCGACCTGGCAGCGGCGCGCCCGCGGGCGTGCGCAGGCTGAGCTGGATCGTGGTCGAACCCACCGTGGCGGCGCGGACGTGCAGCTTCAGCGTCACTTCGGCGCCAGCCTCAATTCTTACCTCGCGCGGCGGGTCGCTGACGGTGATCCGCCCTGCTGGCACCGTGACGGCCAGCCTGACCCGGACTGGGTAGCGCAGGTCATTGGAGATGGACACCGGCAGCGTGCCAGACAAGCCGCCCAGCGTGACCCGGTCCGATCCGATGATCGTGACCGAGCTTTCCTGGCGGGACAGGTACGCCGAAATCAGGCCGAGCCGGCTCCGGGCGCGGCGTGCCCGCGCCCCGCCGCCCCGCCCCGCCGATGATTCCACGGCCAGCATCGCTGAGCTCAGCGCCTGGTCCTTCCGCACCCGGATGCCCTGCAGCAGCGCGGCGCTCCGGTCCAGTTGCCTGACCTTGCGGAGCAGCGCCAAGCCGAGCTCGTCCTTGCTCGTCACCCGCAGCAGCTTGCGGTGTACCTGTCCCTGACCCGAATCGGCACTGGCCAGCCCGGGCAGGCTGACCGGCAGCAGCCAGGGGGCGCTGACCGTATCGCCGAGCAGGGCGGCGGCCAGGCCAGGCGGCGGCTCCCACCGCCGCGGCGGCGCGACGACGATGGAACGGGCGATCGAGGTCCGCTCGGCGGCGATCATGGCGGTCTCGGCCAGGAAGCGCTGTGCGACCGCGAAGGATGCGCCCGGCCGCGCCTGGCCGTGATTAGCGGTGCCGAGGATCTGGGTGAGCGTGTCGTCGGCCAGCAGCACGTGCATTCTCGGCCCGACCCCGGACGGGGTGGTCGTTACCGCGCTTGGGGTGAAGTTCTGGCTGGGGGACGGCGGCATCGTCGCGCTGTCCAGCACCGCGGTGCTGACCCCCAGCACGGCGAGGCTGTTCAGGGTGCCGTAGCTGGCGATCCCGTCGGCCGGCCACGCCAGGCCGGTGAGCTGCTCCGCGGTGGCCCGCCCCGGCGCCGCGGCTGGCGGTGTGCTGAAGTCCCGGCGGAGAATCCTGTTAGCCGTGGAGCGGCCGACGGTGAATGCGCGGGCCAGGTCGTCATCCAGGCCATGGCGGGACAGCGCGGCCACGTCGACGTCCGCATAGGGGGTGACGAAGACCGGCTGGTCAGCCGTGCCGGACAGCAGGCTGGCCAGCCAGTTCTGTGCTGCCGCGCTGGCCGGCCGCATCCGGGCGTGCGCGCAGGTCGCGCTCGCCCCGGTCTGGTAGGGCTTTGTCATGATCTGCGCGCTGGACAGCAGCGCCGGGTCGATAGCCCAGGTCAGGTGGGCGCTGGCAGCGTAGGCCAGGCCCTCGGCGAGCAGCCCGGACAGCCTGCCTCCGGTGCCGAGGCTGCTAGCCAGGTTGTTGGTCAGCAGCCCCTGGCACGGTGACTGCTGCGGCTGGCCGATCAGCGGCCAGATCCAGGCGACGTGCTGGCGCACCGGGTTGAGCGCACGCTTGCCCGGCCAGAACACCAGGAATGTCCGGTTGGTCACGATTGCAGCGCCGGTGGCGCCGTCGGCCTCGGCCGCCAGCGGGTAGACGCCGAAGGTGGCCAGGCCTAGCTGGCCGGCCCGCAGGCGTATCGACCAGGGTGCCGTCGCGCGCGGGGCGAGCGTGCCCAAGGCGGCAGTCTGCGCCCCGGCCACCGGGGAATCCGCCCCGACCGTCGCGCCGTCGGCGTAGACCTGGAGCCCGCCCCTGCTGCTGAACGCCGTGCGGGACGACCTGAGCCGCACGGTGATGCCGGTGATCGGGGCGCGGGACGTGTTCGTGACCGAACCAGTGACCGTCACCGGCTTGCCTGGCGTCACGTACCCCGGGCGGATCGACGTGATAGCGAGCGAGACCGGCAGGGTGCCGCCAGGCTGCCGCGCCGCGCCCGCCGCGCCCGCCGTTGCCGGGCTCGCCGCGGCCGGGCCTGCCGCAGCGAGCGCGATGGCCGCGGGTGCGATGGCGGCCGCGATGGCGATGGTCGCCGCGGTCCTGGCCGGCCGCCTCACCTGTGCTCCGAACGCCTGTGCTCCGAACGCCTGTGCTCCGAACGCCTGTGCTCCGAACGCGGGCAGGCCTGCGGTGGCGGCGCCAGGACTGGCCCGCAGGGGCGGCCTGCGCCGCCGGGCGGCCTGGCTGGCGCCAGGATTAGCCGGGAGCAGGCGGGGCACGGGCGGGGCACGACGGAAATGCTATTGCCGTCGGCCGGGTTCCCGCGGCCGGTCCGAGCGCGGGCGGCTCCGGCCAGCCGGCCAGCCGCGCCGGCGGGCAGGCAACATCGCGGCACGCGGGCTGAGAACGTCTTTCGAACGTCCTTCACGGGTTCCTCCGGGCTCCCCGGGTTTCCCTAGCTTACGTGCAGGACCTACCCTCAATGCCCGTGTCAGATTCCGCATCGCTGCGACCGGAGCAGCGGAAGGCCGCGGCGCGGCTGCTTGCCGCCACGTCGCCAGCCGCGGCCGAGCTCGGCCGTCTTTTCGCCCGCCGTGGCCACGAGCTCGCCCTGGTCGGCGGCTCGGTCCGGGATGTCTTCCTCGGCAGGCGGTCTGGTGACCTTGACCTGGCCACCAACGCCCGGCCGGAGCGGGTGCTCGAACTCACCAAGGGCTGGGCGGACAGCACCTGGGCGGCCGGGCTGGCATTCGGCACCGTGGGGCTCAGGAAGGGAAGCATGGTCGTTGAGATAACGACCTATCGGAGCGAGCACTACGTGCCCGGGTCCCGCAAGCCGGCGGTCAGCTACGGCACCTCACTCGAAGGAGACCTGGCCAGGCGCGACTTCACTATCAACGCGATGGCAGCGCGGCTGCCCTCGTACGAGTTCGTGGACATATTCGGCGGGCTGCGCGACCTGGCGGACCGCCTGCTCAGGACGCCGGGCAGGCCGGCCGACTCGCTCACCGACGATCCGCTCCGCACGCTCAGGGCCGCCAGGTTCGCCGCCCAGCTCGGCTTCTCGGTCACGCCTGAGCTGGCCGCGGCCATGACCGAGGTGGCTCCGAGGCTCGCGACGGTCGTGTCCGCGGAGCGGATCTCCGGTGAGCTGGCGAAGCTCATGCTGGCGGCCGATCCCGGCGGGCCCACCCGCGGCATCGAACTGCTCGTCGACACCGGCGTGGCCGAGCACGTCCTGCCCGAGGTGCCCAGGCTGCGCCTTGAGGCTGACGAGCACTACCGGCATAAGGACGTCTACCGGCACTCGCTGACGGTGCTTGAGCAGGCCATCAGGCTGGAGGAGCGGTACGGCCTTTCGCAAGACCTGGTGCTGCGGCTCGCTGCCCTGCTGCATGACATCGGCAAGCCGAGGACGCGATCACTGCTGCCGGACGGCCGGGTTGCCTTCCACCACCACGAGGTCGTCGGCGCCCAGCTGGCCAGATCCCGGCTGACCGCGCTGCGTTTCGGCAGGGACGTGGTCACGGACGTAGCCCGGCTGATCGAGCTGCACCTGCGGTTTCACGGCTACGGGTCGGGCGAGTGGACGGACTCGGCGGTCCGCAGGTACGTCGCGGACGCCGGCCCCCTGCTCACCCGCCTGCACGCCCTTACCAGGGCCGACTGCACGACAAGGAACCAGGCGAAGGCGCAGCGGCTGGCCCGGTCCTACGACGACCTGGAACGGCGCATCGCCGTGCTGGCCAGTCAGGAAGAGCTAGCCCGGCTGCGCCCGGACCTGAACGGCAACGAGATCATGCAGATCCTCGGCATCCGGTCCGGCCCGCTGGTCGGCAAGGCCTATGCGCACCTGCTGGAGCTGCGGATGGAGCACGGCCCGCTCGGCCGGGAGCGGGCCACTCAGGAACTGCTGCGCTGGGCGGCGGGTGAGGGGCTGACCGGGCCAGGCGCCCCGGCTGGCTGACGGCTCAGCAGCAGGTAGCCGACGGCCGCCAGCAGGTAGCCGACCGCCACCACGGCGAGCATCGGGTATGACTTCCCGCTCACCGGCATGAACACCGCAGAGACCGCGGCGCCGAGCACGAAGGTCGCGTTGTAGAGCATGTCGTTGATCGAGAACACCCGGCCGCGGAACTCGTCGTCCACCTCCTGCTGCAGGATCGTCGCCGTGCAGATCGCCACGCCCTGGGCGACCAGGCCGAGCGCGAACCCGATGACGAGGAACGG
>WNGQ01001744.1_pt1 | contig 38403 bp, 35 predicted proteins | sample 5407661 | NCBI WGS metagenome assembly WNGQ01 (sample SAMN13153382, study PRJNA577476) | soil metagenome | isolation source: 60 cm soil or saprolite under Garry oak tree replicate 2 | place: USA:California | collected 2016-06-15 | reverse complement strand
CGCCATCTGGTACGACCAGCTCACATGGTACATGCCTCCCAGGTTCGCGATGCCCACCTCGACCGGCCGCATCGCGCTCGAGCGTGTGGCGACGAGCGGCCAGAGAAAGCTCCTCCACTGATCGGCGAACGCGAGCACGGCGAGCGTGGCGAGGGCGGGCCGGGACGGCGGCACGATCACCCGCCAGAAGATGGTCCACTCTCCCGCGCCCTCGAGTCGGGCCGCGTCCTCGAGGTCGCGCGGGATCGTGCGGAAGAACTGACGCAGGAGAAATATCCCGGTGACCGACACCAGCTCCGTTGAGATCAGGCCCTGGTAGCTGTCCACCCATCCGAGCGCGTCGATGAGGAGAAACCGCGGGATTGCGAGCAGAACCCCGGGAGCCATCAGCGCGCACAGGTACGCGAGAAACAACCGATCGCGGCCCGGGAAGCGGAGCCGCGCGAATGCGTACGCCGCGGTAGCGCTCGTCAGTACCTGCCCCGCCACCACCGCGAGCGAGAAGATCGCGCTGTTCAACAGGAAGCGCCCGACGGGCAGCGCCACGAGCGCCGCGGCGACGTTTTCGAGAGCCGGACGGCGCAGCGCGTCCGGCTGGCTCATCAGCGCGGCGGCGACCATATAGAGGAAAGGGGCGATCATGACCAGCGCAAGCGGCAGCGCCAGCATGTAGCTGACCCGTCTGCCCAGCGCGCCCCGTCCTCCCGCCCGATCAGCCATGCTCCACCCGCCGGTCGAGCAGCCTGAGCTGAGCCCACGTCGCCGCGAAGAGGACCGCGAAGAGGAGCAGCGCCAACGCGCTCGCATCGCCGAACTCCAGTCGCTCCCAGGCGGTCCGGTAGATGCGATACGCGATCACATCGGTGGCGCCGAGCGGCCCGCCGCCCGTCAGCACCATGACGAGCGTCAGCACCTGGAACGCGCCGATGATCCCGGTCACCAGCACGAACACCGTCACGGGCGCCAGCAGCGGGAACGTCACCCGCCAGAAGCGCTGCCAGGCGTTCGCGCCGTCCACGCGGGCGGCGTCGAGGTACGTCTGGGGGATCGCCCGGAGCCCCGCGAGGAATACCGTCACCTGGTAGCCCAGGTGGATCCACACGGATACGACCATCACCGCGGGGAGCGCCGTCGTGGGATCCCCGAGCCAGTTGACCGGCCGGAGCCCGGTGCGCGTGAGCAATTGATTGAACAACCCGAAATCGGGGTGGTACATCCACTGCCACACGAGGGCGACCGCGACCACGGAAGAAGCGTACGGCAGCAGGAACACCGCCCGCAGCGCCGGCGCGCCGGACCCGCGTCTTCCGATCATGACCGCGAGGCCGAGCGCGAGCGCCATCGACGCAGGCACGTACAGCGCATACAGCAGCGTCCGGCCGAGCGCCGACCAGACGAGCGGGTCCCGGATGAGGTGGCCGTAGTTCCCGAGCGCGACGAACGCCTTCGTCGGCTCGATAGGGCTCCAGCGGTGCACCGAGACGTACAGCACCAGGAGCAGCGGGACGAAGCAGAAGGCGGCGAGGTGGAGGGCGGAAGGGGCGAGGAATCCCCATGCGGCCACCATTTCGCGACGCGGGCGGGGGGCCGTCGCGGTGCTCCACGCGGCCAACAGAGTGCCCAACGGGCCCAGTGCGGCCAAGCCGAACAGGATCGGGAGCCAGACGGCGGTGCCGGCCTCCCCAGGCCTCGCCCGCAGCTCGACCCAGCGCCCGGGCGCGAGACGCACGGCCACGACGGCGCGCGGAACCCCGCCCGCGGCGCGGCGCCACGCCGCGCTAGGCCCCGAGTCTCCCGGGACGATTTCGGCACCCCGAGCCAGGGTCGTGAGGCCTGCGGGTGCGCTGCGAACCTCCGGGATCAGCGCCGCGGCTTCCTGCATCAAGAGTCGCGTGTCGTACAGCCAGCGATCCGTCGCGTCGCCCGCGGCGCCCCGCACGTCGGCAAACACCGCCGTGCCGAACAGCACGGCCACGACGCCGTATGGCCCGACGCTCTGCCGCCACGCGTGACGCGGTTTGCCGATCGCCCCCAGGCTTTGCATCCCCGCGACCAGGAGGAGCAGCAACGCACCGAGCGACCACGGCGACACCGGCCAGATTCCCGCATCAGGTCTGGCGGCGACGCCACCCATGACGTCCCAGCCATCGCGGTCGAGTAGGGGCGCGAGCGCCACCTCGCCGGTCCAACGCACGGCTGCCTCCCGCCGCAGTCGCTGCAGCGTCGCGGCGCCGAGCGGAGGAGCGGTGGCGCGTAGCAGTGGTGCGGTCGCGTAATAGATCTCGAATCGTCCGGAGAACCCCGGCAGCTCGTCGAGGGCCCGGGCTCGGATGAGAAGCTGCGGGAGATCGTACCCGGCCCCCACCCGTCGCGCGACGGGGGTCACGATCGTGAGGTACGCGGCCGTGGTCGTCGCGTTGCGCGCCGCGAGCGTGCGCTCGTAACCGTTCCGCGCCCGCCTGGCCAGGGCGAGCGGCAGCAGGGCGCCCGCGGCCATCGCGAGGAGGGCGCCAGCGCGCCACCGCGCCGGTGCAGTCATCGCGTGGTTCCCAGCTGCCGGTCGAGCTCGCGGGCGGTTGCACGCGCCGCCCGCGCGGGATCGACATCGCCCACCGTGACGCGCTCCATCAAGTCCGTGAGCTCGACTTCCACCTCGCGCCACTGGGCGACGCGCGCCCCCCACGCCGGCCGGCCGTGCGCGGCGGCGCGCAGGAATGCGCCCTGCCAACCGAGCGGATCGGCCGCCACGAGTCCCTGGGCGGCCGCGGTCACGGCCGGCAGCTCGATCCCCGCGTCGCCGCGTGCCGCGTCGGCCAGCGAATCGGTGAGATCGGCCGCGAGCTCTACGGCGGCCCGGCGGCGAAGCGTGCGTGCCGGAACCGCATATCCAGTGGCGACGAGTACGGTCGCGGGCGGCACGCCGGCACGATGCGGGATGGGCGCGAACCCCACGCGCAGCCGGCCCGCCGCGACCGACGCCCGCAGGTCACGAACAGCGTCGGGGCCCACCGTCATGAACGCCACGCGGCCCGCGGCAAACAGACGGGCGATCTCAATGCCTGAGTCGTCCGGGTCGTGGGGGCGCGGCGCCACGCCCCAGCGCGTGACCCAGCCTCCGTACCAGCGGATCGCCGCGATCGTGGCGGGCGCATCGAGGCACCCGGAGGCGCGTCGCCCGTCGGGACACAGCACGTCGCCGCCACCCGCCCAGATCCACGGCAGCCAGAACGACGGCCGCCGATCGAAGGCGACGCCCCACTGGTCGATACGCCCGTCGCCATCGCGGTCGCGTGTGAGCCGCTGCGCCGTCTGCAGGAACTCGTCCCACGTCCAGTCCTCGGTCGGATACGCTATCGCCGCACGATCCAACAGGTCCCGATTGTACGCGACCATGAACGGTGCGTAGCCTCTGGGGAGCGCGTACACGCTTGCGCCGCGACGGAAGATCGCAAGGACCTCCGGGTGGTAGCGGGCGAGATCGACGCCGACGCGGGCGAGGTAAGGAGCGAGGTCGAGCGCTCGTCCCCGGTCCACGAGCGCGGGCAGGTCGACATCCTCGAGCTGGAACACATCGGGGAGCGTATCGCCCGCCGTCGCTGCGAGCAGGAGGCGGCGGTACTCCGGCTGAGAAGTGGCAGTGGCCTGCTGCACGACGTCCAGCCCCGGGTGCCGCGCGCGATACGGTGTGAGCAGCTCGTTCTCGAGCTGCGCGGCAGTGTCGTCGGCCCGGTGGAAGAGGACGACACCCGCCCCCGGCTCGGCGCGGCAGCCCCAGCACGCGAGCCAACACGCGAGACCAAGGGTCGACACGCGACTCACCGTAGCCGCGCTCCCGTCGCGTTAAACAGATGCAGCTGCCGGCGGTCGAGCTTCACACCAACCCGATCACCGGGTCGCAGGTCCGGGATGCCGTGCAGCCGCGCTGCCACCGGCTGACCGCCCGCGTCGAGCCGGACGATCGTATCCGGACCGAGCGGTTCGACGCCGCGCACTTCGGCCGCTCCGACGCCCTGATCCGGCGCGACGAGGCTCACATGCTCGGGCCGCACGCCGAGGTAGATCTCGCCTTCGTAGCCCTCGAGCGGCACGGGAACACACCACGTGCCACAGTCCACGACGCCTCCTTCATCCCCCGTCGCTCTTCCCCTGCCTGTGAGGATGTTCATCCCGGGGCTCCCGATGAAGCGGGCGACGAAGACGTCAGCCGGCCGGCCATACAGCTCGGCGGGGGTGCCCACCTGGCGGAGGCGTCCCCCTTCGAGGACGGCAATCCGCTGGCCCATCGTCATAGCCTCGACCTGATCGTGGGTCACATACACGACGGTGGTATGGAGGGCGCGGTGCAGCTCGAGCAGCTCGCTGCGCAGCTCGATGCGCAGGTTCGGCTCGAGGTGGGAGAGGGGCTCATCGAGCAGGAAGACGTGGGGCTCGCGCACCAGGGCGCGACCCAGCGCGACGCGTTGCCGCTCGCCAACCGAGAGCTCACCCGGCCGGCGGTCGAGCAGGGTGCCGAGCCCCAACCGATCCGCCGCCTGCTGCACGCGACGGGCGATCTCGGAGGCGGGCATGCGCCGCACTTCCAGACCGAAAGCGATGTTGCGCCGCACGGTGAGGTGGGGGTACAGCGCGTACGTCTGGAACACCATCGCGATGTCGCGTGCCGCGGGGTCGAGGCCGGTGACGTCGCGTCCGTCGAGCAGAATTTCTCCGGCGCTCGGCTCCTCCAGCCCGGCGATGCAGCGCAGCAGGGTGGTCTTCCCGCAGCCGGACGGTCCGACCAGCGCGAAGAACTCGCCGTCGCTCACCTCGAGCGACACCTCCTCGAGCGCCGGCCGCCTGTGGGGGTCATACCGCTTGGCGAGGCGGCGGAGGGTGACCGACGCCACCGAGGTCTAGTTCCGAGTGGGCAGTTTGAACTCGACCGGCAGGTCGAGCCGCACGCGCACCGCACGGCCCGCGATCCGTGCCGGGCGAAAGCGTGCCGCCCGGACGTAGTCCTTTGCCGCCTGATTGAACCGTGCGTCGCTGCTTTCGATCACGCGCATCGTTCCGTCTTCCACCCGGCCGCTCGTGTCGATCACGGCCTCGACGACGACCCGCCCGCTGATTCGAGAGAGGAGCAAGGGCGCGGGGTACGTGAGGGGCGGCCCCGAGGTCAGCTGGGGCCGCTCCTGCACTTCGGTTTCACGATACACGTCGCCGGCGATGTGCAGGGTCACGGAGGGCACCGAGGCGGCGGAGAATTCGACCGGTACCTCGATCAGAGCCTGCACGACCCGTCCCCGCACGCGGCCCGGCCGGAACAGCGTTTGCATGACGAGTGTCCGAGCGGCCGCGATGAGGGTCGAATCGGACCCCTGCACGACGACGGCGCTCGCCGGCTCGGGGTTTCCCGCGCTGTCGATCACCACTCGTACCACGACCACCCCATCGCGGCCTCCGGCGGGATAGCGCAGCGGCGGCGTCAACACGATTTCCGGTCGCTCGTCTACTTCGCTCATCCCGTAGACGCGCTGTGGCGATGGTGGCGGCGGGACGAACGCCGTCGGGCCACACGCCGCCGCGACCACCGCAACGCCGAGCATCACGCGTCTCATGGAAGGCCGCCGCTCAGAGCGCCGCGATCTGCCGGAGCAGCTCGGCGTCGTCGCGCCGGGCCCCGAGCTCCGCCTCGATGTGGCGCCAGCGCAGGAGGCCCTGCTGATCGATCAGAAAATACGCGCGCTTCGAGAAGAACCGATCCTCGAGCAGCACCCCGTACGCGCGGCTCACCTCGCGCTTGAAGTCGCTCAGCAGGTCCTGGCGCAGTGCGTGCTTCGCCTTGTACTCCTTGAGCGTCGGCACCGAGTCCACGCTGATGGGGAGCACGATCGTGTCGGCGCGCTCGAACGCGTCATAGTCCTCAGTGAAGGCACAGTTTTCAGCGGTACAGGTGCTCGTGAACGCGAGCGGGAAGAAGGCGAGTAGTACGTGCCTCCGCCCGCGGAAGGCGGACAGCGTGACGTCCGTCCCGGCGGTGGACGGCAGCGTGAAATCGGGCGCCACGGCCCCGACCGGCAGGGTCGTCGAGGCCGCAGCCGTCACATCATGCGCCCGGCGGGCGGGCTCAGCACGGCCAGAGCGATCCAGTAGACGAGCAGGGCCGTCACCACTCCGGTCACGATCACCCCGCGGACCGTCTCCATCGGTTTCTTGGTCGGCCCCGTCGTTCCCACCAACGCGTTGATCTCGAGCAGCGCGAGAATCACGAGCAGTACCACGGCCCAGAGGCCGCGGTTCCCGCCCGCGGGGAGCGTGAAATGCGAGGCCGCGCCCATGAAGAACAGCATGGGGAACGAGAGCACGACGTTGGTGCGGGAGGCGAGAAACGCGCGCCGCGCGGCCCCCGCCGCCGCGGCATTCGCCTGGCCCCCGCCCGCGATGGCCACCGCATTGGCGATCACGATTTTCTGATTGGGCCAGATCACGCGCCAAACGTTGGCGAGCATCACGGTGCCGAACGCCGCGCCCGTGAGAATCGTGAGGCCCCAGGGATCGCTCCAGCTGGCACGCCGCAGACCCAGGATGACCACACCTGCCAAGAACGTGACGAGCGCACTCCAACGGAACCACCACAGTGCGCGCGGCACGAGTTTCTGCGTCGCGCCGCTCTTGGTCGCCGCGTCCGCCTCGGCCATGAAGGGACCCTGCACGAAGTTGAAATAGTAGAGCAGACCGATCCACGTGATGCCGGAGAGGAAGTGAACCCAGCGGAACAAGAACTGGATTCCCGCGTCGGAGAACAGCGCCATCGTGCGCCTCCCAGTGAGGGGACCGCGACGGAGACGTGAGCTGCCGGTCGGGAAGATATCGGCGCTCCAAACGGAATCAAGCGGGAACCTTCGCCCGGGGTCGCGGGTTGACTCGGTACGGGAACCTATCGAACGAGGAGAGGAACATGGCCGGCACAACCACATCCACGCAGAAACTCACGAAGCACACCCTACCTTCGCTCCCCTACGACTACGCCGCGCTCGAGCCGCACATCGACGCCCTGACGATGCAGGTTCATCACGACAAGCACCATCAGGCCTACGTCAACAACCTGAACGCGGCGCTGGACAAGCATCCCGAGCTGTATGAGAAGACCGTCGAAGAGCTGCTCCGCGGAATCAACGGCGTGCCGGAAGATATCCGCACGGCGGTCCGCAACAACGGCGGCGGCCATCACAATCACTCGCTGTTCTGGACCATCATGGCCCCGGCCGGTAAGGACGGGGGCGGTGAGCCGAGCGGCGCACTGGCCGACGCGATCAAGAAAACGTTCGGCGGCTTCGCCCCGTTCAAGGAGCAGCTGTCCACGGCCGGCACGACGCGATTCGGGAGCGGCTGGGCATGGCTCGCCGTCGCGGGCGGCAAGCTCGAGGTCTTCAGCACCGCGAACCAGGACAGCCCGCTCATGGACGGGAAGGTCCCCGTGCTCGGGCTCGACGTGTGGGAGCACGCCTACTACCTCAAGTATCAGAACCGGCGGCCGGACTACGTCGCAGCGTGGTGGAATGTGGTGAACTGGACCGAAGTGGCGAAACGCTACGAGGCGGCGAAAAAATAGATTCAGCCGTCGAGCGGCTCCGTAAACACCTCGGCGCTGCCGTCGGAGCCGTAGCGGACCGTCACACGCCAGGGCCGGCAGCAGACCTGGCAATCTTCCACGTACTCCTGGACCGGGCCGCCGCCCGGGTCGAGGCCGAGCTCGTTCGCCTCGCCGCAATGGGGACAGACGACGACTACTTCGGTCTCGGTAGTCCCGTCGCCGAGAGGAAAGTCCTCGTCATCCAGCGGGTCGAGGTCGGACGGCTCGGCGATCATGACGGTCTGAGGATCGCCAATATCGAGTCCTGGAGCAACCCGTTGGAAGTGAGGAGGCTCTTCGCCCGGATCGAGCGCTCACCGCTCAAGTCGGTCGCGCGGCCTCCAGCTTCCTCCACGATGACCTGGAGGGCCGCGATGTCCCACGGCTGCACGACGGGATCGATTGCGGCCTCCCCGGCTCCTTCCGCCACCAGCATGTGCTGATAGAAGTCTCCGAAACCGCGTGTGCGCTCGACCCGCGTGATGAGGTCCGCGATCCCGGGCGGTGGCCCCGCTTCGCCGGGGCCAAGGTTGCCATGAAACAGCGTCGCGTGCTCGAGCGACGCGATGCGCGACACCCGAATGCGCTGCCCGTCGCGGAACGCCCCGCTGCCTCGCGCCGCGTGCCAGCGCGCTCCCAAGGCGGGCGCGCTCGCGACGCCCGCCACCACCTCGCCACGGGTTTCGATCGCGACCAGGGTCGCGAACACCGGAATGCCCCGCACGAAGTTCCGTGTGCCGTCGATCGGATCGATAATGAGCCGGGTCCCGGCGGTTCCCGGCGCTTCGCCTTCCTCTTCGCCCAGGACGCCCAGCTCGGGATGGTTCTCGCGCACCAGCCTTCGGGCCATCGCTTCGATCGCCTGATCCGCTTCCGTGACGGGGCTCAAATCCGCCTTCTCCGCCACGCGGAGTCCAGCGGCGCGAAACCATCGCCGCGAGAGCTCGTCAGCGCGATCGGCGAGCTCGGTGAGAAACGGCAGCCAGTCGGCGGGGGACATGGAGTCGGAAGTCGAATGGAGCGGATGGGATTCGAACCCACGACCCCCTGGTTGCAAACCAGGTGCTCTCCCAGCTGAGCTACCGCCCCCTCACCGAAAATAGGGATGGAGGCGATAGACGGGTAGTGAACAGTAGACGGCAAGTTGCCAAGACGCGGAGTGGATCCGAGGAGCGAGACTGTAGGGTCTTCCTAGGCGCTCGTGCCTTACATCCACTCGGCGCCTCAGCGACTCAGCGTCTACATCGGCGTCTTGCTACAATGGTGGCCATGAACCCGAAGCGTGCTGCCCTCGCAGGCGGGTTGCTCCTCGCCTGTCACGCAGGCCCTCAACCCTTGCGCTTAGGCACCACCTACACCGTCCAGCAGTCGGGCGCCCTCGCCGTGCTCGAGTCGCTTTGGACCGCCCCCCCTCCCCTGGCGACCGTAATTGCGCCGTCAGGGCAGGTCCTCCACGCCGCCGCGAATGGCGACCTGGACGTGGTGATCACCCACGCGCCGGCGCTCGAACAGCGGCTGCTCGTCGGGCCCGGGCACGCGCTGCTGCGATGCCCGCTTGCCGCCAGCCGGTTCGCCGTCGTGGGGCCGGCGACCGACCCCGCGCGCGTCGCCACCGCCGCTACCGCCGTGGATGCGTTCCGCCGCATCGCGGCTGCGACCGCGCCGTTTGTTTCCCGCGGCGACTCGTCCGGAACGCACGTGAAGGAGCTGGCCCTGTGGCGCGCCGCTGGCGTGACGCCGGCCCCGGGCTGGTACCTCGAGTCGGGGGCCGACCAGGCTACGACCCTCCACCTTGCCGACGAACGGGGGGCCTACGCCCTCGCCGATCTCCCGACGTACGCGACGCTCCGCGGGCTGGCGTCTCGCATCCTGTTCGCCGCCGATACCGCGCTCACTAATCCCTACACGCTCTATGTGGTGCGCCGCCCGGAGCTCCATCCCGCCGCCCGCACCTTCGCGACGTGGGCGACGCACGCCGGGCGCGCGGGGATGCTCGCGCTCCGGCTTGCGGACGGCACACCGGCCTTCGTGGAGCAGCGGGGCGACTGCGAAGCTACGGCGAAACCGTGAGGGAGTACCTGGTGAGCGAGCGCAGCTGGAAGTCCAGCGCCGCCACGTCTTGAACGGTCGCGGCGTACTGCGCCGCCTTCCGCGTATCCGCGACGCCGATCGTGACGACCGCTCCGTTCGTCAACGTCCCGGTGACGGCAACGCGGGTCAGCGTTGAGAGGGGCTGCGCGAATACCCGAAGCCCCGCTCCGGCCGTGACGCTTGTGAGCGCCGCCGGCCCCGACACGCTGAACAGAATCGCACCGTCCGCGCCGGGGTTGGGAGTCGCAAGCGAGACGGTGAGCAGGCCCGCCACCGGGCCGGTGCCGCCGTCACAGCTCCCTGCCCCGACAGCGAGTGCCAGGGCGACCAACAGCCATTCCCCAAGCCGCTTCATCGAGACGCTCCTTTCCGTTTGAGCGCGCTCACCAGCGCCCGTTGCTGGGCCGTGAGGGGCGCCCCGGTCGCCTGCACCCAGGCGAGAAAATCGCCCAGATCGAAGGCGCCGCTGTTATTGCCCAACTGGTCGAGATCGGCGAGCTGCGCGGGAGTGAGCGTGCTCGAGCCGTTGAGCAGCTGGGCGACGACCTGAGCGGTGCTGAAGGGCTCGAGGAACACCGCCCGCACCGCGTACGGCCGGGTCATCGGCAGCCTGATGGTCGGGTTCTTAGTGACGGTATCGCCCGCCCAACCCTGGAACGTCCGCACAGCACCCGTGCCGGTTGCCGTGAGGGTCACGGGCGTGCTTTCGGTCACGAACGTGTCGCTCGGGACCGTACCGGCGATCGTACCGCCGCTGGTGGTCGTGTAATGAACCTGGTGCGACCGTGCCAGCGTCACGGTGAGGGTTTCCGGTGTGGCGCCCGCCGTGTAGATGAAGCTGCGCGGCTGCCCTCCGGACCAGGAGACGAAGACTTGCCGCGTGCGACCGCCTGCCGTGAACTGCGTATCTGCCACGCCCACGCTATGCACCGAGTTCGGCGTGAGGACCTCCCGGAAGACGTGGAATGTCCTGTGATACGTCGCGGTATCGAACTGGATGACCGCGGCCGAGTCCGTCGCGCGCACCACCCAGACGGGGTAACTCAAGCGGAACTGCATCGTCAGACTGGCCGGGAGCTGCGTGATCTGATCGAGCACCAGCCCCGCGGGCAACCCGTCCGAGTTGCGCACGGCGGCCGGAACCGTGTTGGGCGTGAACGCCACGTTGCCGGTGGGTCCGGGATAGAGGTCGCCGGCGTCACCGCGGTCGGAGCACCCCGGCGCCGCACCGGAGCAGGCGGTGTTCGGGTCGGCATCGAGGTTGCCGCGGGTGTCCGCCTGCATGACTTCGAGACCGTGAATCGGTCCCACGCCGTGAATCGGTCCCACGTTCACATGGTTGAAATCGTTGTTAGGACCTGGAGTAGTCACGCCGGCGACCAATTGAGCCGAGTCCACGTGCCAGATGAGCAGTCCTCCCCCGCAGGGCGGCGGACTCCCGACGTTAAACCACACCTGGCAGTGATAGTGGGTCATAGCACTGTCCGACTGTACGCCCTGCCGGTTCTCCAACAGGAAGTATTCGCCGCGGGGATTCGCCCCTCCCACAGGCAGGTAGAACGCGGTGTCGGAAGTGGGCGCCGCCCCGACCCCGTACGTGTTGCTGGTCGAGATCGGGAGGATGGTCACCCAACCGAGCTCGTTCAGCGACCACGCATCCATGCGCGTGGGGCTGAACGGCGACGTGTAGTTGCCGCTGCCCATGAGGCTGTATTCCCCGACGCCCTCGCTCGTGCCGTCGGTGTCGTACAAGTCGGGCAGCCCAAACCCATGACCCGTCTCATGCGCCACGGTCCCCACGGGCATGAGCTGGCTGGTGTCGCACCCGTCGGCGCCCCCCAGCCCGCTCTGGAGTGTGTAATCCGCCACTACAATGCGCCGACCAAGAGCGTCGCGGGAATGGGTGGCGTACGATCCTCCCGTCAGGACGAACCGGTGCGACCAGAGGTGGTTGTTGGTCGTGCCGCCGCAAGCGCCGTCCATCGCCGGCTGAATGAAAACGACGAGGTCGACGACGCTGTCCCCGTCGAAGTCGTACTGCGTCCAGTCGACCTGGTTGTCGAGCTTGCGCAACGCCTCCCGCAGCCCGCCCTGCATGCGACCGACCGCTTGATCGCTGAACAGCCCGTTACAGTTGGTATTGCCGTACGGATTCCCATTGCAGGTGCCCGCGACGCCGGTGTAGGTGACTTCGTTCGAGTCGAGCGCGGCGTACCCGTAGGTCTGACCCTGCACGCTGAAGAGGCCGTTCGACAGCTGCTCGTAGTAGCTGCGGTACGTATACGGGCGCCCCGCGGAGGCGCCGGTGGGGGACGCCGCGAACAGCACGTCGTTGTACTGGGTCGTGGTGCGCAGCTGCGCTGCGGGGGTGTTCTTGAACTTGAAGAGAATCGCCGGGACCCGGAGCACGCCTGACACGGCGGGGCCGGACGCGAGCGGCGCGCCGGCCGCCGCCATCGGGGCATTCAAGGCGCCGAAGTTGCGCCGCGACAAGAGGCGCGCCCGCGCGGCCCGCACCGCCCGGGCCTGGCGGCGCCACACGCCGTCCTTGCGGAAGTCGAATCCCCGAATCTCGCGCCGTACGCGAGGTGGCGGTGCCTGCTGGGCACGAGCCGGCGCGGGCACGATCAGCGCGGAGCACACGGCGACGATCACGAGCGAACGGGGCGTCACGGGAAACCCTCGAAGCGTGAGGGGAAGGACCGAGTTACTGGGGGAGCGTGTCATGTCTCACACGGCGACCCGCGAGTAGTACACCAAGGAGCATGAATCCGATCACGCCGCCCGCGACTTTTGCTTCGTAGAGCCACGGGCGCGCCTCATCGGACGGCGGGACGAAGCCCAGCACGATGGAGAAGAGGACAGCGGCAGATCCGATCAACCCCGTGACCGCCGTGCTGAGAGTGCGCTCGCGCCGCAGCCGCAAGTACGCGAGGAACAGATAGAGATAGGGGATGAAGAACAGCACCAGGGTCGTCTGCGTGAGCACCAGGTAAGCGTTCTTCACGGTCGTGCCGACGAGACTTGCGACTACGAATACGGTCGCAATCGCACCCTGGACCAGCAACCCGACGTACGGCGTGTGCCATTCCGGATGGATCCGTCCGAACGCCGCCGGCAACGCACCGTCTACCCCCGCGACGTAGGGCAGGCGCGCCGAGCCGGCGAGCCAGGCGCCCACACCCCCCAGGTTCCCCAGCACCAGCAGGATGGCGACGAGCGCCGCCACCGGCGCGAGCCAGCCTACGCCGAGCCGCTCCACCAGGGCGGCGGTCGCCTGCGGCATGCCGTTGGTGATGCTCACCGTCTCATGCGGCAACGCGACGAGCATTGCCGCCGTCCCGAGCACGTACATCCCCACAACGGCGAGCCCGGACACGACGATGCCGCGACGCAGCGTGCGGGCGGGATCGTATATCTCGTCCCCCAGCGTGGGTGCCAGCTCGAGACCGGCGAAGGCAAACGTCATCGTGGCGAACAGGTTGATGGACTGCAGATCGAGCTTCGCGGGAAGGAGGGAGCGCGCGGTGACCGGTGTCGCGCTGCCGTGCGCCATGAGTGACCAGAGCGCGAGCGTCACGAAAATGAGCCCCGGCAGCCAGGTCCCGTGCCCGCCCAGGTTTTGCAGCCGTTTACCCACTCGGAGGCCTACGACGTTCAGGGCCACCGCAAGCCACAGCCCCACGAGCGATACCAGCGCGATGAAGACGTTGTCGTCGCTCAAGTGCACAAAGCGCGGGCCGGCGGCGTACGCAGCGATCGCCGCAGTGGTGACGAGCAGCGACGGGAAGTAGAACAGGTTGTTGACCCAGTAGCCCCAACCCGCCACGAAGCCATGCATGGGCCCGAAGGCGCGTCGCACCCAGCGGTAGATCCCGCCTGCGCCCGGATCGATGTCGGCGAGCTCGCCCACGGCGATCGCCGACGGCAGGAAGAAGACCACCATCGCGAGCAGCCACAACCCGAGGCTTGCGAGCCCGAATTGGCTCGCGGCCGTGGTGAGCCAGCGGAGCCCGACGATCGCGCTGATGTTGAACAGCACCACGTCGCGCAGCCGCATGACCCGCGGAAGCTGACTCGACCCCGTCACGGTTCGGTCGGATGCACCTTTGCCGCCAGCCAGCCGATGCCTGTGCCGAGCGCCGCCCCGCCGATGACGTCGGTCGGAAAGTGCTTGCCGGCGGCCACTCGCAGGGCGGACACGCCGACGGCCGCGACATACAGGAGCACGGCGTTGCGGGTCCGGTGGGGCAGCCCTTCGCGCCGGGCCATCATGAGGTACGTCGTCGCCGTTGCGAATGCGACCGATGCGTGTCCCGACGGGAACGAGCGCTGGCTGTTAGGGTCGGCCGCTGCCGCAACGGCACCGGACGTATAGAGCACAGGCCGCTTACGGCGCACCAGTACCTTCATCCAGTCGGTCGCGGCGAACGTCCAGGCGAGCGAGTTGGCGAATACGGCAACGTGCCCGCGGCGTTGCGCCGCAGTCGCGCCGTCCAGCGACGCGAGTCCTGCGACCCCAACCATCCCCACAAGCACCGCGCTGCTCGCGGTACCCGCCGATCCGGAGAACGTGTGCAGAGCCGACCGGTCAATGCTCGGGAGCGACGTGGCATCGCACGGCGCACACGATGGCGCGGCCTTCGGCAGCTTCATCGCCTCGGGGATGAAGGCAGTGACTCCGGCCGCGAAGACCGACACCGCGTCGCCCCAACGCAAGCTGTACGGTGCCTGCCCCGGCGCCGGCCGGCCGCACAGGCTCAGGCTAAGGAGAACGAGGGCCGCGGACAGGCGATGCATACGGGGCTCCGATCGAGGACGAAGGACGCGCGGCCTACAACTTACGCGTCCTCGGGCGGGCGCGCTGACGGGGCGCATCTCTCGTGGCCTTGCGGTTTTAGCCCCTCACCGTTACCCTTGGGGCTGAATTTTCCCATCCACCGCCCTGGGGGCCCGTGAACACCGAGACCCTACAAAACATCGCGTTGTTCGAGAAGTGCAGAAGTTTCCTTCCCAAGGCGCGAGAGGTCCAGGCGTCCGGGCTTCACGCGTGGTACAAGCCGATCTCCCGGTCCGAAGACACGGTCGTCGTGATCGAGGGCAAAGAGCGGATCATGATGGGCTCCAACAACTACCTGGGGCTCACGCATCACCCGGAGGTGCTCGGCGCCGCCAAAGCCGCGCTCGATCGTTACGGCTCGGGCTGCACGGGGAGCCGCCTCCTGAACGGAACCCTGGACCTGCATCAGGAGTTGGAAGCGGAGCTGGCTCAGTTCTTCGGCAAGGAAGCCTGCCTGGTGTTTTCGACCGGCTACCAGGCGAACCTGGGGATCGTGTCGGGGCTCGTAGGCCGCGGGGACGTCGTGTTCCTGGACAAGCTGGATCACGCCTCGATCGTGGACGGCGCCAAGATGTCCTTCGGTGAGACGGTGCGCTTCAACCATGGCGACCTCGTCGGCCTCGAGCGCAAGCTGCGGCAGGTGCCGCCGGGCACCGGCGTCATGATCATCGTCGACGGCGTCTACTCGATGGAGGGAGACATCGCCGACGTGCCGAACCTCCTCAAGCTCGCGCAGAAGCACGGCGCCGCGCTCGCCATCGACGACGCGCACGCGGTTGGCGTGCTGGGACCCCGGGGCGACGGCACAGCCGCGCACTTCGGCATGAGCGACGAGGTGGACCTGATCGTAGGTACCTTCTCGAAGTCGCTCGCCTCGATCGGCGGGTTCGTGGCCGGTCCGGAGGGCGTGATCGAGTTTCTCCGCTACAATGCACGGCCACTCATGTTCACGGCCGCGCTGCCGCCCTCCAACACCGCCGGCGTGCTCGCCGCACTGCACGTGATGCAGCGCGAGCCGGAGCGCCGGGAGTGTCTCTGGGTAAACGCGCGCCGGCTCCAAGAGGGCCTGCGGTCGATGGGGTTCGACATCGGCACGACCGAGACCCCGATCGTCCCGTTCCTGATCGGCGAATTCGAAAAGACGCTGCTCTTCTGGCGCAAGCTGTTCGACGCCGGCGTGTTCACCAATCCCGTCGTGCCGCCGGCGCTGCCGCCGTCGCGGTGCCGGCTACGGACCAGCGTCATGGCCACCCATACGGCCGATCAGATCGACTACGCCCTGGAGACCTTCGGCAGGCTGGGAAAAGAGCTGGGGGTCATCTGAGCGCTCCGCAGATCGCGCCCGTCACGAACGGGCGCGGTCTGGAGCGGTTCATCGGCTTTCCGTACGACCTGCACCGCGGCGACCCGCTCTGGGTGCCGCAGCTGCGGATGGATGTCCGCACCCTCCTCACGCCGGGCAAGAATCCCTTCTTCGAGCATGCCGAAGCGCGGTACTTCATCGCCGAGCGGGACGGCCGCGTGGTCGGCCGCATCGCGGCCATCAAGAACGACGCGCACACCCGCGAACACGGGGGCAAGGACTTCGGGGTGATGCGCGGACCGATGAATCCATCGGTCAACGACGATTGTGGGTTGCTGGTCGAGGGGTTCGACACTCCTCCCACCATCATGATGCCGCACAACCCCCCATATTACGTGGCCCTGCATCAGGGCTACGGCTTCACCAAAGCCAAGGATCTGATCGCGTTCGCGAGCCCCGACGGCCCCCCGCCCGAACGCATCACGCGGGCCGTGAACGTCATCGCGCAGCGCAAGGGAATCACCCTGCGCCCGCTCAACATGAAGCGCTTCAAGGAAGAGGTGGAGCTGGTCAAGGCGCTGTACAACCAGGCGTGGGAGAAGAACTGGGGGTTCGTTCCGCTGACCAATGCCGAAATCGACCACCTGGCGAAGCAGCTCAAGCCGATCGTGGTCCCCGACCTGGTCTGCTTCGCGGAGCGGAAGGGCCAGGTGATCGGATTCGCGGTCGCCCTGCCGGACTTCAACGTTGCCCTGAAGCACAATCCCTCCGGCCGAATCTGGGGCATCCCCAAGATTCTGTGGTACGCCCGGCGCATTCATCGTTGCCGCATACCGTTGTTGGGCACGCTGAAGGAATACCGGGGTGTGGGCGTGGATGCGATGATGTACCACTGGATCTGGACCAAGGGCGCAAAGCACGGCTACACGTGGGGCGAGGGCGGCTGGATTCTCGAGGACAATGTCCCGATGGTCAACGGCGCCCTGCAGAACGGCTTTCGTCCCTACAAGACGTACCGGGTCTACGACAAACCCCTGTGAAGGCGTTCGTCACCGGCGGCACGGGTTTCGTCGGTGCGCATTTGGTGCGGGCCTTGCGCGCACGCGGCGACGAAGTGACCTGCCTGGTGCGGAACCCCGCGAAGGCGCAGGCCCTCGGCTGGACCGACGTGCACATCATCCGGGGCGACCTGGACGATGCCGTCGCGCTGCGTGAAGGATGCGCGCGCGCCGAAGTGATCTACCACGTGGCCGGGCGCATCAGCGCTCGCGACCTGAGCGAGTTCATGCGCGCCAACCGCGATGGGACGGCCAACGTGCTCGAGGCCGCGGCAGAGCGACCGCCGGAGCGCTTCGTGCTGGTCTCCTCGCTCGCCGCCGCGGGGCCGACGCTGCCGGGGAAGCCGATCGATGAGACCCGTCCCCCATCCCCGGTCACTCCATACGGCCAGAGTAAGCTCGCGGCGGAACAGCTCGTGCGGACGATGGCCGGCTCGTGGACCATCGTGCGGCCGCCGACCGTGTACGGCGAGTGGGACCGCGAGGTCCTCAAGGTCTTCAGGTTCGCTCGCACCGGGCTGGCGCCGGTGTTCGGTGACGGATCGCAGCAACTGTCGGTCATCTACGCGGGCGATCTCGCGGCCGCACTGGTGGCAGCGGCCACGGCGCCCGCCACCAGGAACGGGGTGTACTATGCCGCGCATCCTGTCGTGATCACCAGCCGCGAGCTGGTCCGGGCGATCGGGCGGGCGGTGGGACGGGAGCCTCGCATCGTGCCGTTGCCGCGACCGCTGGTACGCTGTCTCCTCTGGACCATCGGGTCGATTGCGCATCTCGCGGGCCGGGCGACAGTCTTGTCGGGCGATAAGGCGGCCGAATTCCTGGCTCCGGCCTGGACGTGCCTCCCTGACGCGCTGGCTCGGGACGCAGGGTGGCGGGCCGAAACCGACCTGGAAACGGGATTGCGACGAACGGCAGCCTGGTACAGGAGGGAGGGATGGCTGTGACGCCGCTATACGACGCGACGACGGTACGTCTTAAGTCGTCGCTTACGACGTGGCGTCGTAGCGTCTTACAACGCTTCACCGCCGTCGACGTCGTCACGCTGCTCTACGTCGCCGTCGCGACCGCCGCCGTCCTGGCCTTCTCGGGCCACGACCACGCCAGCTGGGACCTGCTGCTCACCGCGCATGCGCTGCTCGTCATCCTCGTGCTCATCGCGCCCCTCGCGCGCCAGGCCGGTCCCCTGGGTCGGTTCCTGGGCGACTGGTACCCGATGCTGCTGCTGGGCGCGCTGTACGCGGAGGTCGGCGTGCTGAATGTCGATCTGGGATACCAGCACGACCAGGTGATCCAACGGCTCGAGCTGTGGGTGTTCGGCTCCCAGCTGTCCTACCGCTGGATCCGCGAGATGCCGAATCCGCTGCTCTCCTGGGTCCTGCACGCCTGCTACCTCGCGTACTACGCCATCCTGTACACGTCGCCGCTCGGCTTGTGGTTCAGCGGGCGGCGCGACGCGGCGCGACGCACGATCTTCGCGGTGATGGTGACCTTCTACCTCTGCTACGTGATGTTCCTTTTCTTCCCCGTCGCGGGGCCGCGCTACACGTTCGATCTGGCGCATAACGCGGCCACGTCCGTCTGGCCGGCGCGCGCGACCCAGTGGGTCCTCGAGCTCGGTGACTCGTGGGGCGCCGCCTTCCCGTCGTCGCACGTGGCAGCGGCGGTGGTCGCCGCGCTGTGCGCCCTGCGCTACTGGCGGCCGCTCGGCCTGTTGCTCATGCCGCTGACGGTCGGACTGGTGTTGTCGGTGGTGTACGGCCAATTCCACTATGCCGTCGACGCCGTGGCTGGACTGATCGTGGCGTGCGCGGTACTCGCTTCGCAGTACATCTATGCGTCGCAGCCCGCCACGCTGCCGGCCACGATGCCCGGGCGAGAGCTCGAGACCGGCCGCGCTTAGGAGGTCATCCGACGGGCCGCGCGCGACGCGACCGTATCGAGGTCTCCCCCCAGCGCATCCATCTCGAGCTGGAAGCGCCAGTCGATGACCAGCAGCCCGATCACATACGCCGCCAGATTCACGAAGAAGATCACACTGAAGATCAGCGGATACGGCAGCCACACCCCGAAATAGAGTGCGAACCGCTTGACCCCGGGGTCGAGTCTCGAGCGGTCGGCGATGCTCGTCATCAGCAGGATCGCCGCCAGCGCGACCAGCACGAGCTTCCATGACACGAGGCCCGCCCAGGCGAACCCCGCGAAGATCGCCGCCTCGGACAATCGGTCGACCAGCGTGTCGAGCCGCCGCCCGGCTTCGGAGGCCAGACCGTACTGGCGCGCGATGCCCCCGTCGATCCCGTCCAGCACCTGGCCGAGGGCCATCAGCCCGAGCCCCCCCGCCCACCCCGGCCGCCCCGTCGCGACAGCGACGCCGGCCGCCACGCTCGCCCCGAACGCCGCCCAGGTCACCTGCGCCGGCGACAGGCCAAGCGTCTCGTGGCAGAGTCGCAGCAGCGGGCGGATCGCGCGGTCGAGGGTGCGCCCGACCGCGGGGGCGAAGTCAAACACGATGCTGGAACCAGTAGACGCCGACGTTGGCTGCGAGCAGCACGACGAACACGATCCCCTCTTTCACCTTGTCTGGAATGCTCGTCAGCCAGCCGCGCGTGACCCACGGAGCGTACGGGTAGAACGGCATCTTTTCGAAGCGGATGCTGTAATCCATGGCTACGTGAATCGCGAAGAACAGGATCGGCAACGGCGTTCCGAGAAACACACACAGCGGCACGATCCAGAGCAGCGCCACCGGCTCCTGCAGCGAGGATCGCCAGTAGTAGCCACGCTTGTCCCGCAGACCGATCGCCCGCAGATACAGAGGTGCCTTCACCGCGTGGTCGATGTCGACGCCCATGCCGAATGCGTAGGCAAGTACCTTGTCCCGCCCCTCGAGACCCATGGCCTGGACGCCGAGCGTGGTGGCGAGGAAGTGCGTGACGATCGTCACGGCGCGGCGGCGCGTTCTTGCGCCCGTCGTCCCGAGAACCACACGAGGGCGAGTCCGCCCCCGATCCAGACGAGATCCCGCAGCCGGCTCACGATGGCGGTGTACACGCCGAGGGCCGGGTCGAGGCCCAGCAGCTGGAAGACGAGGTAGAGCGAGCCTTCCTTGGTGCCCACCTCGAACGGCACCACGAAGATGACGTTCTGCACGAGGGATGTGAGCCCACCGATGACGTACGCCTGGGCGAACGTGATGTTCACGCCCACGCCCAGCGCGATGAGCACGTACTCGATCATGAAGATGGACCGGCTGAGGTATTCGAGCGCCAGCGCCTGGACGAACCGCCGGGGGCGGCGGTGATAGAACTCGGTGATCTGTTCGTCCATCTGCACCAGGGTGGCTCGCTTCGGCTCGAAGCGACGCGCCAGGCGGTCGAGCAGCGGGATTCGGTGCAGCAGGTCCAGCAATCGCTCGAGCCCGCCGTGCCGGTGGCCGGTCAGGAGCAGCACCACGAGCGCCGCGAGCACAACGAAGGCGAGCACCAGGCTCACGAGGATCGCCGGGTACGGCGGTAGCAGCAGGGCTCCGAGCACCACCGCCGTGAGGAAGCTGACCAGCATGCCAAGCGTGTGGAGCATCTGGTAGATCACGACGGAGCCCGCCGCCCGGCGCAACCCCAGCCACGGGGCGACCGCGGCGATCTTGAACGGCTCGCCACCCACGTTGACCATCGGCGTCATGAAGTTGAGCGAGAAGCCCGCAACGGTAATCGCGTAGGTCCGCCAGAACGGCGGGTGGCTCGGTTCATCCGCCATGCTGAGCCACCACGCGCCCGCATTGCAGGCACACACGACGCCATACAGCAGGACGATCGGCACGAACAGCGACCCGGTCCGTACGGCGTCGGCGAGGAGCTGCGCCACCCCGATGCGTGCCACCAGGTAGGCGAAGACTGCGGAGCCGCAGACGAACAGCAGCAGCTGCAGCTTGCGGCTCACGCGCCGTCCGGGATCGCGACCGTGGTGCCGCTCCGGGCGGCGACATACGCGTGCTCCACGACGCTGGCCACCCGCCGGATGTCCTCCAAGAAAGGTCCCGCCGCCGCGCTGGGATCGTTGCGGTCGAGCGCCGCCACGAACCCCTCGAACAAACCCGTGAACCAGCGGTGATACGCCGTCTTCTCGAGCTCCGCCGAGTAATCGCGCCGCTCGACCGCGCCCGCCCGCTCGAGACGCAGCTCGCCGCCCGTCCACTCGATCGCGCCGGTGTCCCCCACGAACCGGATACGGTTCTCACGCGCGCGGGCGGCCCACGTGAAAAACATGGTGACCAGCCGGCCGGGATATTCGAACCGCAAGGACGCCGTGTCCTCCACCTCGTAGGCGGCGTGCCGCAGGCGGCCGGTCCACGCGCTCACGCTCGTCGGTAAGCCGGCGATGTCGAGCAGCTGATACACCAGGTGGGTGCCGTGGTCGATCAAGACGCCGCCCCGTCCGGTCGCGCTCGTGCCCCGCCACGGCGTCCCCTGCGCCATCCGACCGGGGTCGGCCGTGGTGCGATGCACCGAAAACTCGGCCAAGTGCCAGCGGCCGATCGCGCCGCTCGCCAGCCAGTCCTTGACCTGCACCCATACCGGATTGTGGCGGTACTGATGGCACGGCATCACGATACGTCCGCTGGTCCGGGCGGCGGTGGCGATTCGGTCCGCCTCGCCGCGTGTCAGCGCCACCGGCTTCTCGCACACCACGTGGTAGCCCTGTTCGAGCCCCCACAGGGTGAGCTCGAGATGGGAGGCGGTCGGTGTACAGATGTCGATGAAATCGAGCGGGGCCAGGTCGCGGAGCTGTTCGCGGCGCTCGAGCAGCGGGATCGAGTCCACGGGCGGCACGTCGGCCGCATTGTCCACCAGCGCGACGACCTCGACGCGGCGGCGCAACGCGGCCGAGTCGCGGAGCGCGGGCAGGTGCGACTGTCGCGCGATACCGCCCGCCCCGATGACGGCCCCCCGGTACCGCTTCCGCTCAGGTGATGCGGGCGTACGCATCGCGCTCGCCGTCGAGCAGGTCGCCGAGCGCGGTGGCGTTCCACTCGTGGATCCAGAGGAGCACCACCAGCAGCAGGCTCATCCACACCGCCTCGGCCCAGAGGAACGCGGACACGTGCGCGGCGACCGCGGCCACGCCCAACAACACGAAGCGGATGTTCTGCCCGAGCCAGGCGCACATCGGCAGCACGACCTCCTGGCGCGCGCGGTACTCGGCGCGGAACGCGTCGGTGATGCCGCGCCGGCGCAGCACGCGAATGAGCTTCACCGATCGCGGGAACAGCTGCGATTGCCGCTGCACGTAGTCGCGGTACACCCGCGCGCCGAAGCGCTCCAGCACGGTCCCTCGTCGCCCGCCCTCGAGGTCCTCCGGGAGGTCCAGCTCGCTCCCGTTGCCGACGCCCAGATACAGGAAGGCATTGCGCACGAAGTCCACGGCGGCGCTCTGGAAGGTGTGGGCGAGCCCTGCGGCGGCGACCAGCAGAAATGCGCCCGGCCCCCAGAACCCGGCGTGGATCAGCCGGTAGATAAGGTGGAAATACAGATTGACGAACCGAAGGTTATCGCTGATGCCGTCGAGCGCCCGCCCGAACCGGGTGGAGCTACCGCGCAGCCGTGCGAGCTGGCCATCCGCCGAGTCGAAGACGTCCGAGACGATGAAGAGCACGAATCCGATGACGTTCGTCCAGCGGTCCTGGTACGCGAACAGGTGGCCGGCGACGAGCCCGATCACGAGCGACCACAGCGTCACCTGGTCCGCCGAAATCCCCGTCGGCTGGAGCGCGCGCGCGATCCGGATCCCGATGGGGCGGAAGAAGTGGAGGTCCGCCCACTCCTCGACCGCGGGGCCCTTATGCGCCAAGTCGTTCTGCGGCTTCACCGAGCACTTCCTTCATGGTGGCAAGGGCGCCCATCGCCTGGTCCTCGTCGATCACCAGGGGGGGATTGATGCGAACCTCGGGGTTGTAGATCATCGCGAGCACGCCGCGAGAGAGCAGCGTGTCGAAGATCCAGCGTGCCGTCTTCTTGTCGAGCAGCCGGCGGGTCCCGGGGACGACGAGATCCATCCCGATCATAAGGCCGCGCCCCCGCACGTCCGACACGATCGGCACCTCGGATTCCCAGCGCTTCATCTCCGCCAGCATCTTGTCGCCGAGCCGGTGGGCATGCTCCACCAGCCGGTCCTCGACGATCGTCTCGATCGTAACGCGCGCCGCCGCCAGCGGATTGCCGCCGTAGGACGACGAGCTCCCGCTGGGGTTGGCCCACGGCTTCGCAAACGCGATTTCCTCGCGGGCGATCACGCCGCTCATGGGGAAGCCGCCGCCGAACCCCTTCCCGACCGCGAGCACGTCGGGAAGCACGCTCTCATGCTCGATCGCGAACATCTTCCCGGTGCGCCCGAACCCGGTGATCATCTCGTCGCAGATCAGCAGCGCCCCCAGCTCGTCCGCGAGCTCGCGCAGCAGCTTCAGGTAGCCCGGCGGCGGCACCACGTTCCCCGCCGTGCCCTGGATCGGCTCGACGATGATCGCCGCGACGTCCCGCGTCGTCTCGAGCTGGATTTTGTTCCGCAGGAAGTCCACGCAATGCCACTCGCACGATGGGAACGTCTTGTCGAAGGCACAGCGCGCGCACGACGCGTAGGGCGAGAGGTATGCGCCGGGCATCAAGGGACCGAGTGCGTGCTTGAAGCTCGAGCCGAGCAGCGGCAGCACGCCGCCGGTCTTGCCGTGGAACCCGCCCCAGAAGCCGATGACTTCGGTATGGCCCGTGCGCGCCTTGGCGAGTCGCAGCGCGGCCTCGATGGCTTCGGCGCCGCTCGAGTAGAACTGGGAGCGATTCAAGTCGCCGGGGGTGAGCTCCGCGAGCAGCTTCACGAGCGCCGCACGATGCTCCGTCGTGAAGCTCCCGACGTGCACGCGCGCGACCTGCCGCTGCATCGCCGCCACGTACTTGGGATGGGCGTACCCGATGCTCGCCACGCCTACGCCGGCCAGGAGGTCCACGTAGCGATTGCCGTCCACGTCGTAGAGGATGGCGCCCTCGCCGCGGTCGATGGCGAGCTGGCTGAACAGCGCCACGCTTTGCGTGCCGGGGGCCAGGTACAGCGCCTCCGCGTCGAACAGCGCCTTGGATCGGGGACCGGGGAGGGAGATCTGGGTGCGGCGCAGCGTATCCGTCACGAGTGTTTCCGATGTGTGAAGCGATGGGTGATGTAGGCCGCGATGGCCTGCGCCGCGTCCTCACGAAACGGCGCGAAGCTCGGCCAGTCGTTGATGTCGATGAGCACGGGGCGGTCGGGCTCCGGAAAGGCGACGTCGCCTCCGAACACTTCGAGCCCCAGGATCGCCGCCGCCTCGAACGCGAGCGCCTTGAGCCGGTTCTCGTCCACCGCCGGCCGTGCGCCGGCGAATCCCGCTTCCGAGCCGTACCAATTGAAGAAGCGACCGTCGGTCACGCCGTAGAACTTTACGACCGGACCAGGCACATGCTCCTGCAGCGCCACCCAAGGGATACCGCGCCCGGTGAAGGCCCGCAGCGCTTCCGCCACCTTGTCGGGCGAGGTGACGACCACGTCCTCGGGCCGCTCCGCGTGTACGTCACCCCGCTTGATCCAGATGTCCTGATGATCGGGGCTCAATGCCTCGAGCTGGCCGGCGGGCGGAAGCGGCGCGGAGCTCGCGTGAATGAGCGTCCGCGGGAACGGCACCGTGCTGTCGCCCAGTCGCTTGACGAGGCGGTAGCGGTGGCAGTTCAGGGCGCTCGAGGGGCGGTTGACCACCACCGCGCCGTCGGACTCGAGCGGCATGAGCTGCTCGGCCGCGAGGGCGCCCTGGCACATGTTGAGGTACAGCGGCGCGGTCGGAAGGCGGCCCTGCTCGACCTCCCGCTCGGTGGTCTTGATGGCCCGCCAGCCCTGGGCTGCGAGGCGCTCCACCGTCGCATCCATGATAGCCGTGTCGTTCACGCGATGCTGCAGCGGCGAGTACGAGGGGCTGCGGTAAATCGCGACCAATGGGCCCAAGACGATGTCGCTCCTCGAGTCCGATGACTAGGTTTCGCGCGCGCCGAGCCACGCGTTGGCGTGCTGAAGATCTGATGGCCGATCGATATCGATGATGCGCGGCACTTCGACCGCTGCCACTCGCCGCCCGCCCCCGACGACCGCTTTCAGGAAGCCGCGCATCTTGTGGCCGCCGTCGGCAACGGCATCGGCCGCGGCGCTGCGGATCCCGGCGCTCAAGCCGTAGACCCCTCCCGTGACGCACGGGGGCGGGACCGGCTCGTCGCTCACGGCCCGGACCTCGTCATCCCCACCCCGGATCACGTACACGGGAGACTCGTCGTCCACGTACGGCGTCACAGCCAGGACCATGTCCGCGCCCTCTTCCAGGTGCCGCGCGGTCGCCCGGTAGACCGCCCGCCAGTCTGCCGGCCGCATCACCGTGTCCACCATGCTGCAGAATACGGGGCCCGGCGGCACTGCGCGCAGCCCCTCGACCAGCGTGTGCAGCGAAGATGGCGTGCGACACTCCACCAGAGTAAGGGGGGGCCCGAAACGCCTCCCGTCAAGCACGCGCGTGACTGCCGGGAAGTCCGCACGAACTGCACACGTGAGACTCCCGCACCCCAACGCCGCGAACGTCTCGAGCAGCCCCACGATCTGCGGTCGCCCGGCCACCTCGACCAGGGGCTTGGGCACGCGGATTCCGCCCGCGGCGAGCCGCGATCCTTCTCCACCGGCCAGGATCAACCCGTGCACGCTACTCGAGCACCCTTTCGACATCGGGAAGGCGACCGATCCGCGCCGTGACGACGAGCTCGCCACCGGGCGGCGCCGCACGGTCGGACGGGGCGAGCCAGCACGTGCGCATCCCCAACCCGGCGGCGCCGCGGATATCCGCCTCGAAGTTGTCCCCCACCATCCACGCGCGCTGCGGTGACACTTGCAGCGCCGTCAACGTGTGCGCGAAGATGCGGGGGTCGGGCTTGCTCCAGCCGACGATCGCGGAGTCGCTGGTCACGGCGAACAATCTCGCCAAGCCCAGCTCCTCCAAACAAGGCCGCAAGTTGCCGGTGAAGTTGGACACGACCCCGAGGCGATAGCGGCGGGTGAGCCGCTCCAGGACCGGAAGGTTGCGTGCGACGACCTCCCGCGCTTCGGCGTGCAGCCGGCGCGCGATGGCGCCGGCGTCCACGGGGTCGGGCAGGAGCCCGACGACCAGACGAGCCTGCGCTTCGATTGCGGCCCGGAACCCGAGCGTGCGAATGCCGGGCAGCCGCGCCAGCGCTGCGTCGGAGGCCTTGAAGAAGGGATCGAAGGCGGCGAACTCGAGACCGCCGCCGACCGCGCGATAGGCGGCGTGGAAGCGCGGACCCCAGTGCACGCCGTCGGCGTCGAGCGTGCCGCCGAAGTCGAAGAGGACGACGTCGGCGGGCGACCTAGTGGCGGGCGTGCGCGGGGTGCTCGTGCGCGCCCATCTTCATGGGCATGGACATGGGCTTTCCCCCCATCTCCATCATGTGGTGGCCGCCCCCGCTCTCGAGCCGCATGTAGTGCCGGTAATCCTCCTGATAGAGCGAGTCCGCCGGCTCTGCAGCAGGCCACGTCACACCGCGATCGGGCACGAACAACCCTCCGACCACGCCCATGCCGCCATCCGGGATCGGCGCCCCGGTGGGGTTGTCGTAGGAGACGGCGATGCGGTAGCGGTGCTCCGGGACGATGTGCACCCCCAGCCGCGTCCAGCCGTAGAGCAGCGCGATCGGGATCGACGCGATATGCCCGACCGAGTCCGCGACGGGCGCGGCACGGTAGATCACGTCGCCGGTCGTCACGTCCGCGAACTCGATCACCCGCCCGTAGTCATGCATGTGCCCCCCGAGCCCCACGATCTTGCCGGGCACGGCGGGGCTGCCCTCGTAGGAGCGCGATGAGCGCCCCGGGGGGAGCGCGAACGACTTGTCCCCGACCGGGAAGGCCACGTCCATCTGCCAGGGCGAGGCGGTGAACAACGGCCAGGGCCGCCGCGCCGGGGTGAAGCTCATTACCAGACGCACCCGGGCTCCGCGGTACGCGGCCGGCGTGAGGTTCTCGACCATAGCGCTCGCGACGACGTGCTCCCCACGCTTCAGCGGCAGGCCGAAGAGGAGACGCGGCAGCCGGATCGTGCCGGTCTCGTGACCCGCCGCGAGGAGGCGGCGGGAGATCGGTAGAAACAGCTCGCGGTGATCCGGGTCGATGAGATTGAAATGGTGGATCAATTCGTCGGGGAGGGCGTGCCCGGCGCTGTCCACCACCTGCACGCGGAAGCCGTAGATGGATCCGGTCTCCGGGATCTCGAGCGTGGCGACCGGCGGCTGCAGGATCGCATGGTGGGGTGTGTTGGCGGGCATATCGATCGGCGCCAGGTCGAGGACGAGCGCGCCGGCTCGGTCGTCGAGAAAGATACGGGCGCCGTTCGCGTCCCCCGCGGACTCGGTCGCCGGGAGGTCGCCCGTCGCGACAACGAGGATCAGGGTCAACAGCAAGCGATTGGTCATGGCGCGGGGAATTGTAACCACGCTGCAACGCTCGGTGCAACGGACCCTACGACCCCCGCAACCGTCGCACGGCCGTGACCACTACGGCCGGCTGCTCCTCGTAGATGAAGTGCCCGGCCCCGGGCACGCTGTCCACGATGAACAGCGGAAGCGCAGCGGCCAGGACCGCGACTTCCTCCGCGCTGACCCCGCCCTCGTGTGTCGCCGTCCCGAGGAGCAGACGGACCGGGCAGCGGACCTCGGCGAGATGCGGCCGCAACCGCTCCGGCTCGCGCCGCTCCGCCATGGCCAGAAACGCCTTGAGGGTGCCGTCCAGATCATGCGCGGCGGCTGCCGTGTAACCGTCGACCACCTGCTCGCTCACCCACGACGCGTCTCCTGACGCTTTGATCAGCTGACCGCGGATCTTTTTGCGCACCAGCTTCACTCCGCCGAACAGCTTGATCCAGGGCGCGAACTTCATGGCACGCCGAAACGCTCGCGTGGCGGCAGCCTCGGCCGGCCCGCCGTCGAGCGAAACGATCCCGGCGACGAGGTCGGGTCGCCGATACGCGAGGCGAAACGCCATCGACGCGCCCAGCGAATGCGCTACGACTACCGCGTGCCGCACGCTCAGTCGGTCCAGCGCGGCCGCAATCCGGTCGGCCTGGGCGGTGAGAGAGTAGTCCGCGTGCTCCGGGCGCGCCGAGCTGCCGATGCCGAGCGGTTCCACCACGATCGCCCGGTACCCGGCGTCGGTGAGGAGCGGGATCACGGCACGGTAGCCGAACGCGGAGCCGAACAGACCGGGGATCAGCACCACCGGTTCTCCGCTTCCGGCGACGGTGACCTCGACCGACTCGGCAGGCGAGAGGACGAGCGGGAACGCTCGCGCGGTGTCGGCGCAGAGCAGCAGCGCGAGCATCAGCATACGCTCCTCCGAAACAGGGCTCGCGGCGCTCCGTGCAGCGCCACCACCACGCCGGTCACGACCGCTGCGATCGCGAACGTCGCGAGGACCTGGGTAGACACGGGAATCACGAGCCCCAGCGTCGCGAAGAACCACACTCGGGGCGCGCGCCCAAGAAAGGTCGCGAACAGATATTTCCGCATCGAGTACCGCGAGAGCGGTGCCAAGACCGAAACGATCCAATACGGAATCGGGCTCCAGGCGCACAACCACACGGCGAAGAAAGGGCTCCGCTGGAACAACACGAGCGTCTTCCGGACGATCCAGGAGTTCCGCGCCTGCTCGAGCCGCGGATGGCGCATGATGGCGCCGTACACATGGTAGTTCACGTAGTCCATGTAGAGGTTGCCGGCGACGGCAAGCAACGTGACGAGCAGAGGGGGATAGAGGCGTCCAGCCACCATCAGCATCGGCTCGAACGCGGCGGGGAGCACCATCGAGATCGGCCCGCTCATGAACAGCGTCACACACAGAAAGCCGGCGAGCGCAGCAACGTCGGGCCAGCGGCTGGCGGGATAGATGGCGACCAGCGCGAGGATCCCCGTTGCCCGGAGGACGGCGTCCCACTCGGGTGTGCCCCGGCGTGCGCTCAGCGAGGACGCGAGGCTCGTCATACCGCCACTCCCAGCGGAGCCAGCCGCGAGAACGGCAGCCCGTCGAGGCCCTCCGGGATCGGAAGGCCGAGCGCCTCCAGCATCGCGGGCATCACGTCCGCCGTACGGATCGGCGCGTCGGGAAGGGGTATGCTCGCCGCGAGCGGCACCTCGATGTGATCCGCGATGAGGCTGCCGTGCCCGGCGCGGTGGGCCGGGATCTCCCACGCGTCGCGAAAGTCGCTCCCCAGGTCGGCCGCCAGCACGAGGTCGCCGGCACGGGGCGAGGCGAGCAGTTGCAACAGCTGGCGGGGCGCGTCGGGGAACGGCGTGCGGCGCGAGCGCCCCAGCAGCTCGCGGTCCTCCTGTACCAGCGGCTCCGTACCGAGCTCGAGCGGGTCGCCGAGCAGCGGCTCGTAGCGAATCCCGTCCCCGTCGGCAGAGAGACGCGCGCGCCGCCAACCGCTCGCGACCATCACCTCGCCCGCCCCGTCGCGCCACGCGCCGAGCCGAACCGCGGGCAGGGAGAGGAGCTGCGCGATCAGGTCCGAAGGCACGGCCGCACCGGCCCGCGGAACGGCGCCGCCGGCGCGAGGCCGAAAGTAGAGGTGCGCGCAGCCGTTGCCCGACACCATCACGGCGGCCTGCGCTTTTCGCCGCCAGACATGCCACGGGTGCCGGAGCGTGGGCACCCCCCAGCGCTCGAGTGTCAGCGCGAGGTCGCAGTGGTGCTCGACCGCGCTCGCGCCATGGTCTGTCGTGACGAAGAGCACCGGTGGGTCGCCACGGCGCCGCGCGCGCGCGAGGAAGCGACCCAGCGTTGCGTCGATGTGGCGATACGCCGCGTGCACGAGGGCGTGGTTGGGTCCATGCACGTGGGACAAGCCGTCCGGGCCGGGGAACACTACGAATAGGAACCGCCACGGGTCGTCCGCCGCGGCGACCCACGAGTCGGCGACGGCGCGATCGAGCGCCGCGTGCGTCCCGAGGAAGTGGGCGCCGATCCCGAGGATGGCGCGTCGCAGCGCAAGGCGGTGTGCGCCGCGCATGAGCCCCCGGATGATCGGCGTGCAGATGGCAACGCTCTCCGGCACCATCTCGAATATTGATGGGCCACAGGAGATGTCCCGGTTGATCCACGAGGCTTGGACGCCGCAGTAACTTCGGGCGGCCCGCCATTGCGCACGTAGCCCACCCGCGGCCCCCGCGCGATCAAGCCAGCGGGCGCCTGGCACGTTCGCCGGCCCCGGATAGCGGCCGAACAGAAACGGGATGTATGCGACGCCCGTGGTGGAAGGAAAGACCGTGGTCGCGACGGTGATACCGCCCGGCTCGATCACCCAGCGCGCGAGGTTGGGCAGCTCGCCTCGATCGAGCAGATCGCGGAGCACATCGTGCCGGGCGCCGTCCATCAGCACGAGCACCACCCGACGCCCATCCGTTCGTGTCGATCCCACGGTACCTCCCGGTGCGGGTCCGGGGGGTACGTTCGCGTCAGCGTATCAAGCGATCTTCAAGAGCGCTTCAAGCCCGCTCGCGATACCGCCTGACCTGACCAGGCGTGATCATCTCCTGCAACAGGACGGCCCGCTCGATCGGCGCGGTGAACACGTATCCGCGCGCGTCCGCGACCAGCCAGCGCTCCCACTCGAGCGCATCGAGCGCCGACTCCAGCGCCGCCGGCTCAAGCCCGGTGGCACGGAGCAGGCGGTCCGCGTCCACACGCTGCGCGAGCGCTGCCGCCGCCCCGAGCACCTGCTGCCCTGCCTCGGAGAGCGCGCGGTACCGCTGGCACACGACCCCGATGATGGTCGGGGGCAGATCGCCGGGGAGGGAGTCGACCAGTGTCCGGGTCGGGGACGGCCAGGCCGGTGCATCGGGCGCAGGCTTGAATCCCGCGGCCACTGCCTCGAGCATCGCGACCACCAGGAGGGGGAGTCCTCCCGTGTCGCGCTCCACCCGCCGGGTCAGCCGCTCCGCCTCGTCGGGTTCGTAGCGGGGAAGCGCCCAGCGCACGAGCTCGCCGAGCGCCGCCGCGTCGAACCGCCCCAGACGGACGACTGTGCCTCCGAGATCGCGACTCAGCCGCGCCCGCAGCTCATCCAGCCGCTCGCTGTCGGGTGACCCGCGGGAAATGCCGAGCAGGAGGAGCACGGGTCGCGCCGCGGTATCGCGGGCCAGCGCGGGGAGCGACCCAAGCGTGGCCGCGTCGGACCACTGCGCGTCGTCGAGCGCGATGAGGAGGGGCCGTTCCGCCGCGACGGCACCCACCGCAGCCCGGAGCGCTTCCCCGGTTGGGCTCGCGGGCGCCGCGGCGTAGAATCTCGTTCGCACGTCGGCATCGAGCGCCGCGAGGCCGGCGAGGGCTTCCGGTGGTGCTCCCGCGAGCCCCGGCGCATCGCCCAGCCCACCCGCGAGCAGCCCGGACAGAGTGCTCCACTCGGCCTTCTGGTCAGCCGGCACGGCGCGAGCGGTGGCGACGGTGGCGTCATCGAGCCGCGCGTGCGCTACCAGCTCCTCGATGAGCCGGGTCTTCCCTTCCCCGGGCTCGCCCTCGACGATCACGACCTGCCCCCGCCCGCCGCGCGCCCCCTGCCACGCCGCCGTGAGCGTCGCCAGCTCCACGGCGCGGCACACCAGCGGCGGACGCGGGCGAGCCATGGGCGGCGCGGCGACGACGCGGCGACCGACGCGAGTGTCCCGGACCCGCGCGACCAGGCGAGCGGTCTCATCGCTCACCGCCGCGCCAATCGTGTCGTGCAGGGCGCGCGCCAACTCGTCGGCCAGGCGCAGGGCGGCGGCGCGATCACCGGCGAGCGTGAGGGCGCGCATCGCGGCGCGGGCCGCGGGCTCGGACGTGCGGTCGAGCGCGACCGCGCGGAGGCCGACTCGAGCCGCCTCTGCCGCATCGCCGCGCGCCAGAGCCGCGGCAACGCCCTGCACCAGTGCCTCGAGCGTTTGCGCCCGCCACTGCGCCCGCTCCGCGGCGAGCCAATTCTCGAAATCGGTCGCCTCCGGGATCGCCAGGCCTTCAAGGAACTCGCCATCGACCAGCGCGGCGGCGGTGGTCCAGTCGCGTCGTTCGCACAGCTCCGCGAAGCGGTCGCAGTCGAGCGCCACGGCGTCCGGCGCCAACCGAACCTGGTCCACGTCGGCCAGTAGCCGCTCGTCGCCGAGGGCGCGCCGCAGGACGCGGAGCGCCTCGCTCAACGAGTGACGGGCCTGACGCTCGTCGCGGTCGCTCCACAACAGACCGGTCAAGTGCTCGCGGGTGCGGCTCCTGCGGGGACTCCGGGCCAAGTACACCAGCAGCGCGACGTGCTTGCGCCAGAGTAGCTCTGGTGGCGCGTCGGTGCCCGCCACGCTGACCCGCACGGGACCGAGCACGCGACAGAAGATGGAAGGCATGACGCCCCGAGTATCGGGCACGCTGCGGCCACAGGCAAGCACAGCTACATTCCCGGGCTCTCATGCAGACGCCCGACCTCGAGGCGGTGCAGCGCGCCGTCGGCGATCGGTACGAAGTGCTGAGCCTCGCCGGCATCGGCGGCATGGGCGCGGTGTTTCGCGCCCGCCACCGCACGCTCGGTCACATCGTGGCCGTGAAGGTGCTGCCGCCCGACGTGGCGGCGAGCGCCATGCGCCACGAGCGGTTCCGCCGCGAGGCGACCCTCGGCGCGTCGCTCGACCACCCCAACATCGTGCGGGTCTACGACTTCGATACGCGCGAGGGGATCAGCTTCCTCATCATGACGTTCGTGCGGGGCGACACCTTCGAGGAGCGCCTCCGCGGCGATGCGCGCGTCCCGACGGACCAGATCCTCCGCATGGTGCGAGAGATCGCCGACGCGCTCGGGTACGCCCACCGGCGCGGCATCGTACACCGCGACGTGAAGCCGTCCAACATCCTGCTCGACGAGGACAGCGGCCGGGCCCTGCTCGCCGATTTCGGAATCGCCCGGGTGGAAGGCGCAGGGGAGTCCTCGCTCACGCAGCCCGGTGCTGCGATCGGGACACCCGGCTACATGGCGCCGGAGCAGGCGGCGAGCGGGCGGGTGGACGGGCGCGCCGATCTGCACAGTCTCGCCGCGGTGGCGTTCGAGGCGCTCGGCGGTGGGCCGGCGGCGTTCAAAGCGAATCGCGCCGGGCTGGTGCGCACGCTGCGCACCGCGCGGCCGAGCTTGTCGACTCGTCTCGCCACCGCGCTGGTCGCACCGCTCGCCGAGCAGCCGAATGATCGACCGGCCACCGCCGCGGCCTGGCTCGCCGCGCTCAGCCGCGCCGAAGTCAGGCCGTGGCGCCCTTGGGCGGCGGCGGGGCTCATCGCGGTCGTGGGCGCCGGTGCCCTGCGTCTGCTACTTGGCTCGCACGGGGCCTGCCAGCTGCCACGCGACGCACCGGCACGCCTCGCGGTGATGCCGTTCGCCATCCTCGGCACACCACCCTATCCGGCGTCTCAGCTCCCCGAGTACTTCATCTCTCGGTTCCGCCCCGTGGAGCGCCTCGGCGAGGTCGTCGCTTTCGGCCGCGTGGCCGCGCAGATCGCCAGCGAGCACCCTTCGAACGAAGAGGCACAGGCGCTCGCCTGTCGGCTCGGCGCGAAGTTCTTCGTCCAGGGGAGCGTCGCCTACGCGGGGCCCACGCTCACCCTCCAGGCGACGCTGTACGAGGGCGGCAGGGCGCGACGCAGCGCGAAAGCGGAGGGGCGAGTCGGTGCCGAGGAGTCCGAGGTGATGGACCGCGTGTGGGCGGGGTTGTACCCGGAGTTCACGCCCGGCCCCGACGCCACGCTCCCGAACGGCGGCCCCGAAGCGCTGGCGGCCTACTTGAACGCCGAAGCGGCGTTCCGGCGTGGCGATTACCGAACCGCGCGCGACGAGTACACCCGCGTGATTCGAGCGGACACCGGGTTCGCAATCGGGCGGCTGCGACTCGCGCTCGTCGCCGCGCAGGTGGACCCCACGGAACAGGGCTTCGGCGCGGCCCTGCGAGGGGCGTTGGTGCATCAGCGGGGACTTTCCCCCGCCGACAGCCTGCTGCTCGACGGGTTCACCCGCCTGCTCACCGAAGGCGACGGGCTGGCTGCGCTCGACCGCTTCAAGCATGCCACCGAGCAGGCACCGAACTACCCCCAGGCGTGGTACGTGCTCGGCGAGTTCTACTATCACTTCGCCGGTCTGTTCGACGAGACGGTCGGCGAGGCGGGCGTCGCGTTCAACCGCGTCCTCGACCTCGATCCGCGGTTCTCACCGGCCATCGGCCATCTGATCTCTCTGGCTCACCAAGCGGGCGATCGTCGCGAGACCGCGGACTTGATTCATCGCTACCTGCGCATCGATTCGACCTCGGTCGTCGCGGAGGCGGTCGGGATCGCCGACACACTCATCCTCGGCTCCGCCCCGGCCCAGCTCGCCCTGCTCCGCGGCGTGTGCCGGCACAGCTTCCTGGCGTTGCAGTACCTCGCCTTCCAGGCGGCCGAATTCGGAACGCCGGTGCAGCGCACGGGTCCGGCGCGCGTCGTGCTTCGCTGCCTCGAGCAGCGTGCCGCCACGGACGCAGAGCGGGCCCGGATCCTCCGCATGGGCGTGGCCGCCGATCTCGCGGCAGGATGGGCAGACAGCGCCCGCTTGCGCCTCGCGCGGGCGACGGGCGGGTCGGCCGGACGGGAACGGGACCTGTGGGTCCTGCTGGCGCACGCGACCGGGCTGCCGGCGCTGGGCGACTGGCAGAGCGCGGCGGAGCGCGTACGCGGGCGGCTCGGCGCGGCCCCGGACACCGACGCCGCCGCCCATTGGCTGCTCGGGCGCCACGGGATCGAGGGCTCCCGCCACGCCGCCGCGCTGGCCCGGCTCGCCGACGGAAAGCGGGGGCCACTCCCGGCCAGCCTCGCCGCAGACCTCGCCGCTCGCCTTGCCCTGTCACGCCACGACACGACGCGGGCGCTGCGGCTATGGGACGGTGCGACGCGGCGTTACGCCGTGCTCAGCGTGCCGCTCGACCTGGTCGCATCGCTCTGGCCCCTGCGGCTCGACCTCGTGCGGGTGGCGGTGGCGCAGCGTGACAGCGCCGTCGCCACGCGCGCCTGCAGGTCGTTCGAGACCCTGATCGGCTACGTGGATCAGGTGGCGCAGCCCGAGGTCGAGCGCCTGTGTCTGGTCGTCCGATCGCGCTGAGCACGCCGACTTCAGTTGGTCGCGACCGTCTCCTGATCTACGGGTCGGGCCATGAACGTCACCACCACGCCGGCATGGTCCGACGGCCAAAGCCCAGCCGCGGTCCGATCCCCCGGACGATCGCCCACCACCTCCCAACGAACCGGCGCGGCACCCCCAGGCAGGTTGCGGCCGAAGATGAAGTCGATCCGCTGGTCGAAGGTGGGCCGAGGGTTCAGGAGATCGGCCTGCTCGCAGCACGTCAGGCCGGGCGCCCTGCGGTCCGGGTTGACCCATGCGTCTCGAAATCCGGCCGCGCTCAGCTGCCCGTAGGTTGGGGTAGCGCGCGTCGGGTCCGCACCGAAGGCATCGGAGTTGAAGTCGCCCACGAGAATCGTCGGACGTGCGTCGGGCCTGAGCAGCGCGAGCAGCTCCTGGGTCTGCGCGAGCTGGATGTCCTGGACTTCCTGGCCCGCGAGGTGCGTCGCGACGAATCGGTACGTCAGCCCGCCGATCGTCGCCTCGACCGAACTCCATCCCTGATAGACGCCTGAGGTCACGCCGGCCAGCGTCACCGGCAGGTAGGCTGCGTATACACCGGATCGCGGATTGGCGCGGAGCACCCCACCGTGCACCAGTACGGCGTCGCCGTCGGTGAAGCGCACACCGCCGAAGATCGGCTGTCCCGCCGGATCGAACGCGACGATGACGGGCACTTGGATGTCCGTCGTGCGGTCCACGGCCGCGGCCGAATAGTCGAGACCACGCGCGTGCAGCGTATCGAGAAGAAGTGCCAGGAAATCATAGGCGACGTGCGTCGCGAGCTCCTCGAACGGCCGGTCGGTCGTCCGGTAGATCGCCAGCTCCTCGAGACCGATCAACTGCGGTCGTTGCGCGGCAATCGCCTGCGCCAGCACGCTCGCGCGCGCGGGGAAGTTCGTCGCCCGCACGTGCGCCCACTCCTCGGTCGCCAGGACGATGGCTTCTTCGGCGGTCCGCGCCTGGATGATGCGCCCAATATCCGCGCCGACGTAGACATTCCAGGTCAGCGCGGTGACGCCCGGCGGGTCGGACGCGGCCGCGCCCGCCGCAGGGGCGCGGTGCGACAGGGGCGCGGGGGTGGGGCCCAGGGGATGTTGGTCGCTGCAGGCGAGCAGCAGGGCGACGAGGATAGCGGAACGACGACGCATGTGACCCTCTCACGTGAGTAGAGGGGATTAGAGTCACCGCGCCCGATCAAGACCGGGTCAAGTGGAAGGCCCGCCTGCGTCGAGCATCCGTTGCCGCTGCCCCGGCGTTACCATATCCCGGTCGATCACGTCACGCACGATGCGCGCGACGAACAGGTACCCCCGTCGCTCTGCCGCGAGCCAGCCTTGCCACTCGAGCTCATCCAGCGCCTGCGCCAGCGCTTCTCCGACGACGCCCGCGGCCCGGCCGAGCCTCGCGCCGGCGACCCGACCCCCCCGGCCCCCCAACACGGCCGTCCCCACGAGCACATGCTGCGCGTCCGCCGACAGGCGACGGAAGTTGACACGGATCGCGGCCACGACGTTGTCCGGAAGCTCGCCCGGTAACGTCTGCTCGAACGTCTCCGTGGGCCTCGGCCACGGTTGCTGCGCATCACTCGGCTCGAAGCCGGCTGCGACGGCGTGCAGTAACGCGACCACGAGGAGGGGAATGCCCGCGGAGTCCGCCAGCACGCGGCGCGCGAGGCGGTCCAGCTGCTCGTCCCCGTAGGAAGGAAGCGCCCACCGCCCGAGCGCGCGCACCTCGTCGGTCCCGAATCCCCCGAGCTGTACCGCGGTGCCGGCCAGCTCGCGGCCGATGCGGGCGCGCACGTCGTCCAGCTCCGGATCGCTGGGGTGTAGCGCCACTGTGAGGAGGAAGGCGACGGGCGAGTGCTCCAGGTCGCGGATGACCGCCCCAAGCGCGAGCATCGACTCCCGGTCGAGCCAGTGCGCGTCATCCACGAAGACGACCACCGGCTGCTCGTCCGCGACGGCCCGCAGCACCTCGGCCAAGGCCCGCCCCGGTACCGCGGGCAGCGCCGTGCCGCGCAGCTGCGCGAGCGCGTCAGGCGAAGCCCCGGCGACCCCCGGGGCCTCGAGCAATCCGCCGCGCGCGATCCCGAATACCCCGCTCCATACGTCATTCTGGTCGGCCGCGACCGCACGCACGGCGGCGACAACGGCGCCCTCGAGTCGGGTCCGGGCCACGAGCTCTTCGGCGAGCCGGGTCTTCCCGGAACCGGCGTCGCCCTCGATGACGGCGACGGTGGCCCGCCGCCTGGCCCGGCAGGCGCTCCACGCGTCCGTCAACCGCTCGAGCTCGAGAGCACGGCCCACCAGCGGGGCGCGACGCGACCCGGATGCCCGCCCTGCCTCGCGCACCGCCTTAGGGAGCCGCCAGCTGCGCTCCAGCCGCACCCGCTCGGCGAGCGCGCTGGTCTCCGCGTCCGGCGCCGCGCCGAGCTCCCGCTTTAATCGCGCGACGAACTCGTCGTACAGAGCGAGGGCCCCAGCCCGGTCTCCCGCGAGCGCGAGCGTCCGCAGCGCGGTCCGGACCGCGGTTTCAGGCCGCCAATCGAGCTCGCGGGCACGCCGCACCGTATCGTGCGCCGCGGCCACATCGCCGGCGGCGAGCAACTGCTCGGCGCGGTGCACCAGCACGTCCACCGAGCGGCGGCACCAGTGCTGGCGTTCCGCAGCCAGCCAATTGTCAAACTCGGAGGCACCGCGGACACTGAAGCCTTCCAGGAAGTCCCCATTGATCAGCGCGGCTGCGCGGGCGTAATCGCCGGCCGCCGCCAGCGTTTCCAAAGCGTCGGTGTCGAGGTCGACCGTGCCGGGCGCAATCCGCACTTGCGCCGTGTCGGACTCGAAGTCGTCGTCACCCGCACACAGGCGCAGCACGCGCAGGGCTTCGTTCAGGGAGTGGCGCGCCTTCTCCTCCGGCTTCTCGCCCCACAACAGGCCGATGAGATGTTCGCGCGCTCGGGCGCGTTTGGGCGACCGGGCCAGATAAATCAGCAGCGCGAGGTTCTTCTTCCATAAGAGCTTCGCCGGCGCCGCCGCGCCATCCACGCTGACGTCCACTGGGCCGAGGGCGCGAATGACGATCACGCGGCCCCTTTGCAGCCGAGTGCGACGAGCCGAGTGGCGGCACTGTCCGCGCGGGCGCGGTAAGGTGGGTCCCCGCCGGACCAGAGCCGCACCACGGTCCCGTAGGCCCGACAGGCTTCCTCCCGTGGCTGCCCCGTCCGCTCCA
>WNGQ01001721.1_pt1 | contig 38429 bp, 32 predicted proteins | sample 5407661 | NCBI WGS metagenome assembly WNGQ01 (sample SAMN13153382, study PRJNA577476) | soil metagenome | isolation source: 60 cm soil or saprolite under Garry oak tree replicate 2 | place: USA:California | collected 2016-06-15 | reverse complement strand
TACTTGCTTCACCGCCTAACAGTTTCACCTGATTACTCAGGCCAGCGCTCTCAGCTCCACAAGCGTCTTTTCGTGCCGACGAAGCCACGACCGGCACGCCTAGCGCTCATGCACCAGGTTTCCACGTGCTTGCATTGTATATCATATATGGTGTGCCGTCAACAAGGCTTAGATACTGGCAAAGAGGATAGTGTCTGCTACATCCATAGAGTTGCACATATTTTACGCCTTTTTCAACCACTGTTGTTATCTCCATCTCTCTCGATGCAAGCTCCAACACTTCTTGTGACGCCTCTGGGATAACTCTTTGCCTCGCTATAACTTCTTTGTGACACCCGGACCCTATCCTCATGAGCAAGAACAACGTGTGTGAATACAGTTTACTTATTGTTGATAGGTACAATCATGCTGCACCGAACGACGCGTTCTATTTTAGCGTCGTTGCAGGCCATCATCGGTTGGGAATGGCTCATGTCCGGAGGCAATAAGCGACTCTCCGGCGCAAGGCATACCTCAATCCAGGTATGACCGCCCATTAAAAGCTTTCATGCACAATGGAGAGAGTCGCTCACCCAAAGTGGCTCTCTCTTGTGCCATACATACGGCCATTCTCTCAGCGGCCTCACGTTTTGTGTGCTGCCTGTGATATCAACACCGCTCAGTGTGATGCGCCTGTGATGTCCCGGCTCTATGCTTCAAGAAGTGAGTCCTGGCGAACATACATGTTTTGTCAATTTTTAAGGAGGAAGTCGGCATGGTGTATCGTTTTCACGTCAATGAACAAACATGCATTAATTGTGGTATCTGTATGGACCTCTGTCCCGTGCGCTGCCTGGATATGTCACGCCCCAGTGGGGAAGGGACAATAGGTCAGGCGTCAGAGAGACAGAGTCCGATCCCGGGTGAGTCGGCGCAGCGTGCATGGATGATGCTGGCACCGGTTCAGGTTGCCCCGTGCGTGGGCTGCCAGATCTGTGCGCAGGAATGCCCCACCAATGCGATAACCATCGAGAACAAGGTCAGCCAGGTGGCGTATGCCGAGCGTGGTTCCCTGAGCTATCTGCCGCCCGAAGACGGCTGGCAGCCCCTCGATGCCTACACGCGGGCCTATCCTGAAGAGCCGGGCGAAACCCCCTGGGGCGAGGGACGCGCCTGGCACGTCGCCGAGCGCCATTCAAGTTGGCAGAGCTGGCGCACATGGTTGGGTGAACGCAAAGAAGATCTACGCGCCCCCTGCCAGGCGGCCTGTCCGGTGGGGACCAACGCCGGGCTGTACGTCAGCCTGATCGCCGAGGGACGCTACGATGAAGCGCTGCAGGTGGCTTCAGAGCCTAACCCCTTTCCCTGCATCTGCGGCCGCGTCTGCACCGCCCCCTGCGAGGACGTGTGCCGGCGTGGAGAATTTGACGCACCCATTGCCATTCGCGACCTGAAACGCTTCGCTATGGACAATGGTGCCCCGTCCAAACGCAAAGTAACTCCACCCAGGCATCGCCGGGCTGAACGTGTGGCCATTGTGGGGGCGGGGCCGACCGGGCTCTCCGCCGCCTATTACCTGGCGCGCCGCGGCTACAGGGTGACGATCTACGACGCCATGCCCGTCGCCGGAGGCATGATGGCCATCGGCATTCCAGCATATCGCCTGCCACGCGCCGAGTTGAAACGCGATATCGATGCCATTTGCGAACTTGGCGTAGAGCTTCGCCTCAATACGGCTATTGGCCGTGATGTCACGCTCGATGAGCTGCAGGAGGGCTACGATGGGGTCTTGCTAGCCGTTGGCGCGCAACACAGCCAGCGCTTAAATATCAAGGGTGAGTCCATGCTGACGGGCGTCATCCCGGCAACCCTGTTCCTGAAACAATTCAACCTCTCCTCTGAGACACGCATAAGCGGCAACGTCGCGGTGGTTGGAGGGGGCAGCACGGCTATGGACGCCGCACGCTCTGCCTTGCGCGCCGGTGCCAGCTCGGTTCAGATTCTGTACCGCCGCACGCGTGCTGAAATGCCGGCCCAGGTGGAAGAGGTGCGAGCTGCCCTGGAAGAGGGTATTCAGATCCTGGAACTTGTCGCGCCGCTATCTATCCTGGGCACCGAAGAAGGCAATGTGAGCGGCATCCGCTGCCAGCGCATGCAGCTGGGCGAACCTGACGCCAGGGGGCGACGCAGTCCAGTGCCCGTACCAGGTTCAGAGTTTGATATCCGGGTTGATAAGGTACTGGTCGCGATCGGTGAGGCGCCCGACCCATCCTTCCTACCGGAAGGCACAAGCGTTGAGGTATCGGCCTGGGGAGGACTGCTGATCAACCAGGAAACGCTGGCGACCGGTGCGCCCGGCGTCTTCGCGGCCGGCGATGTCACCTATGGACCAAAGACCGTCATTCACGCGGCTGCCCATGGCAGAAGGGCCGCGCAATCCATTCATGCCTACCTGTCCAAACTCTCTCCGCGTGCCGTGACCGAGATGCCGGAGGGCGAATTTGAGACAGTATCCACGCTGCCGCCTGATGGGACGGTGTCGTTAGACCTGCGTCCCACACCGCGCGAACTGATGCCTTTGCGTACAAGCGCGGCCGCACACGATCGGTCACTTGAATTTGCAACGGGTTTCACAGAGGAACAGGCGCGGCGTGAAGCCAGCCGCTGCCTGCGCTGTGACCTGGCCTACCTGTGCCCCACGATCAAGGTGATCTCGCCTGAGCAGGTCGTGGCTGCCAGGAAAAACTCCTGAGAGTGTCTGTTCTCATTGTAATCAAAGAGAGGTAGCTATGTCAGTACAAGATCTTACCAATGCCATTATTGATGGCATCAACGCAGGTGGCGAACAGTTCCTCGAAGGGACGCTCGCTGCCATCCTGCCGGCTGTGTGGCTTGCCCTGCTGGGGCTGCACCTGGGCCGCCCCTATATCCTGGAGATGATTGATCGCTTTACCCTGCGCCTGGGTGCCGACCTGCTGTGGCTGGTGTATATCGCCGCCCGCGACCTGCTGATCGTCTCGGGCGTGGTCATGAGCTTTATGTTCTTCTTCCCGGACGTCGTCGTCACGGACGCGTTGCCGCTGACGGGCGGTCTCGCCGCGGTGTGCCTGTTCGCAGTCCTGCTGGTGAAGCTGATGGGAGATCCAGATCACAACCTGCGTGACTTCCGCCTGGTGACCTATCTCCTCGGTCTCGGGGCCGTCTTCTACTTCGTACCGTACCTGTTCGGCGTACAGTTCAACACGGTCGCACCGGCTAGTTTCGCGGGCGTCAGCAATTTCCTGGTGACGAACACCAACCCGAACTGGGCAATTGGCATCTGCTACGCTTCCACGGCCCTGTTCGCCATCCTTGGAGCCGTCGCCGCGGCCTATGTGCTGAGAACCGGCGGTCGTGCCGAGGCACAGGATACTGCAGCGCAGGATACCGCAGGCACCATCTAGGCTAAGCCGTCCATCTAGAATAAGAAAGGAATGCACTCATGAAACCTGATGATATCGCAACAGCGATCACTCAAGCACTTGTCCAGGGCGGTTCCCAGTGGCTGGTCGCCACGATCGTCGCCTTTTTACCTGCCATGTGGACGATGACCTTAATACTGCACCTGGGTCGACCGTATGTCATACGCACCCTGCGGCGCTGTGGACTGCGCTTAGGCGCGGATATCTGGTGGATGTCGTACCTGCTCATACGCGATGCCGTGCTGCTGATTACCTTCGCTATGAGCTTCATCTTCTTCCAGCCAAGCATCGTCGCCAACTCGGCGTTGCCCATCACGGGACCGCTGGCCACGCTTTGCCTGCTCATCGCACTCGCCGTCAAGCTCTCACGCCGTGCCGACGATGATGTCCAGGCCTACCGCATCGTCACAGCCTTTCTCGTGGTCGGCGCAACCCTCTACTACGGCCCGCAGGTCTTCGCGGTCGAAGCCGCCAGCCAGACGTACCTGGCAGGCTTTGGCCAGGCGTTTACCAGTAACTCGAACGTCGGCCCCGCCCTCGTTATTATGTGGATCTCGCTGGTAGGCGTCGGCATCGTGGCGATCTGGCTGTTTATCCGCGCGCTGGTCTCAGCCAACCGCACCATGGCTCAGAGGACAAGCCCGCCGCAAAAGCCGTCGACCGCGCTTGGCGACTGAGCAAACGCCTGCGGTCTCATAGATCTCCGCTAGCATGTCTATGCGCAAGGAGAGGGCAGGATCTTGGTTGACGCGAAGATCCTGGCCCTCTCCTTGCGCATAGCTCATCGCCCCAATAGAGAACGTCACCCATTACAAGAGCGGTTGTTTCACCCCGGTAGCAGCCTCCACCAGGACGCGATTCACCGCCTGCACTGGCTCATCGGCTTGAGATGCTTGTGTGAGAGTAAAACGTCACATTGTGATGATTTCGTGTGCGCGGGAAGTTACCCTATCATATAGATAGAGGAAGTTGTTTGATCCCATCCGAGAGTTGGGAGAAGACATTGCAACGGCAACACGCAATTGCTCGCTATTGCCTTGCAGAGTACCTTCTCCCTTCCGCTCACAAGGAGACACCATCATGCTTATACAACAAGATACCCACCTTCCTATAACTTCCCAGCACGCACGTACGCCAACTCTCGCAGGGGTTGAGGAGGTAGTGGAAGCCGAACAGCCAGTGCTAGCATTGCAAGTGGGATCCGAGACTGATCCAGGCTTAAAACGCAAGCAGCGCCCGAACGAGGATACGCTCTCTGTCACTCGCGGTTTCATCTCTTCTGCTCCTTCGAAACCGTTTGTTCTTCTCATGGTGGCGGACGGCATGGGAGGGCAGGCACATGGGCAAGAAGCGAGTAGGCTCGCTGTCCAGTCCCTGGAAGACTATGTATCCAACTCACTGCGCTCTAAACAGGTGGCGTCAAAAACCTTTCTGCCCTTGCTCAAAGCAGGCGTCCAGTATGCCAATCGGGTGCTGTACCAGCGCAACCAGGAGCAGATAAATGCCATGGGAACGACGATGACGGCCGTGCTGGTGGTAGAAACCACAGCCTATGTGGCCCATGTAGGCGATAGCCGCTTCTATCTCTATCGCGAACCCACTGGATTGTCGCAGATCACACAGGACCACTCACTGGTTGCCGCTCTCGCGGCAGCAGGGGTCATCCGGCCGGAAGACATCTATACCCATCCCAGGCGCAACCTCATCTATCGCTGCCTGGGCGAGAAATCTGCCGTGGAAGTGGATATATGTGCGGTACCGCTGGCTGCTGACGATACCCTGCTGATATGTTCCGATGGGCTGTGGGAAATGGTCCGTGACCAGCAGATCGCAGCAATCTTGACCTCGCCTCTATTCGATCCTGCACATACAGCCCGCGCACTCATTCAGGCCGCGCTGGCAGGTGGAGGTGAAGACAATGCGAGCGTCATTGTGGCGCGGGTGAGCAAAGTAGGGGTCGGAGCTCGGTAGGAACCAAAAGGTGGCCCCCTGATTGCATGAAGATGAGCGAGCCATAACGGGTTTTCAGCCGCACGATCAGATCGCGTGCGGCATCCGTTGCACTCACGGTTTCACTCATCACAGTACTCCTAGAAAAAGCTCAGCGGCTTTGGATCATAACTGACGAGCAGGCACTTCGTTTGCGAGTAGTGCTCAAGCATCATGCGGTGGTTCTCTCGACCAACCCCAGAGACCTTGTACCCGCCAAAGGCGGCATGCGCAGGATAGAGGTGGTAGCAATTGGTCCACACACGACCAGCTTTGATGCTCCTGCCCATGCGATACGCTCTCGACATGTCGCGTGTCCACACCCCGGCGCCCAGACCGTATAACGTGTCGTTGGCCAGCGCGAGCGCCTCGGGCTCATCCTTGAAGGTAGTCACAGCCAGAACCGGCCCGAAGATCTCCTCCTGGAACACGCGCATCTGGTTGTGTCCCTTGAGGACGGTGGGCTGGTAGTAGTAGCCACCGGCGAGTTCCCCAGCGAGGTGGGTGCGCTCGCCGCCGATCAGCAGCTGGGCGCCTTCATCCAGGCCGATCTTGACATAGTCTTCGATCTTCTCGATCTGGGCGCGCGACACCTGTGCGCCGATCTGCGTGTCGAGATCGAGCGGGCTGCCTTGCCGGATGGCGGCAATCCGTGATAAGACGCGTTCCATTGTAGTATTCCTACCCGATGGTTGAACCGATGAGCTTGCCCAGGCCAAACGTGATCCCGGCTGCCAGCAAGCCGAGGAGGATCTGGCGTGCGCCAGCTTTCCAGAGGGGAGAGCCGGCGGTCAGGCTCACGCCTGCTCCGATGCCGAACAGGCCAAGCACGCTGAGCGCCAAGCTGATGACGACGGCGGCGAATCCATTGGTGAAGATAAATGGGAACACCGGGATAATAGCCCCGATGGCGAAGAGGAAAAACGAGGTAATCGCCGCTCCCCAGGCGGAGCCGCCGAGTTCCTTCGGATCGATGCCCAGCTCCTCACGCGCCAGTGTGTCGAGCGCCATCGTGCTCTGCTGCATCAAATTAGCCGACAGTTCCTTCGCCGTCCGCTCGTCGAGGCCCTTCGACTGGTAAATGAGCGCCAACTCTTCCTGCTCCTCCTTTGGGGCCTCCTGCAGCTCCTGGCGTTCGATGGCGATCTGGTGCAGGTTGAGTTCGCGCGCGCTCTGCACGGAGACCCACTCGCCGATCGCCATCGAGAAGGCCCCTGCCAGCAACCCGGCCACGCCGGCGATCAGGACCGCATGACCAGTGAGGGTCGCTCCCGCCACCCCCATGACCAGACTGAGGTTCGAGGTCAGGCCATCGCTGGCTCCTAGCACGGCGGCGCGTAGTTCATTGCCGCCCGCCGAGCGGTGCCGGCCCTCAAACTGGGCGAGCAGCGGTCCGGCAATCCCGCCCCGAGCCCCGGACAGAAGGTAGCTGAACAGGCGGGTGTGCGAGCGTTCATCGGCAGGCAGACCTGCATTGACCGCCTCCGGCTGGGCATCATACTCGCTCACCGCCTGCTGTTCCATTGAGGAGACCGTGGAGAGCACTGCCCCTGTCCCAAGCCGCCTGGCAAGCCACAGCAGCGTCCGAACGCGCCAGCCGGGTGTGTAGGTCGGGCTCGTTGCATTGGCACGGCTCAGGTAGTCCTTCCAAAGGTCGGCGTGGCGCTGCTCGATGGCTGCCAGGCGCCGGTAGAGTTCGGCCAGGTGCGCATCGCTCTCGACCTCTGCCAGCTTGCTGTACAGATACACGCCTTCTCGCTCGGAAAGATAGTTCGCGCGGTAGCGCTCGATGTCGTTGCCAGTCGGCTTGTCGCTCGTGGTGTTCTGAACGGTCATACTCAACTCCAGTGCTGTAAGGGACCCTTTCTAGTTTATCACATTGTAGAGGAAGAGTTTCAAATGGTGGACAAATAAACCGGTGCGGATTGATCACATCGATCCGGCATTTTCGTGAGGGAACAGAGATAGAAAATGGCGTTTTTGTGACAACACAGTGATGGATGTACCCTATACTCAAAGTGTGAGAGGGGACCTCTCACAGAAAAAAGAAGGGAGGCTATATTAGGAGGAGAAAGGCACGTAGAGACAAGCGGCGTACTGCAAGGACAACAGACTCTCCGTGAACCAGGCCGTTCAGAGAGTCACGCAACATCAGCGAATTGTATCGTCTTTGGGTCGCTATGCGAGCTAACGTGTGGGGTCGTTTGTTGATAATGGAAATGGAGAACTCCCTTGAACAGTCGGTGAGGCTGGTACCCTAGATGGTACCAGCCTTTTCCTTGCTACACAGTGTACTAGCAAGCAGTGCATTTTGGTGCGGAAGCAAAAGACAAGTGATTTCCCTGTGATGCTGTAAGCCTCTGCCGTGATAATTCAGTGATTTCACTCTTCTATATTAATGGTATCGAATGAATATTCGAATGAACGAATGAAAGGAACAAAACAATGGCTGAGCAGATGAATGCCACAGTGAGGCTGGAGACGGGGATGTGTTTCGACGCTGAGGCCGGCTCCGGTCATCACCTCACTCTCGATGCAGCAGAACATGCCGGAGGACACAACGTCGGCTTTCGACCAATGGAGCTGCTATTAGTCGGCCTGGCCGGCTGTACCGGGATGGATGTTATCACGATTCTCCTGAAGAAGCGCCAAGATGTTACGGCCTACGAGGTACATGTTACGGGTATCCGTGCGGAAGAGCATCCCATGGTGTTTGTTGAGATCACCGTTGAGCACATCGTCACCGGGCACAACGTCCAACCAGAAGCGGTGGCGCGAGCGATTCAACTTTCCGAGCAGCAGTACTGCGGTGCAGGCGCGATGCTCGGTAAAGTAGCTCACTTAACCCACACCTTCCGTCTTGTTGAGGCTGCACAGACATCAGTCGTTGTCGCCGCTACTCCATGATGGTTCGGTTCTACAGGACAGAATTATGAAGTAGAGAGCGATGTTATAGTGGCCCGCGCTGCCGGGAGGCAGGCTGAGTCACGAGCAAACAAAGGAGTCAAGACCATGGCAGAGCGAATGTCGATAATTGTTTTCTCGGGCACTGTAGACAAGCTGATGGCAGCATCCATTCTGGGAACAGGTGGAGCTGCGATGGGGATGGAAGTCGAAATCTTCCTCACCACATGGGGCCTGGAGGCGTTCCGTAAGGACGGCTACAAGACCAACATGAAGGTCAGCAAGGATTTCGAGGAGTATGCCCCGGTCATGATGGAGCAGATGGTGGCGAAGAAGGTTCCCTCCTGGATGGACAACTTCAAAAATGCCAAAGAGATCGGGGACGTGAAAATCTATGCGTGCAGCATGACGATGGAGCTATTCGGCATGAAGCTGGAAGACCTCGAGCCGATCGTCGAAGACGTGACCGGCGTAGCTACCTTCGTCGAGCGTGCCAAAGAAGGCAAAATCACGCTGTTCATTTAACAGCAACTGTGTGGGTGGTCGCCTGATCTTCTTGCGATCACCCCATTCTTCCACTCTTGAAAGGAGTTGATGACCATGTCAGAACTGACTGAGATCATGATTGATAAAGAGATCGATGCGCGAGGCAGCTTTTGCCCGGGGCCTCTTATGGAGCTTATTCGTGGCATGAAAGCGCTGCCCGTGGGTGGTGTGCTGGCTGTCCTATCCAGCGATCCGGGCTCTGCAAAGGATATTCCCGCCTGGATTCAGAAAGCCAGGCACGAGTACCTGGGTACCTTCCCAGAGCAAGGCTATACGTGCTTCGTAGCGCGCAAGGCCCATTAGTGAAAGGAGGCACTATCATGCCCCAACATATAGTGATTGTCGGTGGGGGTGTGGGTGGGACGATTGTGGCCAATCTGCTGGCACGCTCACTGCACCGCCAGGAGGCAGAAATCACCCTGATCGATAGCACGGGGAAGCATGCGTATATGCCTGGCTGGCTCTACATGCCCTTTAACCATATCAGTGCCCAGAGCGATCAATTGATCCGTCCAGAGCGAGACCTGCTGAACAACCATGTGCATCTTGTCACAGGTGAAGTGCAGAAAATCGATAGCCAGAACCGCGAACTTCGCGTTCGCCACAGTGCGGGTTTGGACGAAATCCTTGGTACCGGTGGAGCAAGCGAGGCGGCCTATCCCTACGATTACCTCGTGCTGGCCACCGGAGCGCGCCTGGTTCCATCAGATCTGCCAGGATTGGCCGGAACTGAGGAGAAATGGCACCACTTTTATAGCGCTGAGGGTTCATTACAATTGCGAGAGGCGCTGCAAACCTTTGAGGGTGGACGCATCGTGGTCACGGTGGGTGGTATTCCCTATCGTTGCCCGCCAGCACCATTGGAATTTACGTTCCTGCTTGACGAGTGGCTGCGCAAACGTGGTCTGCGCGAGCGGACAGAGATCCACTATCTCTATCCGCTCCCACGTGTCTTTCCCATTGAGACCGTGGCAGAGGTAGCGACCCCACTCCTAGAAGAGCGGAACGTGAAGTATACCATTTTCTTCAATACGGAAGCAGTGGATACCGAGCGCAAAATCATCTCCTCTTTGGAGGGTGAAGAGATTCCCTACGATCTGCTGGTGTTAGTACCACCGCATCGTGGTGCCAACGTCATTGAGGAATCAGGTCTGGGTGATGAGCAGGGCTGGTTGCCGACTGATCGTGCCACGTTGGAGGTGAAGGGTGTGCCTCATATCTACGCGTTGGGTGATGCGACAGACCTGCCTGTTTCCAAGAGCGGCTCGGCGGCCCACTTTGAGGCGAAGGTGGTGGCCCATCGTCTCATTGCCCAGATACGCGGTGAGGAGCCGAGAAATGGGGAGGCAACCTATGATGGTGAGGTGATGTGCTTCTTGGAGACGGGTCAGAACAAAGCAACCCAGCTCGTCTTCAACTATGAGCAACCACCACACCCACCACGGCCCAGCCTGTACTATCATATGGAGAAGCAACTCTTCAACCGGGCCTACTGGCATCTTGTGCCGCAAGGACTGGTGTAAGGCGCATCTTTCTCCTCTTGTGCGCATGAGAGCAATCTGTGGTGATTGCTCTCACTCCCAAAGCTGGTTGTGTGCGCTTCGACGGCAATCGTTCCTTGACTAAGCTGCGAAAGCTTGACATACGCCTGCCACCAGTTTTATAACTTTCAAGAAATCGAATGTATGAATGTTCTCTCGAAGAGTAAAGGAAGGAAGCAGATGGAACGCGAGCGAGAAGAGCAACTGTATCGACTGCAAGCAGAGCTCTGCCATGTGCTGGCTGAGCCGACACGCTTGAAACTCCTCTCGTTGCTGGGTGAGAGACCGCGACCGGTCAAAGACCTGGTCGAAGCAACGGGAGAGCGCCAGGCCAAGATCAGCCAGCACCTGGCGATCATGCGAAAGCTGGGCATCGTGCGTACCGAACGGCAGGGAACCGAAGTCCATTACTCCCTGGCCGATCCACGCATCCTGGAAGCATGCCGTATCACACGGGACGTTTTACTCCAGCAGCTGACGCAACAAGCGAGTCTGGCGGTGCCACTTGTTGCAACAAAGGAGATCTGACGATGCCCATTTATGAGTATCGAGGCCCTCGGTGTGAGGAACGATTTGAACAACTGCTTCCTCTACGAGCTGAACATCCGTCCGTGATCTGTCCTCGATGTGGCGCGCAAGAGATTCGCAAACTCCTCTCAACGTTTGCGACCACCGAGAGGAGTCGAGCAACCAATCAATCGAGCTGTGCGCCAACTGGTGGCTGAAGCATTCGCCGGTGAGAGCGGTCGCTCTTGTATTAGCTCTTGCATTTTGTTCCACCTCTGGTTTATGATAAAATAAAGAGATTAAATGTTTCACTCAGCCACGGGAGTAGATGAGTACACCTATGTCTGACGCGCGAGAATCTCAGCACACATCTGTATCCTCTTCGTCCGGGCCTCTACACATCTCTTCGGCCAACGTACAGCCGTTCCTGGACATCTCACCTGATGCCCTGGTGATCGTCAATGCGGCCGGGACCATGGTGATGGTGAACGGGCAAACCGAAGCCGTCTTTGGCTATGCACGCTCCGAACTGCTGGGGCGGCCGCTCGAACTGCTCCTGCCTCAGCGCTTTCACGCGGTCCACACCGCCCACCGGGAGCGCTATTTCTCCGCTCCGCTCTCCCGGCCGATGGGCGTGGGACTGCAGCTTGTCGGGCGGCGCAGGGATGGCGATGAATTTCCAGTCGAGATCAGCCTGAACCCCCTGCTTCTTGATGGCGTGCTCCACGTCATCGGCGCCATTCGAGATATGACCGTACAACGAGTTGCCGAGCGCGAGCGCTTGCTGCAATTGCGTCAGATTCGCCTGCAAGCTGAGTTGATCAACCTGGCGCATGATGCCATCTTCATCAGCGACTCCATTAGCCGGGTGCTCTTCTGGAATAGGGGCGCCGAGGAACTCTACGGCTGGACAGCACAGGAGGCGCAGGGCCGCGTCAGCCATGTCCTGCTCCAAACGCGCTTTCCCGTCGACCTCTCCGTCATCGAGGCGGGGATCGAGCGCGAGGGTCAGTGGGAAGGGGAACTCGTGCAGACCTGCCGGGATGGCCGCGTCGTGATCGTGGAAAGCCGCTGGGCTCTGGTGCGCGATGAACAGGGACATCCAACCGCTATTCTGGAGATCGACCGGGATATCACCCGGCGCCGTCAGTTCGAGCAGGCGGCGCAGTCGGTGCATACGGAAACCGCGGCGCGCCTCACCTTCATGCAGCAGGTGCTCGACGCCTTACCCAGCGGTGTCTATCTTGTTCATGGGCCACACGCTCGCTTGCTGCTGGCCAATCGTGCCGCCACCGGCGTGTGGGGGGCACAGTGGCCAGCCGATCAACCGATGCTGGAGTTTCTAGCGGCAAATGGGATCGCACTTTTCGATGCGCAGGGGCGCATCCTCCAACCGGAGCAGTACGCCACGCTGCGCGCAGTCCGGTACGGGGAGGAGGCGCTGCAACAGCAGGAGACGATCCGCCGCCCGGACGGCTCCAGTCTGCCTATCCTGGTCAATGCGCTGGCCCTCCCTGCGCAGCAGGGAACGGGTCAGCTGGCAACTTCCGCGGAAGCGGTAGCGCTCATCGTCCATCAGGACGTTACCGTCCTCAAAGAGGCAGAGTACGTCAAAGACGAGTTTGTGGGCATCGCGGCTCATGAATTGCGCACGCCTCTGGCGGCGCTCAAGGGCTTTACCGACATGCTGCTGGTGCAAACGGCGCGCAAGCGAGGACCACAGCTTTCCGGGTGGCAGAAAGAGGCGCTGGAGGAGATCGAGCTGGCAACCACGCGCCTGGTTGTGCTCACGGAGGAACTGCTGGACGTAACCCGATTACAGGCGGGGCGCTTGCAACTGCAGCGTACCCCAACCGATGTGGTACCGCTTGCCCGGCGCGTTGTCACGTTCCTGCAACAGACGACGACGCAGCACCAGGTAGAGATTCGCACCCCCCATCCCCAACTCGTGGCCCACATCGACCCGGGGCGCATTGAGCAGGTGCTGACCAACCTCATCGGCAATGCCATCAAGTTTAGCCCGCAGGGCGGTCCGGTGATCGTGACGCTCTGGGAAGAGGCCGCAGCCGGGATGGTAGGCATCAGCGTGCGGGACCGCGGCGTCGGGATCCCGCAGCACCAGCAGGCGCAGATCTTCGGGCGCTTCATGCGGGCCGACAACGCCAGGGCATGGGGGATTAGCGGGACAGGGCTGGGCCTCTACATTTGCCGCGAACTGGTGGAGCGGCACGGGGGACAGCTCTGGTTTGAGTCGGAGGAAGGCGCAGGCGCCACTTTTTTCTTAACCCTCCCCATCATCACCAACCGGGAGAGCCATGAACCATCTTCGGTATCTGGTTCACTCCCGTAAAGTATCCCATGTTTATCAGACCTTCGCCGACATCATACTTCCTCTTCCTGGCTGGAGCAACTTTCAGTATCATGCCACAAGTTGTAACTGAACGAGCGTTGTGAGCTTAGAGTGAGATGTATCCCGCTCCTCGTGATAGCCTTGTGACGGGCGAGAAGTATCCTTATGACAGGAAAGATGCAAAAACCTCTCTCATCTCTGTGGTCGATCAACTTCAGGCAGGGATTGCGGCCAAGCCCAATCTCTCGCTGAGCGCGTCGGTCGTCTCGGATGTAGATGTGGCAGGAGCCATTATCAAGGCAGGAGAGGACGTTGAGGAGGGCGGTGGCTATGAGTTCATTGCTCTCTCCACCCATGGACGCAGTGGATTAGAACGCTGGAAGATGGGTGGCATCACCGAGCAGGTTCTCCATAGGACCAGGCTGCCGCTCCTGATCATGCGGCCCGGCGATACGGGAACGAAAAAAGTGAATGATGTACTCTTACTGAAGCAGTCTGACCCTGGCATCGCTCGGCTGCCCTGATCTGCTCGTTGGATCGAGGAAAGAATGCGGCGCACGGTTGCGCCGCATTCTTTCCTGGTAAAAGGAAGTGTGCTATGAACGCGAGAGATATCATGACCCGCAACGTATATACGATCTCCCCAGAGGCAAGTGTGCAGGAAGTTGCACAACTCCTGAGTGGAAAAGGTATCAGCGGTGTCCCTGTTAGCGACAAAGCCGGCAAGATCGTTGGTATCGTCACCGAAGCTGACATCATTGCTAAAGTCGATCGAACAGGTCTGCGTGTTGCCGATATTATGAGCCCTGAAATTATTGTTGTCGGTGAAGAGACACCAGTTGGCGAGATTGCCATGCTCCTTACAGAAAGCCCCCGTGATTCATCCGGGGGATGAAGCGCCGTTCCTTGTTTGGGGAGGCGAGGGGAGCGCGCTGTTCGCTGTGTTGAGCTACTTGACAGAGGCGGTCCAGCTTGGTATGCTTGGAAGAGATGTTCTAGCACAAGAAAAAGGGCGAGGCTCATGGGCACAAAGAACACGAGAGAGAGCAAGCCAGCCACACAGAAAACGCCAACGTTTCTGCTCGAACTGCCCCTCCAGGTTGACGCTGGCCAGGCCAAACGCATCCGCGGCCATCTGGAAGCGGGGCGCGCCTTCTACAATGCCGTGCTGTCCGAAGGACAACGCCGTCTGCGCCACATGCGAGCTGATCCGTCCTGGCAAGCGGCTTGTGCCATCCCCCGCACACACAAGCAGGAACGGCAGGCCGCCTTTGCGGCGCTGCGTGAGCAGTACGGCTTCTCGGAATATGCCCTCCACGTGTATGCCAAGCAGGTGAGGGTGTCCTGGATTGCCGAACACCTGGATGCGGTGCTGGCTCAGACGCTGGCTAGCCGCGCCTACCAGGCCCTCAATCGCGTCTGTGTGGGCGAGGCCCGTCGCGTGCGCTTCAAGAGCCGAGGGCGCGGGCTTTCCAGCATCGAGAACAAACGCAACGACACCGGGCTGCGTTTCGTGCTGCACCAGCCACAGGAGGGCAAGCAGGGGTATCTCATCTGGAAAGACGACCAGCTGGCGGCGATCATCGACTGGAACGACCCGGTGGTGAAATACGGACTTGATCACCGCATCAAATACGCTCGTCTGATCCAACGCAAGGCCAGCAGCCCCAAGGCGCAAGGAGCCGATGGAGAGGGCTTTCGCTACTACGTCCAACTGGCTCTGGAAGGCGTGCCGTATCACAAGCCCAAACACGCCGTTGGAACCGACATCCTGGGGGCCGATCTGGGACCGTCTACCATCGCCCTGGTCCCACAGCAAGGCGAAGCGAGCCTGGAGGTCTTCTGCGAAGGGCTGGCCCCGGATGAGAAGCAGGTCGGTCGGCTCCAACGCCAGATGGATCGGCAACGGCGAGCAGCCAATCCTGACAACTACGACGAGAAGGGACGCATCCGATCAGCTGGCGGCAAGAAGAAGCTGCATTGGAAAAGCAGCAAGAGCTACGAGAAGATGCGACAAAGGCGAGCCAGCAAAGAACGCAAGCTGGCGGCTCATCGTCAGAGCTTGCATGGACACAAGGTCCATGAGATTGTGGCGCTAGGCAACACCATCATCCTGGAAAAGATTTCCTATAAGGGGTGGCAGAAACAGTACGGGCGAAGCGTCGGACTGCGAGCACCAGGGATGTTCATCAAGAGGTTGAGACGCACCGTTGCAAGCACGGGCGGCACCCTGCTCGAAGTTCCCACACGCACGACCAAACTCAGCCAGTTCTGTCACGGCTGCGGCAAGACGCTCAAAAAGCCGCTTGCGCAGCGCTGCACCAGTGTGTGTGCGGAGTGGGTCCGGTGCAGCGTGATCTATATTCGGCGTTTTCAGTATGTCATGGCCTGGGAAGGTGCGGAGGCGCGCCTGCGGCTCGCACACGAGCGTGTCCAACAACGTGCGAATGAGGGGCAGAGCTTGCCCCGAAGCATGGGTCATGCCCGTGCCAGAGCGCGTCGGCCCGAAAGTCAAAGCGAACCCACACAAGAGCCAGCTTTCTCGCTGCGTCGAGGAAGATTGGAAGCGTGGAAGGAACGTGAGAACCCCCGCGGCTTGAGCCCGAGGAGCACTCAGCGAACGCAGAATTAAGCGAGTCCCGGTTATGCAGAATGCAAGCTGGTGGGTATTGTCTGCCGAGCAGACATTGTCCAGGCTGTCGCTCAAGGGCACCTGATCATCAGGCATTGGTAGCAGGAAAGGATAACAGAGGGAGCGTCCGGGACGAGCGAAGATCGATGTGGTTTGGAAGGTGAAATTGGCGGCGTTCTCTAGCGTCACCACCTCGCCGACAAGCAGTCGTGTAACTGGCTGGCGCTCAAAGGCTCTACCTCGCCCGCTGGATCGTCTTCCCCACGATGATCCTTGGCTACCTTCACGCGTTGGCGCGGGCGCAGGCCAATGCTCGCGTCCTCGTTGAACCGGGGACTGCCCCGATTGAAACAACTGGGACCGAGGTTGAGCTGACCGCGTAATTCAGATGAAGGCGTAGGACGAGCAGCAGAGGACAACTGTGGATAAACGGTTTTTGTAAGAGGGAGTACTGAGCTGCGAGAGGCAATCCTTGTGGTCAATGCCATTCAAATAAGGAGAACCTCTTGACGAGTCTCATTGGAATGAAGTGGGCAGACAAAATCTTTCCAGGTTTTGGTCTGGTCTGGAAAGAGAAAAGGCACATCCTTGTCTTGTTTGACGAAAAAGCGGGTACTGGCAGTTTTGATGACCCGAGGATAACTCCTCAGGCGACGCTTGGCAGGCAGCAAGCGATCGCTTTGGCGCAGATCCTGCAACACCCGAGGCTTCCACTGCTCCTTGGGGGTCAACTGCAAAGGCAGGCTGAGGGTGAGAGCGGTTCCCAAGACGCAGACGGCTTGCGCAAAACTGAGTCGATCCACGTCGAGCTCTGGCTCTTGCTGGGCCGAGTGCATCATCCAGGCGCGCAGGGCATAGTGGCCCACTAGCCTCGCCCAGGCTTCTTGCATGACCCCCATGGCGGTCTTGCTGAGCAAGACCGGTGTGCTCAATTGATGCTCTTGCACCTCATCATAGACCAGTTCGAGCTCCCAGCGCTCATGATAGCACGCGGCGACCTCCTTGGCCGGGGCGGTTGCCGGATCGAGCAAGGTGGTGGCCAAGCCATACACCTGATCGGCAGTTGCCGCCTTGCGCGTGCCCGAGCGCCCGCGCGACCGCTGCAACTGCGCCAGGGGCGAAGCTCTCTGCTCGTCGAGGCGATATTCGATGATGCGCAACGTCAAGGGCTCCTGCAACGGCAGATCTTGGGAGCGCTGGATCTGCACCAGATAGCTGCCATCCGAGAGCCGCTCCCCTTGACAGGCATAGTCATCGGCTTGCAGGCGGGTAATACTGTCATGGCCGGCTTGCTTGAGCCTCTGGATCCACCAGGCCCCGCGAAAGCCGGAGTCTTGCAAGACCAGCGAGTTGGGTGGCAAGAAGCTCACCACCTCTGGAACCAGGGCCATTTCCGAGCGGAAGCCGGGAGCCAGCGCCGCCCCCAGGTGCGCATGCGAGCCAATCTCAAGCACCGAGAGCAGACGCAGTTGAGGAAAGGGACTCTGCCGGCGTGGCTGGTCGTCCTTGGTACGTCCCCGAAAGGTCCAATCGTTCTCTGCCGTCTCACAGACGTCAAAGAGCTTGCTGTCGATGGCGATCAGGCGTCGACCAAAGCAGAAGGCACCAGGTGTCCACGGCTCGCACAGCGGCTTGCACGCCAGCCGCATCAGCAGCCGCAGCGGCCCCACGCCCAACGTGTGGCGTCGATAGCACAAGGCCGAAGCTCCCGGCAAACCCGGCGAAAGGGCCTGCTGGCTCAGCCAGCGCAGGGCGCTGCTGAGTTGGGACCACACCTGCTTCAAGGCCATCGTGGGCAACAGGGTCCACGCGATGAGCAGGTACACCATCAGCACATGATTGAGCTTGCGTTCCCGTTGCTCCCACCGATCCAACTCTTGCAGCACTTGGCACACCAGTTCGCGAGGATAGACCTCTTCAAGAACGGGCAAAGCGATCTGGTGGCACATCTTGTCAGCGGTCATCTCTTGCAGTATCCTAGAAGTCATCGAAAAGGTGCCTTTCTGTCGAGAAGTGGTTTTTTTATTCTCTTTACCAGAAAGTCGCCTTTTTGTCTACCCCTCTCCTTATTTGAATGGCATTGATCCTTGTGGTCGCCTCTCGCAGTTCAGTACTCCCTCCCACTTTAGCTATACCGTGAGAAAGTATCAGGCACTCGACAGCTTTTTAAGGCGAGCGGGCCAGGGCGTGAGCAGGGGGGTGCCATTGGTTGTCACCCCACCACTGCATAGCCGATGCTTGACCCAGGCATACACACCATGGCATCCGCTGCTTAAGAGCCTGCTAATCCATTCCCAGCCGTACTGGTTGCTCGAGCTGAGCCTGTTCCATCAACTGGTCCAGCTTCTTCATAAAGCAATTCAGGAATATGAGACGGCTATCGCGCCACTCACCCGGGGGCAATGCTTGCAGCAGGCTTACCCGTGCTTCAATCGCCTCCGCTACAATGGTTACTTCGTTCGTTTCAAGTGCAAAAAGATTTCGCTTCTCCATGACTTCTTTTCTCCTTTATCTAATTGATACGCTTTGCATGCTTTCCCCACTCGCCTTCACGCAGCACATACTTCTGCACCTTTCCGGTGGACGTCTTAGGTAAGTTGCCAAACGTCACAGCGGCGGGGCATTTGAAGTGTGCGAGGTACTGGCGGCAGAAGACGATGATTTCTTCTTCAGTAGCGCTCTGGCCTTCTTTCAAGGTCAGAAAGGCCTTAGGCCGCTCGCCCCACTGCTCGTCGGGAATGGCGATAATGGCGCATTCCATGACAGCAGGATGGCGGCAGATGACCTGCTCCACCTCAATCGTTGAGATGTTTTCCCCACCCGAGATGATAATGTCCTTCTTGCGGTCACGCAGTTCAATGTAACTATCTCCGTGCCACACACCCAGGTCACCTGAATGGAACCATCCGCCTGCGAATGCTCTGGCCGTGGCGCCGGGGTCCTCATAGTACCCCTTCATCACCATATTGCCGCGCATCACCACTTCACCCATCCTTGTGCCGTCTCTGGGAACATCGTTCATCTCGTCATCGACCACGCGCACAAGGTCGCTAGGTATGTAGGCCTGACCCTGTCGAGCGAGGAGACGTGCCTGTTCCGCAATCGGTAACTGGTCCCACTCTCTGTGCCATTCACAGATTGTAGAAGGGCCATAGGTCTCCGTCAGACCATAGCCATGGATCGGGCGAAAGTTGAGTTCCTTCATCCGTTCGAGCAACGTCGGAGAGGGAGGCGCTCCGGCGATCGTCACGTTGATTTGCTGGTCAAGGCGATGGGCCTTAGAATGGTTCACCAGGATAATTTGTACGGTGGGCGCGCCGTTATAGTGCGTGACTCCCTCACTTTCAAACAGTTCCCAGATGAGGGTAGGATCGATCTTGCGCAGGCACACGTGCGTTCCCCCCACTGCTGTTACAGCCCAGGGGAAACACCAACCATTGCAGTGGAACAGCGGTAGCGTCCACAGGTACACGCTGCTGGAGTTTAACCCTGTTCCCAGGGCTTCACCCAGCGCACTGAGGTAGGCATTACGATACGAATACATGACTCCCTTGGGATTGCCAGTGGTCCCCGAGGTGTAGTTGATGGCAATCGTCTCATCCTCATTTTCCAGCCAACTCACCACCGGTTCAGGCGACCCCTCGGCCAGGAATGCTTCGTAAGGATCATCCAGTGTGCCTGTGTCATCAACGCGTATCACGCTGATACCTTCCAGGTTGAGTGGCTCGACCAGTCCCACTAGCTCGGCATCGACAAAAAGGAACGTGGCTCCGGAGTGTCTCAGAATGTACTCGATCTCAGGTGGACTCAGCCGGGTGTTCACCGCAACAAGGATGCCACCTGCTGCAGGTACGGCGAAGTGGGCTTCAAGCAGAGCCGGCGTGTTGGGACACAGGAAAGCGACTCGCTCGTGTTTACGCATACCGGCAACCCGCAGGCGAGATGCCAGGCGGTTAACGCGCTCCGCAAACTCGCGGTAGCTATACTGCCGATCGCCGTGTGCCACCGCTACTTTGTCGGAAAAGATGGACGCACTACGAGTCAAAAAATGTACTGGTGTCAATTCGGTTCGGTAGACTTTCTCTTCCATATGATGCTACTTTCTAGCTTCCCTCTTCACTCCAATCGGGACTCTTCCATCGTTTTACTGTACTCGTCGTCACAACTGGTTCTTTTCAAAGGATAGCTAAACTTTCTCACAAGCGCGTCACATCACAGCATCCTCACCTTACGGACATATCACAGTCCATCTTCCTGTTTTTTGATACACCAATGTAAAAAATGCAGATAAATATGATCCGTTTGAAAACTGAAATGACGTTAATTAAACGCCTCTTGCCCACGCTTGCTGTGATTGCTTTGTGGTATTATTACATGAGCCTCTAAGAGGTAGGGTAGCTAAAGAATGTTGGTAACAGCGCTATTTGGAAGGACAAAATGCCATGACCCTGCATGCTTTACATGTCAACGACCATGTCGTTTTGGAACACGAGCATTTCGAGCAACTATTTACGGCGCTGCGGAGCAGGGAGTACCAGGTTGTAGGGCCGACGGTTCGTGACCAGGCCATCGTCTACGATACGCTCACCTCGGTTGCTGATCTGCCTGTTGGCTATACAGATGAGCAGGATGGTGGGACCTATCGTCTCAAGAAACGGGCTGACACGGCCTTGTTCGGCTATGCCGTCGGTCCGCACTCCTGGAAAAAGTTCCTCCATCCTCCTATCATCCGTTTATGGCAGGCCAGGAGAGAAGGCAATGGGTTTCACATTACTCCTGAGAACCAGGCCTCGCCGAAATATGCCTTTATTGGCGTGCGTTCCTGCGAGCTCCACGCCATCGCTATTCAAGATCGGGTATTCATGCGTGCTGATTATACAGACCCAACGTATCAGTCGCGCAGGAAAGATCTCTTTATCGTGGCGCTCAATTGCGGCCACGCCGGTGGAACCTGTTTCTGCGTCTCGATGCACACCGGGCCGCAAGCGACCTTCGGTTTTGACCTGGCCCTGACGGAGGTGCTGGATGCGAATCGGCATTACTTTGTGGTGCAGGTCGGTACGGAGATGGGAGCAGAAGTACTGAGCGCTGTCTCATACAAAGAGGCAAGTGCAGAAGACATCCACGTGGCCGAGCAGGTGGTGGCCAATACCGCGCAACACATGGGACGACAGATGGATATTCCGCCTACCGAGGTGAAGGGCCTGCTCGCCCGCAACCTGGAGCATCCGCGCTGGGATGATGTGGCGAAACGCTGCCTGACCTGTACGAATTGCACCATGGTCTGCCCCACGTGTTTTTGTACGACTGTGGAAGATGTCACCGATCTGGCAGGTGAGCAGGCTGAACGCTGGCGGAAATGGGACTCGTGCTACACGATGGATTTCTCCTACATTTCCGGCGGCAGTATTCGCTCCTCCACCAGGTCACGCTACCGGCAGTGGATGACCCATAAGCTCTCGACCTGGTATGACCAGTTTGGCACCTCGGGCTGTGTCGGATGCGGGCGCTGCATCACCTGGTGTCCGGTCGGCATCGACATTACCGAAGAAGTCCGTGCGATCCATGAAAGCGAGAGCATGCCAACTTCGCTTGCAAAGGAGAAAGAGTAATGCACACCCTTGAATTGATTCTGGCGGAACATCCTTTCTTCAAAGGGCTGGAGCCACGATACATGCAGCTCATTATTGGCTGCGCATCAAATGTCCGTTTTGATGTGGGAACCACTATCTTCCGCGAAGGCGAACCAGCCGACCGGTTTTATCTCATCCGCGAGGGGAAAATAGCGCTCGAGACGTTTGCGGCTGGGCGCGGCTCCGTAATCATCGAGACGATTGAAGCGGGCGAGGTACTGGGCTGGTCGTGGCTCTTCCCGCCGTACCGCTGGCATTTCAGCGCACGGGTGGTCGAGCCGACACGGGCAATCGCTTTAGATGGGGCGTGCCTGCGCACCAAAGGAGAAGAGGATCACGAGCTGGGATACCAGCTCGTGAAGCGAGTTGCGCAAATCATGATGCAGCGCCTACAGGCGACCCGGCTGCAACTCCTCGACGTCTATCATGGGCGGGCTTGAGGAAGGTGAACGATGAGTACAAATAGAGGCGACCCGATGCTGCCACAACTCTACCGCGTGCAGCATGTGCGACAGGAGATCCCTGATACCTTCACCCTGGAACTTGAGACCGTAGATGGCAGCGACATCCCGCCGTTCGCCATCGGGCAATTCAATATGCTCTATGTCTTCGGGGTTGGCGAGATCCCGATTTCGATTAGCGGCGATCCTGCGAAGCGCCGACCACTTCTCCATACCACTCGTGCTGTCGGAACTGTTTCACGAGCGATGCGTGAGCTCAAGCTCAAAGATGTCATCGGCGTGCGGGGACCATTCGGCAGTCACTGGCCTATTGAGCGCGCGCTGGGAAAGGATATCGTGATTGTGGCAGGCGGAATCGGGCTCGCTCCGCTGCGCTCGGCGATGTATCAAATCATTGCCCAGCGTGAAAAGTACGGCAGGGTGGTGCTCCTCTATGGCGCCCGCACACCAGAGGACATCCTGTATCGAAAAGAGCTGGAAGACTGGCGCGCGCATTTCGACCTGGAGGTCTCTGTCACCGTGGACCATGCTACAGGTGCATGGCGCGGCAGCGTTGGAGTTGTCACGAGGCTCGTCCTCCGAGCGCCTTTTGATCCGCAGAACGCGCTGGCCCTGGTCTGTGGACCAGAAATCATGATGCGCTTCACTGCGGCAGAGCTTGAGAGGCGCGGCGTAGGGGCAGAGCAGATCTTTGTTTCAATGGAGCGCAACATGAAGTGTGCCGTGGGCTTCTGTGGGCATTGCCAGTATGGACCCGACTTCGTTTGTAAGGATGGTCCCGTGTTCCAGTATAGCCATGTGAAAGATTTACTCGTAAAGTGGGAGATCTGAGATGACTCGAAAGCAGAAACCGAAACTGGCTGTGTGGAAATTTTCTTCCTGCGATGGTTGCCAGCTGAGTTTGCTCGATTGTGAAGACGAACTGCTGGCCGTGGCCGGCGAGGTCGAGATTGCCAATTTTCCCGAGGCGTCGCGGGCCGTGGTGAAGGGACCGTATGATCTCTCACTTGTCGAGGGATCAATTACCACACCGCATGACGAGGAGCGGATTCATCACGTGCGCCGTGCCTCCAAATACCTCGTGACGATTGGGGCCTGCGCCACGGCGGGGGGTATTCAAGCGCTGCGCAACTTTAAGGACGTAAAACAATTTATCTCCATCGTCTATGCCACACCCAGGTATATCGAGACGCTGAATACATCGACGCCCATCGCTGATCACGTGTTCGTGGACTTCGAACTACGTGGTTGTCCCATTAACAAACACCAGTTGGTGGAGGTCATCAGCGCCTTTCTACATGGGCGCAAACCAAATACACCGGCGCATAGCGTCTGCGTTGAATGCAAACTCGGCGGCAACGTCTGCGTGATGGTGGCACATGGCACACCCTGCCTTGGTCCCGTCACACACGCGGGATGTGGAGCCATCTGTCCCTCGTATAATCGTGGCTGCTATGGGTGCTTCGGTCCAAAAGAGACACCCAACACACTGGCCTTGAGTATGCGCTGGAGCGAGCTTGGTGCATCGCGGCAAGATATTCTGCGTACGTTTCGTAACTTTAATGCGTATGCTGAGCCCTTCCGCAAAGAGAGCGAGTCGTATGAAAGCTAGAACAATCAAGGCGGATTACCTGGCCCGCGTCGAAGGTGAGGGTGCGCTCTATGTCAAGATCAAGGGTGACAAGGTCGAGGACGTAAAATTGAAGATCTTCGAGCCGCCGCGTTTCTTTGAGGCGTTGCTGCGCGGTCGTGCCTTCAGTGAGGCTCCCGATATCACGGCCCGCATCTGCGGCATTTGCCCGGTGGCCTACCAGATGAGTGCCGTGCATGCGATGGAAGATGCTTTCGGTGTCAAAGTCGATGGGCCGCTTCGTGTGCTGCGGCGGCTCATCTACTGCGGCGAATGGATTGAGAGCCATGTGTTGCATGTGTATATGCTACATGCACCCGATTTTCTCGGCTATCCATCGGTGGTACACATGGCACAGGACTACCCGGACATTGTACAGCGCGGCCTGCACATGAAGAAGGCCGGGAATGCAATCGTCGATTTTCTGGGCGGCAGGGCGATTCACCCGGTGAACGTGTGCGTTGGGGGATTTTACAAGGTACCCACCAGGCAGGATTTTGGCCCCCTGGTGGAGAAGTTGAAGTGGGGGAGGGATGCAGCGTTCGAAACGGTGCGCTGGACTGCCCAGTTGCCTTTCCCGGACTTTGAGCAAGACTATGAATTTGTAGCCCTGAGCCATCCCGAAGAATATCCTTTTAACGAAGGACGGTTGGTCTCTAACAAAGGACTGGATATTACTGCCCGCGAGTACGATGATCACTTTATCGAAGAGCACGTGGCCCATTCGAATGCGCTCCACTCGGTAATCAAGGGACGGGGAGCCTACTTTACCGGGCCGCTAGCACGCTACAACCTGAATTTTGATCGGCTCTCTCCGCTAGCACAGGAAGCAGCGCGTGCCGCCGGACTTGGCCCGCAGTGTCGCAATCCCTTCAAGAGTATTATTGTGCGGAGTGTGGAGGTCCTGTATGCGTTCGATGAAGCGCTGCGCCTCATTGAGCAGTACGAGATGCCGGAGAGGCCTGCTCTTGAGCTGCAACCGCGTGCATCAAGGGGCTATGCCTGTACTGAAGCGCCTCGCGGCACGCTCTATCACAGGTATACAATCAACGAGCAGGGGCAGATCCTGGACGCGAAGATTGTGCCCCCGACCTCGCAGAATCAGAAGGCCATCGAAAACGACCTCTGGCACTATGTGGCGCAGACCATGCACTTACCCGATGAGGAACTCACTTGGAAGTGCGAGCAGGCGATCCGCAACTACGATCCATGCATTTCCTGTTCGACCCACTTCCTGAAGCTGCACATTGAGCGGGACTGAGACCTCCCCGTGGATAAATCCAGGGGGTTCCTGTTCTTGCTTGAACTCTCACTATCCTGCGATAGAGCCTCGTCCAAGGGAGACAGAAGTTTCAGGAAGACATACTCTGACGCCAAGGACATTGACGTTTCGGGGTAGGATACCCGTCTTTCGTATGTTCCGACTCTCTTTCACTGCCTGCGCCCGGCTCCGGTCGAAGCTCGTCATGCTAGCTGAAAGAGAGAAGAGAGAAGTGTTGTATGCATGTGGACGAATGGTACGTTACTGCTTTTACCCGAGGAGACGATTTACCTCGGAACGCCCAAGCAGTATTGAGTTGTCAATGTACAACACCTGCATACTAGCACATGTGTTCCTATGTGTCAACAAGAAAGGCCGGATTTCATCCCCCTAGATACATCCAGGGGCCTTGCGCCGCGATATGGTAAGGCAGGAAGGAAACAGAGATGTCCTCACCGACCCTGTTGATTGGCATTGGCAACGCATACCGGAGCGACGATGGGGTCGGGCTGGCTGTGATCCGGGCGCTCCAGGCAAAGGGGCTCCCGGAGACATTCTGCATCGAAAGCAATGGCGATGGTGCGGCTTTGATAGATGCCTGGGCAAATGCTAGCAAGGTGATCCTCATCGATGCCGTTTCTTCTGGGGCAAAGCCTGGCACGATTCACCGGTTCGAGGCACTCACCCAACCTATCCCCGCAGTCCTTTCTTTTCCGTCTACGCATGCCTTTGGGGTGGCGGAGGCAGTGCACCTCGCACGCACACTGCATCAGCTTCCGGCAAGCCTCCTCGTCTATGGTATCGAGGGGAAGAATTTCACCACTGGAACCAGTCTTTCGTCAGAAGTGGAGAACGCAGGGCGCGAGGTTATAGAACAGATAGTGAAAGAAGTTCAGGAGAGATTCTAAAGCATCAGTCAAGCGGTCAGGTGGATGGCGGCGGTAAACCTCGTCGTCATGATCGATGCCAGCCACGAGGGAGAGCCAGGGGAACTCTGCATGCGTCCTCTCCCTCTCTCTGCGCAACCGAGCGCCGTGGGCGCGCATTACACGACTCCAGAAGAACTTGCGGCGCTTACAGCAGCGGTCTATGGTCGATGTCCGCCGGTCGTGGTGTCAACTGTATCCGGCTTTGTTGAACAAACCTGGACACGTTCGTTCGCGTCGCCCCTTTCCCTTCGGCTTTCCTAGCGTTCCTTCCGCATTCCAGGAAGCTACGGGATCAGGTCGTGTCCTTGAGAGCATACGGGCTGGGACGTCCTCCCTTCGGACCAACGCTAGCCCCACCACCTTGTTCGTGCGTGCTCACTTGCACGCGGGCCTGGCCTGGATCAGCGGGGTTGCCCTCCCCAGGCTACTCCCCCGCGACCTATAGCCGCAGAGGGCGGGATACGCTCACGTTCTATCTTCCACAGGCGGCTTCGGTGGCGCCTTGGCTTGGCGTGGCCGCCAATGCCCTTCGCGATAAAACGAGTGATGGACATTGACCGATGCGTTAAAGTCGGCATGCGACTCGTAATGACACTGGGGACAAGCAAACAGTTTGCCCCATTTCTCCACGATGCGTTGGCCCCCTCGGTACGAGAACCTCTCGCCCAACGCGCCGCATCGGGAGCAGTATTGGGAAGTGCCATGTGCATTGACCTCCACCGTGACCACTTGGGAGAGGTACGCTTTGTCGCGTGCATGCTCATTGATCTTGCCGCGCAACTGGTTGGCACGCCTGCGGTTCATGCGCCGCGATTTGCTGCCCTTGCCAGCTTTGATCTTGCGCAGACGCTCAAAGAGCAGAATACTGCCAGGATAGCTGGCGCAGACATTGGCAATGATGCGGGCGACCTTGTGCGCCGCGTCTGAATTCTGCCGATCCACATGCCACCAGAGCTGTCGATTGCTGTGTTCCCCTTTGACCGGTCTGCCCGAGAGCCATTGTTTCTTGGCAATGCGCTTGAGATGCCGATAGCGGTGAGCGTCCAGACCATGATCGGTCACAAAGACGGTTTCCACGATGATCCCGCATTGGCGAACCGTCATGACCGCCAGATTGCGCACATTGAGATCAACCGCCACAGTCACCAGGTCGGGGTCTTGCTTGCGCTCTATGACCTTGCTGGCTTCGATCCTCCTGACCTGGGGGATATGCAGCTCTGCCGCATGGGGTCGCAAGACCAGGGTAGGGCTTCGACGCTTCCAGTCGGCTTCCCCCAGTCGCTGCACCAGATAGCGAGAAGAGCTGACCGGGTAGTGCAACCATCGCCAGTCCTCTCCGGTGTAGACGTTGAGGCGCACAAAGGCATCTTGGAGATTGAGCGTCTCGAGATCCAGGGAGATGCACCCCTGATAGAGCGTGGGATGATCGGTGGCCGCAGGCCATCCCGGCTTCCCCTGCTGCTTGCCGCTCCTTTCCCAGTTCGCACGGTTCGATAGATAGGAGCGGACTTTGCCAATCGCGTCCTTGATGACTGAGCGCCGGTAGGCAAAGGGCATCCCTGGGAAGGCTTGCGTGAAATTCCAACCAGTCCAGGGAGAGGGATGGGCCGCCGTTGCCACGGTGGCCGATTCAGCCCAGGTCAAGAGGGCATTGGCCGAAATGAGGCCTTCGCGCCATTCCAGATGCTCTTGGCTGTAATAGGTGACCTGCTCGGAGAGCTTGTCTGCATGCGCGAGAAAAAAGTCGATGTAGAAGGCGCGTGCAGCATTGAGCACCTCTACCGTGGCAGCGAGGGCCGCGCGTTTCTCGCTATTGGCCCCTCCCTGGGTGCGTTTGCCCAAATCAAGAAGTAATGTGGTGGTTCTGCTGGCTTGTCCCATCTGACGCTCCCCCTTTTACGAACAAAGGTTCTTCATGCCTTCAGTATACGGTTAGTGGCAGGCTGTGTCAAGGTTTTTGGAACCTCGTTGTCAGCATGACTGGCGCAAATTTCAGCATTGGTGAGCGGCTCTCATCGATCGTTGCCCGGAGGATTCCCCTTATGAGTGTAGCTATGCGTTAGGTATGCTCCAATGTTCTTTAGCTGGGAAAGGACGACCCCAGGATTAACCCCACCAGAGCGCGTACCCACCTTGGAGGTGGGCCAGATGGCTGCTGCCCAGTGTGGGAAGGAGCATCTCGCTTGATGATGAAAAGGGGCTTCTCTGATGAAAGCGTGTCTGTAGGACTGTCGTAGACTTCTACAAGGACGACTTCAGGCTCAAGTTTGAGCAAGTTTTGCCCAAAGGCCACGGCATCATCAAGGAAGTTCTGGTTGAGACCTCCGCTGATAGACCGCACACGAAACACGGTTTGCTGGTGCCTGTCAAGGGCAAGTATGGTGATAGTTTCTTGCGAGGGGAGTGCCATGTTTCACCTCCATATTCCTGGTCTTCCTTCCAAATGAGAGCGATGGTCTGTTTTGCTGATGCTTCTGCAACATGAGCGAAGGTCTCTCGCTTTCAACACGATCAGAGCGAGAAAGGCTTCTCTCACATCTCTCCTCGGAAAGAATAGCGCACAGAAGTCACATGACGAGCACAAAAGCAAAGCATACTCTCACGGAATCATCACAGTCTAAGGGGGCACAACTTACAATCCTCTCGGCCATTTGGTGGCAGCACATCCTCTCGTTCCTGGCTTTTGTGATGGTTTGGTGATAGTAGCGCGATGGACTGTGAGGTTATTGTGAGACCAATTTGTTACATTTTTCCCATGATGTGATGCGGCTCACGCGCTCTCTCTGTTGAGAGTGTTGGTAGCCTCGTAGAAGAAAAGCATGTACCTTTGTAGTTTTACCCAGAACACAAGGAGAGACAAAGCATGAAGAAACAAAGCATGCAAGCAGCTGTCGTACACGAATTCACCTCCCCGCTTCGTCTTGAGGAGGTGGCCAAACCAGAGCCGGGCCCAGGAGAGATTGTCGTCAAGATTGAGGCTTCGGGATTATGCCACACGGATATCCACGCCGCCCACGGCGATTGGCCGGTCAAGCCCAAACTCCCGTTCATTCCCGGTCATGAAGGGGTCGGCATCGTCGAAATGGTTGGGCCAGGAGTGATCGAAGTGAAAGAGGGGGACCGGGTAGCGATCCCATGGCTTGGCTATGCCTGCGGCACCTGCGAGTACTGCGTATCGGGATGGGAGACGCTGTGTGAGAAACAGCTCAACACCGGCTACTTCCTCGATGGGGCCTACGCTGAATACGCCAAGGCGTTTGCCAGGTATGTCGGGAAGGTGCCCGCAAACGTGAAGTCGCTGGAGGCTGCTCCGCTGACCTGCGCGGGCGTCACGACCTACAAGGCGGTAAAGGTGAGCGGTGCCCGCTCCACGGACCTGGTTGCTATCTTTGGCATCGGTGGCCTGGGGCATATGGCGTTGCAGTATGCCAAGATTGCGGGCGCGACGGTTGTGGCCGTGGACCTGGTTGACGAGAAGCTGGAGTTGGCAAAGAAGCTCGGCGCGGACTATACTGTAAACGGCAGAACAGAAGATCCGGTTGAGGTCATCAAAAAGCTCGGCGGGGCAGACGCTGCCATCAGCCTGGCGGTCTCACCACGGGCTTTCGAACAGGCATTCCGTTCGCTGCGGCGTGGTGGTACCCTGACCTTTGTTGCATTACCAGCGGATAACTACATGCAGCTTCCGATCTTCGAGACCGTGCTCAATGGCAACAAGATTGTCGGCTCGATCGTGGGGACGCGCCTCGACCTTGCGGAAGTCTTCGATTTACATGCGGCAGGCAAGACACACGTGATTTATGAGACGCGTCACCTTGAGGACGTCAATCATGCCTTCGAGGAAGTTGAGCAGGCCCGCATTCCGGCACGACTGGTTTTCGATATGAGCTAAGCTGGTAGTTATCTACAATGATCGGTCAGAGACCCGCAACTCATCGATCTAACCGAAAGGAATATACTATGGCATTTCATGCTCAAACTGCATTCAACGAACTTCGTCCGCACTTCCAGGAGCGTGTACGCCGTAACGAGCTACTTGCACACCACTCAGCCTTCGGTGTCGGTGGCCCTGCGGATGTGTGGATCTCACTCACTTCGAAGGAAGAATTGCTCGACCTGGTACGGCTGTGTGCCGAACGGCACTATCCTTTGCTCATCACTGGCAATGGCACGAATGTGCTGTATGCCGATGCGGGGGTCCGAGGCATTGTGGCACGTGTCGCCCTCGATGGATATCGCCTCGAAGATGATGGTGAAGATACCGCCCTCTTGATAGCTGAGGCTGGCCTGAGTTGGCCACGCTTGCTGCATGAACTCGCACCCTTAGGCTGGGCCGGGCTCGAGTTTGGGGTTGGCATTCCTGGGACATTGGGTGGTGGAGTGATCAGTAACGCGGGCGCACACAATGATGATTTGGGCCAGGTACTCGAGTGGATTGAGGTCCTGGATGCGCGAGGGTCCAATGTAGCAGAAGAAGATCAGCTCGCGGTGCCGCTCATGCGTCGCTATCTGCATGACGAACTCGACCTGGGGTATCGCCACAGCCGTTTTCGCCAACAGCGACAAGTCCGCTTTGATAAACGAGGGCATCTTGTACTCCCTCCACGTGGCATGATAGAGCCAGCCGAAATCATCGTGTTGTTGGGGATACATCTCCATCGTTCAGCTACACAGGAGCTGAGTGCAAACATTGCTCAGTACAAACAACACCGCAAGCTGACGGAGCCAGCGCAGCGCCATGCGGGTACAGTCTTTAAGGATCCTCCAGGAGAGGAGGCAAGCCATCTCATTGACCAGGTTGGTTTGAGAGGGAAAACCCTCGGCAACGCGCAGATCTCGGAACGGAACGCCAACTATATTGTCAATGGGGGTGGAGCGCAAGCTGCTGATGTAGCAGCATTGATCATGGAGGCCCATCAGCGTGTCCTCGAACAGCTGGGTGTGGACCTGGAGCTGGATGTTGAGTTACTTGGTGAATGGGAGGTATAACTCAGCGTGGAGTACCGTTTTGAAAGGATTGCCATCGTCAACCGTGGTGCAGCGGCCATACGCGTGATCCGTGCCATACGGGAACTGAACCGCGAGCAGCACCTGAATCTATCTTCGGTGGCATTGTTCACCGGGCCTGACCGCCAGGCGCTGTTTGTGCGCGAGGCCGACGATGCAGTATGCATCGGATCGGCAGCGTTCGTCGACCAGCGAGACGTACAGCGTAAGAGCAGCTACCTGGATCTTGAACATATCGAGCACGCGCTCATCATTGCCCGTGCAGATGCAGCCTGGGTTAGCTGGGGCCCTCTCGCCAAAGAATCCCGGTTCGAGGACCTCTGCAAACGGCTGGGTATCGTCTTCATCGGGCCAAATGCCGGGACGCTGCGGCTCCTGGGCAACAAGGTCAGCGCCAAGCAGCTTGCTCAGCAGGCTACTATTCCGGTTGTGCCCTGGAGTGGCCGGCCAATTGAGACGGAGGCAGAAGCCTGGCACTACGCTGAGCAGCTCGGTTACCCCCTCATGATCAAGACGGCGGTTGGCAGTGGGGAGCACGGTATCCACCGCGTCTCGTCACCATCTGAACTCGCAAGCGCATTCGAGATCGTCCATGATCTAGCCCGTCAATTGTCCGGCGACCCGATCGTGTTCCTCGAGCGTATGATCGGCGGCGCGCATCACATTGAGGTGCAGGTCATCGCTGATACCTATGGGACGACCTGGTCCGTCGGAGTGCACGACTGCACAGTCCAGCGTCGCAGCCAGAAGCTCCTGCTGGAATCAGGCTCTCCAGTGCTGTTGCCGGAGCAGGAGCGCGAACTATGTAAGGCTGCAGTACACCTGTGCCAGCTCGCAGGCTGCCAGTACGCCGGAACCGTTGAGTTCCTGTACGACCCCAGTCAGCACGAGTTCTGGTTCCTGGAGTTCAACTCGGGTCTCAGTGATGCGTACGCGGTTACAGAGATCACCACGGGTCTTGACTTGGTCAAATTGCAGTTGAACCTGGCATGCGGTGGGCGTCTCGAAGGTGAGCCACCTGCTTCTATCGGCTACGCTGTCGGGAGCCACCTGTACGCCGGGGATCCGGATAACGATTTTGCACCCGGTTCGGGTCGACTCGAAGTATTCCGTCTCGCAGGAGGGCCTGGGCTGCGCATTGATATCGGCTATGAGGAGGGCGACATCGTCCACGCCGAGTTCGACCCGTTGCTTGCCAAAATCACAGCGTGGGGCCGCGACCGTCGGGAGGCGCTAGCACGGTTGAGCTGCGCACTAGCCGAGAGCGCAGTCGTTATTCGCACGGGAATGAGCAATAAGCCATTGCTGCTTGATCTCTTGAATCGCCCCGAACTCGCCGTCGGTGAAGTCGATACCCTCTGGCCCGACCGTCTGATAGGTGGAGAGGTACATCGGCCGCGCCAGCATGCCGGCGTGGCGCTGATGCAGGCAGCGGTCGAGGCTTACAACGCCGAGCAACGCGTGGAGCAGGCGGAGTTCTACGCGAGTGCGGCCCGTGGACGTCCCAAGGTACGCCAGGGGGCTGACCTACCCATCGACTTCCGCTATCTCGGGCAGGACTACAGGCTCAGGGTCTCCCGCCCGAGCCCTCACGATTACCGGGCGACAATCGATGGGCAAAGAATCGAGGCGCGCGTTGAGCGACAGGGGTCGTTCGAACGACACATCACATGCAACGGACGACGTTATCGAGCGCTCTCGGTCGTAGATGGGCCAAACTACTATGTGGAGGTCGAGGGCATCCCGCACCGTATGACACACCGGGAAGGAGGCGTTATCAGATCTCCTGTACCTGCCGTCGTGGTCTCGCTTGCCGTAGCTCCGGGCGATCACCTCGAGGCAGGCAACCTGCTCGCCGTCGTCGAATCCATGAAGATGGAGATGGCGATCACTGCTCCGTTTCCGGGTCGGGTAGCCCGGCTGTTTGTGACAGGCAATGTCCAGGTCGACGCGGGGGCGCCTCTTGTACAAATAGAGCCCGTGACCTGGGGCGACGAACCGGCTGATTCCTATCGCGTCCGGTTCGACATTGCCCAACATACAGCAACGCTCAACGAGAGCGACCCCCGGGAACGCTGTCGCAAGGTAATCGAGGCGTTGCGCTGCCAGATGCTTGGATATGACATTGATCAGAGCGACGCCAGGCAGATCCTTAACGAGCTGAACGCAGTCTACTCCATCATGGCACTAGACAATCAGGAACTGCTGCGCGGCGAGAACGAACTACTGTCGATCTTTGCCGACGTCTGCTCGCTGTTCCGTCGCGAGCTAGACCCGGCTGAGGCCAACGCGCAGGGCGAACAGGTACACAGCGCAGAGCAGGACCTGCTCACCTACCTCCGCTCCCGCGATACCCGTGCGGAGCGGCTGCCGGTGACATTCCTCTCCAATTTGCAACGAACACTCGCACACTATGGCGTCGGAAGCCTGGATCCCTCGCAGGAGCTCGATGAGAGTCTACTGCTGATGTATAAGTCGCATCAGCGCGTTGATCAACAACTGGCTGCGATCATGACCATCCTCGAGAGGCGACTTGAGCATGTCGATACATGCGCTCTGTCTACCACCGAAGAAATGCGCGCCCTCCTCGATCGACTCCTTCTGTCGACGTATGGACGCTACACGGCTGTCAACGACCTCGCACGCGAGGTTCGCTTCCGTTACTTCGACAAGCCAATGTTCGAGCAAGCCAGGAACAAGGTCTACGGGGAGATGCAGGCGCACCTCGCGTACCTCGCGAAGCACCCCACTGCCGCCGATCGCGATGAGCGGATAGGTATATTGGTAGCCTGCCCGCAGCCCTTGCAGAACCTGCTCACGAGCCGCTTCCCCGCAGAAGACGACGAGATGCTCCAGCTCATGCTCGAGGTTCTTACACGTCGCTACTATCGTATCCGTAGGCTGGAGAACTTCGCATGCACGACGGTTGATGGGCGAACTTTCGCAGAGGCAGCCTACGAGCATGAGGACGCACGCTTCGTCTGCGTGACGACATTCGCCAGGTATGAAGATCTCGGCGCGGCAGCCACCGCCATGGCCCGCTTTGTCGGGCGGTTCCCAAAAGAGCAGGAAGCCGTCGTCGATTTCTACCTCTGGAGGTCGGGTCCCATGGGCGAGGCCGAGACAACGGAGCAGGAATTACGTACTGTACTGAACAAGACAAACTCCGCGCGCCACCTCCGGCGCATCGTCGTGGCCGTGAGTGCCCCAGACAAAGGCCTGGGTATAGCGAGCACCCAGCACTTCACCTACCGCCCGGGTGAGAACGGCTACCACGAAGAACGACTCTATCGAGGGCTTCACCCCATGATAGGCGAGAGACTTCACATATGGCGGCTCGCGAACTTCGAGATCGAGCGGCTGCCTTCGGCGGAGGATGTCTACCTGTTCCACGGGACCGCCCACGACAATCCGCAGGACAGACGGCTATTTGCCCTCGCCGAGGTGCGCGATGTGACACCAGTGTGGGACGAGGCGGGCCGTATCGTCCAGATCCCCCACCTTGAACGCATGCTGATGGAAACGCTGGATGGTATCCGCCTCTACCAGTCCCGCCCGCCTGCTCACCAGCGCCTGTCCTGGAACCGCATACTGCTCTACGTCTGGCCACTACTCGGCCTGCAACCGGTGGAGTTCCTGGAAATCATGCGCAAGCTCTGGCCTGCCACTGAAGGGCTTGGACTGGAGAGGATCGTGGTGCGCGCGAAGATTGCAGAACCCGGAGCTGGTGAATTGCGCGACCGCATGCTGCACATCTCGGATCCCGGCGGTCGAGAACTGGTCCTCAGGGTGAGTTCACCGATTGAAACGCCAATCGCAACGCTGAGCGAGTACCGGCAGCGAGTTGTGCAACTGCGCCAGCGCGGGCTCGTCTATCCCTATGAACTGATAGAGATGCTCACTCCAGGGTCCGAGGGCATACGCACCCGGATACCGCCCGGTGATTTCACAGAGTACGACCTGGATAAGTCCAACCAGCTGTTGCCCGTTGAGCGTCCCTACGGCAAGAACGGGGCGGCCATCGTGGTTGGAGTCATCCGCAACTACACCTCCAAGTATCCGGAAGGAATGACCCGCGTGATCTTGCTAGGCGACCCCAGTCGAAGCCTCGGATCGATTGCCGAGCCTGAATGCCGGTGCATCATCGAGGCCATCAACCTTGCCGGACGCCTCAACGTACCGCTCGAATGGTTCGCTCTTTCAGCCGGGGCCAAGATCTCGATGGAGAGCGGTACCGAGAACATGGACTGGGTCGCCATGACGCTGCGGCGCATCATCGAGTTCACACAAGCCGGTGGCGAGATCAACGTAGTCGTCAACGGCATTAACGTTGGCGCTCAGCCGTATTGGAACGCTGAGGCCACCATGCTCATGCACACCCGTGGCATCCTCATCATGACCCCCAATGGGGCAATGGTTCTGACTGGCAAACAGTCCCTCGACTACTCCGGTGGTGTCTCGGCGGAGGATAACTACGGAATCGGCGGGTATGAACGCATCATGGGTCCTAACGGTCAGGCGCAGTATTTCGCCCCCGACCTCAGCGCTGCCTGCCAGATCTTGATGCGTCACTATGATTACACCTACGTAATTCCAGGAGAGCGCTTCCCGAGACGTGCGCAGACCAGTGATCCAGCGACACGCGATGTCCGCAATTTTCCCTATTCCAGCACTCGGCCCGAGGATAGTGACCTCAATTGTATAGGTGACCTGTTCTCCTATGAGAAGAATGCTGGTCGTAAGCGGGCATTCGACATCCGTACAGTCATGACCTCCTTGATCGACGCCGATCACCAGCCGCTTGAGCGCTGGAGTGGCATGCGCGATGCAGATACCGTCGTTGTATGGGATGCACACATTGGCGGCTATCCAGTAGCCATGCTGGGCATCGAGTCCCGGCCTATTCCCCGGCGTGGCTTCATCCCTGGCGACGGACCAGAGCAATGGACGGCAGGAACACTGTTTCCCATGTCAGCTAAGAAGGCGGCACGAGCCATCAACTCGGCAAGCGACAACCGGCCCCTCGTCGTGTTGGCCAATCTTTCAGGTTTCGATGGCTCACCAGAATCGCTCCGCAATTTGGAGCTTGAGTACGGGGCCGAGATTGGTCGGGCGATTACCAATTTTAAGGGACCGATCATCTTTTGTGTGATCTCGCGCTACCATGGTGGCTCTTTCGTCGTCTTCTCAAAGGCCTTGAACGAGAAGCTCGAGGTAGCCGCCGTCGAAGGATCATACGCCTCAGTTATCGGTGGAGTACCGGCAGCAGCCGTCGTCTTCGCCCGTGAAGTCGATGCTCGGACGAAGGTAGACCCTCGTGTGAAGGATTTGCAGGAGCAGCTCGCGCAGACCCATGGTACAGAGAAGACGGCCCTGCAGATCAAGTTGAACGAGGTCACCGCGATGGTACTCTCCGAGAAGGTAGGTGAGGTAGCGAGCGAGTTCGACCACATTCATAATGTGCAGCGGGCCAAGCGAGTCGGTTCCATCGACCATGTGATCCCGCCAGCGACTCTTCGCCCCTACCTCATCGAAGCACTGGAACGTGGGATCCAACGAGAGTTGCAGGGGTTGTAGACAGTTGTCAAAAAGCTCCAACTATCATCTGGTATCCTCAGCTCTCTGTCATGGTCTCCATGAGTTCTCTAGACTTGCTCGCAGGCGTTTTTCCTGTTATACTCCCTTTCATGAGGACACATGTTCGTTGAAGGAGGGAATATGCGCGAGAGCCGTACTCACCAGCCCTTAACCTACGATGTGCGTTTGCCAGATGATGCCCAGGCCGACGCTCTGCGCTTACTCGATGCCAGCCGAGCTGTGGTCAATCAGGCACTCGCCATCCTCTGGCCCCACCTCGATGCGTTTGGCCGTGATCGTGTTGGCCCTGCCTGGAAACAGGTCGGCAAGTACATGGCAAGCCCATCCCCGCATGGAGATCGCCAGTGGCGATGCGAAAGTGAAGTGCTTGGCAGAGTGCTGCGTGCGCAGGCGGAACGCAAGAAAGCGTTTGAGCTGGTTTTGCCCATTCTCTGCGATGGCTTCATGCGACCCAAAACGGAGAAGCGAGAAGCCTCCAAGAACCGGCCAGCCATCAAAGAAGCCCTCACCACCTTGCAGAAGAGCCTGGAAGAAGAGGAAACGAACTTCGTGACGCTGCAAAATGTCGTGGAGCAGTGTTGCAACTTCTTTTTCGCGCATGACCATTTCCCCTGGACGTATGAGGAATTGCAACCCCTGCCGCTTTTGAAGGTCGGCCTGCTCCCGTATGCCGGCGACGATGGGCCCGAAAAGGGCCAGGCCTATCGGTTGGCTCTCGATCTGGATGCAGGGGTGGCGCGGTTCCGCTTCCGCTATCCGGACTCGGCAGGAGTCTGGCACTGGCGCAAAGGGGACACGATCATCCCTTTGCCAGATGCTGTGCGCCAACGCCTCAAAGCAGGGGAGTTGCTGGCTCCCACCCTGCGCGAAGAGTCCCGAGCGGATGGTTCACGCATGGCGGTGCTCGACTTCATCGTTGAGGTGGAGAAACAAGAGATGCCCGCCTGGGAAAGCGTCGAGCGCGTGCTGGGAGTAGACTGGGGCGTGCACACGTTACTGACGGCAACCGTCGTGGACGAACACCACAAGCAAGTGGGCAGACCCATGTTCCTCAACACCGGTGGGTTTGATGGCAGGCAAGCACGCACCCGCCGGCAAATCGACGAGCTGAAGAAGAAGGTGGCCATATACGAACAGCAGCGGGATGGCTTGCCAAGCGATCACCCCAAACGACGCTGGTACAACCAGAGACTTGGGCTCTACCGTCGAGAACTTGCTCTCTGTTGGCGCAAGTATGAGCAGCGCAATCGCGCCCTGGCTCATCTGGCAAGCAATGTGTTAGTGCTCTTAGCCCGCGTGCATGGCTGTTCACTCCTCTCGATGGAGTCGCTTAAAACGCTGAAATCCACTGGACGGGGCAAAGGGGTTCGCGGGCGCTGGCGCAACTATCGCAACAACTCGCGTGGAGTAGGGACGGAGCGCACCTTCCTACCTCGCGATAGGCGTGTTTCTCTCTCCCTCTCGCCAAACTGTGCATGATACTTTCGCATCACACAGCTTTCCATCACGATCGTTGCCCAACGCTTGTCTTGAGGACAAGAGAGTCTATGTGCCGTCTGGTCGTCACGGGCATACATGTTAGCCCTGCCTTTCTTTCCATAGCTCTCTCGTGACTGCATCCCTTCGCCCTGTACCAGACTCTCTCTGGCTCCGACTACTCCGGATGCTCCGCCATGCGATGATCACCTCAGCCGCAGCTCGCCCAGTCTTCCAGAGACCGATCATCGCCTTTCCTACGTTCACGTAGCGGCACGTCATACATCTGACCGTAGGTCCCCTCTTTACGCCCGTCAGGCACAAACCCAGTGCCTGCGACAGTAGCTGATGGCTTCTACCCCTCTAGCCAGAGCAGTTCGGCCCGCGTGAACAGGCCATTTCGTCGAGACGAATCGAATCTCGATTACCCACTGTCTCACACCATCTCCGTCGTTTCCAGTGTGTCCAAGGTGAGGACGCTTCAAACAAGGATTCCTTTCGTCACCCTAGTCAGTCTCAGGCTAG
>WNGQ01001094.1_pt1 | contig 38430 bp, 30 predicted proteins | sample 5407661 | NCBI WGS metagenome assembly WNGQ01 (sample SAMN13153382, study PRJNA577476) | soil metagenome | isolation source: 60 cm soil or saprolite under Garry oak tree replicate 2 | place: USA:California | collected 2016-06-15 | reverse complement strand
TGGTAGGTTGACCGGCACTTCTGCTTTATTCTGTGCCTGTAAGAAGAGACGAGCAGCACCGTCTGAGCCAACATCCGGGTCATCGAGAAAACTCTGTGATCGCTGTACCTTTTGTACTGTGACATCCACATCGGCATAGGTAACAGTAGCGTTGATGGATGTAGAAGTGATTGTTGGCTGAGTGGCAGAGCCAATATGGATGCCCAGCATAGCCGCGCCGAAGTAGCCCACGACCGCCAGCAGAACGATCAGGAACAACGCCAGCGGCAGCAACACTCTCACCCTCCTACCTTTACGGGGAGATGGCTCGGCAACGGCTGGCGTATTGGGCTGCTCTAAACGCGGTGGAGGGGAGTTTTGAGCAAATGCTTGTGGCGGTTGCTGATACTGCGGTGGAGGAACCATGTGTCCCTGCATAGCAGGAGGGGGAGTTTGCGGTATTGCAGCAAGAGGAAGCGTAGGAAGATTGGCAGGTGGCTGAAATCCTGGCTGAGAAATCGGAGGCGCCGTGAACTGGGAAGGCATAGGCTGCGGTGGCATAGACGGCAGCGATGCCCTATCCAGGCCACACCTGGCACAGAAACGCTGATTGGTCAGCAGCGCTGCACCACAACGAGGACAAAGTTGAGGGACCTCCTGTGCCATAGCCATTTTTCTCCTACACTTTTTAGCGATCCGCAAGAGAGAGGCACTGCGACCTCTCTCCGCTCTTCTTTAGTGTAACATAGAGAAAAAAGATGGCTGTGAGCTGCTCCACATTATCACCAGGCTCACGCGCTGATTGCGTTATAAAAGTCCGCTAGATTCGGTGTCCCCAGTCCAGTAGAAAAGTCCCATCCCTGAGTAGCCGGATAATAAAGGTTATTCCCTCGTGTAACATCGTAGTAGGAGCGTGCGCCGTCACTGCTACCGGCAACGCGGTAGAAGATCTGAGGAGAATATGCAAAGGTATGCTTCTGCTGGATCATACCCTGATTCACCAGCGCGATACCCGTAGCCCAGATCGGCGCTGCTGCACTCGTACCACCTACGGCCCCCCACCGACCCCGAAAATACGCGGCCAGGGCGTATGATACAGCCGACACATCCGGGAGCTGACGGGCACCCCGCGAGTAGCGATTATTCACACCCGCTGCACTCTGCCAATCTGCTCGCTTGAATAGTGTGCTATTCCCTCCCCCACTCCCCCACTGATTCTTACATGTCGAACGCTGCGAACCATCGGCCCATACAACCTCATTGGCACGGCTACGATTGCTGTTCACCTGCAAGATCGTCCCTCCAACAGCGGTCACCCACGGATCACTGGCTGGAAAGCTAACCGCCAGATCACCATAGCGGCGAGTAGTGAAAGCGCCGCAGTCCCCGCTGGCCACGAACACCGTCATGTGCTCGGCACGCGTCAATTGCTGCAAGCTGCTATCAAGTGCGCGTATATCCTGCGAGGTGATATCTCCCTCAGCCTCGCCCAGGCTGATGCTGACAACGCCGCCGGAGCTGGCATTATCGACGTTGTCGTTGAGAAGCTGCGTCAGCTCATCGTTGACCTGCGCCCATACATCACCATCGGTATTGCCGTCGGTCTGATAGACAGCGATATTCACCGAACGTGCCAGACCCGCCACCATCTGAATATCCAGCGTCGACTCCCCGGCGGCTTCACTGGGTCGTCCATCCACGTTATGAGTAGAGAGATGTCCCTTGAACTGAATACAATCGAAGTAATTCTGCACGTCGCTCTGGTAAGAACCATCAATCTCGACCAGATTAACGGTCATGTTTTCACCATGCCAGCCACGATTCCACAACTGATCATAGCCATACGCGCCCGCGACCTCGCGAGGCAGGATCGTCTGATCCGGTGGAGAACAATCCTGCGTTGGGCGTCGCACATCCGCAGAGCTATGCGGTGAGGCAGATGTCAGGAACTTCAAGGCGTGCACAGGCTTCGCGCTAAAGTTGTCCAGCCCGGTAATCGCGTCGATCGAGTTAACCAGGAACTGTGGAGCCTTCGGCGGCTTCGCGCTATCGGGTGCAAAAAAGGTGCGACCATTATATATATGCACAACAAATTTGGTTTGAAAGACCTTAGCAAAGGTGCTCGCTTTCGCGTCAATAGCAAGATTGGTACGCAATTTACTCAGCTTAAGCGAGACGCCCTGAGGACCAAAGAAATCTTTAATTTTCTGGTACGTTGCATCGCTAATACCAGTTTTACTCGCTAATGATTGTAGACCAGATTTCTGACCCGGCTGAATCTTCTGCTGCTCCATGCGCTTTAATAAGGCAGGATTAATCTTAAAGGTAATACGCACATGCAGTTGCTTATCGTTGGGTAGCGGCCCCTGCACCGGCGATTTCAAAGCGTCCGCTGGTATTCCCAGATCTAAAGTAGAAAATTGTAATGATGGCGTGGATACAGGATTGCTGCAAGCGGTCAGCGGCACAATAAGCAGGAACAGCAGCACGATTCCTGTCACCATGCTAAAGACCGGCGAATTGTGTCTCCGATTGCCTCGCGACATATTCATGTCCTCCGATATATTGTCCAGCAGCGCAAACTAGAAATATATACAACGCATGCTGATATACAAGCCTGATACCTATACAGGCACATTCCCTTCTATAACGATTCAACGGAGAAAATCAGTTCAAAACGATGAGCTAGAAAACCCCGCCAGCTCCTATATATCTCGCTGGAAGCGTGGTATAATACGGTAGGATTTTGGAAAATATATTCTATTTGTCATGTCACCTGTAACTATTCAGATGTCCCTCTCTAACTCCTCAGTGCCTGCGGCGCTTCGCAAGCCGTGTTGTGTGTGGTGAGGTTGGCGGCCTCAGCCGCCAACCTCACCACACACAACATCAAGCGAGCCGCCTGCGGCGGCGAGGAGACCTGAATAGTTGCATGCTACATTTTATGCTATAGGGAAGCTGCATATGCCAGATTTTAAAGTAGAAGCTCCATTCCAACCAACCGGAGATCAGCCGAATGCTATTGCACAGCTTACGCAGGGTATTCGTGAGGGCGAGAAGTTTCAAACGCTTCTAGGTGTAACCGGGAGCGGTAAGACATATACCGTTGCGAAGGTGGTGGAGCAAGTCCAGAAGCCAACGCTTGTTCTGGCCCCCAACAAGACCCTTGCCGCGCAGCTCTACAGCGAGTACAAAGAATTCTTCCCTAACAACGCAGTTGAGTATTTTGTCTCCTACTACGACTACTACCAACCAGAAGCATACATCGCCCGCACCGATACGTATGTTGAGAAAGAGAGCATGCTCAACGAGGAAATCGAGAAGCTGCGCCTCTCCGCTACCCGCAGCCTCTTTGAACGGCGCGATGTGCTGATTGTGGCCTCCGTTTCCTGCATCTACGGTCTGGGCAGCCCGGAAGAATATAGTGAGGTCGTGTTAATCCTCAAAGTGGGCGAGGAACGCCGACGCGACCGCATCCTGCGCCACCTTAACTCCATCCAGTACGAACGCAACGATGCCAATTTTGTGCGTGGCCGCTTCCGCGTACGTGGCGATGTTTTAGAGATCTTTCCCGCCTATGAAGATGTGGCCGTGCGTGTTGAGTTCTTCGGTGACGAGATCGAGCGTATGACCGAGATCGATCCCCTGACCGGCGAGGTCCTCGGCAAGCGGCAGCGGCTCGATATCTATCCCGCCAAGCACTGGGTCACCACACAGGAGCGCCTGAACAGCGCCATTATAGCCATCGAGCAGGAGTTGGAGGAGCGCCTCAAAGAACTGGAGAGCCAGGGCAAGCTGCTGGAGGCCGCCCGTTTGAAGCAGCGCACCAACTTTGATATCGAGATGCTGCGTGAAACCGGCATCTGCTCCGGCGTCGAGAACTACTCGCGCCACCTGGCAGGTCGTGGTCCAGGCGAGCAGCCCTGGACCTTGATGGACTATCTACCCGAGGATTTCCTGCTGGTGGTCGATGAGTCCCACCAGGCCCTGCCGCAGGTGCGCGGCATGTTCGCTGGTGACCGCTCACGCAAACAGGTGCTGGTCGATTACGGTTTCCGCCTGCCTTCGGCATTGGACAATCGTCCCCTGACCTTTCCCGAATTCGAGGGACAGGTCAAGCAGGCCATGTTCGTCTCCGCCACCCCAGGACCATATGAATACGAACATAGCCAGATCATCGTTGAACAACTCATCCGTCCCACCGGCCTGATCGATCCAGAGATCTCCGTGCGCCCCACCAGGGGACAGATCGACGATCTGCTCGCCGAAATTCGCGATCGTGTGACGAAGGGCCAGCGCGTCCTGGTTACCACCCTCACCAAGAAAATGGCCGAAGATCTTGCTGACTATATGCAAGAGCTGAGTATCAAGGTGCATTATCTGCACTCGGAGATCGATACTATCGAGCGCATCGAAATTCTGCGCGATCTGCGTCTCGGCGTCTACGATGTTGTGGTAGGCATCAACCTGCTGCGTGAGGGGCTCGACCTGCCGGAGGTCTCGCTGGTAGCTATTCTAGATGCCGATAAAGAGGGCTTCCTGCGTTCAGAGGGATCGCTAATTCAGATCATCGGACGCGCCGCACGTCACGTCGAAGGGAAAGTCATCATGTACGCCGACAACGTTACCCGCTCCATGAAGCGCGCCATCGATGAGACGAACCGCCGCCGCCAGGAACAAACCGCTTATAACGAGAAACACCATATCACACCACGCGGCATCACCAAAGAGGTCAGAACGCTATCCGAGCGCATCAAAGCTATGAGCGGCGCCGACACCACAGAGGCGAACGGCAAATCCGTGGCGGCCGCGCTTGCCGGTATCCCACGCGATGAAGCGCTACGCCTGATCAAAGATCTTGAGTCACAGATGCGCAACGCGGCCAAACAACTCGATTTCGAAAAGGCGGCACAACTGCGCGACCAGGTCATAGAGATCAGACGCTCGATGATCGAGTAGCTTTTTGGCACTAATGCACTGCTGGTTGAGCTAAGTAAAGTGTATTGCATCGATTTCGACCACTTATATCAGCAGACCATTCTAGCAAGAGAGCGTCTCCGGCACAAACGCGATATCATTCGTAGTTGTTCACAGCAATGTAGCTAACGCGATGTGCAAGAAAAGTATCCCCATATTGCTGCAAGTAGCGGCTCTAAGTATCCTGCCAGCGTAACGGTCGAGGATCGGAGCACTCGGAAGCCATCAACATAAAAAAAGAAGGCGAGAATAGAGCTAAACACACTTAAGAATATTGTGGTTCCTATCGCGAAAGGTGTTATTAACCATCCGTTGCTGAAGGCAATCGGTGTAGTAATAATAACTTGGGAGAGCATAATTAACAAAACAGTAATCCAGCTTGGATAAAGAGATGAAAGATTTTTAGCTATAATGGCCTGAATGGCTGTTAAACTAGCTGCCACTAAAACTGAGGCCACCCCAAAAAAGAGGCTGCTACCAAAGGAAAGTTTCCCCAGGCTATTGGCTAGTATTATTCCTACACCCGCAACTCCAAGAAGAAGAGAAATAAACTTTGTGATCTGAAAGCTCTCTCTAAGAAATAAGAAGCCAAGAATAAAGGTGAGCAGTGGAACTACACTATAAAGAAGAACCGCTTGAGCAATTGGTAGTAGAGTCAGAGAGTAGAACCAAAGCACTCCTGACAAACCCGAGGATAATAGAAAAAGGAGTAATTTAAAATTTAACCGTATAACTTTTAGTTGGTCAAATTTCTTAATGTAACAAGCAAAAGAGATCAGAAAAAGAGCGGCGAGAATACTCGCGCACCAAATTACTTGAAAAACAGTAAAAGATGAAAGGTTAAGAATGGGCCCTAAAAGACTCCAAACGAAAAAAGAAAATCCTACTTTTATAAATGCAGTAGTGCGGTTGTTCCTAATGATCTCCATAGTGCTCGATTATCTCCAATCTTATTGGACGGTATAGATTGATGAATCAGTAACAATATACAATAATCCATCTTTCAAACAAAAGCTATGAATAACAACATTACATTATCAGTAGATTCGCAGATAAACACGAACAGAAGTAGAAAGATCACGTTAAATCACCTCCTTCGTTACAGTATATTTTTCTCAAATAAATATTTATGAGTGTTTATTGCATAACATAGATAAAATCTATAATATTTGATATACTGTAATGTAAATACTTAAACTGCATGATAGTTCTGAGCGCTAATCAAACACTTCTTTTATTTAAAAGTTGAGCACTATCTTATTTTGATCTTATCCTAGTCGTGTCAAAACGGAATCACTCTTAGGACTGTTCTAGTCTAAAATATAAAAATTTGTGAAAGGGGATTGGTCAAACAATATCCTCTAGGCAAGGAGGCCAAATGAGGTTACAAGTATTTTTTTGTGTCTGCTTCTCTCTTCTTCTTCTAAATGCTTGTAGCAGTAATAGCAGTTACAAGTTAATCTATACAAGAGAGGTTGTGGTGTTTACAACAACCTCTACTCCTGTTGTCAAACAGACAGCTTCAGCTACACGATTAGTTCCACCTACAAGAGAGCCTAGTAAATCAAATGCCTCTATCAATACCTCAAAAACTAATATTTCCCAACCTTTAATTGACATTAATGGGATAATTACTAATTTCATCGGTGGAATCTTAGTCCTTATTATAGCAGGATTGTTCACACGCAGTTTATGGCTGCCACTTATTACTAATCGACACTCCCCTCTTAAAAGCAAGAAAAAACGTCGAAATCTAGCTAGGTATCTTCAGGACGAGAAGATAAGAATCCTTGATGTTAATGCCCCCGGATCTATTGGACTGAAGGTTAAAGATATCGTTGAGGGAAGAAGACTATTCATACCTCCTCTCTGGAAAAACCTCCATAGTACAACTCCATCTATAGAATTAGTAGAACATTTAATCACTACAGTTTCACTTGGTAAAAGAGTCCTATTATTGGGAGAACCTGGACAGGGAAAGACTATCGTCTTGAAGCAAGTTTTTACTATTATGGTAGATCGTTTTCTTCATCACTCTAGGGATTTGGTTCCTCTATATATTCCTCTTCGTGAGTTTACATACTCAACGAGTGATGCATTGGATTTACTATGGGCCTACTTACGTAACAGATTTCCTCTCGAATTTGAAGATTTTATTTTTCTTGTACGCAACAATAAGATTGTTTTTCTCTTCGACGGTTTTGATGAAATCAAAGGAGAGCTTACACAACACTCAATAAATGAGCGTGCCTCTAGCAACATGTTTTCTTATCCGTCGATTCTATCCTGTAGGAGACATTTCTATGACCTTTATCTCTCTATGTCAGCAATACAAGAGCTTTATTCTATACAAGTTGAGTTTATACCGCTAGCACTCACTGAAGTCGTTAAACAATATATTAATTCGTTTTGTGATATGAAGCGAGATATAGCGCCTCAGGATGCTATCACATCACCAGAAAAAATTGTTGAACTCATCCAGGGAAATCAGGAACTTCAAGATTTGGTGCAGCGTCCATTGCTGCTAGTTATGATTCTCGACATTTTCACTGATCCTAAGGAGAGAGGTGAGAGCGAGTGGAATATAGCAAAGTTATATCAAAAATATACGGAGAAATGGTTACAGAATGAAGCTGCGAAGCCCGATTCAGTGCTGAGGCAGGACGAAAAGGCAACTCTTATACAGGAAATCGCCTGGTCGACGCATAGAAAGAGAGCCGCGAATCCTTACGGACTTTACCAAACTGCGACATTTACACGAGGAGAGCTATCTGGAGTCCTAAGACACTTTCCTGCTTTCTATCAAGAGCAAGACATCAAGTTCGCACAACTCACTGATGATATATGTCTTCGAACTTTCCTTATAGGAAATGAAGGTATTAGCTATTACTTCATTCATAAATCTTTTCAAGAATATTATGTCGCCAAGTATATCTATGATAGTATACGTCATAAAGGAGACGATCTAGATTATGTTTCGCAAGCGCTTCAGGAACTGATACCAATGGAAGTATCAGCCTTCTTGAAAGGTATGTTGAATGCAAGGAATCATACTAAATATGATATGGAACAAATGGTAAACACTTTAATAAAGGTGTATCAAGGAAATGGTATCGAGGATGATCATGCAGCAATTATTCGCCAAAATGCAAGCTACTATTTGACGGTCTTGGGCAAACAAAAGGCGGTCCAGTTTCTCGAACAAACTTATCAGCAAGAAACAAATAAATGGGTCCAACGGGGCATAATGGTGGGTCTAGCTTTAAATTGCCGTAGAACAGATATTCTTGAACGATATATTGCTATTGTCAACACAGATCCTGACGCAGCTTCTATTAATATAGGATATCATCTAGTGCACTATGGTGATCAAGCGCTAGAAGAAGGTTACTATGACAAAGGAGGCGAAATTTGTGCTGGAACAGTTCGCGCAATTGTCCACCACTTAAAAAGTGAGAGCTACAAAAGCTATTGGATTCTTGATATTTTGACTTTACGTATGCTTTTAGAGAGTCGAGGTGTAGCTGTGCTTAGTGCAGATCCAGAATATCAGTCTTTCCTTCAGGAATTTCTGAGTAGACCACAAAGAGCAAGGTAAAATGTTTCAGCAAGAGAAAAGGCGGATGCAGAGGGCAATGACAGGGGCAAAAAAAAAGCTAGCACGAAAAAAGAGGTAAAATTGTGGATTTGTGGTATTTAAACGTTCGGCCCAAGTTAGCCACCCATTGAAAAAGAACATACCCATCATCTACAGTGAGCATTAAGTTTAATTCACGTATGCAGCTAGTTAACGCCGTGTACAAGTTTTTTACCTGACGCCTCGCACCTACGGCGCTCACTGTGGTTGGTGGTGTGGTGCGGGTTGGCGGCCCGCACCACACCACCAACCACAGACCTGAAAGAAAAAATTGCACATCGCGTTAGTTAAGTGGGGAATACTTTTCTCTAAGTTTCAAGAGCAAGAATTGGATAGTCATTTATCTCCTTTAGTAGTATGCTCAATTCGTCAAGAAACAAATGCAATCTATTCAGCCTCAGTAGAAAGCTGCAATCTTCGACAATGGCATCAGCCTACGGACTGTCTGCTACCATAGTATACAACGTAACGCGTCGAGTAAGTAATTCACCAGCACTATAAATTGCGTATAATGTTCTCATAAGAAAAAATCGAGCGCAAAAGGTACAAGAGCTTGAAAAGGAGTGTTATTACAATGGAAGCAGTTACAAAATACATACACGAAATAGGACAACTCAAGAGGGTAAGGCGATCAGGCTGGTGGGTTGCCGGTATAAGCCAACCTGAGAGTGTTGCAGAACATTCATATAGGACAGCTATTATTGGATATGTTCTGGCTTACCTTGAGGGAGCCGATCCAAAGGAGACGGCTATGATATGCCTATTTCACGATACTCAAGAAGCTAGAATTAATGATATCCATAAAGTTGCGGCTAGATATATAAAGAAGGCCGACTTCGAGATGGAGGCCTTCTTAGAGCAGGCAGAAAGACTCCCACGATATATCTCCGAAGAGATTATATCTCTAATGCGCAATTACGAAGACGGGGAGTCGCTCGAAGCCCAGCTTGCCCATGATGCAGATTTATTAGAATGTCTGATACAGGCACGTGAATATCAAGTCCAGGGATATGCTGACGTGCAAGACTGGATTGATAACTGCTGGGCGGGATTAAAAACAGAATCAGCAAAGAAAATAGCGGAGGCAAGCTTACAAGGTGAACCCAGGAACTGGTGGCAAGACCTAAAAAAGAGATTCTGACCTTGTCAACATAGGAGCTTGATACTGAGAAGTATCCTTACTAATGAAAATAGAGGCAAAGAAATCTTTGCCTCTGCATAAACGATCACATTAAAACTGTGAGGTATTTCACAGTATATTATCCCCCAAAAAGTACAATTGTAGATAAATGTGTAGATAGCACTGTGAAAATGATCACACTGGGACCTCTAGTTATCGCGAGGGAGATACCTATGGAGGAAGGAATCACACATCTACGTGAAAAGATCATTGCAGGACTGCAAAGGTATGCTCTTCCCTTCACGACCGTCCAACCTGGCAGCGGCTTCGACGATTTGATGCCCCTGAAACAAGTAATTGGAGACGCCCGCATTGTTGCACTGGGGGAGGCTACGCATGGGACACGTGAGTTCTTTTTGATGAAGCATAGACTTCTGGAGTTTCTGGTCAAAGAGATGCATTTTACCTTGTTTGCCATCGAAGCAACGTGGGCTGAAGCGAACCTCATCAATGACTATGTACATACTGGAAAAGGAGACCCGGCTCAATTGCTGGCAGGTCTGTATTTCTGGACCTGGAATACGCAAGAAGTGCTGGATATGATCCTCTGGATGCGTGCTCATAATGAAGCTCCTGGCAATGCTCCTACGATCAGCTTCCGGGGCTTTGATATGCAATCGTTTCGCCTGGCAATGGAGAATGTGCTGACCTCTCTGCATGAAGTGGTCCCGGAGGTCGAAGAGGAAGTGAAAACGCTCTTTGCACCATTCCAGCAGTATACTGATCGTACCCTTGAGTATAGCGAACTGCCATTGCAAACCAGGTCTGAGTATCGTGCCAATCTTCAGCGTGTCTATGATCTACTACTTGAGCATCGTGCCACCTATGAGGCCCTCTCTTCACGAGAGCAGTTTGCTCATGCATTGCAAAGTGCGCGGATCGTGATGCAGGCAGAGAGCATGTTTGCCTCTGAAGAGCACGAGTCACGCGATCAATATATGGCCGAGAATGTTTCCTGGTTGTTGGAGCAGGCAGAGCCAGAGGCAAAAATAGTGCTCTGGGCGCATAATGGGCATATAGGGGAGGAAAGCGGCGACAGTATGGGGTATCATCTTCGTCAACGCTATGGTGATGCCATGATCACCTTTGGATTTAGCTTTTATCAGGGATCATTTCATGCCGTTGGTTATCAGCTATCGTCGGAGTCACGAGGAATGTTGATCTCTCATGAAACTCCACCTCCACCAGAAGAGAGCTATGAACATATGTTAAGGGCAGTGGGCTTGCCGCAGTTGTTTCTCAATCTGCGCGAGATGCCAGCGGATTCAGCAGTAGCTGACTGGCTGTCAGGGCCGCATCTTGTGCGGAGTATTGGCGCAGTTTATTCCGCTCCCCATTATAGAAATTTCTTTTCTCTTGCCCATCTTCCCAAAGAATACGATGTCCTTATTCACCTGCAAGATACGACCCCTTCTGTACTACTCTCCAGCGTGAACAGGCAAAAGAAGAGAGTGATACAGCACATGCAGAGACAGCCACGCAATTTGAATTTTGAGGCAGGGTGGACCGGATGGTATATGACAGGGGATCATCCCCAGGATTATGAGCGGCGGCTTGAACATTTGGGCGAGGGACAAGAAAATGGCTGTGTCTCCTTTGCCTCGAAAGGTGATGAGGCCCCAGGCTTTGGTGCACTCGCGCAGATGATCATGGCAGATGAGTATCGTGGCAAACAACTGCGGATGGCCGCTGACGTGAAATCAAAAGAGATCGAACAATGGGCGGGGCTCTGGATGCGCGTTGATGGACCAGACGGTCAATCGCAGAGTTTTGATAATATGCAAGACAGAGCGATCAAGGGAACGAGCGATTGGACGCGCTATGAGATCGTTTTGCCTGTGTTCGAGGAGAGTCAAGCAGTTGTGTTCGGCATCTTGCTTTGTGGCAAAGGACAACTCTGGCTCAGAAACGTGCACATTGAGGTGATCGAGCAATGATGAGATATCTTCATTTGACTTGAAAAGCGGCCCAATCTGTCCTATGCTAACGCAGGCGGTAGATAGCTATCGCCCTGTTTGCATTAGTGCAGTGAAAGGGGACCAGGTAGATTGATGTCTCACCACGATCATCACCATACAGACCACACAGACGATAAAAATGAACAGGGGCCGACACAACATGATTATCTGAGCGGATCACAAATTCTGCCGCACCGTGTACGTCCCGATATGACCGTTGCCGAATTGATTGACGAGCAATTTCAGGCCTATAATTCCGCACGCCTTCAAGAGGCCGCACGACTGTATGCCGAGAAGATGCTGGACCCGGCAAATGATACCACCGTTGGGCTGACAATGGCGGGTGCACTGACACCGGCAGGGCTGGGTGGCTGCCTCATCACACTCATGGAGTACGGCTTCATCGACTTTATTATCAGCACAGGCGCAAATCTGTACCACGACATACACTATGCGCTGGCCATGTCGCTGCACCGGGGCGATTTTCGGCTGGACGATACCAAGTTGCAGGAAGAGGGCGTCATCCGCATCTACGACATTCTTTTCGCAGATAACGTCCTGCTCGATACCGACGCCTTTGTGCGCGAATGCCTCAAGAGCTTACCCAACCACCCTATCTCAACTTCTGAACTGCATCATCACCTGGGCACACAACTGCTCAAGGTGGGAGTGAAACCCGAATACTCGGTGCTGGCACAGGCCGCTGCATGGAACGTGCCCATCTACACCTCATCACCGGGCGACTCATCCATCGGCATGAATGTGGCACGCAACGCCCTGGATGGCAGTCTGCTCACGCTCGATCCGCTTGCTGATGTCAACGAGACGACCGCCATCGTGCATCACGCCACGCGCAATGGGGTGATCATACTGGGTGGAGGAAGTCCCAAGAACTGCTATCTGCAAACGCAGCCGCAACTGTGGGAGGTGCTGGGTATCCAGAAGGGTGGTCATGACTACTTCATCCAGATCACCACAGACGCACCACACTGGGGTGGACTCTCTGGCGCAACTCCTTCTGAAGCAGTCTCCTGGGGCAAGATCAAACCAGATCAACTACATGACGCGGTCGTTGTCTATGGCGATTCCACCATCTCCCTTCCCCTACTCACCGCCTACGCCGTCAGTAAAAGCCAGGCTCGTCCACGCAAGGAACTCTATGCCCAACGAGAAACATTGTTAGCAGAACTGAAAACAGCATACGAGAGTGGGAAGAAAGTACGCCCCTGAATAGCACTTTCGATCTAATGACAATACAGTTCCCATTAGATAGATTGCAAGCTAGCGTTTAGGTGCATAATAGAGGTCGTGTTTAGATAGATTAGCCTGACAATTAGATGGAAACAATGTTGTCATTAGATCAAATTTCCGTAGCTCCCTTTGCAGAGACTTGACAATCTAATGTATAATGACAATCGTGTGTCTTTAAGTACACGGTTTCAAATACATGTTGCTCGTCGCCGGTATATTGGGCATCTAGCGGCGTGTCAAGCCACTCAGGAGGAAGCTACTATGTTAGTGCATTTAATGTTGGAAGTCTATAATTGTGATCGCGATCTTTTGTGTAATGAACCATTGATACGACGTGTGCTGGATGAGTATCCTGGGCGTGTCGAGATGGAAAAAGTTAGCCCGGTACACCTGTATCAGATCGAAACCTCGAACCCTCTGGATGCTGGCCTTTCGGGTTTTGTGGTCATTGCACAGAGTCACATCAGCCTGCATGCCTGGCCTGAATATGGTGAGGTTGATATCGACATCTGCTCTTGCAAAGAGTTCAGCCAGGAAGATGCCATCGCCTTCGCCAAAGGCATTTTTGGCTCCGACGATGTAGAGGCCCACTTCGTTGTGCGTGGCAACCGTTCACGTCGACCGGAGACACCTGACCCAGAACGCTACGAAGCGGCAATGGCGGAACGCAGGGCAAAAACGGAGCGTACGTCCGCGGGGGTGCGTTAAAGGCAAGAAACGCAAAGCGAAATGTACTTTCGCTACCTGGTTGAGGTATGTCATAGAGTGAGAACACACTGGCGCAAGTAAGTGTGTTCTCACTCTTTCTCCAGGGAAGATCAGCAGTGTTAGACTGCATAGATTTGCTATAATAGTGTAACAAGGAAGAAAGAGAGGTCAGGCAACATGGAAGATCTACACGTCACACAATACGGGGGCTTCGACGCGCCACAAGCTACGCCCGCAACCGCCCGCGTCACTATTATCCCAGCGCCACTTGAGTATTCAGTATGCTATATGAAAGGAACCGAGCATGGTCCACAAGCTATACTTGATGCCTCCAGCCAGATGGAACTCTATGACGAAGAATTAGACATGTGTCCGATCGATCTCGGTATCTATACCGCACCTGCCCTACAATATCATGGCCTGAGCCACGCCGATGCGCTCAAGCTAACGGGAGATGCTGTGCGCGAGGTATTACAGCGAGATCAGCTTCCCTTTGTGCTGGGAGGCGAGCATTCTCTCTCCGCGCCCGTCATCGCTGCTGTGCATGAACGCTATCCAGACCTGACCGTGGTACATATCGACGCGCACGGTGATCTACGCGATGAGTTCGAGGGCACGCCGCTCTCACATGCCTCCATCGAGCGCAGGGTCGTAGATATGGGTATCCCGTTACTGGAAATTGGTATTCGCAGTTTCAGCCCTGAAGAGGCCGCGTTTCTGAAGACGGAACCAGATGTGGCAATCGTCTGGGCCTACCAGATGGCCAGAGGCAGCGCTCGCACACCCTGGGAACGTCTAGGGAAACATACGTATGTCACCATCGATCTTGACGCCTTCGATCCAGCAGAGATGCCCGCCGTGGGCACCCCCGAACCGGGAGGATTGTCCTGGTACCAGGTACTGGACCTCTTCCGCGAAATCTGCCAACGTACCACCATTGTGGGCATGGATGTGGTCGAACTGTGCCCGATGGTCGGCCAAACACGTGCCGATTTTCTGGCCGCCAAGCTGGCCTATAAAATGTTGGGCTATCGCTTCTCTTGATATCTCAGCTACGCCAAATAGTAATCATGACGGGCTATTCAAGCATTACGAGGATGCAGATAATGATACGAGAAAGGTCCTCTCACTTGTTGCTCATGATAGGCTTAGTTCTGCTCAGCATTGGCCTGGGGAGTTGCGCCAACAGTACGCCTGCTCCTGCTGCAAAGACTCGCTCAACGAGCAAGCCCCATCCAACAAGGGCGATCAGCGGACCATCCAATCAGCCAGTAACATATAGCACCGATCCCCAGGATGTGCTCATCCGCACCCTCTATGGTGGAGGACACACCGGAGCACTGGCGCTGGCACCCCAGATCAGTGTTTACGGAGATGGCAGCTATATCTTCGGTATCGACCAACGGGGAAAGCTCTCCTCCGATGTGTTGCAATCATTGCTCAACACCCTGGTAAATGATGACAGGCTGCTTACCTTCACACGCCAGACGTTTTCAGATATTGCTGACCAGAACATGACATTTCTGGAGTTGCAGCTAAATGGCAAACAGAAAGAGCTGGTTTATGGTTCTTTCGGGCACTATCAGGCAAGTGCTGAAGACACGGATGAATATCAACGCCTGGAGAAAGCCCTTAGGACGATTACAGAGACACTGCAAGGTCCGACACAACCATATAAGGGAACGAGATTTGTGCTCCTGGTCAGGCAGATCTTCAACCAGGACGCCACAAAGACGGTGCCATACTGGCCGCTCTATGATTTCACGCTTGCCCAGACGGCGGCATACGAATGTGGTATCATCACACCCGACGATACCAGTCAGAACCCAGAGACAGGCTGTCTCAAGTTCATCATACCTGCTCACGCTATTCTGCTCACTACGCAGCAAGCGGCGACAATTGAAAGACTGCTGCAAGGCACCCAGGACATCATCAGCGAGCAGGGATTGTATTACCAGGTCACACTGCGCCCTCTGCTCCCTGATGAGCTAGCCTCTAAGTCATTGGCCATGCTCGGAGGCAATCAGGACAGGTATACACCAATAACGCTCCATGAAGGCAGCTTACCACCAGTGCCCATAGCCACACCGATCGGCCTAAATACAGGCATCTCTGAGGTGTAAAAGCTCGCCAGCACTAAGAAGATATGATATACTGTAGTTGACGCGCACCCCAGGTACAAAGGTAGTAGAGTGTAAGGCGCGTCAGGTAAGTGAAAGTTGGAGCGGATTGACCGACGGGAAGGTAGCGAGAGGACCTTACCAGTCTGACCACCACTTAACGTACACCCCCATATCGCTTTATCGTGAAAGGAAACATGACCAGAGATTTTAATACGCAAAGGCGAGATGACACGCGCCCGTCAACTCGCCGCAGCTCCTCAGAGGGCAGATACGAAGGAGAGCGATCTACGCGCCCCGCACGCCCCCGACTCAACCGAGCAATGGTAGATCGCGCATGGGAAGAAGGAGCCCAGACCACCCACGCGGACTATCGTCCACGTAGTAGAGGGCAGGCGCAGCCAACAGATTATCGGAGCAACCGGCAACAAAATGGACACCCCTCTCAGTACAATGGTGCCAATGACCGGAGGCCCTATTCCAATCGCCAACCTCGTGAGCCTTATGGCCACGGCGATCCTCAAAGCAACTACCAGGGCCACAATGAACGCAACGGCAACAACAGGTACTCTCCGGACAATCGTGAACGACCAGGCTCATCGCAAGAGCAGCGCCCTTATGATCGCTACCCCGGCCAGGAAAGGCCATATAGAGGAAACGGACCATATCAGCGCTCTTCATATAACTCGGCTCGCGATGACAGAGCACCGCGTGGCTATGAGCGCGGCAACGGGGAGCGCCGTGACTATGGCGAATCGCGCGGTCCGCGTAATGCTCCAACACGCAACTGGGAAGAGCAGAATCGGCAACCACGACGTTACGAAGGAACCTACGAGGGCGACTACGAACGCTTCAACAACAACAGCGGTCCACATGCCCCCAATCGCCCTTCGGAGAGGCCGGGACGGAACGATTACCGCGATCGCCGCCCTTCTGCCGAGCCGAGAGAGCGTCATGTAACGCGCATGCCCGATGGCCGCGTCCTGAAGGGGCCACGTCCCGTACAACGCAAACAAGAGGAGTACTGGAAAGAAGTCTCGCAGGATAGCGATGACCTGATGAAGCAGGTTCACGAGCCAGCAACTGAAGAACCCAGCACACAGCCGGAGCAGGCAGCTAGCGAACCAAAGAGGCGTACGCCAATCAAAACAGACGCCCCCAGGGCGAGAAAGCCCATAGCAAAGAAAGAGGGCACCAGCGACTCACATAGTGGCAGCAATGCCCGAGAGAAACAGGTAGGCGAAGGAAGGCCCCGCAGCAGCGGCCCCAAACCATCGCAGCGCGGTTTCAAGTGGCCGTCTTCCTGATCATCTCTTTTCGAGCAAATGATCTCATGAGTAACCTCAAATAGGAACAAACCTGTTCAGCCAGGGTGCGACTCTCAGAGTCCGTGCAACCTGGCTGAACCGATTTTGTTCCTATATCGATTATCGATAAGAGAAGGCAGGAGAAGATCGATGCTGTACCCAAGCTATCGTAATCTTTATGAAACAGGAGAGTTGGCAGAACGAGCCGCCGCCGCCTGGGAAGTGTTGCGAAGTTGTACCATCTGTCCACAAAATTGTCGCTGCAACCGTATAGCGGGCAAAACAGGGGTTTGTCACTCTGGAACCGAAGCAATAGTGGCTTCCTGGAATGTACACCGCAGGGAGGAGCCGCCAATTAGTGGCACGCGTGGAGCCGGTACAATCTTCTTCGGCTATTGCCAGGCACGCTGCACATACTGCCAGAACTTCCCGCTTAGCCAGGGAGGTCTGGGACACCGCGTGCAACCTGAACGCCTGGCGGATATGATGCTCTACCTACAAAAAAAGCGCTGCCATAATCTGGACCTGGTCACACCCACCCATTTTGTACCACAGATTCTGGCCGCACTTGTCATCGCTTGTGGGAAGGGATTCCAGCTTCCCATTGTTTACAATTGTGCAGGTTATGAAAACCTCGCAACGCTCAAGCTGCTGGATGGCATTGTAGACATCTATCTGCCTGATGCAAAATACGCTGACAATAAACATGCCTTGCGCACATCAAAAATGCCCAGGTATGTTGATTATAACCAGGCTACGTTACGCGAGATGTACCGCCAGGTCGGCCCATTAGAGCTCGATGATGATGGAATAGCTCGTCGTGGACTGCTCATCCGCCACCTCGTTATGCCAGAGGATATCTCAGGAACACGCGATGTGCTGCGCTGGATTGCCGATGAACTGGGACCAGGCACACCAATCAGCTTAATGGACCAATACTTTCCCGCCTGGAAGGCCGTAAACGACCCTATATTGAACCGCCGTCTGACCTGGAGCGAGTACCGCACGGCGCTGGATGCGCTGGATGAATTCCAATTTACCGAAGGATATGTACAAGAAGACTTGCTACAGCTTGATGTAACATCCGATGTCTGAGCCTGGAGGTTCGATCCTCTATGCTTTGCACATAAGTAACCTACCACTAAATGGACGATGCGCACTATAATCTATAAGGACGAATACTAGTTACTACATCAGATGTGGTTGTAGTACATACATATAATTGCCTTGCAGTTGTGTAACAGGTTCAGGGTATACACGCAAGTAAGACAAAGAAGATGGAGAGCTGGACTTATGAAGACAACGGCCACTTTGAGCCGACTGTTCGCCGGTATACAGGATGACCTGGAGCAGGTAGACAAAACATTTCAGGAGAGAGCGACTTCTGGACTCGACATCCTTAATTCGGCTTCTATGCACGCGCTCTCCTCACCTGGCAAGCGTCTGAGAACAGCAATTACATTGCTCTCCGGCAAGCTGAAAACGTATCGTTTCGACAAACTACTCCCCTTAAGCGTCGCCTACGAAATGGTGCATCTTGCAACGCTCATTCACGATGACATTGTAGACGAAGCAAAGACGAGGCGCGGCAATCCCACGGTTAACGCCCTTTGGGGTGATAAAATCGCTATTCTGCTTGGCGACTACTACTTCGCGAAAACAGCGGGATTGATCGCTGACATCGAAGATAGCCGCATAGATCATCTCTTCTCGGATACCGTCGCAACCGTCTGTGAAGGCACGATCATGGAAATGATGACGGCTGGACGTATTGACCTCACCGTCCAGAGCTACTACGAGAAGATCAAGCATAAGACAGCCTGCCTTATTGCGGCGTGCAGCAAGGGAGGAGCTATCTTGAGTGGCGCGTCGAAAGAGGAGATCGAGCTACTGAACGACTACGGCATGAATCTGGGCATGGCCTTTCAAATTGTTGACGACATCCTTGACTACACAGAAGACCAATCGACGATTGGCAAGCCCGCAGGAAATGACCTGCGGCAGGGTATGGTGACGCTGCCTTTGATCTATGCACTGCAAGGCCAGGACAAACAAGAACGCTTTCAGCAGGTTCAGGACTTGCTCAGCACGACTGGCACAACGGAACAGAACGAGACAGAGATCCGAAAAGTCGTCGATTGGGTCGTCAAGAATGAGGGTATCAAGAGTGCCCAGATGGATGCCTACGCGCACGGCAACAAAGCCCGTGAGGCGCTGTATCATTTCCCGCCATCCCCGGATCGCGATGTTCTTGACGAGTTAATTGATTTTGTGATCACCCGGAAAAACTAAGCATTAGAAATTTTCCTGGCTGTATAGAGCGAGACAGGTATTATGAGTACGAAGACATCATTAGAGGAACGATTTCGCGCAACAGGCGGCAAGCGCACCTATGTACAGGGCATCTTCGGGCGCATCGCGGGCATATACGATGTGATGAACCGCCTGATGAGCTTTGGACTAGACGGCTACTGGCGCAAGCGCGCAGCCCGTTACCTGGCCCTGGGCAGTGGAGAGACGGGACTCGACCTGGGCGCGGGTACGGCGGACCTTTCCATCGCCGTAGTGCGCGGCGCGGGACCAGGTACAAAGATGATCGGTATGGACATCACCCCGGAGATGCTTGAGCAGGGTCGCAAGAAACTGGTGCGCCTCGGCCTGCAGGATCGCATCGATCTGCGCGTGGGCGACGCTGAACATATTGACCTGCTCGATAACAGCGTTGATGGCTGCTGTTCCGCATTTACGGTTCGCAACCTGACCGATATCAAGCAGGGTTTCCGCGAGATGCTGCGGGTGGTACGACCGGGTGGACGTGTTGTCTGCCTGGAAATCAGCCATCCGCCCGGCAAGATCTTTGGCACGTTGTTCCATTTGTACTTCTACCAACTCGCGCCATTGTTTGGTAGCGTTCTTGGACGGGCCTTCGAAGAATATAACTACCTGCCGAACTCCCTAACAACCTTTCCCGATGCCCCCACCCTCAAATCCATCATGGAGCAGGTGGGCTGGCAAGATGTACGCTTCTATCGCCTCAATAGAGGCATTGTTACCATTCATGTAGGCACAAAAATATAGCGAACGCCTATGCCGCGTACTTACGGCACAATGGGCGTCAAGGTTGGCGAGATGGGTGGTAGGCGAGAAGCCTCCTAAAGATCGGCCCTACTCCAGCGGAGGGCTCCGCTGGAGTAGGGCCGATCTTTAGGAGGCTTCTCGCTCACCACGATTACGTTGGCCCTTATCAGGGTGCTTATGCCAGTCCCCTACTCACTAGAACCACGATAATCAAACAGAACAAGATACCTACCAGCCACAAAGCTGCCTGCCTTCTATCATTGCCTCCTTGCAAAGGTGGGAGTTCTTCCGGTCGAGGCAATAACAGGCGCTGTTCCTGCTCATCCCCGGTATCCAGCGAGCCGAGCATATTGGGCAGAATTTGCGCCAGATCATCTTTCAGTGGCGGGGACATTGTGAAGGTTGACGGTGGTACGGACTGCGCAGATTGCATAGATTGTACAGGTTGCAGTGGCATAGACTGCTCTCTTGCCAGGGAACCGCTTCTCTGAGAGAAAGTGCCAGGGTTCGAGTAAGATTGAGCGCGAGAACGTAGCGCGAGCAATTCCTGGCGCAATTCAGCGGGCCTCTGGTAGCGCTGAGCAGCATTGGGAAGTAGCCCTTTAGCCAGAATGGCGTTAAATTGCAGCGAGACGTTAGGATTGAGTTGTTGTGCCTGCGGGATAGTATTGCCGCCATTTAAGCCTGATGGAACGCTGCCAGTCACAGCGTGATGAGATGAGGCGAGCAGCGAATAGATATCTGAGCGCGTATCCAGGTTACCACGAGAGAACTCTGGCGCCATATAGGGTGACAAACGCGAGCGATCGATGCCAGAGATGAACTGCGTAGCTCCGCCAGCGAGCACCACAGAGAAATTCGTGAGCACATATTCGCCGTTCTGATGAGCTTTAATAATATGTTCTGGGTTAATCAGGCCGTGGATCAGCGGTGGAGATTGCATAGCAAGCAACTCAAGGATCTCCGTCATCTGCAAACAATATTCGATAACTTCCTGCTCTGGCAGCGCCCGCCCGGTACGGCGCATATGGGCAAGCAACGACTCGCCCTCAACCGGCTCGAACACGAAGAAATTGCGGCCCTGGTCCCCAAAGGCATCCCACAGTGTGGGAACACGAGGATGGCGTCCAATAGAGGTCAGCGCCATTGTGGCAGTGCGTAGAAAGGACTGGATCATCATGCTGCCGCTCTCAGGGGTCATAAGTTCGCAAATGGTGACCTCGGAACCTGAGCGCTGGGCATCCTGTGCGACCCACATGGCTTCATAGACGCCCCCCTGCCACTCCTGGCGACTTCTTAGCTCACGCAGGCGATAACGGCCGCTACGCAACAGCGTACCAGGGACGAGGAGACGTGGCTCCTTTGCAGCTCCCTGCGACGCTTGCATAGCTTGCTCGATCTGTGACGGTAAGGGCTGTGAAGTTTGCGCAACCTGCGACGGTAAAGGAAAGACAGTTTGCGAGGATTGTGAGATCATCGCCCCCTGAGGTTGATTGCCAAACCCCTGCGATTGATTTGCTTTTGCGCGTAGGTCATCGACGCGCGAGGACTCGGTCACGAGACGGCTCGGGCGCAGAGGTGGTTGCTGTCGCTGTGAATCGGGTACAGATTGGTCTCTGGTTATCGATAGATGTGGACGGGATGGCACGCCTTTAGGAATGGTATGATCAGGACTGGATAATCCGCTCTGCGGACGATTCTGGCCCGGCCACAGATCTACATTAGAAGACATAGTATCCGGGACAGATTTTTCTCTCTCTTGTAGAGGAGGATAATTAGGCGAGGAACGTTCTGCAAATGGATTGGACCTGGCCATAGGACCGATATCACCCGAGGTCCGCTCAGCAAATGGATTGGACCTGGCCATAGGACCGATATTACCCGAGGTCCGCTCAGCAAATGGATTGGGCCTGGTCATAGGACCGATATTACCCGAGGTCTGTTCTTGCTGCAAGGATAGAGGTTGTGAAGTATTGGTCATGTCGGATGCGTTAAATGCGCCCAAGATATCTCGCTGCGTTCGCGGAGCAGACGAGGGGGAAGTGGGATTGGGCCTATTCGCAGGAGGTCTTGCTCCTCCAGTATTTTGTGACTGTGTTACGGGTGACATAGTACCTGGCTGACCTGAAGACTTTGGTGCCCTGGCTGCGGAATTCTGGTCACGGGGTGGCGACCCAAGACGACCGGGTAGACGTACCAGCAGACCGCAACGTGAACAGGGACTTTTACTTACATCCCATTCATTGCCACAACGTGGACATGTCATGATGTCTCTCTTTCTCTGCTCGAACAAACCTGCACTATCAAAATGCTCTGACTCATAGTATGTGTCCTTCACGTGCATATACCCCATGTGGTATATATGGCGCCCCCATTGGTCTGCTTCACCCCATTATACACATCTTAAGATCCGCCACATATAACAATGTTAAACACATCTTCGCCATCGATCCGCCAAATTCATGCATGGGTTGCTGTTGCGAGCTAACTGACGAGAGAAGAAATAAGAGCTCAAGAGTTTCAAGAAATTATGCAGTCATGGCAGTATGAACGTGCAACAAACACATACATTACGTGGTAAAGCGCTTCGATAGCGTGAAATATATCCTCTCCAATCGGCCCGTCTGAACAAGAAATAACTATAAACAAAACCAGAGGCAAATAGAGACCTCTGGATGTAAACCAACAAGAAGCGTTTATTTTATGCACAAAGTATAATAGACCCATACACACGTGTCAACGTCCATACCTACACCTGCTAGCCCTATAGTACTATCGTTTTTTTAGCCGACCCGTTCGATTAACGTTTGTTGCTATGCCCAATGGGGGCTAATCCCGCCAGGAAGAGCTCGAGAGTTTTGGCCAGATCGTGCAACTGGGTAGCCTCAGTGACAGATATTTCGTGACCAGGGTGAGCGACATGAAACAGGAGTTGTACGGCAGGGTGTTTGCCAGGGAGGGTGGTCTCGCTAGAGGGAGCACCCAGAAGGGAAGCGCGCATGGCATCGACGCTGGCATTCACCTGATCAAGATCAGCGATATCGATAAAGCTCGGTGCCTTCGTCGCAGCCTTGCCGGTTTTCTGGGCACCTCGGCTGGCCTCCCACTGACGCCGCGCCTGCTTGCCTGCAGCACAATAGCAAAACTCTGGTCGCTCAGAGTCGGAATTCTGTAGCCCAGTATCATCACAGATGGGACAGATAGGCATGGGATGCTCCTTTCACCTTATACTTCTATACTAACAACATGCAGCTACGAGAAACATTGCGTTCCTTGTAAATAATCTTTGAGCATCTGTTCGCAGTCGAAGGCCATGTGACCAAAGACCTCGGTCGGCTCAAACCAGCATGGTTTACCCTCGCCTGATCCATGTTCCTGCCCACTACTGATCGATCCTTTGTAGGCGATGGAGACAGCACGAAAGCGTGGATCGCGGCGTAGTGATGAGTAGACGCCCACCAGGCCATCCAGGGTTACGTCGTAGCCCGTTTCTTCCCGCGCTTCACGCTGCACACATTGTTCCACAGTTTCACGGTAGCGCACGATGCCGCCAGGGATAGTATATCCCAGGCCGTCTGTACGATCAATGAGCAGAATTTTGCCATTGCGCTCAATGATCACACAGGCACTCAGAATGGGCGAGATCTGACCCAATGTTAGTAGTGCGATGATACGAAAGATCAGGCCAGCCAGTATTCCTTTAAGCTTTTCCTTCATCACCAGCCTCCTCCTGTTGTTCATTTTCTGGCGGCTTTGTTGCAGCACGTCTCTCTCGTAACTGCTGTTTTACCTGGTGAGCTATCTCGGTAAAAGACTGGGCCATCGCAGAGGTCGGCATACTGACAACAGCGGGATACCCTTTATCGCCGCTGACCACAGCTTGCGGATCAAGTGGCACGCTACCGAGCAGCGGTAGGTCATCCAGTTGCAGACGCGCCTCCTGGCTGCGCGGGAAGATCTCCACACGCTCGCCACAATGTGGACAGAGAAAGCCATCCATGTTGCGCACAAATCCCAGCAGCGGCACGTGGGCCGTCTGGAACATCGCCAGGGCTTTAGAGGTATCGACGCGAGCAATATCTTGCGGCGTCGTCACCAGGACCGCGCCATCGATAGCCATTTCTCGGCAGAGCGTGGCCTGTGGTTCGCTTGTGCCCGGCGGCAGATCGATCAGCAGGTAGTCCAGTTGGCCCCAATCAACGGAATAGAGCAACTGGCGGATGAGCATACCCAGCACATCGGGCAGGGGAGCGACCGCCTGCTCCTCCCCGATAAAGAAGCCCACCGACATGATCTTGACGCCATAACGTGCGAGCGGTTTGAGCTTCCTAGTAGAGGGCAAATCTTTCTGCTCGGCGAGTGGTAGCACCGCCTGCATGCCTATACTGGCCGCGCGTTTGCGCACACCGAGCATCATGGGAATACTCGGACCATAGGCATCGCCATCCAATAGACCCACACGCGCCCCCTGCTGTGCCAGGGTAACGGCAAGGTTGACACTCACAGTAGACTTCCCGACGCCACCCTTGCCACTTCCAACAACCAGCAACGAATCTATATGCTCTAAACGCGCTCGTTTAGTATGCTGCACAACACTCCTCCCCGAAGCTATCTTTCTGTCGATTTTGTAACTTTTAGGTCTGTCGTCAGTATAGAACGTGCAACACGTCTTGACAAGAAGCGTTACCAATGATTACCCTGACGATAGCTTGTTCACTATGGTATCATTTTCAGCATCGGAAGAAAACCAGGCAGGGAACGCGGGCAGACAATTGGGGTGCTACCGGGCAGGGGCAATTGGGTTACAACCGGGCAGGGGCAAGCCCAGCCCCTACTATATGGTAGCGAGGGATGTGGCAGGAGTGATGGTGAGTGCATAGGGAAGGGACAACGAGGGATGGCTGTATAGAAAGGGTTGATGATGATGCCGCTTGTTTTCGCGCTGGCTCTGCTTATTGTTGGTACGGGGCTGCTGGTGGTTGGGGCTGATTGGTTTGTGGATGGCGCGAGTGATCTTGCGCGTGATCTTGGTATCAGTGCGCTGGTTGAAGGGGTGCTGCTGGCCGGGCTGGAGCCGGAGGAGATGCTCACAGCGGCGATTGCTTCGGCGCGAGGCGCTCCTGGCCTGGCAGTGGGTAATGTCGTGGGCACCAATGTCACTATTGTTACGGTGGCGTTGGGCATTTCCGCGCTCATTTTTCCGATGGTGATCGATCGCAGCGTGCGACGACAGGCGCTGGTTGCAACGCTTGTCTCGGTCATCCCCATTGCGCTGCTCTTTTTGAACGTCGTTACGCGGCTTGCAGGGCTTCTGCTGTTAGTAATTTTTGTCGGCTATACAATCTTCTTGTTTCGCACTGATCGCGAGGCAGTCAAACGTATGGCTGAGTCCGAGGAACACGACGATGATGATGGGAATGAGGAGAAGCACGAACGCCCCGGTTTCCATTGGAAGCCTGTGCTGCTGACCTTCGGCGGCCTGGCAACAATGGCAGTGGGAGGGCCAGCTATTGTGGAGGGAGCGCTGCGCCTCGCTATGGTCGTGGGCTTCAGCCAGGGAGTGGTCGGGGCAACCATCGTCTCGCTTGGCACGGGAGCCGAGATGATCGCCCTGGGCGTGAGCGCGGCCCGCAAGAGGCGATCCGATATTCTGGTGGGTGGTATCCTGGGCTCCTTCGCCTATAACCTACTGGTGACACTCGGGCTGGCTGCGGCCATTCATGCCATTCCCGTAGACCCTCACGTGACCTTCATCGCCCTACCCGTGATGATTGTTGTTCACCTGCTGCTGTTGGCTCTGATCTGGTATGGGAGGATTCCGCGTGTGATGGGCGCACTTCTGGTGGGTGCCTATATCGCTTACCTGGTAGCGGTGGTTCTGGCCTGAAGAAAAGAGAAGGCCATTAAGCTATCTCACCATCATATCAATCATATATTGGACATATTCTCATTCTACTGCTAGAGTCAAGGGAAGAAGTGAGTCGGGTCTTCCTCTTTGGAGGAGACGCACCATTTTCTCAAAGGAGTAAGCGAGAGACATGAGTACACAACAGAAGACTTTTCTCATCACTGGAGTCAGTTCTGGTTTCGGACGAGCGCTTGCCATAAAAGCACTGCAGGAGGGTCATCGTGTCATCGGGACGGTGCGCAGGTCGGAAGACGCGACGGCTTACGAGGCACTCAACGAGACCAATGCTGTCGCCAGAATCGTCGATATGACCGACGAGAAGGCGGTCGCCACGATGGCAAGCTCGGTCGGGCGCGAGTACGGGCCAATCGATGTCCTGATCGCCAATGCTGGCTACGGGCATGAGGGCTTGTTCGAGGAGTCAAGCATGGACGAGCTTCGGCGACAGTTCGAGGTCAACGTCTTCGGAACCGTCGCCCTCATCAAGGCGGTGCTGCCCGCAATGCGTGTGCGCCGCAACGGTCACATCCTCGCCATCACCTCCATTGGCGGACTGACGACCTCACCAGGCTTGTCCTTCTATCACGGCAGCAAATACGCCCTCGAAGGCATCCTGGAGTCACTTAGCAAAGAGGTTGACCATCTTGGTGTTCACGTCACGGCAGTCGAGCCCGGACCATTCCGCACTGACTGGTCTGGCCGCTCCATGACGCACAGCGAACGCTCGATCTCCGACTACGATGAGGTGTACGAGCCAGTGCGCCAGGCACGGCTTCGCAACAGCGGACGCCAACCTGGTGACCCGGAACGGGCAGCCGCAGCGATCCTGCGAGTGATCAACGACGAGAACCCTCCCAGGCATCTCGTCTTAGGCTCTGCCGCCCTGGGTGCGCTTGCAGCCAGTCGCACTGCCTTTGATACAGACATGAGACGCTGGGAGGATCTCACCCGCTCGACCGACTTTCCCTCCAGGAGCTAGCGCAACTAACCGGACAAAGAAGCACAGTGAGTTGAGCAGAGCCTGCGAGGGTGTCCCCAAATACTTCTTTTACTTCTCTCGCCGCCTGCGGCGGCGAGCAAAAGAGAGAAAAAGGTTTTTTTGGGGGCACCCCAAACCCCGGAAAAGGGCTACCGCCTCTGCACTCCCGTTGGGAAAGTATGCATAACGGGCATTGAGGAACTGGCGGCCAAAGCAGTCACAGACCCCCGAGCAGCGGTTGCTGCCGATGTTGCCGTGCTCAGGACGACCCCCGCTCTACCAGGTGAGTGGCTTGTTTCCGGGCTGGTCTATGACGTGGCAACGGGGCTGGTCGACGCCGTCGTGCCATCCGCTCCGCTTCGTGATCCAGAAGGAATCGCGTGAGCGCTCCAACGATCTCGGCGGTAGATGTTAAGGGAACACAGTTGCCGGGCGAGCAGCCTCCTAAAGATCGGCCCTACCCCCAACGAAGGCCTTCGTTGGGGGTAGGGCCGATCTTTAGGAGGCTGCTCGCCCGGCATGATGTTGTTGGTATGCACTGCTTCACCGTGCTCACCTTGACGCCTATTGGCAATCACCCCAGTGACCTCATACTCTACGATATCAAATGGATACGCACCGCCATCCAATGGGGAATGACGCGGGTGAGCGACGCGGGTGTTGGCTCACCGGATGCATTCAGTTCAATATGATACATAGCAGTGGCTTTAGGATTGTTACGGAGAAACGCAGTGATGCCTTGCGCAATTGCTTTGGGATCGTCGTACACGACCTGGGCAGTTCCCTGGCGTTTCTGTCCCTGCACATAGATGGTGACGAGCGCGCCGTCGCGGAAGTTCTTCCACCAGGAGCGCCTGACAGGCGTGAGGACGAGCAGATCATCCTTGTTCTCACGGATATAGCCTACAGGGAAAGAATAGTGCTTGCCACTTTTTCTTCCCCGGAATGCTAGCAGCAACAGCGTCTCACTTACCCTTTTATGCAGTGGAGAACGTAGCAGCAGAGAGAGGACGGTATTGGTCATCTTCATCACGAACGCGGGTCGTGGGGCAGCAGCAACCTGATCATTAGTTTTAGCCATCAACACTTCACCTCTTGAGTATGTTTCTTCTACGAGCAAACGCCCGTACGTCTCATGCAATCAATGAGAGGCATGAACGGGCACGGTTCATCTTGCACATCACAGTGGCATACGCCATCCAGGGATGCGACACATGGAGAAGTTGAACATAGCGATACACTTGTAAATCAGGCAGGAGAGGAAGATGAAGCGATGGCGCGCTGAACCCAGACTACACGCGAAGCGAGAGCATATGGATACTCAGATTACCTGGAAAGGAAGCATCTATTGTGTGTAGCGAGCTTATTAGCGAACCATATACCTACCTGATGAGGTGTACAGCCGTCTCGAAGAGGGAATTGCGTTTATCATATGCTCTCCTTTCAGTTATAAGAAAGACTCGTCGTTATATGGGCACGATAGGAAGTATATCTGATATGCGGCACGGAAGCAAGCCGTTGAGCCAGAGGTTTGCCATGAGATATGATACAATAGCGAGAAGAATGATGAGCATTGCAACTTGTGGATGTCTTCTCTCCTCGGTGCAGCACATATGCGGAGGAGAGGATTACCACCAGTGGATTTGACCAGGAGCAGCATGTACCGCCTACTCGCCCTAGACCTCGATGGAACGTTACTGACACCACAGCACGTAATTACTCCTCGTACCGCTGCCCTTCTCCACAAAGCCGTTGATGCTGGTATGGCGCTGGTCATTGCGACGGGCCAGACACTCGCTGTGCTGCGAGTGGTGTGCGCGGGACTGCCGTTGCAGGGGCCACAGATCATCTACAATGGTGCAGTCATCGCGGATATTCACACTGGCAAGCCGTTGTATGAGCGATTGGTGCCGGTTGAGCGCATTTTACCGACGCTGGATCTGCTGCGACAGTTCAATCTGCACCGGGTGTATCATACGTACGAGCATGTATATGTTGATGACGATACGCCCAATGCGCGCAACTGGTATCGTCCGCCAGTGCCGCCTGCTATCGAGATACCCGACGTGGTGAGCATCTATCCGCAGCCATGCATTAAGCTGGTGGGGGTGGGTGAACCGGTAACATTGCGTGAGAAACGCGAGAGGCTGGAGGGTCTGCTTGAGAAGCAGTTGTATGTGACACAGGCATCAAGCGACCTGTTAGAGTTTCTGCACCCGGAGGTCTCTAAGGGCAATACCTTGATAACCCTTACACGCATGCTGGGTATTAAGTCGACCGAGGTAGTGGCAATCGGCGATAATCACAATGATATCGGCATGCTACAGTTCGCGGGCCTGGGCATCGCGATGGGCAATGCGCACGACGAGGTGAAAAGCATCGCGGACCATGTGACACAGCGCAACTCTGAGGAAGGGGTGGCGGTCGCCCTCGAAGAGGTGGTGCTGCCATCGCTCTAAACTGGCAGCAAGCATGCGCCATGCAGTACTATATGAAGAGGATTGAAAATATCGTATGTTTGAGGAAAGTTATGCCTGATTCATCGTCGTTACTCGAAAAAGGCCAGATTGTGCCAGCATTTAGTTTGCCAGGCGCAGATGGTATGCCACATAGTCCGTGGGATTATAAGCAGCGGGAACATCTGCTATTGCTTTTTACGCGCAGCAGCAGAAGCAGCGAGGGACGCGGCATTCTGCGAGCCTTCGCGCACCAGTACAGCGCTTTTCGTGAGGAGAACTGCGCTATCCTGGCAGTGACCGTCGATCCGGTCATCGTGAACCTGGAGGCGCAGGAGACGCTGAAGTTGCCCTTCGCGTTGCTGGCAAATCCAACGGGTGACGTGATCGTGAAGTATACACATTGGGAACCTGAGACGCGTACACTGACGCCCAGTATTGCCCTTGCTGACCGCTACGGCGCTCTATACATGCAGGGAAGCGCGCAGGAGGAGGCGGAGTTGCCCCAAATCGCTGAATTGCTGGCATCGCTCCAGTATTTGAATTCCATTTGCACGCCATAGATGGTGTAAACGAGAATAGAGCTTATTTTCAATTATCACAACGATAGCACTTTTCACGTCAGAACGGGCAAAATCAAGTTCGCTCAGTCGTGACAGCGTTATACACAGTATACTTGTCTGGACATTACTGATAAGGCTGGTAAAGCACCCGCAGTGGGATATCTTGATTGCCACAGCTACTAGTACCATTAAAAGGATTGATGCATGACACAACACGAACGTACAAGCTCATGGGACATCGAAACGCTTCTCGTTCATGGTGGGCGTAACAATCGCCCAAACGAGGCTACAGGAACGCCCACTATACCGCCTATCTACGCCAGCACAACGTATATCCATAGCAACATCGAGGCACTCGACAAGGCTTTTAACGGCACAACGCCTGATGGTGAGCCAGCTTTCGTCTATGCGCGGCAGGGGAATCCCAGCGCCAGCGCGCTTGAGGCTGCTCTAACGCAGGCCGAGAGAGGCGTAGGCACGGTGACATTCGGCTCTGGTATGGCGGCTATTCACGCGGCGCTACTGGCTGCTGGCCTTGCTCCAGGGACGAAGATCGTGGCATCGAAGGATATTTATGGGCCGACCATTAGCCTGCTACAAAAGCTGTTCATTACCATTGGCGTCGAAGTGGTACTGGTCGATTTGTGTTGTGTCGATGCAGCCGAGGTGATCCATAGAGAGCAGCCTGACGTGATCTATGTTGAGACTCTGTCAAACCCGCTTGTTAAGGTCGTAGACCTGGACACAATCAGCGCGGCCGCCAAAGAGGTGGGAGCAGTGACGGTGGTCGATAGTACATTTACGACGCCCTACCTGGTAAGACCTATTGAGCATGGTTTTGACCTGGTGGTGCATAGCGCGACCAAATATATTGGGGGGCACGGCGATACCACGGGCGGTACGGTGACCAGCGCAAAAAACGCTCTGCTGGGCCAGTTGCGCACATTTACCATGCTGCTGGGGGCGATGCTCAGTCCATTCGATTCGCATCTGATGGCGCGGGGGTTGCGAACGCTGGCCCTGCGTATGGAGCGCCACTGTGATAACGCGATGCGTGTCGCGCACTTCTTGCAAGAACATCCAGCGGTTGAGTGCGTCCATTATCCAGGTTTAGCGGACCATCCCCAGCACAAAATTGCCAGCCGTCTGCTAAGCAACGAACACTATGGCGGACTCCTCTCCTTCGAGTTGAAGGAGCAGTCCCGCGAGTCCGTGTATCGCTTTATGGATGGTCTGCGACTGTGCTTGCCAGCGACAACCCTGGGCGATGTCTTCTCGCTGGTCAGTTATCCCCCCATGTCCTCACACCGCACACTGACGGACGCAGAGCGGCGCAACCTGGGCATCAACGAGGGGTGTGTACGCTTATCTGTGGGCATCGAGAACGTGGAGGACATCATTAAGGATCTCGACCAGGCGCTGAACGGGGTGTAAATACTCAAAGATAGCACAATTCAGGGCCACGCGGCGGTGCCGCATGGCCCTGAATTGTGCTATCTTTATTTAGTGTGGCGAACATATTTTCCGGGGATCTTATCCTCGGACTCGCCGCCTTCTGACGATGACATGACTTTGAGGAGATCGGCGTGCGGATTGACCACCAGATCGTTGAACACTGAGCGAACGCCGGGGAACGCACGAGCAATCTCTGCGGCATCGACTTTCTGCTGAGCGGTATGTACGGCCCCGCTGAGGCGCACCACCCCTAAACGTGGATAGACACCAATGGGCAGATTATGCGTGCGGGGATCATGTGAGAGGACCATAGCGAGATCGCCAGCCAGGATGTCGTCAGAGATCAGGTGATTCTCTACATCCAGCAGTCCCTGCACACCAAGAGCCTGGTCTTGCACCATATCGCCACGTAACGAGCTTGAAATATTGCCGTCAAGGTAGAGAACGCCATCCAGTACGCGCACATGCATACCACGAAAATCTACGTGCAGGGGAGCAAGATCAAATAAGATATCTTCAACCTCTCGTTGCAGTTCGCCATCAGGTCGATAGGCAGGCAGTGTCTGGAAGGTCGCCTCGGGGATGGAGACGGCGATACTACCACGCTCCAGTTTCTTGACGTATTCCTGGAGTAGCAGCGTATTTTGGCCAGCTCGCAGTCGGTGTACCACGATATAGGCAAGTTCACCGGTGTCGGGTCGGGCAGCGACGAGGACCAGCGTTCCCCTGGCATTTCCCTCGTCCCGCACGACTGAACTTTTGCTGTCGAGTAGCACGCCAGCAGGCTCCTCTTTGCTAGCCGCAGCTAATTCATCACGTGTGATACGCAGCATCACACCTTCACCAGAGGCATTGACCACGTCATTATATGGCACATACACCGTTCGGCCAAAGAACCGGCCCTGCCTTATGCCAATATACGCCATACGACGGGTTGCCGGGTCAAAGCACACATGTGTCAACACACCCTCTTCACCATCAGAGCAAAAGACTTTAGTACCGAAAATACACTTTTGCATTGCAGCAATTGATGCTGTTCTATCCATATATATTCAACCTCGCAAATAAGATAGGGTATAGCCACAATCCGGCCCGAAGCCACATCGCTCTAAGTTAAGTGTAGCACGATAAACTTATGCGTGACAAGCTACGCTAGATTACAAAGCGATAGCCCACACCCCACACCGTAACGATCTTCTCACCGAGCGGTCCCAGTTTTTTGCGCAGGCGCGTCATATGCGTGTCGACGGTGCGATCAACACAACCGATCTCAACCGCTGCAAGCGTCGCTCGTGCCCCCTCTCAAGCGCTTTCTCATTTGCATACACTTCTAAAAATGGACCGATGACAGCAGCTTTGACAGCACATCCGTTCAAAATACCTCTCAATGAAGGTGTTTAAACCTTGTTTGTGCTCGTAGTATCTCAGATGTGAGAAGACGTGGTGAAGCCTGTCGAGTGTCCAGAATGCTCCTCATCAAGGCAACCTGATTGGACTGCTTTGTCCAGGACAGATCGTGATCCTGGACAATCTTAAACTGAATGCCATCTTGCGACGGGTCGGCGCACGCACGCGCTCGGCTGGTTTTGCATTGTGGGTATCCTGCGCCTTTGGTGGGGGAAAATGGCTCAACATTTATAAACACCGGTAGTGGTAGTTTGTGGACGCGGGAATTCACATCATTTTCGACTCATCAAAAGCGATACTCTGAGCCCAGGCTGCTGGGGAGATACTCAACGTAGACCCTGAAAATCAGGCGGATTTCCCGCGTCCACAAACTATCGGTAATGTTCGCTGATAGGCTAATGGCTGGAGAAAGCTACACAAACAGCGCGATAACGTTCTCTGGCAGCCTAGCGAAAGTTTGGGTTCGAACTGATATATACAGCAATGACAATGAAGAATACAATCAGAGAGACGAATATTAATAACCCGAGGCTGGAGAGTACCAGCCCTACGATTGCTACCCAGCGACGTGAAGCCCTAACAGCGTGTAGCCCCGAACGTAGTCCCCGAATAGACAGTATGAGACCAGTAATGCTCGATGGCACGCTGATGATTGGAGAAAGGAACACAAACACAGTGGTAATCCCCGCTACCAGAGCGGTTGACACTTTTGTCGAGCCAAGGAGTGCAAAGCTAAGGGCTGCAATGATGAGTGGTAGAAGCCACATCATCACGCCAATAAAGCCGAAAACGAGTCCTGTTACTGCTATCCGTCTCTGCCCGGCGGCACTCGCCCGTAGGAAGGCTGCTTCGTTCCCGCTTGCCATGTTGCGTAGCTGCCAGGCCAGTGCTTCCTTGAGTTGAGATCCGCGATAGAGGCGATCTTTCGGCTTCCCGCGCAGCTCCCACTCTCGGGCGTCGTTGCTGATGTCCTGCTGGAGAGGAATGTCTTCCCTGGCTTCTTGCAGCCAGTTCGCCAGGCGGGGCCATTCGCGAATGAGCGCTTCGTGGCTGATCTCCAGGGTCGAGGTAGCAAGAAACTGATTCATAGTGAGGAGGCGCGCGGCGATAAATACATCGATGACCTCGCGCAACTTCTGGCTCTGTTCCGCATTCTCTAGAGTGAACTCGGAGAGGTCTGCTCGCCGACGGGTTGGTTCTTGGACCTGGGTTCCGAACTGGAGCAGGCGAGTGAACAGGGTGCGCGCCAGTCGTTGGTGCTCTTGGGAGGGAAGCGCTTGATAAGTGGACTCGGCATGCCGAGAGAGCGCGCCACGGATCCCGCCGATCTCTTGATAGGCATAGCGCGTCAGACGGTGTTCGCGGCGATGATGAAACAACTGATCAAGGGCGAACTCAAGCAAGGGCAAGGCTCCGATCTGTCCTTGCATATCGAAGAGCAGGTCACCCACCAGATCTTCGTCAAAGGTCAAACGTACGTCGGGCAAGGATGCGGGGCGTTCGATGACGTCACGGAGATCTTCGTTGCTCAGCGGGAGCACGGGGCATTGCAGCTGCGGAATAAGACGACCTAAGGCTGGATAGGCAAATGGTCGGTCGTAAAAGTCAGCTCGCATCGTCAGTAGAACCAGGACCGGACCACGCGGCTCCGTTGCTGCAGTGACCAGCAGGTCAATAAAGAACTGCCGTTCTGACGCAGAGACATCGGAGGAAAACAACTCCTCGAACTGGTCTATTATCAACACCACCTGTGTCTTGACCTGCTCCACGAGGGCCAGGCCGAGCCGATGCAGACCGAATTCTCCATTTCTCTTGAACTCCTCTCGTATGGCCTGGATGCCTTTGTCAGGAAAACGTGCGGCCAGCAGACGCACCAGGGATTCCATCGGCTGCTTTCCGGGTACCATCGGGTCCAGGTACAGCCAGGCTTCGCTCCCTGAAATAGCGTCGTCCTGGAGCCTGGGCAGGAGTCCGGCCATCACGACACTCGATTTGCCGGACCCGCTGGGTCCAATAATCGCCAGCAAACGTGGTCTGGGCTCTCCAGCAGAGGTGATCTGGTCCACCCTGTTGAGCTGAGAGAGCAATTCCTGTATGAGAGATTCTCTGCCAAAGAAATCGGCTTGGTCCTGCTGCGTAAAGGCTCGTAGCCCCTTATAGGGATTGCGCGGCTCAAAATCGAGGCTAGGACGGGGTGGCTCAAAGGTGTTCGCGCCGCGGGCCTGGCGTTCAAGGGAGGTAGTGATCTCGTCGAGCGCCTGCTTATAGCGTTGTCCTCGTGCGTCAATAATGGTTGCTTGCTCTGCTCCAACTGGAAGCAGGTGCTGCAACTCCTCGCCCTGTACCCAAAGACAGAAGATGGGGCGCTTGTAGAGGGCTGCGAAGCGCAAGTGTTCTTTGATGGCCGCCGAGGAGCGCACTTGAGGAGTGAGAACAAGCAAGACCATCTGCGCTGCCCGGATGGCTTGCCGCAGCTTTTCCTCTTGCGGCTCTGGCTCCGCGTACTCCTGTACAGAGATGTCGCGGCTGCTCAGGGCAGTTTGAAGGCGTGTAACGTCGTCTTCGGCTACATGAGAGAGGAAGACACATTGGGAGACAGGCTGCTGCACTGCACCCACCATATCAAGTTTCGTGCTCTCCTGTACGACATAGCTGGAGCTTTGACAGGCGCTTTCCAGCGAACGCGCAAAGTTGATAACACTGGGGTAGCGCTCCTCAGGTTTTTTTGCCAATGCCTTCAGGATCACCGTCTCGACAGCCTCGGGGAGAGAAGGATCTTTTTCGCGCAGACTAGGGGGAGCCACATTGCCATGCTGGTAGGCCAGACCTGTGGGGGAGCCCGTGAAAGGGCAAACGCCACAAAGCCATTCATAAGCGAGAATCGCCAGGGCATATTGATCGCTGGCGAAAACGGCATGCCCCAGGAACTGCTCTGGAGCCATATAAAGAAGCGTGCCCGCCCACTCCTGAGTAGCAATAGCATTGGACTTTGGGGTATGGATCGAAATGCCGAAATCACTCAGCATGGCATGCGCGGTGCCTTGTAAGACATTCTCGGGCTTCACATCACGATGGACGATGCCTTGATTATGGGCATATTGTAAGGCTGCGGCAATCTCTTTGACATACCTGGCGGTTTCTTCAAGAGAAAGACAGGTCCCCATGGGGTAGCGATGACGAAGCGTTCCTCCTGGAGTGTAATCCATCACCAGGAAGGGGGTAGAGCGCTCGATGGCGAACTCGTGCACTCGTACAATATGAGGATGGGTCAAATTGGCGATGGTCCGGGCTTCAGAAAGGAAGAGCTGTTCTTCTTTCTCATCGAGTGAGTTACGAAGAAGCTTGATGGCGGCATAGTTTCTCAGATAGAGATGCTCACCCAGGTACACTTCGGCGAAGCTCCCCTTCCCCAGAAAGCGTTGTAGCCGATAATTGCCAAGTCGTTGTCCCTCGCGTTCTGCCATAGTCACAGTGCTCCTTTTTCTTTCCCCTGTTCTCGTGGGAGAAACCTCTGTCAGAGAGTATAGCTCGGCTCCGGGAAACGCACATCTGTAAAATTACCTGCTTGTGCCACCACCAGCGTCTCGAAAGACCCCGGTAATTTTACCAGGATCTTGCTTCTCCTCTGCGACAATGCTCGTGTCTGCTGGCCTCTGAGTACATCGCCGCAGAAAAAAGATTCGGAATGAGAGGAGCCTCTCCCACACTTTGCATGAAAGTACCAGGGTTGTGGATAAACTAGCTCTTCCACAGCCTCTCTGATGGGAAAATGATAGAATGGAGCAAATGTCCTTTTTCTCAGCAAGATTGAAGGAGTGAGACACATGCCAGACAACATAACCCCTGACGACGTTAAGGAAACCAATGAATCTTGAACAGCGCATTGAAAACCATTTCGGCTTGAGCTCCGTCATATGCGAACCTCTCAACACGCCGACCAATGATGTGATTGCAGTCACAACGTCGGCAGGTCGATTTGCCCTCAAACTGTACCATCCCCATCGGACAGCCGCCGAAGTTCAATGGGAGTTAGACCTCATCATCCATCTCATACGACATGGTGCCCCAGTAGCCAAACCCGTATGTGGCAAACATGGATACGTGGAGTCCTTGCGTGTAGACGGGCGAGATCGTGTGGCTGCACTCTTTGAATGGGCACCGGGTGAAAAGCCGGTACCAGAGCAAGACACCTACATCCTACTAGGGAAAGCAGCCGCTCAAATCCATCAAGCTGCCGACACATTTCCTTCTTCGTTCCCGCGTGAGAGCTATGATGCTCCCACTCTCATCGACGAACAGCTCCACCGGATGAACATGCATCTGAGTGAAGCGAAGAGGTGGAAGCAGGCAGTGGCTTTAGGCGAACGCTTGAAACAGGTCATCGCCAATCCCGCATTGGATCGCGGCATCTGTCATATGGACCTCACGCTCGACAATGTGCATCGTCATGGCGAGAGCATGACTGTGTTCGATTTCGACAGTGCGGGAGCATGTTGGCGTTCAATCGAACCGCATGGCGTCTTGAGATTTTCACAAGAGTACTTTGAAGCATGGCTGCACGGCTACCGCTCAGTTCAGCCTTTCAACCGATACGACGAAAAAGCCGTAGCAGCATTCAGCATTATTGGTGATTTGCGAGTGGTCGCATGGAAGCTTGGGGTCGCTCGTTCATCACGCGGCAAACCACTCCTTGGGATAGCAGATCTCCCCGGCGTCGTAGATACGTGGCTTGAGTGGGAGCGTAAGAATAGGTGTTTTTGACCCAGGTAACCATTGGAGATGGCCTGGGGCCGCGCCCGAGCAGGTGTTATCCCGCATTTGTCGCTTGATTGCCCTCTTCAGGAAAGAGGACTCCGAGGGTACGGCTTTGCGGTCGAAGCGCCCACGAAGCGACCGCGAGAGCGGCGATGATGAGAGGCCAGATAAGAGTGCCCGCATCATCGCCGCGCGCGGCCCCCGATGCAGCCGCACCGGTCAGTTCGATGAAGGTGCCAGCATACGCCCATTCCTTGAGCCGAGGAAAACGCGGCACAAGCAAGGCGATGGCCCCAAGCAGCCTCCACACTCCGAGGATCGTGAGCAAGTACACCGGGTAGCCAAGGTGCGCCAGGACCTCGACGACGGGTTCGCCGACGAAGAGCAGCGTTGGCCCATGCACCAGGTCCGTCACTCCACCTGCCAGAAGCTCGAGCGCGACGATGATGGTAGTCGCCCAATAACCGATCATTTTCGTTTTCATAGTCGTGTCCTTCTTCTTGATTTTCGTTCCGTGCAAGGCATGAGATCTCTTCTGCTTGTCGTCCCGCAGTTCAGGAAAGCGGCTTTGTTGGCGACTGGTAGACCCCGGGCTGTACTTGATCGACAGCTCGTCGGGGCTTTGATGCAATCTCACAGGAATCACCCTCGCACCCGCTCACCTCCTTTTCGACATAGTGGCGCAACGACGGTACTCTGAGTAGCAGCAGAA
>WNGQ01000601.1_pt1 | contig 38502 bp, 46 predicted proteins | sample 5407661 | NCBI WGS metagenome assembly WNGQ01 (sample SAMN13153382, study PRJNA577476) | soil metagenome | isolation source: 60 cm soil or saprolite under Garry oak tree replicate 2 | place: USA:California | collected 2016-06-15 | reverse complement strand
TCTGAGAATACCCGCCCTCCGTATCCTCCGTACGTTTTCAGCGTAATTCAAAATAAGACTGGCAATGCAGGCCATTGCGCCAGCCCGGATCTTCTCCGTGTGCCCCGCGAAGGCCTCAGCCAGCATGAAAGCTAAATGCAAAATTTCTCTGAACTATCTCTATCTCCAAGCCTGAAAGAACGCTTGGTTGCCGGCCGTTTTACCACGCCGACTCCAGTGCAAGCTGCGGCGATCCCGCAGGCTCTCGAAGGCAAGGATGTGCTCGCGACCGCTCAAACCGGCACCGGCAAAACTCTCGCGTTCCTGATCCCGGTGATCGAAAAGCTGCTAACCCAGCACAAGCCGGGAATCGCCGCGCTGGTGCTCGTTCCTACGCGCGAACTGGCGATGCAGGTCGCAACGCAGTACAACGCATTACGTGGCAAGCTTCCCGCCGCCGCGTTGGTCGTCGGTGGTTTGCCTGAACGCCAGCAGCTCATGGCCATCCGCAATGGTGCTCGTCTGATGGTCGCAACTCCGGGCCGGCTCGAAGATTATCTTGACCGCCAACAAGTTCAATTTAACGCTCTGCACACGCTCGTTTTGGACGAAGCAGATCGCATGCTGGATATGGGATTTCTCCCGGCAATCCGCAGGATCGCAGGAACTCTCCCGAAAGAGCGCCAAACGTTGTGTTTTTCAGCGACCATGGAAGGTGATATGCAACGCCTTGTGAAGGACTTCACCAAAAATCCTGTGCGCCTGACCTTTGGCTCTACTCTGAAGCCGGCGGAAAACGTGCGACTTCAGGCGTTTGAGGTTCCCATGGACGGCAAGCAGGCAATGCTGCACCATCTGCTTGGCAAGGAAACCGGCCGCTGCCTCGTATTCTCGCGCACCAAGCGCGGAACAGAGCGCATCGCTAAAACCTTGAATCGCGAAGGAATCAACGCCGCCATGATTCACGGCGATCGTTCGCAATCGCAGCGTACCGCAGCCCTTGAAGGCTTCCAGCGCGGGCGCTTCCGCGTTCTCGTCGCGACAGACCTGGCCTCGCGCGGGATCCATGTGCAGGACATCGTCCACGTGATTAACTACGACTTGCCCGAAGTGGCGGAAAACTTCATTCATCGCGTTGGCCGCACTGGCCGCGCCGGTGGCAGCGGCGTTGCCTCAACCCTTTTTGTAAAGGATCAGCGCACCGAGCTGTTTCAACTCGAACGCGCTCTAGGCATCAAAATCGAGAGGATGCGCATGGATGGCACTCAGCCTCAGCCGAAAGAGCAGCTTCGGCCCTCGACCGACCGCCCTTCTAACCTGACCAAGCCCAGCCTGATTTGCCTGCCAGGAGAAGTCCTGCAGGTACAGCTCGAAGGCTAAAGCTCTTCCAAAGGACGGTCACGGCGCAGAAGGCGTCTTGGCCGTTCGATCGCCTTTTTTCCCAAAAACGGTTCGTTTGCCGGACAGTTATCCACAATTTCAACAATTTTTCTCGGATCCGGGCCGGAACGGCGTTCGGCGCTTGCAGTGTAGTGATATAATGGTAGACGTCATCCAGATCATTAAGAGCAGCGAGAAGAAGACCGGGCAGTTCTTGTAGTGGCTTGAGGGGGAGAGACCTTCGTGCTCGTGACCCAGGAAAAGTTCGACCAGATCCGCAACCTGATCAGTGTAGGCAAGGAACGCGGCTATCTGCTCACAGATGAAGTGAATGGCGTGCTCGCGGCCGAGGAACATACGACCGAGGAGCTGGATGGCCTTTTCGCCAGCCTTGAAACCGACGGCATCGAAATCTACGAAGATGCTTCGGCGGCGAAGCTTGCGCACACGGCTCTCGAAGTTAGCGAAACAACCGAAATCGAGCTGCCGCACGAGCCTGCTCCAAGCGAAGAAACCGATGCGGACCGCAAGCCCGGCTTGTTGGACAAAACGAGCGACCCGGTAAGAACGTATCTGCGCGAGATGGGCGTGGTACCACTGCTCACACGCGAACGCGAAGTGTCCATCGCGAAGCGCATGGAGCGCGGGCAATTGCTGGTACTGAAGACAATTTCCCGTTCGCCGATCGTGCTGAAAGCGTTGATCGCGGTTGCCGAAGAACTGCGAAATGGCAGCCGTCCCATTAAAGAGATCATTCACTTCGACGATGAAGATCTGACACCGGAAAAAATTGAGAGCAAGACCCGTCAGACGTTACAACTGATCGACAAGATCGCGAAATTTTATGATTTGGCTCTAAAACAGGCGATCAAGCTCGAAAACACCATAACCTCAAACAAGCGTGCGCACGTGAGAGCCAGACGCCACTTGGCTCGGACGCGCATCGAGATGTCACATCTAGTTCGTTCCGTCCATTTCAAGGAACGCGAACGGAAACGACTGATTGATCTGGTACGCCACACGGTGGAGCGGCTGCAATTGCTCGAGCGCGAATCGGCGCGCCTTGAGCGCCGCGCCAACGCATCACGAGGCGAAGCTGCCGCGGATGCGCGCAAGAAGCTGCGCTTGTGCCGCGTACAGATTCGCGAAATTGAAGAAGCAGGCAAAGCCTCCGCAACGAATTTGAAACGCGCGCTCACGATTATTCTTCGTGGCGAGGCCGATGCCGAGCAGGCCAAGAAAGAACTGACCGAAGCAAACCTGCGCCTCGTTGTTTCCATTGCAAAAAAATATACAAATCGTGGATTGCAGTTTCTTGACCTAATCCAGGAAGGCAACATCGGCTTGATGCGAGGCGCCGATAAGTTTGAATGGCGTCGCGGCTACAAATTTTCCACTTACGCGACATGGTGGATTCGCCAGGCGATCACTCGCGCCATCGCCGATCAGGCGCGAACCATTCGCGTTCCAGTTCACATGATCGAGACGATCAACAAGCAGGTTCGCACCAGCGCGCAATTGGTGCAGGAACTCGGCCGCGAGCCGACTTCCGAAGAAATCGCGAAGCGTATGGACGTTTCCGTTGATTCCGTACGCAAGACCAAGAAAATTGCGCAGCAGCCCGTGTCTTTTGAAACGCCGATTGGCGAGGACGAGGAAACACATCTCGGCGACCTGGTCGAAGACAAGGGCGTCGTGTCTCCCTCCGACGCGGCTATCCACTTGAACCTGAAAGAACAGATGGCGTCAATGTTGCGCACGCTGACGCCGCGCGAGGAAAGAATCATCAAGATGCGATTCGGTCTGGACGATGGCAGCGAACACACCCTTGAGGAAGTCGGCCAGGTGTTCGACGTTACGCGGGAAAGAATTCGTCAGATTGAAGCGAAGGCGCTGCGCAAGTTGCGGCATCCGTCACGCTCGCGTCGCTTCCGGATTTTCGTCGAGAGCTCTATTTAGGGAACTCGTTCAGGAGCACTACCGGCGTCAACCTAACTTCGAGGAGACACCCATGTCAATTACATTTCAGAAGCGCCAGAAAGAAATGAAGCGGCTCGAAAAACAGAAGGAAAAAGCCGAACGGCGCGCACAGAAAAAACTCGCCAAGAGCAAAGAAGGGGAAAATCCGAACGGTACTCCCGTCGATCCCTCGCTCGACCCTACCATTGACTGGTCCCATCAGAACGAGGTTGAACTCGATCGCCCGTAGTGCTTTCGCACGAAGCGCGAATTCAGCCTGCTGTGGTCGCTCTTTACCGAGATCACTCGGCTCCGAAAAAATCTCCGCGTAACTTCGCGTTCGGCATCCGCACCGACCGCGTCGTGTCGGGGCGTTTCAGCGTTTTTTACTCGAGCAGCAGAAGAAATTTGGAGGCGCGAGGCGGAATCGAACCGCCGATAAAGGTTTGCAGACCTTGTCAAGATTTTAGAAATGCACTCCTGATTGACTATTTAGAGTCCTTGTACCCATTCTGTACCCACCTGGAGGTATACTGGGTACAGATTCAGGGAGGCCCAGCCAATGCAAAGCGGACATGTCAGGGTCAACGGCCGGTGGTGGATTTTGAAGGTGCGCGAGTGGGTCGTGAAGGATGGGGTCAAGCGGCGCGTCGACACATACAAGAAACTTCGGGAAATTCGCCACAATGAGGGCGGCGCTGTCCCCAATGATGTGCAGGCGTTGGCTGATCTGGAACTCGCTAAGGTAAACCTCGGACAGGGACAAGGTCAGTCGGCTGACTCCGTAAAGTCCTACCTCGAATCGTATTTGACTGCAGGCATTGGCAGCAAAACTCGGCGAAAGCTGCGCGATGTAACCATCCAAAGTTACAAACGCGATTACAACGTCATCAAGGAGTTCATCCCTGAGATGCAGTTGCGCCAAGTGCGAACCCCCGACATCAACCGAATCTTCGACGCTCTGATCGAGGATGATGGTGACACCGTTCGTGCGCAGAGCGCTTACAACAACATTAAGAACTTCCTGAGCGGGGCCTTCCGGTCTGCTGTCGGTGCTGGCTTGATCGACTTCAATCCTGTCACCGCCGCGCATAGCATCGGGGGGAACGAAGCTGATACGCATGCGTACTCACTCGAAGAGGTCTATGACCTGGTGTCCGCCGTCGATCATCATACCGCACAGGCTGCTTTCATCGTGCTGGGTTTCACCGGTCTGCGGTCGGAAGAACTCAAGGGATTACGATGGGATGACTACGACCGAGAAAAAGAAACTCTGAATATCAAGCGGACCATTGTATTCGGCAAGATCGTCGAGGATACGAAGACGAAGAGTAGCAAGGCTCCGGTGCCGGTCATCGGAATCGTGAAGAAGTATCTCGACGAACACCTTGCGAGAAACAGCGGGACGGGCTTCATCTTTCATGCACCCGACGACCCGCAGCGCCCGATTAACTTCGGTCATCTGGTGTGGGACGAGATTATCCCCTCGGCCAAAAAGGCCGGTGTCGAGTGGCACGGCCTTCATGCCTTTCGCCGGGGTTTGTCTACCGTGCTCCACGATATAGAAACTCCTGAATTAACCATCAGCCACATACTGCGCCATTCTACAAAGTCATCTAAAAGCGTAGCTGGTCGGCACTATATCAAGCCGTCCTTGGAGCGTATGCGTGCTTGGCTAGAAAAGGTCGAGGCGTTGTACATATCCGTGGAGAAGAAAAGCAAGAATCGCCGCTAAGCCGCTTTTTCCTGCGGCCTCTTCTTCCAGCGGCGTTTATGCGCTGCGTGTATCGGGCGGGGTGAATTACGAACCCACTCGACAACCTTCGCCCAATCAAAGACTAGATGTCTGCCGAGATTATAGACAGGTATGGCGTTGGGGCATCTGCGACGGCATTTCTCGCGAACCCACGGCACATCTGCATGGAGGCGGCGAGCGACTTCTTCAATCGAAATAAATTGGTCGGAAGGCAGAGACGCGGCTTGGGGCGCATCAATCACGGTGACATTCTTGTTGCTGCTCATGCCGCCGCCTGATGCGGACTCGAAGTTTTCTTGGACATTGGAACACCCGCTGAATTGATTGGGTGTTCCTTACCGATTGGTAGGACTGCCGACCGTTAAGACTCCGTAGAGGGTCGGCTCTATGACCGATTTGTCCTTAGCACCCTGCCTCGGACGGTATCGACGTTATAGGCTACGTCGCACGGCTTTTCATGAGCCAATACTAAAATAGTATACACAAGAGTATGCTGAAAGTCAAGGGCAAGACGTTGATGAACAATTCAAAATCGGCAAGGCGGGACGTTCCCCTTGGCAGCACTACGAACCCCGCCAGTTTTGCCCGAGCAGACGCTAGTCGGCGAGAAATACTAGTCGTATAGTCGTATTGGAGGAGACAATGGCGAGCAGTAGGAACGACTACACTGATTTGCCCATCGGGACCCTGATTGATAACGGTGAGATCGTTGTTTGCCCGTACTGTCATCGACGCGGCCTGAAAGTATTTGTGAATGGGGTGGCGTTTTATAACCACAGGATGGGTTCGTTCTTAGTGGGCGAAATGGTCCAAATTATTGAGGAATCCTGCCCGAAAGACTCTATTGAGAGAGCAAAGCACGAAGCGGCTCAACCAAAATAATTGACTCGTTCCCCTGACTGTCCGTGACGACGAACGCAGGCTGGTCCGTACTCTGAATAAAACGACGCAACTCCTCGGCGTTAAATCCCGTCCATTTGGAACAACCCTCCGTTCTGAACGTCAAAGGCTTTGGTGCTTCTAATTTCGTATTGTTGGCTTCCATTACTGATCTCCTCTCTTTGCACTTTTTGAATGCAACGGATTTACTTGTTCACTTGCCTGAATGACTCTTGCTTCTTCAAACGAACGCGCAACCTTGCGGTTTCGCACTCGGTAGCGCAGCAATCCATCATCTTGTGTGACCACGGCGAGCACGCGGCTGCCTCCTGAAAACAGCAAACAGCCGCGCCTCGTTTTACTCCTCGTCGACCGCGCTCGGAGCCACGTGAAGCTCACCAGTGCTTTCGAATCTAGCCTTTCGGGCTGAATCGAGCGCTTTCTGATTGTGGCGAGCATCAACCACTTTCTCTTTTAATCTGTCCTGCAACCCAAGTCGGCGGGACTCGACCTCACGCTGACCAGCTTTTGGTGTATCTTCTTTCATGGTGCTTTTTCCTCTGCGCTAGGCGGGAGGTCCGCCGTTGCGCTTTTTCTGCGACAGCTTGGCTGCTCATCGCAAACTTTTGTCCAAAATTAAATAAGCGGCGGGTAACGAGCCTAGGTTCCCGTTGTTTTATTGCCGCCGCTCCCTACGGTGCGAGAGTCCCGCGTCGCCCGGTTAGGACGATCTTGATTCCGTCAACACCCAGACCAGCCCCCACCGTCTTTTATCCATGTTTGGGAGACGATGGTGTTCACGCTTCCTTATGGGTTCGGTGTTGTGCGTGACAGCGGCAGAAGCTCACCCTTCTCGGGCTGCTGTACCGACTGAAACTGTTTAGTGGCTGTTGCGGTGACGAACCTGTGGCGGCTTGACCGGAACTTGTTAAATAAACTTCGAACCCCATGAGCCACTGGGACGTCGGTATTTTCCGTAATGAACTCTTCGATGTCGCGGTAGCCCATTCTCTTCGCAACTGCCAAAGTCCCGTATGCCGCGACCACCACTAGCAACTCGCGAGAACTACATCTGAGTAGGATGTCTTTGGTCCATCTCGGCGATAGTTCGCTCACTGCTTTGACTCCAATAGAAGTTTACGAACGTCGTCCGTGTCACACTTCGCGGCTTGCTTGAACGCCCTGCGCTGGGCTAACTGCTCTCTGATGTTCGCCGCATCTGACCAGTCCGGCGCGATCAAAGATGCATTCTTCAACTCGGCCAACTCATCAAGAAGGACCAGCAAGTTGTCTAGGAGGTTTTGGTCGAGCGGCTTCTCGCCTTGCAGGGCTTGTGTCAATCGGGTTCGCCCGATCAGACCGCCCGTAATCGGAATAAACAAACTCACCGGGCAGACGAGGTCTTGTAGTCGTTTATCGACGGGATGCTGCAGCATAAGTTCTCCGACAAAATCTTGTTCGCGGAATTCAAAACAAAAGGCGGCACAAAATGAAATTCGCGCAATAAAAGTTGCACGCTTTTTAAAATTTGAGTGGGAAGTTCCCGCCTAGGAATCTTCGTCTCTACCCCGTTCCACCAGTTAAGAGAGGCAAGGCACCCTCGGGGTGAGGATGCCTTACCAGAAGTTTGTGCGCTTGGCACTTTCAACGGAACTGGCGGGTGTCCGTTGAAACTTGTACTGCTAAATTCGCGACCCAAAGAGGGTCATTAGGTTCGTGGTTGGGGTCACAGGTTACGAACCTCTGCCCAAAGGGGCCAATAGGTTCGTGGGAGGGGTCGTTAGTTACTCGAACTGCTTCCCGTAGGATCGTGGAAGCCTCCGCAGGCACTCGGGCAGATCAGACGAGCCCCGCGCCGCGAAACAGTTTCGAGATTACCGAGCGCCTCTCTCCTTTTTGGCCCGACGTGCGGCGAGAATCTTCTGGGCGAATTCTACTCGTGTTTCTGCGAGGGCTGCGAGTACTTCTTCCAGCGACGGCATCTTGCCCTCCCGCTGTAGCCGTTCGATCTCGGCCTTGTACTGCGTTGGTCCCATCTTCGGCTCACTCATACGCTTCCTCTCAAAATCTCGTTTATCAGTTCTTCCGCCGTCTGGGTGGGAGCTTTTATTTCCCAAACGCTTCCGTGGCGCGACTTCGAGATATAGGGGCAGGCGAGCGATTCCAGTGTTAACTTCTTGGCGCGTTCCCTGAAACGCTCTTCGTGTTGTTCCGTGTACACGAACTCATGTGTTTGCGGCGGAGTTGGTGGCTCCAAAGGATGCAGCCCCGCAGGATACTGGCGGATTCTCTCGAAGGCTTCCATAATCCGACGCCGGACTGACTCCACTCCATCACCGTGGGTTGGAGAGTTACCGCTTACCTCGAACGCGTTCTTCGTTTTCATGCGTCTCTCCTTAAAGTTCCAACAGGCTTTCTCAACCCGCTCAAGAGCAACTCCCCGATTGCTTTCCGCTGCGCCAACGTGAGCGTCTGAATCGCGGCAGAGATTTCTTTCCCCATCTGATCGAGCGTCATAGGTTCCCGCATCAGTTGATGACCTCCTTCGGCGTCTCCGCCTCTTCCGCCTTCGGCTCGATGTCCCAAACAATCTCGCGACCCACTAACTGCAATACCCCGTCCATCGACGTGTGGAATCCGCCCAGCTCTTCCGAGTCTCCCAACAGCAGGAACAACGTGTGGACCAGCGTTCCCAACTTCATTCGAGGCAGGTCCCCCACTTCGCAGCCAAGGAAGGCGGCGAGTCTTTTCTCTAAACGTGCGCGAATCCTTTCCGCTGCGATTTTCTTATCCACGGCTCGCCGCCAATCCGGCGTCCTGAATACCATCGAGGATGGTCCAGATATACCGGTGCTCGACGACTACGGCATTACCAAACCACTGGGCATCTTCGGGCAGGTGTTCTTCGATCCAGGAATGAGCTGACGGGCTGAGGGGAAAAAGCAGAAACAGCGAACCATGATTCTCACAGCGGAAATCGGGTCCGTCTGATCGAGTCGGAGAACTGCCGGACGCTACAAACGAATCACTGTGTGAAGACATCATCGCTCCTTTTAGAGAAAGATGCCCTCGAAAGTTGAATTTGGGAAAAGGCTAAGGTGGGTTTTGCCCCTACGGCCGTATCCCTTCTTTCGAAGGTTGGCACCGTGGCCGTTTGGCTCGGTTGCTGGAGCGCAAAATTCACGCTCGCTCTAGATACAGCTACCAGAATATCGCAATCCCGGTTTGGGCAGAATAGTACTGAAGTCCTAGCAAGCCTTCGAATTCGGCTTCAACCCGGCAGGAGACCAGACACCACCGGCGGTGTGGTTCGCCTACACGCCGGACCGGCAAGGGAGAACATCCGAAAGAGCACTTGAGTTCAGGAAGCAGCCTGCTGGGCGCACGTGCGAAGAAAGTTTTACGACCTTCAGGCGGCCCACAAATCTCCGGTGGCGGTAGAAGGCCCCGATACGCCAATCAGTTTCGGGAGAGGAGCCTAATTAATTCTCCTAATCGGTGGGGGGATCGGTGGAAGCTGAGTTCCGGGTGGGCAGTTTGGATCGCAAGGAACAGGGACCCACTTTGGAGCAATCTCCACAAGTCCGATATTGGGGGCGAAATACCAAAGTTCGTGCGCACATTTCAGTGGATTATCTATCTCACTCAAGTCGATCGGCTGAGCACACTCATACTCGTCATTAAGAAGTGCTAGTCCTTTGTACACAGGAGTATCGACTGTTGTATAAGAGATTCGCGCGAGCCACATAACTTTTGCCCAAGGAATCAAGCAGTAGCTATCGCCAACGCATGACGTATCCTGGGAGTATCCGTAATAATCTCCGGCAGGAGTGCCCGGTGCCGGGATCACCATATACGAATTGTCGTCAAAATGTAGGTAATCAGATCGTATAAGGTTTGGCGGATCGAAATTAGCAATGCTGTAGTCAGCAACCCATCGCCGATCTGACAGTTGGTGCATTCCCCACCACAATTCCGCGCCGGGACTGTTGCTCTGCCAGTAAGCGCGTGCTTGTGTCTTCGTGATGTGAATATTTACCGAGTCTGTGTGGTCCAACGTCGGCGCGTTCACAATCTCGAAGTGGGTTATGTCTCCTGTTTCATCAGCAACCATGTCCCATTTCTGGCCGATTTGTGATGGGAAATACGCGACTGGGTAACTCGCACATCCGATAAGCAGAGACGCCGTGAGGACGACACCGAAGAGCCGAGCTGGGATTCTCAGAGCGTGTAGTAGGGCCATAACATCCTTTTCTGTTGAGGGTCCTTGCCGCCTCCGTGAAAAATACGGGACCGCGTTCATCTTCAAGAGGTTGGGCAGTTTGAAATACGAGCACGGTCGAGATTGTAACGCAAAGGTGGCGAAGATTGCGCCTCTCCGAGTAGAGGGGACCCCGATGGTCTAGGTCAAAGAGCACCTGACCGCCACCTCCATCAACTACGTCTTGCTGAGAGATCACAATCGACACGCCATTCAAATCGATGTCTAACCGAGAACGTCGCGAGCGCTGCAAGAAATGTTCAGGCGATTCGTGTGTCGTATGATTTCCGTGCGCGGAGCCAGGGGGGCAGACCAACCTCACGCCTGGGCCACCCGCCACTTATGCCTGGTCTGGTGTGCGCCCTTCGTCATGAGTTCGTGCACCGAAAAAAGTTCGAACCGGCAAGAGCAGGCCTAGAAGCATAATAATGAAGAGGAGAATCTGTTCCGCTGCGACGCGAGAAGCGCCTGGGTCGTGAATAGCTTCCCGCAACCAGTCGGATGGACTGAAAGCCGACGCAGCTTTCCAGAGTATGATGAGTTGGAGCACATAAACTGGAAAGACGAAACCGCACACGGAAACTACAAGCGCGCACCAAGCCCACCGCTCGTGGTTCCAGTAGGCTGTCCAAAGGATTATCACGCTTATGGCGATAATTGTTAAGGACGCAAACCCCATGGGGGCCATGTAGTTGCCTATACGGAGAGAATCGGAATATCGGATGAAAGCTTCGCGCCAAGTCGAAGCGTAGTTTAGACTTTTAGGTACAAGCGATAGAAAGCAGGCAGTCAATATCGCGGTTGAAACCATCAGCGTAGTGGACCTTGATTTCTTCATTTCCCCTTCCCGAGCCATAGTCGGTTAGCTATTTCTTTAGGTTCTTGCCCTTGCAGCAGTCGGTCAAGAACTGCGCCTCAACTGCAGTCGGAGAATAGTAAACACCTGCCTTTTTTGATGCTTCAGTGTTTCTGTCGTAGCATGAATTAACGTAAGCTCTTCTCAACTCAATGCAGCAGGTGTAGTCTCCCTCGCAGCTGAATTCTTGAACGAAAGTTTCGTTGTCTCCACACCAAACACCAAATGCTCCGGGCGTGTCTCGTATTGTTTGCTTGCATTTTGGCTTCGAGCCGTCGAGAGCATTGAAGAAGCCAAATAGTACGGGCCAAGGAAATGGCCTGGGTTTTGGTCCCTCACCACCACCGCCACTGAAGCCACCGCCTCCGACAGGTGGTAATGGCGGAAAGCAGAAGAATGGATTAAATATGCACGGATCGCCGCAGAAAGGATCGTCAGGATCGCAATCGAGCATTCCGGTCGGGTCGATTCGAGTCAAGGGTTTATTGCGGACATAGGCATAGCGATTCTGGGATTGCGGATCTTTCGTGCAGGTTGCGGAGGTTCCAGCGGGATCTGGAGAAGGCCAGCGTCCTTGGATGCCGTACTCGCGAGCGAGAAAATCGTAGAGGTTCGAGACGGTATCCTGGTTCATCCCGGTAAAAGATAGATCTGTGCTGCCCGTTTGAGCGTAAGGTTCGCCGAAGGGAGCATATGCGCCGTCGAAGTACATGGTGCGGCTTCCCGTGGATGCGAAGCGCGAACTCCTAAGGTAGTCGGGATGACGGTAGTAAACGATTCCCCCGCCGTACACGGCCACAGCGCCGCCGGGTAATGGCACAAAAGCCTTCGTATAGGACTGCCCGCTCATTATTTCGATCTTCTCACCTGTAGGCGCGTACGCAATTTCTGAATACGCTCCGCCATTATTTCGCTCAACCATCCGCCCCAGTGCGTCATAGGTGACGGATACTCCATCGATGGTTATTGGGCGGCCATCCGCGTTCCAAGCGTAACTGTGAAGAAAATCGTTCAATACATTCCCGTTGGCATCGTAGCTGGGTGTCGACCCGCCAATCAAAGTCATGCGATTTGTCGCTGTCGAGTAAGTGGGTTGGAAAGAATATCCGGTGCCTCCGGTGGGCACCGTCTTCGTAATGTTGCCGAAGGCATCGTACGTGAAGTTCTGCTGCCATTTGGAAGCGCCGCAGTTGACGCTCGCGATGCGGACCAAATCGTCATGCGAGTAGCTGCAAGTCTGGGCGTTGGCGCTGTTGAACGGATCAGTAATCCCCAAACTCGCCAGAGTGCCGACCGGGTTCCATGTGAGGTTCCCAATTACGGATTGGCCGTTAATGTTGAATTTGTACTGCGTCATGCGGTTCGTGTTCGCGTCGTACGTGAAGTTGTCACTGTCCGAAGAAGCAAAGGTTATCTGGGTCGGAAGACTCGCAGCATTATATACCGTGGCACTTAACGCACCAACGCTTGGCGCAGTGGAGTAGACTCGCCCTTTGCCATCCAAATTATACGCGGCAGCGTATCCCCCTGGAGCGGTCAGTTGGTTTACCGCGCCATTCGCCCAGTAAGTAGCGGCCGTGTGATAGTAGCCGCCAGAATGCGGTGTCGACTCATATAGATCGCTCGCTTCCCCACGGGCCGTGTAGCTAAACCACTCATCCGCGATGATGGTGGACTGCGTGATGGGCCAAGCACAGGTGTCCGTCTCCGCCTCTACCAGGCGACCTAACACGTTGCTGACGCTAACTCCGGTTGGGCGGGAACCGAGCACGCCAGTTGTGTTGTCGTAGCGGAACCGCTTGCAACTGTCGACGCTGCCTCTAGTGGTTCCTACGTCTGTCAGACGATGCAGAGAGTCGTAGAAATTGCAGGTGCTTGTTCCGATGGCATCCACTTTGCGAACCAGGTCCCCGTTTGAAGTGTAGCCACCGCAGAAAGAGGAGCCAGTGAAATCGTAAACATAAGTTGTCGTGCCACTTTCCGGATTGCCTTCTGAAGTCATGCGGTTCATCCAGTCGTATGTATAGGTCCGCGTCTGCTGCAAGGACGCTGCTGCCTGAGCGTTCTGCAGAACGCTCATTAGATTGCCCATTGGGTTGTAAGTATATTGTGTCCAGTATCCGGTTTGAGTCTGACTCGTGTTTGGGGCGCACGTGCCGCCGGGCCATGCGGTCGTTCCGGCGGTCACCTCGCAAACGGATGTTAGCCTGCCTAGTGGGTCGGACACGAGTTGACGACGTTTTGAGTTTTCTCCCGTGGGCGCGGGACTTTGGGTGATCAAGACATCGTTCTTCTGGCTGCCGGGCGTGCCATGGTTGTAGATCGTGGAACCGCCGCCCCCGTCAAGGACCGTCAGAGGGCGGCTCAAAGCGTCATAGGTTGTTGTGGTCCCGGCAATGGTCGAATTCGTTTGGCCCGCCGAACCGGAGTAGGGCAGGGTGACGCGACTTACGCGACCGATGGAATCATAATCAGTTTCAACAGAGTCGAAGGTTGTCAGGCTCGGTCCTTGTCTAGTTTGTTGGACATGAGCGCGGCCTAGACCGTCGAGGGTTGTGAGCATGTCCACGGTTGAATTGCCGCTGTTAAACGTTAGAGTGGATTCCCGTTGATTTGGGCTAGTCGTGCAACTGCCGCCACTCACGAGTCCGTAGCAAGTGCTGGTCACCGCTCCTGTGGGGTCTGTCGCTGAAGCAGGCCGCCAGAAATATAGATCCGTGTATGCGGTCGTGGTGGCTTGACCATTTTCGTCGGTGGCTGTCAGCTGAACGCCGCCGGTGCAATTCCAAGTTTGCGAAGTGGAGAGCGGGCTGATTGCTTTGGTGGTGGAAGTCGCGAAAGAGTTGTTGCAAGACGGAAGACCGGACGCATAGTTGTAAGTTGTCACGCCACTGTTTACATCGGTTGAAGTTTTGAGGGTACCAGTGTCGTAATATGTGGCGTACTTCATGAGATAGGAAGTCCCATTCACCCAGGTCTTGGTGCTCGTTAGATTCCCCCTAACAGTAGTTGGGTTTGTATGCTGTGGAGTGCCGGTCGTAGCGACGACTGAAGTCTCGTCGTAATTGTAGTTGATCGTCGATACAACGTGGTTGGCTGCGTCCTGGACGTTAACAGTTTGCCGAAAAGCATTGATATTGCCCATGGTGGAATAGGAAGCGATCGTTTTCTTAAGCAACGCGCCGTGACTCGTCGTCCCATAGTCGTAGTCATCGGATTCTGTCGGTGCGCCGTAGGCGTTCCATAGATCGTCGTGCTCGCTTTGTAGGCCTCCAGGGAGCACAGTGATGATATTTCGTTGTGAGATCGGAGTGGCAATTGCCGTGCTCGTGCAGTTAGCGGTGTTTCCGTTGTAGCAGGTCTTGACGGTTTTCAAGAGGTTCGCGGACGAAATCGCCCCTTGATAAAAGTCGCGCTGAGTTTCGTAGATGGCGAGAAACTGGGAGATGCCTTGAAACTGGACGACGGTTTTGTTGCTTTGCGGACTTGGATCGGTGATCGTGGTGGTGTATGCGGCGCCAGTGCCTGCGGCGCGGTCATACTGCCAATAGCTGCTACCGGTGTCAGGAGTGTAGCGTTTTAGACCGGAAGCGCTCCCATCGGCACAGGTGATATTTCCACTGCTGCCACCGGTGTAGGAATAGCTGATTGTGCCGCCCGTGGGCAGGGTAACGGAGGCGAGGCGTCCGGTCACGTGGTGAGGGGTGTGCGTGTCGCCGGGTGTGGTTTCATAAGTGAAAGTGTATTTGCTATTCGGGCTGACCGAAAAATCAGGAAGATCAATTTCACTGACAAGGTTCGCTGTGGTAGTGCCATTCGCTCCGTACTCAGTGATTCCGTTACATCCAAAAGCCGTCCGGATTGTATAGGTCGTGTACTTCATGGTGTAGGGGGCGCTGGCGCCGGAGGGAGCTGTGTAGGCGAAAGCTCGGGGACTGGAAGGCGTTCCCGTACCAGTCACGGTGAGAACGGGGCTGGTAGCGGACAGCGTATCGAAAAACTGGGCGCTGCTGTTGACGGTCAGCTGATTTCCATTTCGATCGGTAAACGTTCCAGTGCCGCCAGAAGTGTTAAGCGGAGGATGTAGCACCGCTCCCTGAGCGGATGTAACGCTATTAACGCTCCCACCGGTGGCACTTAACGTCCAACCTGAACCGTCGCCCGCAATACCACTCGAAGACGTGAACGTGCTTGAGCAGTACTGTCCGGTGGGCTGAATTACAGTTGTGCCCACACTGGGAAACCAATGTGCCACTCCGAATGAATCGTGATAATACCAATCGTGATAGCTGTACATAATTCCTTGATAGATGCCCCCGAAATAGCAAGTCGGTGTCTGTGTGAGTGAGTATGAAACGTATCCCAGCGCAACTTCTGTTTGTCCTCGCCATCCCCAATTTGCAACTGGTTGCCACGTTTGGCTTCCGCTTGCGCCCACTGGATACCAAACCGAAGTGTCGTACGTGAGATCGTACGTGAAATCTGTTCCGCGACCGGCTTTATGGATGATGGGAACAGTAAGTTGCACATTGAGGTTCCCGAGATTAATTGCGTCAGGACCGCCGGAGACCGAGCTGAAGGGTGGAGTACCTGTCTGGACCTGCGCCCCAGCGATTGAAACAATTACAAGCAGCATCGCGAACACGCATGACGAACGGAGGATTGAGGGCATTTATTCGTCTCCTGGTGATTCTTATTGAATGGCGAATTCACTTACTGAAAGACCGGAGTTTATGGCAGCGCTTTGCGCCTGGAAGTCCAGCACGAGACTGTTGTTCAAAAACTTCTCGACATGGAAAGGAACTTGGACGCCGTTGACAGAACGATAGTCCGAGAAATGGATTTCGACTGGGATGTCGATCAGTACATTGTCGTCGGGGTGGATGTTAAAGGAAATGTCGGTGGGGAGAAATGTGTTCGAATCGAGGTAAAACTCGACCCTGGAGAGTTGCTGGAATTGGGCCGCACCACCAGCCAATTGAGAAACAGATATTTGCGCGACTGAGATGTGCTCGACTAGCTGGTCGTTATGGGTTTCGGGTCCGAGGTCAGTCGCAATGTAGCCGCTCGAAAGCCTATGTGAGACCGCAAACACGGGGAAGAACCAGGCTGGCTCGGAAAGAAGATTGTGAAATGCGATACGGTGCGACACGCCGTCGAAACCAGACCAAGCACCGGTGGGTGTGGAAGAAGAGGAGTTAACGACTTCGCTGCGTGTTCCGGACGAGAAAGAAAGATCAGTGCGAGCGGCACCAGAGGAAAGAGCTTTGAGGACTGCAGAGCCGGATTGATCGTCAGAGCCAGCAATTCGGCGGACTGATCCCGAGAGCGTGACGTCAGTTAGCGAGAGATTCGGAGCGAGCGCTATCAGAGCCTTCTGCAAAAATTGTGAACCCTGCGGGCTGGTCACTGCTGTTTGCTGTGAATGTGGAGGGAACGACAACAAAGCGGATACAAATAACGCAATCACTCGCATGTGGCCTCCGGGCTAAGGCCACGGAACCGTCCGTGCGTAACCGGTGAGAGCGTGGCCTGGGACAGCTCTCGAAACGGAAAAGAATGCTGCAGTTTCTACATGCAACGTAGCTCCCTGTCAAGTAAATTTCGAATACGTACTAGTTTGAGTAGCTATACCTTACCGTACGTTACGATCCAATACTCGAAGGATTGCATCGCCTTTCCCTGGTTTCTACCATCGATTTAAAGACTTACTTCGACAAAACGCGTCGTTGGTTGGAATTCGAACCAGATTATCGGTTCCCGAGAAATCTTTGAGCGCGATGCGTGAGACTCTTAGCGCTGCGAGGCGCGCATGAGGAGATTCATGCTTAATGATCTCGGCATTGCCGCTAGAGGCAAGCAGATGACACGCGTTGTTGAAACACTCAAGGGCGAGGGCAAGCTTGTCCGTTCGATGGCAGAGAACATCGTTAGCTACCATTTGGAAGTTGTCGAAGAAACTGGTATTGCGCCGACGAGTTCCGGCTTGAGGACCATCGCTGGTTGTGTGAGCCTTCTTTACACGGACCTCGAACTCCAACCGTCGTTAGAGAAATTCACGTTACACCTGCAAGATGGAAGAAGGCTGCAGGTGTTCTGCAAAAGACCGGGATGGATTGTCGCGACGGGCGGAATTCGAAACGACTGACCTTTTCAATATCCGTTCGGTCAATGAAATGAGGGACGATTCCGTCCCAGATTCCGTCAGGCAGCCTTCGTCTTCTTGTTCTTCTCGGCCCGGAATTTTGCCCATCTCGCCTTTGTTGCCTTTGAAATCTTCGCTCTGGCAGCCGCAGACAATACGCGCTTCTTAACCTGAGCGACTTCGCGGATTGTCGAACTCCCTAGCGCCTTCTTGTTCTTATCGGCTCGGAATTTTGCCCACCGCAACTTTGTCGCCTTTGAAATCTTCGCTTTCGCAGCGGCGGATAACACACGCTTCTTAACTTGTATGACTTCCCGAATGGTGGAATCGCCCAATGCTTTTGCTGCGGCCCGGAGACCGTTAAACTGCTTCTGTAACTTGACCAATTGTCTTTCGAGTTTTCGTTCTTCATGCTTGATTGCCGCTAGTAGGTCCATGAATCCTCCCACTGGAATTTATCCTAGACCGGAGGCGATACGCCAGTCGATAATGGGCTGCGGGCACGTGGGTATCGTGTATGGAATACAGCATCGACGCTGTGAACGTGAAAAGAGAAGTGGCGGATCAGAACAAGGCTAGCATCGTGTATACATTCACGATCTCGAACGGGTTCGCCGAGGTACATGCAGATGTTGTGCTCACGGAAGCGGGCGCAGCTATCATCGAGCAAAAGGGAAAAGACCCGCAGACAGCTGCCAAGATCGTCCTGGAGAGGCTCTTGAAGAAAGGCCGAGACCCTTTTGAGACTCGGATTCTTCTCACAGTTCCTTATGGGCACGCCGAACACTTCGCTAGGTTCGGGAATTACGAAACGTTACCGACGCTGGCGGACTGACGACCTAACGAAGTAGGTTCAACAGGAGACACGCAGCAAGCCTTGAGCCTTCTGTAGCTCGTCTAGCCGGGTGACAATGTCGTTGCGCCGTCGGGCTGCTTGCGCACGATCCCACTATCATCGACACCGACGTAAAGAATTCCCGGCCGTCCGACCGGACAGGAATTTGCCAAAGCGACCGCTGTTCGCAACCAACCGCGATGATCTTTTTCGGTTTTACGTTCGATAAAGTTGTTTTCGATATCGTCCCCGGATTCTGCCGGGGTTGCCCGTCATCTCGCGCTTTCTGTCATGCGGCTCGCCGTTGACTACATTCGGACAAGTTCAACTCGACGATTCTTGCCCCGACCCTCGTCCGTTGAATTGTCCGCGGTCGGATGCGCTGCGCCATAGCCTTTTGCTGTCAGCCGGCTCCGGTCAACGCCGTGTTCCGCCAGCCAACCTGCCACAGACTCAGCACGTCGTCTAGAAAGTGCCTCATTGCCTGATTTGCTGCCCACACTGTCGGTGTAGCCTTCCACGTGGATTTTCCAATCTGGGTTGTCCCGGAGGGTTTTTGTGGCTGTCGCAAGCAAACTGTCCAACTCTGGAGTAATCTCTGACTGGCCGGTCGCAAAATGCAGCTCGGCCATCATTACTCGGTCGCTGCCTCGCGGTGGCCCAGAACTCGCTTTATTGCTCGCAAGGGAAGTCCCGGAGTATCCATTAAGGGCAGAAATTAGAGGCCAACCCGCTCTGGTACTAGCCACCCCTCCTTGAAGGATTTGCTTGTTTGTTACGTCCTTACCGTAGAGCTTTTCGTTCTCTTCCGTGTCCGGACGCAGCGTTGCACCCTCGAGCGAAAGACCGGCGAACAGCCCCCGGGAACGCGACCACGATAAGATCTCGGCATGCAACTGGATGTCCGTGTTCGCGCTTGTTTCGCGACCCACCGGCCCCGCCGCTGCCGCGGCTTCTCCGCCAATGGTAAATTTATCCGAAAGGAGCCGGTTCATACCGGATTGGTTCATGACCAGCATTAAGATATCCGTCGATGAGCCGCCGATCTGCAGGCCGAAGCTTCCTCCCTCGATCCTTACGCCAGCAGGTGCACTCCATCCATCGCCTTTTTTCCGACAAGAAGCGAAGCCTCGACCATATTTCCCGCCCACAACAAACGCTCCTTTTTTCAGATCGGGAACGATGACCACGCACTGCGCTTTGTCAAAAAGATCGCGCGGGATTCCCTTTTCAGGAACTTTCATAATTTCTCGAAAGGATTCAGCGGCATTGTGTATTCGTTTGTCGGCGCCTTTCTGAACATCGGCCACGGCCGGCGCAGCGCTCAGATATACGACAAACAGACACTTAAGAGTGGTCTTCATAGCAAACTCCTCGGCTCGGTAGAAAGTTTAAACAGGAAGAAATGACCGTGGCTGGGTTCTGGCGTCCGAGCCGACACAAGAACGTTACTAGTCATGCCGTTCGTGTGAATCGGTTCTATAGGGTACAGAGGCCACAAATTTCCCTGTAGCCGGAAGCTTTTACGACTTCGGATTTTTGCGAAATATTATTCAGATTCACGCGAATCACGGCAACGTCGCCAAGAAAATTCGAAAATTCTTCGCGGTCAGCAACAATATGGATTGGGTGATTGATACCTTGTTGCCTTGCGTCGTCAGACGAACGTCCCCACGATTGGTTAGGTCCTCTCCCTTGCTTGCGAACCGAGCGTGCACGCGTAGACCCGCGTGAATTCCGCGCCAAAATACAGGAGCAACGCTGAGTAATAGATCCATGCGACGACGACCACCAAAGAGCCGGCGGCTCCGTAAGCAGAAGCCGACACACTCTTCCCGATATAAAACCCGATGACAAATTTTCCAGCGGTGAATAACAAGGATGTGAGCGCCGCTCCGACCCAAACGTCACTCCAGGCAATCTTGATGTTGGGTAGAAGCTTGAAGATCATTGCAAACAGGACAGTGATCGAAAGCAGAGAAAGAAGAAAATCAAGGGACTCGAGGAGGACCGCCAAGACGGGGAAAATACCTCCCAGATATTTTACGACGGCTGCTAGAAGCGCGCTAAGCAACAGCGAAACCAAAAGCAAGAATCCGATGCCGAGCACCATACCGAAGCTCAGAAAGCGCTCCTTGATCAGGTTGAGAACGCCAGCTTTGCTGTCCGGATTAACGTGCCAAACCTGATCGGTGTGTTCGCGTTGTTCTTAGGTGCTTCTGGAGTATTCTCCGAAATGCAAGACGCTCTGAATAGCCTGTTGAACAAAGGGCATAGGCAGATTTTGTTCAATCTTCGTGATGTCAACTACATCGACAGTTCAGGTCTGGGTTCTTTGGTTAGTGCCTTCACAAGTGTGCGGAAGCAGAAGGGTGAACTAAAGTTGCTCAATCTCACAAACAGGGTCCACGACGTGATGCAAATTGCGAAACTGTATACCGTCTTCGACATCATGAATGACGAAACGGAGGGCGTTAAATCCTTCGGTCAATCGACAGCAGCAACCGCCTGACCGTCGAGTTGGTTAGTTGCGATGGCTCGTCGCCAGTTCCAGAATCGCCGGAATCAGTTCGTCCGCCAACTTCATCTTGTCCAATAATTTCATCGCTCCAATACGTTGAGCCAATTCTTTAGCTTCATCATCGTTTGCGAATGATATCGCCAAGAGCTTGTGACCGTTGGGAAATTGCATCGAGAAGCCATCGCCCGCCATGTGCAGGTCGAGAACGATTAGATCAGGTTTCAGTTCCGTCGTTTTCTGAAGGACTTCAGGAAAGGTCGCGGCCTCGCCCACGATTTTGATTTCCTCCCGCTCATTCAATAGGTTGCGGATTGCGCGGCGCATGATTTCTGCGTCTTCCGCCAGGAACACCCTGACGCACATACTACCTCCGTTCGAACGAGAAGCCGGGGACGAGACTTAGGTGTTAGATACGCGTTGGGCCAATGCGAGTCAACACGGATTTTCAGAACGTACGCTAACGCACATCCTTTGACAGCGGATTCCACTGGCGTCGAACAGAAAAACGTAAGATTATTCCTGCAACGAAATCCTGGAGAATGCCATGCCGATGAAGGATGTAGTTCTGAAATATCCCACCTGGCAGGGGCCTTACCGTGCGGCTGTAATCGAAACAAATCCAAAACTGCTGAAGCTGAAAATTGCAGGCGCAGAGCAGGCCGCCATATTGCGATTCAAGGAACTAGAAAACAGTTCAGACCACCATGCGGAACTAAGAGCGCTAACAGACGCGCTGACAGCATTGAAGATACTCGCAGAAACAACCTGGGCCGAGTGAGACGAAGGCACGACGGAGCGCGTGGCCCATCAAGAGTATCTAATGTCCTCGCCAGCATTTGGCGTCTAGTCGGATGGAGGCCCCATGCCCGTGAACGTGTTGCTGGCCGACGATTCAACTATCATGCGCAAAGCCATCAAATTCTTATTGAGAAACCGCGCCGAAATCAGAATCGTCGGAGAAGCATCAAACTTTCTCGAAACCATCGAAAAAACAATGGAGCTATCTCCTGACGTTATTGTCCTCGACCTCTACATGCCAGATAGAAGCAGTTTCACTGCAATCGAACTGAAGGCTGTGCTAAAGGATTCGCGGGTTGTGGCAATCTCTTTTGGAGTTAACGAGGAAGCAGAAGCTTTGGCGAAAGGCGTCGGAGCGGTCACGTTGCTCCATAAAATGGTCCTGTCTAGGGAATTGGTTCTGACGATAATGCAACTTGGTTCTTCGAAATTGAGAGTCAATCAGCGCAACGTAACCTCGGCAATCTAGGAATCCCCGCCAGAAACCGGGTCTTCTAGCGCTAAAATCACGAGCTTGGCATTTCCTCGGTCTGACGGATTATTAGAAATCATAATCCTAATCGCTACTACAGACTCTTCTGTATTGCGCCAGGCTCAGAATAAACATCAACCTGCGGTGTGTTTAAAAGTGTACTGATAGCCGATGACAGCGCCTCGATGCGTCTGTCCGTTCGGTTCTTGCTCCGAGGCAGACACCCGCAACTCAAGGTGCGCGAAGCTGTTGACGGCGTAGATGCCATTGAAAAGGCCAAAATATTCCAACCCAATTTGATACTTATGGGCCTTGCTATGCCCCGCTTGAACGGCGCAGAAGCGGCTACGGTCTTGAAGCATGCGATGCCGGGCACACCCGTCATCCTTTTTACGATGAATACTGACTTGCACGCCGATGCGTTGTGCGCAGCCATCGGCATTGACTTCATTTCAAAGGTAGACGGCATTCCGAAGCTCCTCGAACGCGTTGATGCGTTGCTACCGCCAACTGTCACGAACGAGGGAGAAACCCTGTGGTAGCGGTGCCTTATCTGAGACTGACGCTTCCGAGCGCTTTTCGCTTCGGCGCTCAATGCTCGCACTGGAAACACTGAAATACGAACGTACGCAAAACATCATCCTTGAAATCTGAGTTGCCTGCTGAGATATCGCTCGGTTTGATGGCAATTCGGGCATTCAAACGATTGTCCATCTAGAGGGAGCGCAGGTTTAGGGGCGAAGAATAAATCCTCCGAGGTGTCTTCGATTAACTAATGCGTGAAGCTGGAGCCGCAGTTCGTACAAGTTAAGACCCAGCTTGACATAAAAATCCTTCGGGCTGGTTCAATCTAACATCAACGGAAAACGAAACCATACCGTTTAGGCCGTATCATCCTCTGTACGCTGGTGCACCCATTTTATTTTTATTTCTCTCTTTTTTTTAGAGTACGGATTCAGAGAATCGGTAGGCTAATTATCGGAATCGCTTCATGCACTCCCGAAACATCGGCCCGTGCTCACCCGCTTAGCAGGTTAGAACGCCGCCCGCTCTGGTGCCAATTCCAGAATCGGCGGAATCAGTTCGTTCGCCAATTCGATTTATCTAGCAATCTGACGGCTCCAATTCTCTCGCCGCTTCTTTTGCCCTATCGGTACAGTTCCAGACCTGTTCCGTGTCTAATCGAAGTTCTAACTGATTCCGCCGATTGAACCGCTGATTCATTCCGGGCATTCTCGCTGTAAATCCTTCTCGTTAACCGCAGCGGTTATGAATGCAGAATTCAATCTACACGTGGCAACAAGCCGTGCAAGAAGCCATCGCTGAAAGCGATCCAAATCAACGGGAACGAAAGATTCAACTAGCTGAAATTGCGATTTTCGAGCGAATAGACACATTCTCAGCGGCAGACAGTGGCGAAGACGTAGCACTCTTCCAAGCTCTCGGTAAACTGCAAGCCTTGAGAGGAAAATATTATCCGCGTAAATATCGGGATGAGTGAAGTCAAAACCGCGCCAATGCTCTCAATGCTTGGTACAAGGTCTTCTGTATTGCACCAGACACGGTATGGGCATCAACTGAATTCGTGCCCAAAACCATCCTCATTGCCGATGACAGCGCGTCCATGCGTCTGTCCGTTCGGATGTTGCTCGAAGGCAGATACACCGAACTTAAAGTTCGGGAAGCTATTGACGGCATAGATGCTATTGAAAAGGCGAAAGCATTCCGACCCGATTTGATACTTCTGGACCTCGTCATGCCTCGGTTGAACGGAGCAGAAGCAGCTGCGGTCCTGAAGAATGAAATGCCGGAAACGCCGGTGATCCTATTTACGCTCACCGACCTGCATATTGATTCTCTGTCCGCAGCCATCGATGTTGATTTGATTTCAAAGGCGGACGGTGTCTCGAAGTTGCTTGAACGTGTTGATGCTTTGCTCCCGCCTGTCTGAGGGGCTGCGAGTTGGAAACGCAAACTTCCCTTCATTTATTTTTCGAATCCCGCAATTCTTTCCTCCGCTTCCACTCCTGTCGCGCCTCATCTAATTGCCGCTGAAACGGATTCTCAGCAAGTCTACGCACATCTTTCCCGAACTTGATCAGTTCTTCGTCCGTCATGCGGCGTAGGCGCTCTCGCAGTTTTTTCAAAACAATTTCTTCTGATTCAAAACTGATGCTCATCAATCGCTCCTGGCGGAGCAACGGGAAATCAAATATTACTTCGATGTGGTCGCTTTGTCCTGTCGTATCGGGCCGGAGATACTATCGACAACTTGGAAGCCACGGGCATAGAATCTCGCGTAGGGACGCGTTCACATGCGCAGATTACTTGTAGCAATGGCAGCGCTGTTGCTTTCCGTCGTAATCGGTGGAGCTCAGGAGAAATCACCTGTTGTTCAGGCTATGGTACAGGCCGCGCCGGAAAAGATTAAGAAGGCGGCCTTGGCAATGTTCGTGCCACAGGGCTACTCAATCGATTCGGACACAGCCTCGCAACTAAAAATCTCCCGTCCATGGAGCAGCGAAGAAACAAGCAGCTATAACACAGATCACTGGACTCTCCAGCCGGTTTCAAATTGCCGAGACGTTCACACGCTCATTCTGTTGCCCGGAGATCGCGCGATCAGCGTGACGATGCACTGGGACACCGTGTGCCATGTAGACGGGGGGCAGAAAATTTGGAATAGTGATAACGAAAAAGATATTAAGTTGATGCAAACTACGCTGGCCGACCTGAAGGCCAAGATTGAGAAAGCCGATCAGCGGCATTGATCTCCGTCCCGAGAATTTCGACTGCGGATAACCAGAAATGAACCGCAAGAAGCCCGGTTTACCGGAAGAAGTGCTGGCGGTCCTTGAATGCTCTCCGAATCTCGAACCGTGCGCCGAGTTTTGGAACGCCGATATCTATACATTCGCAAAGCATCTGAATGAGCGAAGGTGCCAGCAGTGCTTTGATTTTTTCGTGCAAGCGGACAAGGAATTAAAAACGATGAAGCTGCTTGCAGAATTTAAGAAGCGCAATATCCACTGAGAGTTTTCGGCCAGTGCTCTTCCGCCTCTTCCCGATCAACAAACACGTGACACGATTTGTGCCGTAGCGGGCGGCGCACTTCGTGCCTCTCCGCTCTCTTACATCTGGCGCACCCTAGTTTGCGATAGATTCCTCATGGAGGTTTCATGGACCTACTAGCGGCAATGAAACGTGAAGAACGAAAACTCGAAAGACAATTGGGCAAGTTACAGAAGCAGTTTGACGGTCTCCGGGCCGCAGCAAATGCATTGGGCAGCAGGACGAGCCAAAGAGTCACTGAAGTTAAAAAGCGAGTTATGTCCGCTGCTGCAAAAGCAAAGATTTCAAAGGCGCGACAAAGGCGCGGTGGGCAAAATTCCGAGCCGCGAAGAACAAGAAAGCGTTAGGGAGTTCGACAATCCGCGAAGTCGCTCAGGTCAAGAAGCGCGTTTTGTCTGCGGCTGCGAGAGCGAAGATTTCAAAAGCAACAAAGGCACGATGGGCAAAGTTTAGGGCCGAGAAGAACAAGAAAGGGTGACAACTGTGAGCGGTGAATCGGAGCATGGGTCATGGCAAGCAGCAGAACTCGTGTAACTACGACAATCCGTCACGACAACCCGGCTCCTCGCAAGCGAAGGAAAAAGTACAATGCGGCGGTTATTGCCATCATTATTCTACTTGCGCTCGCGTTCCTGGTCTCGCGAACGAATCAGCGCAGCGGCATACATCGGGCGCGACCAGCTTCCGTTGCTCACTAAGGATGATGAATATGAACGTTAAGGAACTCCGAGAAAAACTCTCAAAGCTGGACGATAACACAAGGGTTGTCGTGTACTGGGAAGAAGGATGCGAACAGAAATTCTTCGGCATAGATGATGTATCGCTGACGCGGGGAACTCCGCAGCGACTTGAAGGCAAGCCAGGATTCACCTTTGACTCTAAAGGTCCGGTGGAATGGCTGTTTGTTAGCGTCAGTCCCGAGTAAGATTTCTCGCTCCCCCGAAATCGTAGACTGCCGTTCGCAAATTAGGGGGAGCCTAGCCGCCAATCGATCAATCAATGCTGGAATCGCGTCGTTCGTCAAATAATCCAGAAATTGAGGCATCGTATTAATTCGCTTTCGGCGGGTTGTATTCAACTGATCCTCGCAATTGCGGGTCGCTGTCGAATCGAATGTCATTGAGCTAGAAACGTTCGAAGGAACATAATACGTAGCCCCACTGTCCGGCCAGACGGCGGGAATAGCGAGCTCCATTCGCACGATCGGACCATCGCCGTACAAGGGACCGTCCGCTCTTGCGAATGCAGGGGCTTCGCCAGTGAGCACCCATGCCTGAGTATCCGGCGGCTGTTTTCCAATGAGTGAAGCTATCGCGCCAGCTATGCCACCGATCCTTACTTTGACGGAGTACAGCAGAGCCTTGTGATTGTAGCTACCAATCGAAAAAGGCTTTTGGCCTTGTGGAGTGATCTCCAAGTTGACGAGCCGCGGCTTTGGTGTGGCTGCGACGTAGGAAACGGTCGTCTTGGGAACATCCGGTTGGACGTTCTTCAGCAACGTGAACAATATGCCATTCGCCACATCGGGTGGCAGTTCCAGGCGCTTTGAGGTCACTTTCTCCTGGTTATGATCGTCTGTGTAGCGAACTGTGACCTCGCCACTAGTGGCATCGATTGAGGTCTCTAAGCGGCGTTTGAAGGCAGGTCCTTCCCGGAGGACATGATCGCGTAAAAGATGGAACGTACCGCGCTGCGAGAAAACAGTCGTCTGATCGTAGAATGAGCCGTCCTTAAATTTGAACCACATGTGGGTTGTAACACGGTCGCCCTGTGAGACCTGTGTGGACTCGCCATCGGCAATGGGTTTGCCATCAGGGGTTCGCAGAAGGAGAAAACCGTGGGACACGCCTTCCCTGTAGCGAACAGCTACCGATTCCGGCATTAGCGCTGTGGACGAAAGCAGAGAAGGGAGTAAGAAAAGAAGGAGCCGAAGTGAACTGCCGCGAATGATCCACTGAAACATCAGAGATGAAACCACCGTTGTTGTCGAATGTCAGAATTCTGCTCTACGCGGAGCGCTCTCCATTGTGCCCGCCGTTCACGGCACGCTCCGCACATGTGAGCCTAGAATGCGTTCAAGAATGCCAGCAATCGGTATGTCGCTGTAGAATCATCCGCATCGCAAGTAATCTCAGTGTTGCCGTTTGACATGTCGCGCCCTCTCACGGCCTGGTCCGTTGTTGCTATATTCTTAGCAGAACAAAGGACATCAGGAGTCGCGACGCCCAAAACCAGCAAGCCAAGCAAAACGAAAAGAGGGTATCGAAAACACAGCCATTGGCGCGTGACCGTCAACTACACCGACAAAGAAGTGTCGGGCCGCGTCTACGGCGACCGCGAGAAGGCTGAGAAATTTGCAGCCCGGCAAAAAAAAAATCGCCATTCATCAAGAGCGCGCTGATCGAGCAAATCGATTAGTCTTCACCGTCGCTCGGATAACCGGTTGCCCACGTTATTCAAAGTCTTGACTTACAGGCATGGCTAGACGTAAATGTTTGGCTACTGCCCCCCAATTGGAGGCCCTGATGTGCGTTAACGTGCTCTTGGCCGACGATGCAGGCCCCGTTTTTAGGTCGCCGGTTTCCAGGAAGAATTGAAGGCAGTTGGGACCGTCGCCGGGCGGAAATTTTACTTCAGAGAGCTGCCGCACTACGCCAGGATTGGGGCTGGAATCGGGGGCTTGTGCGGAGAGAGTCGCAGCTAACAGCAGAAACCCGCACGCCAAGAATAGATAGGTCGTGCGCGCCGAACGATTCGGATGAATGCTCATAGGGAGTTTGTGCATGGTTGCTCCTTCGATGGTCAAGCGAGTGATGCGAGGCGGGGACATTCTAGTTTGTACGGACTGCGGGCTACAAACATCTTATTGGGAATTTCCCTTTTGTCCCCGAAAACTGCAAAGATTGTAGACGGGGCACCGCTAGCCTCCCAAACATCCGAGAAGCACTACGATTAGCGTTAATCAGATGGAAGGCAGTGAGGCGCGATGTGACCAAATTGTCGCCAAAGCTGGCGCCTCCACAGGATCTAGATCGTTTAATCTCTCGCGCATCCAGCAGTCATGATCGTTTCCGCGTGGTGATGCAATTCGCGGATGGGTGATGACGGCAGTATTCTTCTAACCAAGGAGTACTCAGCAATGCTCTCGATTCGTTTTGGTATTGTGAGTGACGTCCCCTTGCTAAGGACACTGATTCAAGAATTTGCAACATTTGAGCGGCTTCCCGTCGCTATCACCGAGGAGCAGCTGCGGCAAGATGGATTTGGGGCTCAACCTAAATTTCGGATACTAATCGCGGAGTGCGACGGTCAACCGGCGGGCTACGCGCTTTTCTTTGATTGCTATTCGTCGTTCCATGGCCGTGGCATTTTCTTGGAAGACCTGTTTGTCCGACCGTCGCTTCGCGGGAAGAATGTGGGACGAGCTTTGTTGGCGCATGTTGCCGGAATTGTTGAAGAGGTTAATGGCTTCGGTGTAATATTCAACGTCCTGGATTGGAACCAAAAAGCGATTGAGTTTTACCAAAAAATAGGTGCCACATTTTTGGATGACTGGAAAACAGTCTGCCTCAAAAACAAGGCGTTACACGACCTCGCGAGCTGGGTGCGGTAAAACGTTGTGCTCACCTTCGCGGGTGATAGCTGGGTCGTTGCTACTTTGCAGGAGCCCTCACGAGCTAAAGTCGCTCGCGAGCGTTGATTCAAACGGAACACCACCCTGGTTAGGTCTAATTGAGTACAGCCGGACAGTTAGGTTCGCTAGGAGGAAGTATTGTCGGGTTAAGTAACTAGATGGTGTTGCATCGACCGGTTGAGCTGGCACGGGTAATCGGACATATTTGTCCTAAAACCCACTTGTACGGGAAAACTAAAGCTAGAAGCCGAACATGGAGTTAACGCCGCCGTGGCGCGGAGCCTCGGCAGAGGGCTCTCTAGGCACAAGCGGAGGAAAAGGGGTCTGCTGGGCGGCTTGCTTCGGAGTCACGGGCTGTTGCGCGGCAGGCTCCTGCGTCGCGGGCGCCGCAGTGCTGGGTGTTGCAAGGCTCTGGGTAGCGGCTTTCGTTTGAGCAGCAAGCTGCTGGAGATAGGCGAGATCACTATGCTCTTCCGTGCCCGGCTGAACGGCGGGAAATGACAAATTCATTTGGTGCTCCAGTGAGCTCGCGATGCGGTGCAACTGCCAGATGAGCTTTTCGAGCTCTTTAGAACGGCCGAGGTTCAAGTTGCGGTCCCACAGAAAGCGGATCGACAACACTACGAGAATAGGCAGACCGATAGCGAGTGTGGCGAGTACGAAAGTCACAAGCAGCGAGTCGAGGGGTGTTAGGGTTTGCGTCATGGTGCCTCCAAATGCGGGCTCTGGACGGAGGATACAGCAGCGCAACAGTGGTGACAAACGAACCGATCTCTGGGCGAGCAGCGCAACGTTCACGGTTGTTCTTCGACTGGCGCGATCTTGTCGGTAAGCACTAACCAGAAGTCACTGCGAAATAGCGGAAGTCCCGGTAAGTCTCGCGTTACCGGACAACTGCCCGGCAGGCCGGAAATCCGTTGCTCGTAAAAAAAGAGCCTAAGAATCTCCCCAAGATACAGTTGAAAGGCAGTTTTGCAAGGTTAAGCACCGCCCGGTGCTACCCAGATCCGCGTCCTGGGAACCTAAGGCAGTCAGACGCAAACCGAAGTGGGTTAACGCCATGATCGCGTTACCGGAAGACTTGCTGAGGGGAAATGTGGAAGTAGCGAAGTAGGCCCATGAACCGCGGGCTGAAATCCAGAACGCTACGAAGTCACGGACGGAAATCCTGTTTATGGGCTACCCTAAGCTGTCGGCCCACGCCGGCCCACGCCGTCCGGTTGAAGCTGTACTCGTCTGACGGCCCAGATCCCGCGCGCGCTCCTCGAACGGGCAGTATCCAGAGGAACTTCCTCCATCGGGGCTGGCACCTTGCCGCTGATCGAGGGCGGTTGACGGGCAATCCTCACCTTATTGGATTAGCTCACTGGATCTTCGCCGGCATATAGAAGTTCACCAGGTTGCCATCTGGATCCCGGAAGTAAACCGAAAACGTACCCCACGGCTGGGTTGTCGGCTGTCTGACCCAAATCTTCATCAGCGGTTGGAGTCTCACATATTCGTAATCGACATCATCGACCTTGAATTCCAGGATAGCACTCCTGTTGCTGGCCGCATCCGCGGAGCCCGGAATGTATTTCTCCTGCGCTTCCGCTGAAAAAATTGCCAGCACACCAACCCCCGTGCGAAATTCTGCATACTGGTCTCCCGAACGCTGCGCCTTGATTCCGAGAATGCTTTCGTAGAAGTTCACGAGCTGACCGACGTTGGTCGTGATCAAACAGGTGTTCATAAGCGTCGGATTAGGCTGGGGCTGCGAGTGGTTGGCACCGGTAGGCAAACCAAGTGTCAGCACATCAGCGGTGATCACCAGGAGACAGATTAAGGACTTGAGACCATTCATCTTAGTTCTCCTTCCTCAGCGGTCGCCTCGATATTTCCTTGGACACGCACCTAACCCGATATCGGTTCTCACCGATCGATGGGAAACAGCAAGGGGCCTCTCCGACTTCAGCGAAACTCGATACTTCCGTCCGGCTTCACGGGCCACGCTGGGTTCCAGGCAATTCCCCATGCAAAACCGTCGGGATCCGCAAAATAACCTGAGTAGCCTCCCCACGAGGCTTCCAGCGCAGATTTCAGAATTGTTGCACCGGCTGCCCTGGCCCGGCTCATGAGTGGATCAACCTCGCTTCGATCGCGGACGTTGTAGGCCAGTGCCACAGCCGCATGGCCGAAACTGTCCGCATCGGCCTGAAAGTCCTCTGCGAGCTTTTCACGCAGAAACAATGCGAAGATCATGCCACCAGTCTGAAAAAAGATGATTTCGTTATTCTCGAAAGCAGGTTTCCAGCCAAGTCCGTCTGCGTAGAAGCGTTTGGAGGTCGCAAGGTCTTTGACTCCAAGTGTCACGATGCTGATTCTCTGCTCCATCGTTCGACATTGTCCTCTGTTTGCATAAACCAGTGCGGTCGCGACGAACCTTAGAAGCTCTCTCCGAGTCACGAGCCTAAGGCTAATCTGGAGAATTGTCGTGTGTCTTGAATAAATCGGACATCAGAAGCGTGCAGGCCGCAGAGGGAAGGAGTGAAGCCCGGAGACTTGCGCAGCGAGCGGGCGGCGAAGCGCAGGTCCTGCCAGCAAGTTTCGACAAACGTTTCCCAACTGCCCGCGCGAACCACTTCCTTCGTAATCTCAACCGTCCCCTGCTCCAAGCGCACCGCTCGAAGGGCATCCTTGCGACTCATGCCTTGTTTCATCTTTTCAGCCGCTTCCATCTGCAAGTAGGCGCCCAGCTCCTCATTCAACTCCCGGTCGACCTGATCCTTTCGGAACAGTGAGCGAAGGCCGCTCGTTATATTTCGCAGCAAGGACATGGCTCTTTACTCGTACCTCAAAGCAATCATAGGATCGACACGCATCGCGCGCCGCGCCGGAACTGATGCCGCAAGGACAGCACAGGCAGAAAGAACTGCGGCCGCAACGCCAATGATCATCGGGTCGTAACTCTTGACGCCGTAGAGCTGGCTAACAAGCACCCGGCCTCCCGCTAGGGCGGCCGGTATGCCGATGGCCAGTCCCAAGCCAAGTTGGGTGAGCGCAGCGCGCAGCACTAAGCCGAGCACATTCGCGCGGTCGGCGCCGAGCGCCACGCGAATGCCGATCTCTTTGGTTCGCCGCGCCACGCCATAAGCTGTTACGCCGTACAGCCCGACGCAGGCCAGGATGAGCGCGAGCGCGCCGAACAGCTCCGTAAGCCGCGCAATCAGTCGTTCTTGATTAAAGTTGTGCGCCACCTGCTCGTCAAAACTCATCATGTTGAGAACGGGGAGATTCGGATCGGCATCGGCAAGTGCCTTGCGGACAGCCGACTCGACATTCTCCGGTCTGCCAGCAACATGCAGCTCGATGGCACCGACCCAGCCACGAAAGGACTCTCCGGGCGGGGTTTGGAGTAACGGCAGAAAGAATGTGGCATATGCAGGGCCGCGCGTGTCCTGATATTTGGCGTCCTCGACAATGCCAACGATTTCGTAATCGCCGCTGTGACTCACATCCGTCATTCCAAAGTGCTGGCCGATAGGATCCTCGTTCGGGAAGAATCTGCGCGCGAACGTTTCGTTGATGACAGCAACATTTAGACCGCCGGGCCTGTCGCGTTCCTCGATGACGCGCCCTCGCAGCAAACGCGTGCCGATCGTCTCGAAATAGTGAGGACCAACCCTGTCCCAGGAGGGCGCCGACCAGCGATAGTCCGGTGCTTTTCCCTGAATGTACACGCGTTCGTTCGCGTTGTTACCGCCCAACGGGCTGTACCAGGACAGGCTTGCGCTCAGGACGCCGGGTATTTGCGGCATCGTCTCCTCAAGCCGCTGATAAAGTCCGTCAAGCTTGTCTGGCGTGTAGCCGGACAGGGACGGAGCGATATTCACGATCAGCCGGCCGTCCGTCACAAACCCAAAATGCTGGCCTTCGAGATTGCGAAGGCTTTGCGTGACCAGACCGGCTGCGATCAACAGCGCAATCGAGAACGCAACTTGTGCTACGACCAGTGATTTCTGCAGTACCGAAGCGCGATCGCCCGTGGAACGGCCTGCTCCGCGCAGGGCATCGAGGGGATCGGAATGCGACGCTGTCCATGCGGGTAAAATCCCGAACACGATACCTGTCATCAGCGATAGAAGGATGGAGAAACCGAGCACAGGCAGGGATGGCCGGGCGTCAATAGGAACATAGCTGGCCCCGCGAAAAGCGAGTAACAGGATCGCATGTGTCCCGGCAAAGGCTACGTAGAGTCCCGCCGCCCCGCCGACTAGCGCCAGCAGAACACTTTCGGTGAGCATCTGCCGAACCAGCCGGCTTCGTGATGCCCCCAAGGCCAATCGAACCGCCGTCTGCGAACGGTTGGCCGACCCGCGCGCCAGCAGCAAGTTAGCGATGTTCGCGCAGGCGATCAGCAGAAGCAATGCAGAGAGTGTCACTAACAAGTGCAGGCCCGTTTCATAGTCAGTCCGCAGTTTCTCGACACCTCGAGCCGCCGGAGTCAGGTGAATGTATTGCCGGGGAATATCCTTCAAATCTCGGTCGGGAATAACTTCGCGGTGACTGCTGAGCCACTCCTGTAATTCGACGGTGAGTCGCGCTTGCACGGGTTCCGGCGCAAAGCCGGACTTTAGTCGTCCCACAAGATACAGCCACTCCACGGCAGCGTTAGGGAGGCGCCATTTTTCCGGGTCGGCGGCCAAGGGCAGCCAGAAGTCCGGAGGATCGCTGCGAAGAGTGTCGCCATAGAATCCCGGTGGGGTCACACCTGCAATCGCGCAAGGAACGCCATTAATGTTTAACGTTGAGCCGATCACAGATGGATCTAGCCCGAAGCGCTGCTGCCAGGTGTGGTAATTCATCACCGCAACGCGACGCGCGCTTGCTGAGTCATCGGGGGGCGTGAGGAGTCGGCCAGCGAAGGCGCGGACGCCTAACGTATTGAAGTAATTTGCCGAGACGAACTCCCCCCTATAGGATTCGGCGGCAGATGCGTTACGGCGAACGCTTAAATCCGATGTCCAGGGCTCAAAAGCAGCGAGCTCGCTAAATTCAGGTGTGTGGTCGCGAAGATTCTCGTACAGCGCATAAGAATAAAGAACAAAACTACCGCCGTCCTGCGTGCCGGTCATAACGCAGCAATTATTGTTGTCGCCGAGCCGATAGAGCTGCGAAGGGTTCATTACGGGCAGCGACTTGAGCATCACTGCATCAATGAGCGTGAAGATCGCGCTATTGGCACCTATTCCCAACGCCAAGGTGAGCACAACCACGGCCGTAAACCCAGGATTCTTGCGCAACATGCGCAGGCCGTAGCACAAATCCAGCCAACACGTCTCCACAAATGACTCCCAGCCGGCGGAGCGGACGGTTTCCTTGGTGACTTGGAGGGTGCCTCGCTCCAAGCGCACAGCGCGAAGGGCATCCTTTGGGCTCATCCCCTGCTTCATCTTTTCTTCGGCTGCCATCTCCAGGAAACCGCTTAGTTCTTCGTCCAGTTCTCCCTCGACTCGTTCCTTGCGGAACAGTGATCGGAGCCCCCTTGCTATTTTTCGCAGAAGAGCCATGAATTACTCGTACCTCAGTGCAACCATTGGATCGACGCCAGAAGCCCGGCTCGCGGGAAAGTAGCAGGCCAAAAGCACAACAATTCCCACCACTCCCGCGACACCGAGGAATATTGTCGGATCGTATGGTCCGACCTCAAATAACATGCTGCGCATGAATCGCACGAATATCACTGCGGTCACGAGTCCGGCGCTGCCGCCAAGTGCCGCCCATTTGATTCCCTGGCCCAGGAATAACTTCAGGATGTGTTGACGCGGTGCCCCAAGAGCCATTCGTACACCAATTTCGTGTCTGCTCTGCGCGACTGTGTATGCCAATACGCCATAAACTCCTACCGCAGCTAGGAGAAGCGCGATTCCCGCAAACACAGACAGGAGCACGGCGGGCAGGCGAGTCTGGGAGGTAGACGCGAAGACGATTTCTCCCAACGTCTGAAGTTTGTAAATCGGAAGGTCAGGATCGAGACTGTTGACTTTCTCACGGATTGCTCTCACGACTTGCTGAGGTTCAGAACTTGTGCGAACAACCAAAGTCATCGAACGGAGATCGGCCCATAACCCGAACGACTGCTCTGTGTAGAGGAAGTACAGTTCAGGTTTTGTCTCTTTATTCGAACCTTCGTTCTTGATGTCACTCACAACTCCAACAACTCTGAGCCAAGGAGCGTCTGGTTTGAGCCTCAGCCGCTTCCCGATAGCATCCTCTTCCGGCCAGATTTTGCGGGCAAGGCTTTGGTTCACGACGACAGTTGAAGGCGCCGGATTAAGGTCGCGCTCATCCAAAGCTCGGCCACGGATCAATGGAATTCGCATCACGCTGAAGTAGTCGGGGCCTATCACTTGTGTGTTAGCGACGTTCGTGCCCGCTTCCAGTTGTCGTCCTTCGACTTCAAAGGAGGAATTCGCCAAGACTTCGCTCATGGGCAACTGGTTGACAATTGCGACTGCTTGTACGCTCGGTATGCTACGGACCTTCTCTTGGAGGTCCTTATAGAAAGTCGCGAATCTGCCATTGGGATACCGCAATTCCGGCAGAGACATTCGCATCGTGACGACGTTTGCCGAATCGAATCCGAGTTGAACTCCGAGGAGTCGCATCAAGCTTGCGATCATGAGTCCTGCTCCTGCAAGTAGGACTACAGAGAACGCAATTTCAGACATGACCAACAAACTGCGAGTACGCGTATGCTGGCGGCTCCCCATTGCATCCCGTCCATTCTCTTTCAGGATTTCGTTCAACTGAGGATGGGAGGTTTTAAGAGCTGGCATGAGACCGAAGAGCAAACCAGTCGATGCACACGTGATGGCTGCGAAAGACAAAACACGAAAATCGAGTGAGGGCGCTCCCAGCTGCTGGAGTGGGAGAGACTGCCCCAGCGGCACAAGCCTCAAGCCCAATAACGCTACCACTAGCCCTGCAGCTCCGCCCGCGAGAAATAGGAGCAGATTTTCGGCTAATAGCTGGCGAACGATACGCGCTCGACCAGCACCTATAGCTATTCTGGTTGCAATTTCTTTCTTTCGAACTTCTCCACGCGCCAAAAGCAGACTGGCGATATTCGTACAAGCAATCAAAAGCATAAAACCCACGCCCGCCATCAAAACCAACACTGTTGGCTGTACATTGCCAACCATCTGCTCGCGAAGAGGAACAAGATTCACGCCAATGCCCACAGCGCCGCTGTAATAGGCGGGATATTTCTGCTCAATGCGGTCTAGTAATGTCTTCATCTCGGCCTTGGATTGTTCAAGACTGACTTGCGGTTTGAGGTCTGCAACGAGATTCAAGTAATGGTTGCCCAGGTTCGAGCTATTCGCCGCAATGGGCAATGGTTGCCATAAGTCCACCTCGCCACTCGGAAATCTAAAGGTCGGGGGCATAACTCCTAAAACGACGCAGCTTTTGCCATTCAAAACTACAGACTTCCCAATGATCGCGGGATTCGACACAAAGCGGTCTTGCCATAAATGGTGACTGAGAATTACAACTCGATCGTGCCCTGGCTCCTGTTCGTCCGGTGAGAATGATCTGCCGAGTGCGGGTTGTGTTCCCAGAACGGCAAAGAAATCCGATGTCCCCCAAGTGACGGAAAGTCGCGCCGGGTCTCCATTCCCAGTTAACGTTAATGAACCGAGAGCAAATCCAGCGACATGAGCTACAGTTTGGCTCTGACGATATTCAAGGAATTCCGGCTCCGACGCAGTGAGTTCAGTCAGTCCCCTGGGGGAGAACGTGTTCCAGATCCTGACGATCCGATGCGAATTTGGATAAGGAAGAGGTCGCAGCAAGAGAGAATCGACAACACTGAAAATTGCTGTCGTTGCGCCAATGCCAATCGCGAGCGTAAGGACGCAAACTGAGGTCAATCCTTGGTTCTTTCGAAGTTGACGGAGTCCGTAGCGCAGGTCGTGCCAAGAAGTCTCAAGAACAGATTCCCAGCCGGCGGAGCGGACGACTTCCTTCGTAACTTCGAGAGTTCCTCGCTCCAAGCGGACGGCGCGAAGCGCATCCTTGCGGTTCATCCCTTGCTTGATTTTTTCCTGGGTAGCCATCTCGAGGAAGCCATCGAGTTCTTCGTCCAGCTCCTGGCCCATGCGTTTTTTACGGAGCAGCGATCGGAGCCCGCGTACAACATTTCGGAGCAAGGACATAGCACACCCCTCAGGATGCCTCTAAAATTCTTGCGATCGCCGCTACTTGCCTTCCCCACTCTCGCGTTTCGTTATCGAGTCTCTTACGCCCCTTCCGTGTCAGAGCGTAGTACTTCGCTCGCCTATTGTTCTCGGTTGGCTTCCATTCACCTTCGATCAACCCGTCTCTCTCTAATCGTTGAATGGCAAGAAATAACGAGCCCGCATTGAGACGAAAGACGCCTTTGCTCATCTGTTCGATTCGCACGGAAATCCCGTAGCCATGCATAGGTTCAAGCGCCAACGTTTTTAGGATGAGCATGTCTAGAGTGCCCTGGACGAGATCACTCGGCTTGTCTGGCATAAAACCTTCTTCCCCTTGGCTACCAAGGGGAGCATACACCTCTCATACTGGTTGTCAAGAGGAGAGGTTGGACCACGGCCGATTGGTGGACATCACCGCGGACTCGATCGATCTTTACCTTCGCGAACGTCTTCGACAGCGTGTCCGTATCAAGGCCAAGCTAGGTTACAAGCAACTGGGAGCAATCAAGGCGACCACCATACATCAGGAGTTCAGAGTTCTCCGGCGTATGCTCAGCGTGGCGGTCCGCAAGAAGCTCCTAGCGACGAAGTGTTGAGTTTCCGGTTGCCGTTAAGGGATTGTTCAGACCTCATTACATTACGTGGTCTGAGCAGCAACGAATCGAATCTCATGGTCCGCGGTATTTGCGGAACGTGGTTCGAATCATCACGGAAACCGGGTTGCGGATCTACAAGGAACTGACTCCTATGAGGAAGGACCAACTGGACCTGCAAAACGCAGTAGCCTGGATACCGGATTCGAAGACTGCGAACGGCATCGCCGAGGTTCCCCTCACTCCCCTCGCCATCGAAGCATTCAAGAGTCAGATGGCGATTTCGGGTGAAGGGCCGTTTCTGTTTCCGAGCGATCGGATTCCGAGCGGGCACCAGACGACGTTCAAGACAGTTTGGCGACGAACTCTTCGACGAGCAAAGATTCCCTACTTTCGGATCTACGATCTTCGCTCCACGTACGCCACAAGGCTGAGTGCCGGAGGAGTAGCCGACGAGTGGGTAACGCAGATGCTTCGCCAGACCGACGCGCAAGTCTTCAAGAAGTATTCGCAAATGAAGTTGCAGATGAAGCGCGAGGCTCTGGAAAAGCTGAATCGTCGAGCCAAATGAAATGGCACCGACAGCAGCTGACGATTTGCTGGCGGCTCCAATGTGCACAGTCAGAGTGCAATAACCCCATTCGTGCACAGTTCGTGCACAGTCGGGGTCAAAACGTAGGGATCAGAGCAGAGATGAATCCGCTAAGTTCTTTGCAATCAGCAAAAAAGTTGGTGGACGTGACCGGGATCGAACCGGTGACCCCCTGCTTGCAAAGCAGGTGCTCTCCCAGCTGAGCTACACGCCCACAGTGGGAACTACGTTCATTCTAAAGCATTTCCGCGGATTCCAAAATCCGTTCCTTCGCTTTTCGATCATCTGGAGTGAACCCCAATTTTGAGACAGTTTTTGGTGGCCACGCTTCCGCGATTAGTTCCGGCTTGCGGACCAGGACGAAGCCGCTGGCGCGGCGGACGCTACGCGTGAGGTGAGCGGAAAGGTTGGGTAGCTGACGTAGTGTTGGTCACGGAGAAAGGAGACTCCTGTGACCCGTCTACGCAAGATGATGCTGGAGGAACTTCAACGTCGCAACTACTCTGAGATCACCACTCGCAAGTACCTGCAGGTCGTGACCGACT